>Ga0164242_10010097_pt1 | contig 10126 bp, 9 predicted proteins | sample OricomgcompostMG_FD_108783 | JGI IMG/M metagenome (GOLD analysis project Ga0164242, IMG submission 108783) | Miracle-Growth compost microbial communities from Emeryville, California, USA - Original compost - Miracle growth compost (MG) ... | reverse complement strand
GGGATGTTGTGCTCGATGCCATCGACCACGAAAGCATCGAGCGCTTCCGCCATGCCGTCGATCGCCTCGATCCTGGTCGGCGCCCAGGTACACAGCTTGGCGATCATCGGGTCGTAATACATCGAGATCTCGGAGCCCTCGGTTACGCCCGTATCGTTGCGGACGACCACATCGCCATGCCTTCCCTCCTCCGGCGGCCGGTAGCGGGTCAGCCTTCCGATCGAGGGCAGAAAATTGCGGTAAGGATCCTCTGCGTAAAGGCGGCTTTCTACCGCCCAGCCGTTGAGTTTCACGTCGCTCTGTTTCAGCTTCAGCTTCTCGCCGGCGGCGACGCGGATCATCAGTTCCACGATGTCGAGGCCCGTGACGAGTTCCGTCACCGGATGCTCGACCTGCAGGCGCGTGTTCATCTCGAGGAAATAGAAATTGCGGTTCCGGTCGACGATGAACTCGACCGTGCCGGCGCTCTGGTATCGACCGCCTTCGCCAGCGCGACGGCCTGCTCGCCCATGGCTTTGCGGGTCCTCTCGTCGAGGAAGGGCGACGGCGCTTCCTCGACGACCTTCTGGTTGCGGCGCTGGATCGAGCATTCGCGCTCGCCGAGATAGAGACAGTTGCCATGCGCGTCGGCCAGCACCTGAATCTCGATATGGCGCGGCTCCTCGACGAATTTCTCGATGAAGACGCGGTCATCGCCGAACGAACTTTTGGCCTCGGATTTGGCGCGTTCGAAGCCGTCGCGCACTTCCGCCTTCGACCAGGCGATGCGCATGCCCTTGCCGCCGCCGCCGGCCGAGGCCTTGATCATCACCGGATAGCCGATCTCCGCCGCGATCCGCTCTGCATGATCCGCATCCTCGATGACGCCGAGGAAGCCCGGAACGGTGCTCACCTTGGCGGCATTGGCGAATTTCTTCGATTCGATCTTGTCGCCCATCGCCTCGATGGCCTTGGGCTTCGGTCCGATAAAGACAATGCCTTCCTTTTCAAGCGCTTCACAAAAGGAGGCGCGTTCGGAAAGGAACCCGTAGCCCGGATGGACCGCCTCGGCGCCGGTCTCCTTGCAGGCGGCGATGATCCTGTCGGCCACAAGATAGCTTTCGGCGGCGGGCGCCGGCCCTATATGCACGGCCTCATCGGCCATTTCGACATGCACGGCGTCGCGATCAGCGTCGGAATAGACCGCGACCGTCGCGATTCCCATTTTCTTCGCGGTCTTGATGACGCGGCATGCGATCTCGCCGCGGTTGGCGATCAATATCTTTTTGAACATCAAGCGAGACTTCCCTCCGGCAGTCTCGTCTTATTATGGCCTTCCGCCGCGTGGCTCAAGCGCCATCGATGCCGATTGCGGACAGGCGAGGAATGGGGCAGACATCGGCTGCGCTTTTCTCCTGTTCGGCACGGAAATCCGCGACGCGTCACATCCGGAACCAAACCGTTCCATTCGGCCTGACCATGCTCTTGAAAACGCCCCTCAGGCGACATTCTACCTTCTACATCGCCGCCGTCCCGGGCGTGCTCGCCTTTGTGGCCGCCTTCTTCTATTTCCGATCGCTTGCCTACACGATCGGGTCGGATGTCTTCTTCCTCGTCTATATTGTCACGGTCTTCCTGCAGCTGTCGCTGATGACGGCCAATTACCTGAAGAAGAACGCCAGGCGCGCCGACATCCCCGTTTCCATCATCTTCGCCATCACCCTCGCGGTGATCTGCGTCGCCCTGCTGTCGGTCTTTGAACTCATCGCCTCCAGCAAAAGCCCTTCCCCCCTCGCCCTGGTTCTGTCGCTCGCCTCGATTCCGCTGGGCTGGTTCACCATCCATATGATGGCGGCGCTCCATTATGCGCATCTCTACTGGTTCGCGGGCGATGCCGGGAACGCCGATGGCAACAAACCGGCAAAGCCCCATGGCGGCCTTGGATTTCCGGGCGGAACGCAGCCCTCGGGATGGGATTTCCTCTATTTTTCCATGGTGGTCGGAATGACCGCGCAGACGGCGGATACCGAAATCACCACGACTCCGATGCGGCGGGCGGTGCTCCTCCATTCGGTCGTGTCCTTCTTCTTCAACACGGTCATCGTCGCAGCCGCCGTGAACGTGGCCGTCTCGATCGGCCATTGAGGCGGCACAAAGGGAACAGTTTGGACGCCAAGCGCCCATCGGCCTGTCTTGTTTCGAGGCATTGAAAGGTTTATTTGACGGGTAACAGTTCAGGCTCGAATGGACGGGCGCGAAAGGAATTTCCCATGGCCGGCATCAACGAATTCATCGACAATGAAGTGAAGTCAAACGACGTGGTGCTCTTCATGAAGGGTACGCCGGGTTTTCCGCAATGCGGATTCTCCGGACAGGTGGTTCAAATCCTCGACTATCTCGGCGTCGACTATAAGGGCGTTAACGTGCTGACGTCGAACGAGCTGCGCCAGGGCATCAAGGACTATTCCAACTGGCCGACCATCCCCCAGCTTTACGTCAAGGGCGAATTCGTCGGCGGCTGCGACATCCTGCGCGAAATGTTCCAGGCAGGAGAATTGCAGTCCTTCCTTGAGGAGAAGGGCGTCAGCGTCAAGGGCGCTGCCTGAATTCGAAGCGGGTCCTGGGCCGCAAAAGCAGCCCATCTGGTCCTGTCCGGATTTTTGTTGAGAACTATGTTTCCGATGCGCCGGCCCTCCGGCGCATTTCATTTTCATTCGGAACCGCTCCATGGACCAGACCGCCCGATCCCAGACCGGTGCGCTTTCCATACCACGCTGGGAGTTCATCACCCTCACCGCGGCCTTGATGGCGCTCAACTCGCTCGCGATCGACATCATGTTGCCCGGCCTGCAGCAGATCGGTGCCAGCCTCGGTGTCGATAACGACAATCACCGGCAATATGTCATCACCGCCTATATTCTCGGGTTTGGACTCGCCCAGCTCTTCTTTGGGCCGCTTTCCGACCGTTTTGGCCGCCGTTCTCCCCTGCTTGTAGGGATGCTGATCTATGTCGCGGGCGCCGGAGCGGCCGCCCTGTCGCCCACATTCGCAATCCTTTTGCTCTGCCGCTTCGTCCAGGGCGTCGGCGCCGCGGCAACCCGCGTCATCGCGGTTTCGATCGTGCGGGACGTGTTCGAAGGGCGGCGCATGGCCGAAGTCATGTCGCTCATCTTCATGGTGTTCATGGCGCTGCCGATTGTCGCGCCGAGCATCGGTCAGCTCATCATGCTGTTCGCCACATGGCGCTACATTTTCGTCTTCATGTCGGCTGGAGCCCTTCTCATGTCGGTATGGGCCGTCCTCAGGCTGCCGGAAACGCTGCATCCGGAAGATCGCCGCGCCTTGAGCATCGACGCCGTCCTCGGCGGCTTCCGCATCGTCCTGACGAATCGCGTCGCGCTCTGCTATACGCTTGCGAGCACCTTCATCTTCGGTTCGATGTTCGGCTTCGTAAACTCCGCGCAGCAGATCTACATCGACATCTACCATGTCGGGGAAATGTTCCCGCTCATCTTCGCCGGGGGCGCCAGCGTGATCGCCCTTTCGAACTTCCTCAATTCGAGGCTCGTGGGGCGGATCGGGATGCGACGGCTTTCGCAAGCCGCGCTGCTGCTTTTCCTGGCGATCAGCATTGTCTGGCTGGGACTTTCCCTGACGATGCCGATATCGCTCGTGCTCTTTATTGCCGTCTTCACCTGCGCCATGCTGCCCTTCGGCGCATTGGGGGCGAATTTCAACGCTCTCGCCATGGAGCCGCTCGGTCACATCGCCGGGACGGCCTCCTCGGTTCTCGGCTTCGCCCAGACCTTTTTCGGCGGCATCATCGGAACCATCATAGGCCAGTGCTTCAACGGCACGGTGACGCCTCTGGGAGCCGGCTTCTGCCTCGTTTCGGCAGGCGCGCTGATCGCGATTCTGGTCGCCGAAAACGGCAAGCTGTTCAGCCAGCACAATCCTCCGGTGGAGAGCCTGGCCTGGTCGGAATGATTCTTTTCAAAACATGACGCGGAAAAGCGGGCGGCCGTGGTTCACGCCCACAATTCGCGCCGGAACTCCTCCCAACTCGCCTTGTCCGGAGCGATAAGCAATCCGCCATCCGCATGGCCGGGACGGTAGCGGCTGCCATCGAAACGCGCCCCGTACCCGCCTGCCTCTTCATGGATCAGCACGCCCGCCAGATGGTCCCAGGGCATGAGCTTGCTGTAGAGCGCGAAATGCATATGGCCAAGCGCCAGCATGCGGTATTCGTGCGCGGCGCAGCGATATCCGACCTGCGCGAGACACTTGGCATGGTTCCCCGCCAGACGGGAACGCAACGGTTCCGCCATGAATTGCCAGGAAATGGAGCCGGTTGAACCCGAGACGGGAACCCGATCGGCTACACGGCAGGGAATGTTTTCTCCGGATTGGGAGAGCCGGTAACTGCCGCCGCCGCGTACCGCCGTCAGCCATTCCCTGCCGACCGGGTCGTAAATCAGGCCTGCAACGGTTTCGCCTGCGGCGACGACGGCTAGCATGACGCCGAAGAGAGGTTCGCCTGACGCGAAATTGAAGGTTCCGTCGATGGGGTCGATGACGAAGGCGAGATCGGCCGACGCCAGCCCATCGAGCAGTTCGGGCGTCCGCTCGTAAGCCTCTTCGCCCACGACGAGAGCGCCGGGGAACCTCTCGGACAAGCCTTCCGTGATTGCCCGTTCAGCGTTCACGTCCGCGACCGTAACGAGGTCCGCCGCGGATGTCTTCTGCTGGACGTCGTCGCCGCCGAGCCTGCGGAAGCGGGGCATGATCTCCGTATCGGCGGCGTGTGCCAAAAGGTCGGCGAGCCAGCCAATATCCTTTTCGTCAAAGCGCATGAATATCTTCCTTGGAAAACGAAACCGTCAGGGCGGCGAAATCGAACAGCTTGCGGTCGAGGAGGTGTGAGGGCCTGACATTGGCAAGCGCGCGGATCATCGTATCCTTGCGGCCGGGCATTCGCCGCTCGATATCGTCGAGCATAGCCTTCATGGCGTTGCGCTGCAGCCCGTCTTGGCTGCCGCAGAGATCGCAGGGGATGATCGGGAATCGCATCGCCTCGGCAAAGCGCGCGAGATCGCTCTCCGCCGCATAGGCGAGCGGCCTGAAAACCATCACGTCGCCCTCGTCATTGACGAGCTTCGGCGGCATTGCGGCAAGCCGTCCACCATGGAAGAGGTTCATAAAGAAGGTTTCGAGAATGTCTTCGCGGTGATGGCCGAGCACAAGCGCCGCGCAGCCCTCCTCGCGCGCGATGCGATAGAGATGGCCGCGCCTGAGTCGCGAGCAGAGCGAACAATAGGTGTTCCCCTCCCCGATCTTGTCCGTCACGACCGAATAGGTGTCCTGATATTCAATGCGGTGAGGAATGCCGTTGGCGCTCAGATAACCGGGCAGGACATGCTTGGGGAAATTGGGCTGCCCCTGGTCGAGATTGCATGCAAGAAGTTCGACGGGGAGCAGCCCCCGCCATTTGAGGTCCAGAAGCAGCGCCAGAAGCCCGTAGGAATCCTTGCCCCCGGACAGCGCCACCAGCCAGCGGTCGCCCGGCCGCGCCATTGCGAATTCCTCGATCGCCTGCCGGGTGCCCCGCAGCAGCCGCTTCCGCAGTTTATTGAACTCGACGGATGTCGGCACGTCGCGGAAAAGCGGATGACAGCCTTCCGCTGAAATGTCCTGATCGGTGTCGGCGCCCGGCAATGCGTTCATGATCGGCTTCCTTTGCCGTCCACTTATCGCGGAACGGACCAAAGAAAAAGGCCGCGCTGCAAGCACGGCCTTTCCATTGCAGAAACCGGAAGGATATCAGCGCGAATAGAACTCGACCACGAGGTTCGGTTCCATCTGGACGGCGAAGGGCACGTCCGCGAGAGCGGGCACCCGCGTATAGGTCGCGGTCATCTTGGTGTGATCGGCCTCGATGTAATCGGGCACGTCGCGCTCGGCGAGCTGGACCGATTCGAGCACGCTGACCAGCTGCTTGGACTTCTCGCGCACCTCGATCACATCGCCCGGCTTGCAGCGATAGGACCCGATATTGACGCGGCGTCCGTTCACATTGACATGGCCATGATTGACGAACTGACGGGCGGCGAAGATCGTCGGAACGAATTTCGCGCGATAGACGATCGCGTCGAGTCGCGATTCAAGCAGCCCGATCAGATTCTCCGAGGTGTCGCCCTTGCGGCGGTTGGCCTCGTCATAGACCTTGCGGAACTGCTTTTCCGACACGTCGCCATAATGGCCCTTGAGCTTCTGCTTGGCGCGAAGCTGCAGGCCGAAGTCGGAAAGCTTGCCCTTGCGGCGCTGACCATGCTGGCCGGGACCGTATTCGCGCCTGTTGACCGGCGATTTCGGACGGCCCCAGATGTTTTGGCCGAGACGGCGGTCGAGTTTGTATTTCGCGGATTCGCGCTTGCTCATCGCATTTCCTTTCATAACAGATCATGCCCGGAAAACCGGGACAGGAAACGCGCCCTCCTCTGGCCCCTTCGGAGCCTGACAGGGTTTCCCGCGCACGCATTGCGAGGAGACCCACGGGACACGTCAAAGAAACACCGGGCATTTCTGCCCGGCGCGAGCGGACTACTAGGAGAATGTTGGCCGTATGTCAACGGGCAAGCCGGTTTGCGGGAACGCCATGCAAGGTGATCCGTTCCCGGATCGAAGCAGACGGCCGCTTTTTGATGGCGGCATTGACCTTGGCAGGGGAAATACCCTTTTCAATGTCGGGCCGCGGATCCCGCGAAAGCGATGCGTGGGGCGAGGCCGCCAGAAGACGAAACCGGAAGGTATTAGCGATGAACGACAACGAACCGCACGCGGTAAGCCTGATCGTCGGCAGGGTGCGACGGCAAAAAGGCGGTCCCGCAGAGGGCGTCCAGATCATGCTGGTGGCGCCGGACGATGATTCCGCCGTGCGGCGCGCGCTCGATGCGCTGGTGAAGGAAGGCTACGCCGAGGCCGAATTGGACCGGATCGGCGAGATGGAAGAGATCCCCGATGAAGAACCTCACCTTTCCGCCTTCCAGGGAGCGCTTGAGGGCGAGGTCTCGATCGTCACGTTTCAGCTTGACGATTGAAAGAACAGGGAAGGCGACGAAAGCGGTACAATAAAAGGGCCGCCTGGACGGGGCCATCGCCCAGGCGGCCACAAGATGCGGATGACAGCCCCCCGAGAGGCATCAGCAGTCCGCGTCTTAAACTCCCCGGCAGCGCCTGGCCTGCCCTGCCGGTCGTTAACCAAACAATACGCTTTCGCTTTCGAATTTCCACCAGAAAATGACGATCGGAGCGAACACAACCAAGCCCTCGGCCATGGGACCGCGGAATCGCTCCGACGGCTTCATATCGGTGTTGCGCCCGAACGCCCGGCCGGAAGAGGCCGAAAAGCGAAGATCACGCCGCCTGCGTCACGTCGATCAGCATCGGCTTCGCCGTCTCGGAGCCGGACATGTCATCCGACCACAGCGATAGCAAAGCCATCGTAGCCCTTCGCGCCGACGGTCTGGATCGCCGTTCCTTCCAGCCGCTTCCCGGCGCCGATCGAGGCGAGCGTCGCCCGAACCCCTTTCACATTGGCGTCGCCGTTCCGGTCCAATACCGCGCCCTCGCGAATGACATTGTCGAAAACGATGACGGTGCCGGGTCGCGATAATTTCATCGCCCAGGAGAGATAATGCGGATTGTTGGGCTTGTCGGCATCGATGAAAATGAAGTCGAAAGGCCCGGCCTCATCGGCTTCGAGCGCGGCGAGGGTATCGAGCGCGGGACCCAGCCGCACGTCCACCAGATGGGAGAGACCCGCCTTTTCAAGATTGGCGCGCGCCACTTCGGCATGACGCGGCTCGCGTTCAAGAGTCACCACCTTCCCGCCGGCCGGGAGGGCGCGGGCAAGCCAGATGGTCGAATAGCCGCCGAGCGTTCCAATTTCGAGAATGTTCCGTGCCCCACTCATGCGGGCAAGCAGATGGAGCAGCTTTCCTTGCGCGGGCGATACGTCGATGGCCGGCAAGCCCTCGGCATGGTTTCGGGCAAGTGCTCCGTCGAGAGCGGGGTCGGCTGGAAGCAGGCAATCCTCGATATAGTCATCTACTTCGGCCCAAATTTTCCGCTCCATGGCTTTCTTTCTCCAAAATCTCTCTTTCATGCAGAAAGGGGGCCGCAGGGCCCCCTTTCGAACACATCATGAAGAGGCTGCGGTCATTCCGCCGCGTGCGTCATGTCGGTCAGCATCGGCTCGGCGGTATCGGCGCCCGAGGCCTTGCGCCGCTCGTCGAGGATAAGCTCGTCGCGGGACGTGGCGATGCGCCGGATCTGGCTCATCTGGCCGCCCGTACCGGCCGGGATCAGCCGGCCGACGATGACGTTCTCCTTCAAACCCTGCAGCGTGTCGGTCTTGCCGGCGACCGCCGCTTCGGTCAGCACCCGGGTCGTCTCCTGGAAAGAGGCGGCCGAGATGAAGGACGGCGTCTGCAGCGAGGCCTTGGTAATGCCGAGCAGAACCGGCTGGCCTTCCGCCGGCTTCTTTCCTTCCTCGACCAGGCGGTCGTTGACCTCGTCCAACTCGATCACATCGACGTGGTCGCCCGGAATGTAGGTCGAATCGCCCTGAACGGTGATCTCCACCTTCTGCAGCATCTGCCGGACAATGACCTCGATGTGCTTGTCATTGATCAGCACGCCCTGCAGCCGATAGACTTCCTGGATCTCGTTGACGAGGTAGGAGGCAAGCGCCTCAACGCCCTTGATCGCCAGGATGTCGTGCGGCGCCGGATTGCCGTCGAGGATATAGTCGCCCTTCTCGATGGCGTCGCCGTCCTGCAGATGGAACGGCTTGCCCTTCGGGATCAGGTATTCCACCGGCTCCAGCGTCGAATCGTGCGGCTCGATGATGATGCGGCGCTTGTTCTTGTAGTCGCGTCCGAACCGCACCGTGCCGTCGATTTCGGCGATGATGGCGTGATCCTTCGGACGGCGCGCCTCGAAGAGTTCGGCAACACGCGGCAGACCGCCTGTGATGTCCTTCGTCTTGGCGCTTTCCATCGGAATACGCGCGATCACGTCGCCGGGCTTCACATGCGCGCCGGGTTCGACGGAAAGCACCGCCTCCACCGAGAGCATGAAGCGGGCCTCGCCGCCGCGGGCGAGACGGGCCACCTTGCCCTTCTCGTCCTTCACCATGATCGCCGGCTTCAGGTCGGAACCGCGCGGCGTCGAACGCCAGTCGATAACTTCGCGCTTGGTGATGCCGGTCGATTCGTCGGTGGTCTCCTGCATGGAAACACCATCGACCAGATCCTCGAACGCGATTGTGCCCTCGACCTCGGTCATCATCGGGCGGGTATAGGGATCCCATTCCGCCAGACGCTGGCCTCGCTTCACCTTGTCGCCGTCATCGACATAGATGCGGCTGCCATAGGTGATGCGGTGCGTCGCACGCTCCTTGCCCGCCTCGTCCAGGATGAGGATGGCCATGTTGCGGCCCATCGCCACCATATGGCCGTCCGAGTTCCTGACGACGTTGCGGTTGCGGATCTTGACCGTGCCTTCATAGGACGCTTCCAGGAAGGATTGGTCCACGACCTGCGCCGTGCCGCCCATGTGGAAGGTGCGCATGGTGAGCTGCGTGCCCGGCTCGCCGATCGACTGCGCCGCGATGACGCCGACGGCCTCGCCCTGGTTGACAGGCGTGCCGCGGGCAAGATCACGGCCGTAGCAGACCGCGCACACGCCCGTCCTGACCTCGCAGGTCAGCGCCGAGCGGATGCGGACCGACTGGATGCCGGCCTTCTCGATCGCATCGACATCGCGCTCGTCGATCAACCGGCCGGCCGGGACGAGAACCTCGCCGGAGACCGGATGGTTGATGTCCTCGAGCGCGGTGCGGCCGAGGATGCGCTGACCGAGCGACGCAACGACCTGTCCCGCATCGACGATCGCCGTCATGGTCAGGCCCTTCGTCGTGCCGCAATCGGTGGCGTTGACGATGCAATCCTGCGCCACGTCGACAAGGCGGCGGGTCAGGTAGCCCGAATTCGCCGTCTTCAAGGCGGTGTCGGCCAAGCCCTTTCGGGCGCCGTGGGTGGAGTTGAAGTACTCCAGAACGGTCAGGCCTTCCTTGAAGTTCGAG
>Ga0164242_10010096_pt1 | contig 10126 bp, 11 predicted proteins | sample OricomgcompostMG_FD_108783 | JGI IMG/M metagenome (GOLD analysis project Ga0164242, IMG submission 108783) | Miracle-Growth compost microbial communities from Emeryville, California, USA - Original compost - Miracle growth compost (MG) ... | reverse complement strand
GCGACTGTCCAGATGGAGCAGTATCGGTATCTTCTAGATTCAGATCCGGATTTTGCGGACATGTTGCCGCCGGGGTCTGAGATAGTTGAAGCACAACCATACGGTTCGGGGCGAGTGAAAACAGCGCGCTTGGCGGTGCGATTGCCAGATGCGACAATCAAGTACTACTTTACAAAGGTTTGTGGAGTCCGGTGTACAGATAGACCAAGGCATTGCTGACTGTTGTGCAGGAGTCATCTACGGAAGATGGCTGCTGCGCACTTGCGGGACAATACGTGTCACAGTTGACGATGTATGAGATAGTTCCTGAGATAGTTCCAAAGGTAGTACAACGACGGAGGAGAGAGAACGACGGAGGAGAGAGAACGACGGAGGAGAGAGAACGACGGAGGAGAGAGAACGACGGAGAGAAAACGACGGAGGATTCGACGGAAGAGAAAGAAAGACCAAGCGATGAGAAAGAAAGATATGATGACGGTGCTATGGCAATATACCCGTCCAGCCTGCGCATCCTCGTCATGGAATTCGTCCCTATCGACCATACCCTCCCTAGCCCGGCTCAGCTATGCGCGAGGATCGCCGAAATGCACCGAACGAGTGTTTCGCCGAATGGAATGTTTGGATTTCCAGTGCCCACATATCTGGGTCAATTCTCCCAGCCGCCTGAGTGGGACTCAAACTGGGCAGCTATGTTTGGGAGAATGCTAGATCGACTGGTTCAGTTTTCGTCGGAGGTGCTATGGGACGACCGGTGCCGAGCCGAGTTCAAGAGGCTTGTCAGAAATACCGTTCCCCGTATTCTTGGACCCCTCCAGTCCGACGGGCGGAGCCTCAAGCCGTGCCTCGTCCACGGCGACCTGGCAATCGGCAACATAGGCGTCAACATGCAAACCGGCCGGCCGGTAGTATTCAGCCCGTCAGGCCTCTACGCCCACAATGAGTACGAACTAGGCAGCTGGTGCCGGAGGACGGGCGCCTTCAGCTGGGCCTACTTTCGAGAGTACCAGAAACACTTTCCTCCTTCTGACCCAGTAGAGCAGTGGGATGATCGGCTTCGGTTGTACGGGATCAAATCCAGTCTCTCACACATTCTTTTGACCCCAAACACCGTAGTTCAATATCAGTAAGTCTGCCGCGAAGGAAATCCTACATTAGCTGACTTGCTCTTCAGGATCATCGACGATGTCGTTTTGTTGAATCAAAAGTATGATTCAGCACAAACAGTCTGATTGGCGCCCAATTCAACGGGCAGACTCGCAACAGTCTTATGCCGGTTTTCGGTAGGCTACGACAGCGGCGTTCTGTGCAACCCACCCTATCTGTCTGCTGCCCACCCTCGCATACCGGTGACATTGAGCTGAACAACGAATCAACGAAAGTAACCATGCTGCGGAGCTCGGTGACGGGAGTCTTGGCACTGTGGCTGCTAGAATGGGCACGAGGATGTCCAAACCGGTATTCCTGTTTCATCAGGCGCTTAACTCTGGGTTGGGAGGCAGAGTGCAGCATACCGACACTGATAGGCGGCATCAGCAACCGTGGATCAAAGAGGCTCCTCCATCAACTGAGCTGCTTGCTTTGCTCCATCCGAACTTGATCTTCCACGTCATGTATATGGATGATATGAAACGCTCGCAAGATGGAAGAAAGGGAGCAGTTGTGTAGTTACAAACTATGTGACAAGCCTCTCGCAGCAATCTGACGCATACCAGCCCTTCTAAGAACAATTTTGATGTCCCTCTCGCAGCTAGGACCATGTCCTAATTGGCCCTGTTAGTGAAATTTCGTTGATGCAGCTTACTAGCTCTCTTAACCTATTCTCATAGGTGCAGTCTGCTCCAAAAAGCCACCCCATGGTGTATCCGTTCTAGCTGCTACTTTTGTCAAGGCTAGGCCGAAGGATCTACACGACAAACCCAGGTCCAACAAGATGTAATGCGCTGTGTCTGGAAGTGGTTTCGGAAACTCTTAGCAGCACTATGGTAAAGGGACTTACACGGGACTGAAGTTATCCCTGATTGTTGAGTCCAAAGGCCCAGCTCTAAACGCGCTGGACTTGGAGGGGACTCCCTATATAAAGGCAGAACAATAACCAAGAAATGTTTAACGGATAATGAAATAGGATATTCGCAAAAACTAGTAAAGTCCTAGGTCTAGCATGCGTTGCCTCATTATGCTTGTATCTAGCTACTATTAGCAAGTTATAGCTGGCTTTCCAAGGCTATTGCCTAGCTTTCCTGTAAAAATGAATGGGTAGGTGGCTGTTTTTTAGGGTGACTCAAATCCGTTGCCTTGGCGGAGCCCTAGCAAGAATTTGACCTTTTTCATTAAGCCTCTAACAACCTGCCGTAGAGCATCACTCACATGTTTAGACCAGTTTTTATAGCCCTCCCACGCATGTCCTGAGCAGTCGTGTGTAGCGCCTAAGAATAACGGCAAGAGGTGGTGTGGGCAGCTAGAGGCTGGCAAAGCAACTTCGAGGATTGCAGCACTGAGAGTTTATTAATAAATGATCCTAGTAAACTAGAATATGGAAGGTAACAGAAAGATAAAGAAGATTACATACCGAGACATATGAAACGACGTATCCTGTCAAAGGGGATATTCTGCTTCAGTTCCCTAAGCTTACTGATCGGGACTGCCATGATAATAGAGAGCTCCATCACTGCCAGAGGGTTCTTCGTTCAAGACTATCACCTTCACGTATATTTCCCCATCTCTCGGCTTGTATCTGGCCGGCAATATCAAGGTGCTCTTCCACCTCGTCAACGGGAAGAGGCCCTGCACTGGAGAAGTTTTAGGGTTGTACCCCAGATACTCGGATAGTACGGTGATATCTGTTCGCGAAGTCGACGTCGAGACTAGGAACTTGTCGACTTGCTGGTGCAACTTCGCCCGTTTCTCCTCGGAGATAACAAGTGCCATCTGACCAATTTATACATTAGAGAAAAAAGGGTCCGGGGTTCGGTAAGATTTCACCCTGGCCCAATGAGTAAGATGGGGGGTTTTTTTTTTGCTTACCTTGAATAAGATACTTTGAATAAGAAACCAGTGAAGATCCTAGAGTCGGTCAATAGCGCGGAGGTTGTAGATGAGAGATTGCCTTCAAGTCGAGGCGGGCGGGAAGAAAAAGGTGGGAAGAAAAGGGTTGGGATTCGTTTTGTGGAGGAGGAAACAAGTGATGCCAGTCATTCCTGGACAGGCAGGATGCCTGAAGGTTGAGAACTGATGCACTCCGTAAACCTTATTACCGATATGGCGGGCATTGTTGGAGGTGGGCCCAAGATCGATGCAGCGGACCATTGGGGACCAAGATTAAAGTTATTCTCTCGCATATACAGCGCAGCGATTACAGAGATGTACACGACAAGAGGAAGAGAGGAGCTATATAATTGAATGGTATGGTTGGAGACTAAATGGAGAGTGAAGGATGGACTAGTGTCTTGCTGGGATTGGAACAATTGAATGCGCTTGAGGCGACTCCAGGGTGAGCCTACGGTGAGGGCTCATCTCGAATTTATTAGAAGCAGTCCCCCGTTTCTGGCGATTTGGTGGTGATACTTGGGTCATTCAATGTTACCTCGCCGCATCCCATCTTCCCAACATCACTGGGGTTTTAGCACGCAGCTAGATACCTTTCAGATGGCTACAAGATACGCTGTGACGAGAATTATTGTCAAACTAGGCGATGCACATGGCACCAGGCTGAGCGCCGGACATCACAGCAAGTCAACTCAAGATGATCATTTATGCCGAACGGTTTGAGATTCCAAGAACCGGGCCACGAGGCTCACACCGAAATGGAGGCATTGTCTCGGGCTGATCATTGGCAGATCTCTCATCAATACAAGTTCGAGGCGTCCTTAACAGTTGGTCTTTAAGGTTTCATACGAATCACACCCATTTGAAGATCGAAGGTTGGTTTGTCTAAACCGCCGGGGTGTCTGTAACTCCAATCGGACTCGGAGCTCGCACCGCCCCACCACCCCCACCACTCAACGGTGTTCGTTGGTTGCTCCCGACGGAAGTGGCATTCAGAGAGAGTACGTACGAGCTTTGCACTGGGAGTTGTTGTCGGGTGGCTGGATGTCACAACAGCTGCGGAACTGAATTGTTTGGCAAGCGGCAAGCGGCAAGCTAGTCCCTCCCCCGCCAATGATAGGAAAAAGGGCAAGCGGTGGGACGGGAGCCACTAAAGTACACCGCTTACTAACAGCCTTACATCACTCCTTAATACTGCGTCAGTATACGTAGATACCTACCTAGCCTGTAGTTGCTTGTAGTTACCCTGCAGTTGCTGGTAGTTACCCTGGAGGTTTTTTAGTAGTTACCCTGTAGTTGTTAGTTTTAGGTAGTTACCCTGTAGTTTTTGTTACACTTTGCTACCCTGTAATTGTTAGTAGTTGCCCTGTACAGTAGTTATTTTCTATCCTGGAGCTTGTGAGTAATGACGCGGACAGTACGGAGTACACCGTTTTCTCCACTGCTTGGGTGTCAGACACAGCCACTCTAGCGGGGCTGCTTTTTCACGCCATGGAAGCAACAGTGAGTTCTGAGCTGTTGGCTGCTGACAAAAGTGTCCACCTGCACTGTGCGAGGCTTGTTATTGACCTGATTCCACTTCAATGTTCACTTAGGTACATCTGTACCTACTCGCAAGTAAGTTTTTTTTACCTACAAGGCGATGAATTGATTCATCCTGCCTCACCTGAGCGCTCCCTGCCGCACACCGAGGAGCCGAGTCATAGATTAGTAAGGTACCAGTTTGGTGTCAATCATGCTTGCAAATGAGACTTTTGGCCTGATGAAGAGGGTTGACCAGCAGAGAGTAGCCCCACTTTCGGAGAAGTCGTGGCTCAGACAGTCAGCCTCACCTTTGCAATGAGCCAACAAGATTTAGCTCTGCCCCAGTGTGTGTGGCAAACGGGGGTGGAAGGACTGGGGCAAAGCTGTCAGACACAAGCTGAAAGGTGGCAGAAATATAACTCTATGGGGCATAGTATTTGCGCTACGGCAGGCACGGATCATTATTTGGACTGCGTTTTAGGATTAGCGTGCCTCGTAAGACATTCTCTGGTAATTATGGACATCCCCCGCTGCTTCACCCAGGCACCCGGAGAGAATAAACAGGGAGTGAGCCGGGCTGTGAGCCAGGAAGTGAGAGTGAAGATCACACAGTGTTGCGGCAGCTGTCCCGTACCGTGTCCTTACTCCCGCCCATGGTGTGTGTGGGTGCGTTGGTACGTACACTTCACTACTGCGAAGTTGTGGCCGGTGGGCCGCTCTGACTGGCTGGGACATCCTGCCACACAACCACAGCCTACCTGCCTTCCCGTCCTTCCCACGCTTTCCCAGCCCATCAAAGGCCGCGCGCTGCTTGCCATTTACTCTCTTCACGCCTGGTGAGGCTCTTCATCCAAACCTCTCTTAGTAGTAAAAGTCGCGGGGGAGAAAAAAAAGGAGAATTCGCGTCTTCTTCTCCTAATTGTTGCACACCCGCTGGACGATAGTTCAAGTCGGATTCGCCCATTTATTTCACTCCCGAATTACGGCTGATGTAAAAACCGGTCCCCTCTACTCCGTACAGCCGCCAATAAACACCCAGGTTCGATCCCATCCCGCTTTTTACCCTGCGCATTCTTCCCCATTTCTCCATCCTCGATTTTCCAAAGCTCTCGCCACGATCTCCAGCCACACATACCACCACCACGCATACCACCACGCCTCGTGATTTCGTCACTTGGCGATGCCGCTTGGGCGACGGTGAGCTTGCGAGCGCGGCACCGCTTTCGATTAGTCCTGTAAAGGACGAAGCAGCCTCGTTTCCCAATTTCCCCCCCATCGTCCCGCTCTCTACCAGCTTCAGTCGCCTAATGGCATCCGAAAAGGGCCCCGTTGCAACCGACACCCCTCTCCGGTCACCCGTCGCACAGCTATCATCGGCGGCCCTCGTGGCCGCTGCCGACCCCGTCGTCGCCGACCCATTCCGATCGAGACCGCTGAAGAGGGGCCGCGACGCCATGTCCGAATCGCCCGAATCCGCCTCTGCCGGCGACCTGTCGCCGTCCAAGATCGCTCGTCTCGTAGGCTATGCTAGGCAGTCGCCCGTCCCCCTCCCGGGGTCAGCAACGCCAGAAGACGGGAGTCACAGGAGGGAAGACGGACAGCGGCCGCATTCGGCGAACGCGAACGAGAACGTCAATCACCAGGCTCTGGCCGATGTGATGTCGGGGGCGTTGGCAATGAGTCGACAACAAGACGCGTCCACCGCGGCCAATGATTCTGCCGTCGACGGCGCCGAAAAGGCTCTCCAGCCGGTCGCAATCCCACCCCCGGCCGCTCCGTCTGCAGAGATGAACGACGCGAGCCCACACAGCGCGACGAGTGCCGCGAGTCTAGATAGCGGCGCTGGGCAAGTTGTAGGCAGCCCTACCGAGATGGATATAGATGGCCGAAACGACCGCACCTACGCCCCCCAGCCGGTGGCCCAGATGGAAGACCAGAGATTGAGCACATCGCTTTCGTATCCGGGAATTATGCCCGCCGACGGTTCCATCGCCGCTCCAGGACCTCCCCAAAGAGGGATGAGTCTGCCCATGGGCCCTTCTCAGCAACACCCGGATAGCGCACCTCGATCACCCTCCTCGAAGAAGCACAAGTGTCCGTACTGCAACACCGAGTTCACGCGACATCACAACCTAAAAAGTCACCTTCTCACCCACAGTCAGGAGAAGCCTTACGTATGCCAGTCTTGCCAAATGCGATTCCGACGTCTCCATGACCTGAAGCGCCACGGGAAGCTACATACTGGCGAGAAGCCCCATGTTTGTCCCAAATGCGATCGAAAGTTTGCACGTGGGGACGCATTGGCGAGACACAGCAAAGGCGCTGGTGGTTGTGCGGGACGGAGAGCTAGTATGGGCAGCTTCGTTGGCGACGACAGCTACGAGGGAGTAAGCGCCGATGCCAATTCCTCGGCAATGGCCGGGATCATCTACGAGTCGGCCGCAGAAGGCGGCATGACCGAGGAAGACCAGAGACGTCAAAGCCTACCTAGCATCAAGGCTGACCATATCGCGACCCAACCGGCGGGCGAAGGATATGCACCGCACTCCCGCACCTACCCGCCATCCGGCCCCCGGTCAGCTCAGAGTGGCGGCCTCTTCCCACCTAACGTCGACCGGGGCACGTCGAGCTCGAACACCTCCCCGAGCATGCCTAACAGTAACACCAGCGGCCACACGCCAAACACGAGCATCTCCTCGATGCCCATGAGCGCCGGAGGCTCCTCCATGTACTCGCAGAGCGGCATGACCGAGAGCCCCAAGCCGCTAAGCCCGGCTGGGGTACCGGCGAACCAGCTTGGGCACGATAAGAGGCCCCGCTCTCCGGGTGGCCCGAACGCGCAGTTCCCGCAGCAGCAAGGGCAGTTCGATGCTCATCGCGCTCCGTCAGGTTTGCCCCACGGTATGTCAGATGCGGCCCAGCTAGCCTGGCTCTCTCGGTACCCCCCTGCTGACGCAACCAAACACGAAGGCGCTTCGCAATCAAACTCGGCCGGCACGTCGGCACAGACGGCTGCCGCCTACGGGAAGGCCTCGAGCGGGACTGCCAACGGACCGACTATCGGCGGCACGGGTGGTGTTGATAACGCAAACAACCTCTTTGCGGCCGGCGAGACAGGCCTGTGGGCATATATCCAGAGCATGGAAGATAAGGTTCGGCAGTTAACAGACGAGATGGCCGCGACCAAGGGAACCGAAACCCAGCTCGCGGAGAAGGTGGCGAACCTTGAGAGGAACGAAACAGCCTTGACGTCCGAGATTGTGGCGCTACGACAGCAGCTTGCATCGCGACAGGAGGACCCGCAAGTTGAACAGTCGCCCGCGTAAACCCCCGCGGAATTACTTTCGTTCCCTTGATAACCCTGGCTGGGGTGGTTAACAAAACGGCCTTTTTCCTTGTTCTCCGGCGGCGATACACCCCAATACTGGAGAAACCGCCGCGATATTCTCATTTATTTTCGTCTCCCTGTGCGGTCATGATACAAGTCGCGACGTTCCGGGGCGGGTTAGGGAGATGGCGTTTTATGTGATTTGTTTTGCGAAATGGCATCCGGACTTGATTTCCAAAAAGTGGATTTTCCTATTATCAAAGGGTCGTGGGAAGGAGGCTGGGACAAATCGAGTATTGGCCTCCGGGGTCGGGTTAGCGAGCCTTGTGTGGTGTCTGCTCATATCAGGAGGCGTTTCCCGCTTTCCAACCCCGCCATCATTGCGGCAAAACCTCCATCGTGGAGCTTCTTATACCCCTAAGAGGGTATTTGATTATTTCCTTTTCCTTGTTAAAACGGACTTGTTGCTGGCGCTGCTTCGATAACGTCTACGACGGTTCTGTGTATATTATACTCTTCAGACATGTTACCACGTGGTGACGGCACTGGTTGAAACATATATCTCCAACAGATTTCGTCCCTCTACCTACTTCCTTGTGGGGAAGTCGATGATCCGCTACGATCAACTAAGATGTTGAGGCAGCGCTATGGCAACAAGGTAACAGCCTACATACACAGTAGCTCATTGCTAACATATGTGTGGAACTTGCTACGGCTTATTCCCAACTTCTTAGCCATTGCCCTCCTAACCTGTTTACGAATACGGATAGTCGTACGGATTACACCTTGATTTCTCGCAAGTAAATATGCGGGACTACAGAGTAGTACGGAGTCGAGAGAAAAGCAGTCGGCGTTGGATACGACGCTGCAGCCAAGCTTTTTTCCGCAGCAGGGATAAAGCACGGACCATCTCATGGGATCCACTTCCCAACGTCATCGCTCTCTTCCAAACCTCGTCAGCATGGCCTCCCGCCAGTAATCCCTACTTCGCGGCTTCCAAGCTCGGCGACGGTGTAAATGGGGCGCTAGCCTACCGCCTACCCACGCCCACTTCGCTCTTGCGACTCACATCCGTCTTCCTTCCATACTAGCCATTCGCTCCCTCTGCGTCGTCCATTGTTTCCAGTCGGCGAAGACCATTAAGCTTGCATCAACCAGCCAAGAACGAGCGCTCGACACTGCCACTATCCTCCGACTCAGACTTGGGCCCCAAGTAGATCCGCCCGGCCCGCCGCTCGACTAGTTGTAAACAAATACTTTGCAATTTGGTGGGTCGCTTCTAGCTCATGGTCCGTCTCTGCAAGTCTTTCAAGTCGCCCACTTCACATTCACATGGGCTCTGCCTCGGCTGACAGAATCCCTGGCGCAGAGCTTGACGAGAAAGAAACCCGCGCGCAATCGACACTTCGGATCCCCCGGTCACAAAACACTTTGATAGCCCGGAAACCTAGGGGCCTCATGCAAGCCAGGTGGAATCCTACGCACCAGTTTTGCAATGGTAGACGATAGCTCGCAAGGGCAGGCTGCGGCGATGGACTCCGAAGCTCCAGAGGCCAAGATTAACTTGGATGGCGATCGGGTGGATGTGGATTCCGATGAATTTGCCAGCAATGGCGTTAATGGGGACCGCAGAGCTGTGGATTTCCATGCGCCGTCCAGCGGCCGGAATTACGACTCATATGCCTCAGCCGCCAGAATGGGAACCGCGAGGCAACACAACCTAGTATTTCGCGGCGACAACGGCCGTAAGCCACCCAAACAGCGCCGGTCAAATGGTGCGCAGGACGAAACCGAGCGGCTCCGAGCTGCATTACACGCAGAAGATCAAGATAGTAGCCAGAACAGCCACTACGTGTTACGGGCTGGGATCAGGTTCGCCCCGTGGAACGTTCCGCTGAAGCGCAGGCTACAGACCTTGACAATCTTCTTGCATTGCCTCAGCATCACGGTCTTCGTTTCCTTTTTCTTCTTTCTCTGTGCCATCCCGCTCACCTGGCCGCTCATACTCCCTTATTTGATCCTCACTCTCCTCTCCACTACGGCGGTTGACGGAAAGTTGCGACAGAGGTCGGATCGTTTCCGATCGCTATCGATGTGGAAACTATTCGCGGGCTACTTCCCGGCGCGACTACACAAGACCAAAGACCTCCCGCCGACTAGGAAATACATCTTCGGCTACCATCCTCACGGCATCATTTCGCACGGGGCCTGGGCGGCGTTTGCCACCGAGGC
>Ga0164242_10010095_pt1 | contig 10127 bp, 10 predicted proteins | sample OricomgcompostMG_FD_108783 | JGI IMG/M metagenome (GOLD analysis project Ga0164242, IMG submission 108783) | Miracle-Growth compost microbial communities from Emeryville, California, USA - Original compost - Miracle growth compost (MG) ... | reverse complement strand
AGCAGTCGCAGCAACAGCAGCAGCACAATAAGTCTGTGTGTGTGTGTGTGAGGGGGAGGGCAAAGACGGCAGAGTCAAGGGCCTTAAACTCTGTAGGCTGATGAGAGGAGCAAAAGCGGGCGACCGACCGAAGCTAACAAAACACAAGGGAGGGGGCGCGGACAGCGTGGCGCGGGAATAGGTACAGTACACACACACCTTGGGATTAAGGACGTTGGCGATTGCAGGGGTGCCCTGCTAGGCCGAGGGGGGGTAGGCAAGGGGTGGGTGGCAGGGGAGAGGAGGCAAAGAGGGAAGCGACTGGTGGCCTGACTTGCAGCTGCGATGGCAGGGCACGCCATTGGATGGCTCGGGGCAGGCTACGGCCACCTCGGAGCGTGAGTGCAGACACACACACGCTTGCACTTAACAGGTTTTTTTTGTCGCCATCGCCGTGTACTTTTACGTGTTGCTTCGACGGTCCTCGTCTAGCAAACTGTGCCTCACCGCTCGGGGAGCGCGGAGTACTAGTTACTTGGGCATGCGAGAACCCCGTTTAGATGCACATACTACGTAGGTAATTCGTACAGACACGGATTAATGCAATCTGCACGGGGGTCGACACTCATCGCCCATATGGGATGAAACCCCTCCTCGGCTCCAGACTTTCCAAGAGCGTAGGAGTTGAGCTTAAATCCTGGTCGATATTCGCCATCGACCCCGTCGTTCACATAACCAACTGTGACTCTATGCGTACATACTACGTAAGGAATTACGAATGTATGTATCGTCGTAGTGCAGTTTTCGAGGTCGCACCCGGCGATTGCCAGGGTCGAGGGTGGTGATGAGCTAAAACGTGCTCCACCGGTTTGTCTCCATTTTCTGGTGTCTCTGGCCTTATCGCGCATGCGCTCGTCTCTGCAATTTACCTATTTGCCGTTGGGAAGTCGAGGTTGCCCGGGCAATTTCATACCTACTGTACTACGAAGCGATAAGGCAAGACTGGGCTCTTCTTTTCACCAGATACCCCATAACCCATCCGTAACTAGGGCGCATGTGAGGTGGACCTCATGACCCGTCTATGTAGGCGGACCCTCCGTTGTGGGTTTCCAACAGCTGCGAGTTGGTCGAAGTCTCACGTCAGTGAACCCAGTCCCAGGGCGGCGAGTTAATATAAATTCCCCATCCAACCCAGTGAGCCAAGTGAGCTTATCTGTGGGTTCTGGGGTCTTGGCGCACGGGCCAACCAGGTGGGATTGGAGTGATGACTTTTGGAGTGGTGACTTGGTAGGGGAGGGCAGTTCATTTCTGGGCGACCACACACCGGAGACATAATGACCAACATACGCATATATCAGCCCCAACTTTGACCTGCTGGACGTTGGAACTGTCGATGATGCATCCTGACTGTTAGGATGCGCCTTGCATCTTGGAGAAGGTGCATAGCTACGTAAACGTGGGTTTTTTTTCCCTTTCTTTTTTTATGATTCAAAAATAGCCGAAAGGGCTGCACTCGAGGGGATAAGATGCCCAACAAAACTGGACCGACGCGTCGATGTAACAACACGCCGACCCCCTACATACCTGGTACGGTGGAGGAGATACGAAGACCGCACGTCGCTCGGGAGTGACATCCTACTACTCCCGTATCTTTGCTCCCAGCTTTACCCCGAGCTCTACCGAGACAAGTAGTCTTCTTATCTGCGGTGCTGCCCTACCCAGCCCAAAGGCTCCAAGTCTCACCTCGAAGGGGGGCACTCCACGATAATCCAGAAGCTTTCTCTCGAGCTTCCATCGCAACCTCTCAGCTGCAGGCAAGCGGGCCATTGCTACTTGTGTCTGCCGACCTTCCCTTCCCTTCTCTAGGCCCGCCCCTTTCCCGAGGGCCCCTTTCAGTACCGTGGTAGACCAGGCCGCAGCCCGTTGCAACTCAACTCCCTGCGTCGTACCTTGCGGATACCGAAGCTGAGAGGCTACACTAACTCGGACTAGGGTTATGGCGCGATTGCCGGTGCAGCTTTTTTTTATGCTTTAAGAAGTGATGCAATGAACGCAGAGGATTGTGTTGGAGGCACGCTCTTGGCAACTGTTGATTCGACCAGTGCCAACCTCGGCTGGAGCGATTCTCGCAAACCACCTTTCTTTTGGAGGGATGCATGTGCTTTGAGCAGGGGCTCTAATACTCTAACTGAGAAGGATGGCCATCCCAGGTGTTTCCTTAATAGTGACAGGTTTGAAACTTACCACTGTAATTTGCAAGTGTATAATACAAGTCCCGTATACACGTATGTACCAAAAGATGGCCACACAGGTGACGGGAAAGACTTGCCACCACTGACGTCTCGCGCGCGGTTCCTCCAAGTCCGGAATCCTGCTTTGTCGCCGACGGCAGCTCCCGAGGCCGCCACCATCCAAAGCCGCAGGATGGGCTTCCACTCCCGCTCAAATGGAGAATATGTAACTCACCGCCTGCCCGTTTCGTACCCGCCATCTTCGGGGACAGAGAGACACACAAAGAACTCACTGAGCCGGATTTGACGACGAGGTAGCACGCACGAACTTGCCCACATTCTTCGGGGGTTGCGTTGCGCTCGATGGACGCGCCGATCGCAAAAACAGAAGGCGCTGAAAAAGTGTCGCGACGATCGGTGGATCGAGGCATGGGACCCTCCCTCAGCTCGTCGATCTGGTAGTGATTGGTTAGTTGACTCGCTTATTTCAGGTGTGTCTATGTAGATTGGTCTCAGATCCGAGGTCTTCGCTGGCCACACCTTCGACAAGCTTGCTTGTCCAGAAAAAGGGTGAGGAAAGCTGCGAGTCTTATTACCGCTTCTATTTTGGGATGAGAATTGGATGAGACACGCAAAGAACAAGCATCGAACCCTCCTCTATGAAGCCATCTCTGTGTTTGCGCAAGTTCGGGGGGGGGGTGTTCTGCTGTCGTGTAAGCCATCCGCAGTGGGGGAAGGGGGAAAGGAGGGTGGGAACGGGTTGATGCAGACAGGGAAGCCCTATGATCCTTCGAGATAGCGGCAAGTGCCTTTGATAACGAACGACTCCATCCCGGCGATACTGCTGTGGGTTTCGTTGTTCTTGGCCCGTTTCAAGCCTAACATTGTATGGACACTACTCATCAAGACTAGGTAGGTAGGCATCTAACGGGGCACCAGCTACTGGTATGGATAGTGCTGTGGTATGTGTAATCCGTCAACTTTAGTCTGTACTACGATGTAAACTAACGTGACCGCTAAACTGGGAGGAGCCTACGCTACAAAATTTGTGTGAACCTCCTGATACGTCCTGACCCCTAAGGTTGTCGGGGTTGTCCGAGCCGTCTTGGTTGTCCCTCGAGCCCCAAGTCCGATCAACTTTGTGCGCGTCCTGTTCCCAGTGGTCAGGTTGGCCCCCATGGCTATGACCCTCTCTCCAACCAAAAATTATATTACCCTCCCCTTCTCGAGGTCTAAAAACATGTTAAAAAAAGATGATCCTGCGGCACTGGCGATGCCCAATCTTCGGTAGCGAGCGCAGTCGCGTGCCGTTGTGCTGCACACCGCGCCCTCCACCGGAAGATGGGCGCCTCCACCGGAGGAGGATGCTGCACAATGCACAATGCAACTTTGAAGCCTACGAATACTCCTTCGCCGCAATCCCATGAAATGTTCTCTCCAGCACACAGGAGGCAGCAACCATCATCACTAGACCCCTCCAAAGCCCGACACTCCCCGCGAGCGACCAGCGACCAGCGCTCACGGGAAACGTGCGAACAAATTCTTCCTTCACTAGACACCACCACACCACACCACCACCAGCTGGAATTTAGCTCAAGTGGCTTTCGGGCTTGCTGCTTCCCGCGCTAGAAGGCCCGAAGAAGATGCGTCGAAAGCCACTCTGTCTCGTCTCGTTGGTCGGATTCCCTGAGACTAACGTTAGCCAATGTCCCACTGCCGCCGCCTCCCGCCTTTCTCGCTGTGGTGATTTGCTGGCCGACGCCCATCCCCCACCGAGTCTCCTCTTGGCCTTGTCCCCCGTCGGCCCCCTTCCGACAGCGATAAATCCACCCCTCGCCGTCACGCCACCCAACCCATTTTTCTGATTAAGTAACCCAATGCCCCGGTAGTGTCATGAACAACGACTCCAACAAGTACCTACTATAGTAGTAGCGCTGTTTGAACAACCCCCGCAAATCGGTTTTCCCAAGGTTGCGCTGCTAGCGGAAGCCCCCCGGCTAGCGGGGAAATCGCGTTCGGCTGGTGTTTGTTGGTGTGGCTTGTGTGGTTCGTGTTCCCATACAAATCGTGAGTTCTCCTTTTGGTCGTCGGTGAAGAACAAGTTTGACAACCCGAAATTCAGAGGCACCATCTCGGGATCTGCAACGCAGGACCAACTCCAATTCGAACTAAATGCTGCCTCCCCACCAACCCCGGCCTGGGGAAAATACGACCTTGAATATTGGACGAGCATTTTTACATAACAGAGTCGAGTCGAGGAGAAAAACTCGCTCGGCAACTCTAACTCTCCACAGAGACGATCGATCATCGTCGACCGGCAGGGGATAATATTTACCGACTGGGCGGACCGGATATTTGCCTCTAACGGGCACGTTATTTCCCGTCAGGGGGGTAATAAGACCCTTATCGTATGCCTGTAAATCTGTGGTACCGAAGTTTGCAAAGGAGTCCAGAGACGGGCAGATAAACAAGATCGCTGAACTCCACCCCGAGTGTTCATTCCTCCTTTTTCCTCCTTCCCACCCTCCCTCAGATTTGATAAATGGAGCATTACGCCCCCAACACTCTCGTCTTGAGTTCGATTCGCCTCTGGCTGACGAAATCCCCTCCCCGAGCTTGTTTTTCTTTTCCGCCTTTTTCCTTTCTTTTTAGTGATAGCGCCGATTCGCTGGCGCCGAGCCTGCTCAGCCTCTGAGGCCTGAATGGTGGATGGAACGTTACAATCCCTCACGCTTGACCCCCTGGGGAAGCCGGGGCGAGCCCTGGCCCTGTGTAGGATGGCTCCTCCAAGCGTTGCTGCAAGCTTGCTTTTCCCCTCAAATCTCCAGGTTCAATCACAGGCTCTATTTGTCTCGTGCCGCTACTCTTGAGACTTGTCAAGTGACCAGGTGCCGATATCCGCCCAACCGCCGTACTTCTCCGGATTATCCCCCATCGCGAGGGTCGCGCGGTTCGTTACTACTCAATGTTCCCCAACGTTCCCCTCCGCGCTAGGGCCTTTAATTACTTCTTGAGGACTGTACTATGTGTACGCCACGAAGAAACTACACGACTCGAGGAATGCCATCGACTCCCGTGGGCGACAAGAGACTTCACCGCCAAGCTTCTCCTGAATTCTCCCCACACGCCGGCGTTTTCGCCTTCGCTTGGCGGGAAACGTCATGTTTCCGCTTCCCCGCAGTCTCAGAGGTTAAGCCTGTGATATCCGAAGGCGTTCCTGACTATACCCTTTCGGACACAGCTTTAAGCTCAAGGCGGATCATTTCAGCTTGAGGAAGGAGTCGAAACCTAGCTCAAAGCTTTTTTTGTCAGGGCAACGCGATATCCTTCGGAAAGACACCGAGACGGCGGTGCTGCTCGAGGAATGGGATGACCCGAGCATGACTGTGAACCTGCTGCAAGAGCGAGCTAGATGGCGGGCCTTGAGAAGTCTCTCGGTCTGTAGCAGCTAAACGACACTCTCGGTCAGTTGAGCTGGTCGCAAGTGTGGCTTGACTCGGCGCGACGATAGAACCAGGTTTCTGCCTCGTTGCCCCTGTCTCTCCCCCACGCAATGCTTTGCGCCTCCCAAGTTGAGCCTTGTCGTCGCAGCCTTACCTCGCGCTCCTTCCCAAAGAGCACAAGTCTTCTGTTTGTCTGCTACGCAAACTTCCTATATAGCCATCCATCCCGCATCCATGACCTTACCATATATTGCCAAATACCGGCCCAGGGCGGGTGCTTAATCTATTTTGCTTACGCAGGCGCAAGTGGCAGCCATCGGACAGCGCACAAGGAGGGGGCTCGCCCACCGCCTCTGAGGACCAAAGTTCGACCCTTCACCCTTTTGTGTGCGATGCTATCGCGCGCCGGGGCCGCCTTTACCTACTATCGAGGACATGCCCCTATGATCCTACGCCGCCCAAGCCACCTCCGTGACCAGATTACACAAGAATACCCCCAAATTTCGCGGCACACCTCTGCGACCGAAGACACTATTAGCTGCGGCTAGTAGATACACGAGCCTGGGTTGCCCGATTTAGGGCGTACAATGCTTATTGCTGCGTCCGTCCTGGGGTGGGTGGGAGAATCTCGCATCTGACGGATTTCGGCCACTTAGCTCGAGTGCCCTCCTGGCGTCCCATAGTACATGGCGATTGTCCTACGCTCGCCTAGGCATCGATAGTCGGAATTATTCCCGAAGCTTGTGATGTGTGTCTTTGCCACGCACTTTGCCTTCGTCACGCTCAAGGACATCCGACCGAGTGAGTGATAGCGCCGGAATCGCTGCCATACCCGGTGACCATCTAAGGGGCTTTGACCGTTCAACCCGTTACCTCCCTCCCGTCTAGCAATGACGCCCGACTTCGGACGAGAGAACTCGGGACGCCGTCCGCGCCGCAATGTAAACGACACGGGAACCAGCGAACTCGAACGTCAATGCGGGGGCCATCTGTATGGGGGAAACCTACTACTCGGCGAAGTCGCCGAACCGCCTTGCTGACTCCCTGCATCGACCGCGCAGCATGTATGTGCCTCCCAAGCCGGCGATGTCATCCCGGAAGGCTCGCTTCGGCACCACCGAGCTGCACGTCACACCGATTTCCATGGCATTCCGTAGATTTGGCGTGTGTTAAAAGACCACATGCTGCCCCCGCCCCCCGAAGATGGTGTCCATGATCGCAGGATTGGCAGCGCACGAACGCAGGACACATCATCGTTGTATTTTATTGTACTCTTTTTGATGTGGCCTCCGAGGAGTCCGGTAATGGATGCAAAAAAAAAAAACAAATGGTGGAATATTTTTATCAGTAGTTCTGTGAAACTGGGCATCTGTACTATCTTTAGACTCTTGGAGGGTGTGAAGTTCCAACACCCACCAGATTGACCTTGAGCTCGATTGGAGAGCAGCTGGCACCGCATATATTGGATATGACGGTGACACACACACGCCTCGCGAACAATGCAGGCGTGACTTGTACGACGAATTTAGTTTATTGTGAGTCCCACCAAGCGCAGCATAGACACGGGGAGCTGTGACGTGCGATCTGTGCGAAATCCGAGGGTTAAACGACGTTTTTCTTCGTATCCTTACGAAGGAGAACCATCGTCACTGCAAGCTTATCAAGAGTGTCCTTCGTTACACACACGTGCGCCTAGGACCCAGTCTCACGCCGTGTGTCTCGGTGCCTGTCTTATCTTAAGACTGATTCAAAGTGATGGTCTCTCCTAGATGTCGTGCGTAACAAAATGAATTGAGCAGCTTGAGAGCAACACTCGTGGCTTGTCAAGCAAGATGCGACGTGATAAGTAGTTAACCAAGCTCCAGGAGACCACTCTGTAAGAACCAAAACCGGCTTTTCCTAGTTATCTCGAGCCTTTGGCCAAGGATTCCGGGGCAACGTGACCACGCGTCAAGGTATCAATCGGTGCGTCTCGGTGTATGACCGCAGGCCTAGATAATACAACTCCAGAAAAATCGGTGACACTTGGTGATTTGCACGGGTGTGAGGGCGAGGTCCCATTTGGCATGGGATCACACAAGGATGCCTGTCCAAGTTTAGAAACCCGAGGTCAAATTCCGTGTATTGTTCGAGTATAAAGTATCGCGGCCGAACAGCCTGCACTAACTAAAAATGTCTAGAGATATTCCGAGACGCCCGATACTCAATTCAAGGGGCTATGGGGTATTCATTCTCCACGATGTTGAAACTGCTCATGTCGACTACTAATTCCGAAAAAGGGGGGCGGCGGCGGCATCACCTATTCCTTCTTCTCCAACTCCTCTAGCACGGGCTTCTCCAGCGACTCGGGCTTGGTGGTAGACGCCCAGCGGGCCTTGACGGTGCCGTCCCTGCCGATAAGGAACTTTTCAAAGTTCCACTTGATGCGCTTGAGGCCCATGAGGCCCGGCTTCTCCTCCTTGAGCCACTTGAACAGCGGCGTCGCGGTGTCGCCGTTGACGTCGACCTTGGCCAGCACCGGGAACGAGACGCCGTAGTTGACCTGGCAGAAGCTCTGGATGTCGTCGTCGGAGCCGGGCTCCTGCGAGCCGAACTGGTTGCACGGGAAGCCGAGGATGACGAAGTCGTCGCCGTGCTTGGCCCGCACGTCCTTGTAGAGCTTCTCGAGACCGCCGTACTGCGGCGTGAAACCGCACTTGGATGCGGTGTTGACTACCAGCACGACCTTGCCCTTGTAATCGGAGAGGGGGACTTCGGTGCCGCGCTCTGGGAGAAAGGGTTGGAAAGTTAGTTATTTGACGGAGTAGGCAGGGTACGGTGCAACCTGTCAGAGCAGCTTGCGGGCGGAAACGGGGATTTGGGGACGAAAAAGGGAGAAGAGCATTGCATACTGTCTAGCGGCTTGAAGTCATAGAAACCCGTCGCGGAAGCCATGGTTGAGAATCGAGTCTTTGCGACTGTGTGCAGATAACCTACTCGAGATGCGGCGCGAATGCGAGCTTGAGGGGTAGTACCTAGCAACTGTCGTGGATGATGATGATGTGCTCGGCCAAGAAATAGGACTGAGGATCTCGATAAGTGTTTCGGAACAGAAGAGCGGGACAAGACAGAGGCAACCCGGTTCTTCATATACGGCGATCGGACGACAAGAGGAGCCGCCGGCATTGACAAGCTCTCCGCGATCTGACAAATCAGTGATACAATTGGTCGTCTCAGCGCCCCTGAAAGTCTCGAACCGGCCGACCCGGGCTAACAATGGCGAGCTTCAGGTGGGGCGTATTCTTTCACACGTGATTGTCGTTTTACCTGCCAAGCAGAATCAATTGGGGCGCCTGCTGCTGCTTCCTGGTGCTGCTTCTAGGGCGCGAGCTTTTTTTTTTTGGCAGAGCTTCAAAGGAAAAAAGTAGCCGATTGTTGTTAGGCCTCGGCAAGGTGGGCTTCGGAAGCTCTTTGGTTGCCACTGACGTGTGTGACGTCTTTCAGATGGAGGTTTCGCGTGGTCAGTGCTCTGCCGTCGAAAGTACCCCGCGCTGATATGTAGTGACCCCGCCATCAATCGATTTTATACAACAATTTTGACCAGAAACGGCTAGTGGACAACGCCTCAACGAGCCTCGGGAGACGACCACCTTTCCTCGAGACTCAGGCGATAAACATGACCTGAGCTTTTGGAGTTCGCAAATACCGGGCGGGACACACTCCTTCCCTCCTATACCACTTTCTTTACCTTTTGATATCGACGCCGCCAGCAGAACATGGAGTCCCAACAGAAGAGACATATCGTCATCGTTGGTAGGTCGAACCAGGGCTATGTCCCGCTTGATATCGTTGCACCGGGATGGCTTTCCCCTCCACCAAGCTTCTCTTTTACCTTCCGCATCTCTCCCTGTGCTATGCCCTACCTCTAGCACATCGCAGCTCGCCTGCGCTTCGCCCCGAGCTTCCTCACACTAACCTCCCTCCTTCCATAGGCGGCGGTATCATGGGCTGCACGACAGCCTACTACCTGACCCGCCACCCCAAATTCGACCCAGCTCTCCACAGCATTACCATACTAGAGGCGACATCCATTGCCGCAGGTGCCTCAGGCAAGGCCGGAGGCTTGCTAGCCCTGTGGGCCTACCCGGCCAGCCTTGTCCCGCTCTCCTATCGCCTCCACGCGGAGCTGGCCCGGGAGCATGGCGGGGCTGAGCGCTGGGGCTATCGGCGCGTGGCATGTGGGACCCTGACTGCGGCGGCGACGGATGAGGACCTCGAGAGGGCAGAGGCAGCGAGGGCAAAGACTGTCGCGACGTTAAACGGAAATGCCAACCCCGTAGAAGGGCAGAGCGCCGCTGCATTACCAGGCGCTCCGGCGGGTGGGGATGTTAAAGCAGAACCTTTGATACGGAACGCCGATGGCGAAGAGAAGGGCAAGGACTGGGAGAAACTTCCCAAGCAGAACGAGGAGGCGGTTAGCTCGTTGAAGGATTCT
>Ga0164242_10010094_pt1 | contig 10127 bp, 6 predicted proteins | sample OricomgcompostMG_FD_108783 | JGI IMG/M metagenome (GOLD analysis project Ga0164242, IMG submission 108783) | Miracle-Growth compost microbial communities from Emeryville, California, USA - Original compost - Miracle growth compost (MG) ... | reverse complement strand
ACCTGAACTGCCGGGTCATCAAAAGCAGCCACCAATCTTTCGAGAACTTCTTGATTGATAAAAGGTGTATCTCCCTGTACATTCAAAATAATATCTACATCCATATCCCGGGCTACTTCGGCAATCCGGTCACTGCCACTCTCATAATGACTGGCCGTCATTTTAGCCAAACCGCCATTAGAGGTGATCTCATTAAAAATGACATCACTATCTGTGGCCACCATCACCTGATCAAAAAGTCCGGTTGCCAGCGTTCTCTCATACGTGTGCCTGATTACAGTCTTGCCGGCCAGATCCTGCATCAGCTTTCCTGGAAAGCGCGATGCCTTATAGCGAGCGGGGATTAATGCAACTACCTTCATAATGATCCATTAAAATATAAAAGTTATAAATTTGATTATTTAGCCTCCGTCAAAGCCTTGATTTTTGGATTGTCCTGAATATTACGCATCTGTCTTAGAATCCAGCCAGCCTTAAAATTTACGAACTTGCTTCTGGGCTGGACTGTATATTTCTTGGGATTGGGCAAGCAGGCTATAATAGAAGCGGCCTCATTGCGGCTCAGGTTAGCGGCATCTTCCTGATAATAACGATTCGACGCCGCCTGGATACCGTAAATCCCTTTACCCATCTCAATGACATTCAAATACACTTCCAGAATCCGCTTTTTCCCCCAGATCCATTCAATCAGTTTGGTGTACACAAATTCCGGACCCTTTCTTAGATATTTGGTAATGCCCGCCCCTTGCCACAAAAATACATTTTTTGCCGTTTGCTGGCTGATGGTGCTGGCAGCCGACCCTCTGGCTCTTTTCCCTTTATCGCTTTCCAGACTTTGTTTAAGTGCCGGCCAGTCAAAGCCGCCATGCTCGGCAAATAACTGATCCTCACCGGCAATAGCCGCCAGTTTTGCGTTACGACTGATTGCATCATAGGAGACATAGTCTCTTTTTAACCCATTGCCACTGATCAGACTTCCTAATTGTGTCAGGGTAATAGGCGGCATCACCCATTTACACACCACCAAATAGACCACTGATAGTGCAAATAGCTTCAATACAGTCTTTAAAATCCAGATACTGACGGTTTTAATTTTTCTCACCGGGCAAAGATAACGGCAATTTTTCATGCCTGCGCTTTGTGGATAAAAACAAGCAGTCCAGCGGTAAATACTTTAGACTGGCCTCACAAAAAACAATCCTTAACCTAATTGCAAAGACAGGAGCGGCATATTTCTAAACCGGGCAAAAGACGCAGCCTCCGCTTCTACCTCTTTTAATAAAACCTTGCTTGCAGCAGGTTTCATTGGCCCGAAAGGCAGGATTTTTATTTTAAGTCCTGACTTAGATGTGGTGCCCGAGCCTCCGATTTTCTCTACTTGCCAGCCAGCCAACACTTTACCACCCCGTACAACGGCTGGCCTAAACATACCATTAACCGTTACAATCTGGCGATTAAATTCAGCTGGCAGCATGACAGAGCGGTCCTTATAGCTAATCAGATACTCATCAAAGGCAGCTATCAATTGAACATGTTGATTTCCTTGAACTTCCTTTGCTTTTGGCTCCATTCCTTTCTTAAATTTCCCTCCGGCAGTCAAGGCGGGCAAATAATATAAATCCGTATTATTCATTCCTGATTTATCTGTTTTTTTGCCTTTTACACCTAAACTTGCTACATCCCAGTCTATCAGCTGATCACCGAACCCCAAAAGCGCCTTTTTAATCTGAGTAATATTAAGACCTGACCACCAGGCAAAATCAGCCACGCTGGCCGGCCCTCTGGTAGAAAAATACCGGTAAGCCAACTCTTTAACCCCTGCTGCGCCCTGGAATTCTTTTTTCAGTTTTTGTGCCCGATCTAAATTTTTACCCAGGACGTTTTCCACCAGACCATAACTATGCTTGCCGTTTTTCACCGCTCCACTGCAAATAATCCCTTCCAACTCAGCATGCATGATATAATGGTTACTGCGATATTCATCCATCAAAAATCCCAGATCTTCCAACTCCCTGACAAGTTCCTGCTTTGATAAACAGAGCCGGTCAGACAATATCCTGTAAATAGCCGCATCTGCCCTTACGTATTCCTTTTGTTCAATGCCCAGGTGCTTATCTCTGCCAAACAGCACCTTTTTGATAGCAGGAGCCGTCAATTGCAATATCCAGAGCAAATCTTCTCCCGCTAATAACTGCCAGGTGGGTCTGAGTGCGTGTGTCCGAACCACCTTCCCCTGCTCAAAAGCTTTTTGCAGAATTGCACCTGTCAGGGGGGGTGCCGCTGCGCAATGCCCCATTCTATGACAAACAGCCCACTGAACCATCTCGAAATGCTGTGCCTGCAGGGCGCCCATTTTCTGAATCAATCGCTGTAAATCCTGCTCATCATGTACACTTAAGTGCTGAGCCTTCAATCTGGCATCTAATAAAAGTTGCTCCTTATCGGCTGTCTTTATGTTGGAGGTTGAAGCCATAAAATTGACAATGCTTTTTCAATATTATTTTCCCGGATATATTTTCGGGCCAGTAGATGTAACGCCCTATAACACGCTTGTGTCTGTAGTCCAGCGTTAAAGATAGCGATTATTTCGGGTAAAATCATAAGCTCAGCCAGCTGTTTTTCAGTGGGCACAGCCTCCATATTACCCAGCCGGCCCAGCTCATTGCCAGTTAAGACAGCGGAAAGCCGAGCCTCAGCTGGCAGGCTGTCTACACCAATCCCCATGGTTCTAAGCGGTTTTTCCACTTCAAACAAGTTATCTGCTGTTATCCGGCAGTACCAGTTGGCCCCAAGCCTGGCCACCAGATCTAATTTTGCCTGATCTATTTGCCCCTGATCATTTAAGACTTCTTCCCTGACATGAATCTTCACCACCTCTGCAAAAACAAGATTTCCGGCCCCCGGCCCGGTCCCTAATGGCTTTATTTCCCGGATCAGGCATTCCAGTTGCATGGGCGATTCCTGTACCCGGGGAGGTGTTACCAGGACAGAAGGTTCCATTGTTAGTCCGGCCTTCCCGAACTCATTGACACCTCTTGGGTACTCCGTACTGGCCAGGGAAGTCTGCTGTACCATAGCATAGTTGACAATATTGATGACCGCCTCTGGCACTTCCCTTACATTTTCAAGGCTATGCTTAATGGTATTATCCCTGACGCGTCTTGCTGGAGAAAATATACAGATTGGTGGATTGGTGGAAAATAAATTGAAAAAGCTAAAAGGGCTCAGATTTATCTGTCCTGCCGCACTAATCGTAGATACAAAACAAATCGGTCTGGGTGCAATCCCATGCTGCAGCCACGACTGCAGCTCAAGGGTAGATAAATTAGAAGGATCCAGGCTGCGTATCATTATTATTACTGACTGCTTTTGGGGGAATTTAAATACTCAAATAAGATTTACGGCATTTTCTTTAACGCCATAAGAGAGAAATCTCCCGCCTGGCTGTCCAACTCCATCACGTTATGTAATTTGCCAAGCCCGGTAATTTCCAGCTCAACCTGATCCTTGGCCTGCAACCACTGAACGGGGTAGCCACTGTCCTGTAATAAGCCAGTCCCATTCAATTCCAAAAAGCAACCGGTTCCGACCGTACCGGATCCTATAACATCGCCTGGTAAAATATCCGTTCCATAGGCACATCTTTCAATGATCTCAGCAAAGGTCCAGTCCATATCCCGGACATTACCCTCAGAGACCTGTATACCGTTCACCTTGCAAGTCATGGAAAGATCATAAGTCTTTCCGGTATGGCCTGTCTTGGTTTTGGTTAAATAACCAGCCAATTCATCAGGCGTTACCAGCCAGGGCCCGATGGCCGTCGCAAAATCTTTGCCCTTAGCCGGTCCTAGGTTCAGTTTCATCTCCTCCATTTGCAAAGTACGGGCACTCAAGTCATTCATAATAGTAAAACCGGCAATATACTCATCCGCCTCGCCGGCTGTAATATTGCGTCCTTTTTTGCCAATGACCGCTGCTATTTCCAGTTCAAAATCGAGTTGTAGAAAATGATCCGGCATCAACCTTACAGCGCCCGGCCCGACAATCGCATTATGATTGGTAAAATAAAAAATAGGATACTGGTCAAATTCAGCGATCATGTCAACTTTGCGGTTTCTTCTGGCCGTAGCCACATGTTGTCTAAAGGCATATCCGTCCCGGCAAGAGGTCGGATGCGGGACAGGTGCCATTAACTCATAAAACACCTCTTCTTTAAAGGACACGCCCGCTTCCAGTTTTGCTTGAACATCCTTTGCCCTTTTCATTAAAGGGGCCTCTCCCATTAAAAAAGCTCCCATATTATCCGGGATCTGTTTATCGCAACTATTTAAATTATAGATATGTCCTTTAAAATAAATGCCTAAATGCTCATTTCCCTCTGTCTTATAAGAGACTAGTTTCATAAGTTTCTTTTTTTTGTTTAACCGCTGGTTATTGACGGATGCAACCGGCATTCATAGTACCCTATCCTTAAAAAACAGGCCGGTCGCATCCAGTATACAGAGCGAAGCTAATAAAAATTACCACAAAAACTAACATTTGTTATAAAAGTTCTTTAAATTCGCATCCTGGTTAGGGCTTATCCGTAATTAAGCCTTAGCTTAGCGTTAAGAATTGGATAAACTATCTCATTCCCAATAAGCAGCATATAAAATAATGCAACTGGACCTACAACATATCATCCAAGCTTTTAGCTCTTTGGAGTTTAGAGCCCGCTTCCAGCACCAGCTAGTCGCAAAACTTGTTTTTGCCCAATACTAACCTACCGTCTTTACGCACCGGCAGCCGCGATGTCGTTCGTTTTTTCATCAAACCCCGAGCGTTAAAAATTAAGCGCAGCCATTTCATCAAAATGACTGTCCGTACATTTAAATAAGGATCTAAATAGAAGTGCAGCCCCTGAAAAGAAAAGCACGGATTCGGTTTCCTTACCGTACGCTTTGGTTAGGTAATCACTTACCCCCAGAAAAGCCGCCTACATGCAGCGCGATGTTCAATAACACAACTATTTAAAGACAAATAAATTATCCAACCATGCCTTATTATCATCAAGCAGGTAAGATTCCGCCCAAAAGACATACCCAGTTTCGTCAACCGGATGGCAGTCTGTATGCTGAAGAGCTGGTTTCCACGGAAGGGTTTTCCAGTGTTTATTCCCTGGTATACCACACCCATCCACCGACCCTGGTCAAAAAGCTGGGCGAACCCTATGATATCAGCCCCAAAATAGCCAGAGCTAAACATTTAAAGCATACCAGCTTAAAAGGCTTTAATATACAGCCGGAAAAAGACTATATGGACAGCAGGAAGCCTGTACTCATCAATGAGGATCTGCAAATCATCCTGGCAGCACCTGAGCAGTCCATGGAAGACTACTTTTTTAAAAACAGCCAGGCGGATGAACTGATCTTTGTCCACAAGGGTACAGGAACACTTAAAACCGGATATGGAGCGCTTTCATTCGGGTATGGGGACTATTTAATCATTCCCAGAGGAACCATCTATCAGATGCATTTTGACAGCTCAGATAATCGCCTGTTTATCGTGGAGAGCTTCAGTCCACTACGCGTGCCGGGCAAATATCTGAACAAAGCGGGTCAGTTAATGGAACATGCTCCATACTGCGAAAGAGATATCCGCATCCCTGAAAATCTGACCACTATTGATCAGACGGGGGACTTTAAAATCCTGATTAAAAAGCAAGGTCTTATCTACCCTTATATTTATGGCACCCATCCATTTGATTATATTGGCTGGGACGGCTGTCATTACCCCTGGGCTTTCTCTATCCATGATTTTGAACCCATTACGGGAAGACTGCATCAGCCACCTCCTGTCCACCAGACATTTGAAGGACATAACTTTGTCGTCTGTTCCTTTGTCCCCAGAAAATACGATTACCATCCACTGTCCATACCGGCGCCCTACAACCATTCCAATGTGGACAGCGATGAGGTGCTCTATTATGTAGACGGAGACTTTATGAGCCGAAAAAGTGTCGAGAAAGGCCAGATCACCTTGCATCCCGGCGGTATCCCCCACGGACCTCATCCGGGCACCGTGGAAAAATCCATTGGCAAGGAAAGCACAGAGGAACTGGCCGTTATGATTGACCCGTTCCGTCCCCTGCAATTGACTGAGCATGCGATTGGTATTGAGGATCCGGATTATTACAAAAGCTGGCAGTCTGAATAACCTTCCCCAATTTATCCATAATAATCACTGAAACATATATTTTAATATCTAATCATAACATTAAAAATGACACATACAGATATCACCGAAAATAAACCGCAAGCCACTACCTTCCAGCAGAAAATTGCCCAGGCTGAAAATTTCCTGCCCATTAACGGAACAGATTATATTGAATTCTATGTGGGCAATGCCAAACAGGCAGCCCATTATTATCAAACAGCCTTTGGTTTTCAGCCCGTTGCCTATAGCGGCCCTGAAACCGGTACCCGGGATTATGCTTCTTATGTTTTGCAGCAGGGTAAGATCAGACTAGTCTTGACAACGGCCCTGCATGCTGACTCAAAAATTGCAGACCATGTCAAAAAGCACGGCGACGGCGTCAAAATCCTGGCGCTCTGGGTCGATGATGCCCGCTCAGCTTTTGAACAGACCGTAAAAAGGGGAGCAAAGCCATATTTACCCCCGGAAAGACTGGAAGACAGCGATGGAGAAGTCTGGCGCTCCGGCATCTATACTTATGGAGAGACCGTACACATGTTTATTGAACGTAAAAACTATCAGGGACCTTTTATACCCGGTTATGTCAGGTGGGCACCTGACTACAAGCCCGGGGAGGTTGGACTGCTCTATGTAGACCACTGTGTAGGTAACGTAGGCTGGAACCGTATGCTGCCCACGGTAAAATGGTACGAAGAGGTCATGGGATTTGTCAATATCCTCTCCTTTGATGATAAACAAATCAATACGGAATATTCGGCTCTCATGAGTAAAGTAATGAGTAATGGCAACGGATATGCAAAGTTTCCGATTAATGAACCCGCAGAGGGACCTAAAAAATCCCAGATTGAAGAGTACCTGGAGTTCTATGAAGGAGAAGGCGTGCAGCATATAGCAGTAGCCACCCATGATATCGTGGCCACTGTCACAGCGCTTAAAGCCAGAGGTGTAGAATTTCTACCGGCACCGCCCGTCGCTTATTATGAGGACCTGACCGCCCGTGTCGGCGAGATTCAGGAAGATATTGCTCCTTTACAGCAATTAGGCATCCTGGTGGACAGCGATGAGGAAGGTTATTTACTACAGATCTTCACCAAGCCGGTGGAAGACCGTCCTACCCTCTTTTTTGAGATCATTCAGCGCAGGGGAGCCCAGAGTTTTGGCGCTGGAAATTTCAAGGCACTTTTTGAAGCCATAGAAAAAGAACAGGCCAAAAGAGGCAATCTATAAAAGCCCATACCCCGCTCAATAAAAATCCCCAGCTAAAAGTCAACCAGAGGTTGCATTAGCCGGGGATTTTATCTTCACCTTAAAACCATGCTTATTTTAAGACTGCTGGTACTTATTACAGTTACTCGCGCAGATCTACTTTAATTTTCTTGCGTTTGGCGAGTTTGGCAATCAGCACAAACCATACCGGCACAATAAATATCGCCAGTGAGGTCGCTGCCACCATGCCGCCCATGACTGTCCAGCCAATGGTCTGTCTGGAGACAGAAGCCGCGCCGGAGGCAAAAGCCAGCGGCATTACCCCTAAGATAAAAGCCAAAGAAGTCATAAGAATCGGTCTTAAACGAATCTGGACCGCGTGCAAGGTCGCTTCTACAATATCCCGGCCCTGCTGTACCCCCTCATTGGCGAACTCTACGATCAAGATCGCATTTTTGGCCGCCAGACCAATTAAGGTAATCATACCAATCTGTGCGTATATATTATTGGTCAGATGCGGTAAGAAATGCAGGGTCAGCATAGACCCGAATAATCCAACCGGCACCGCAAAGAGTACCGCAAACGGAACACTCCAGCTCTCATATAAGGCCGCCAAAAACAGGAACACAAATATGATGGAAGCCGCAAATACCAGGGCTGTACTTTGTCCGGCCTTAATTTCCTCTCTGGACATCCCTGAGAATTCATATCCATATCCTTCCGGCAGTACCTTGTCAGCCACCTCTTTCAGCGCGTCAATGGCCTGTCCGCTGCTATAACCATCTTTGGGAGCCCCGGAGATCTCAATAGAACGGTAGATATTAAAATGCGAGATCACCGCAGGCTGTTCAATAGTCTGCACGGAATCAATCAAAGATCCCAATGGTATCATATTACCCACGACGTTTCTTACATAATAATCATTCAGATCCGAAGGTGTCGCTCTAAATGTGCTATCAGCCTGCGCCACCACTTTAAAGTTACGGCCATACAGGTTGAAGTCATTGACATAGCTACTACCCAGCAAAGTAGACATAGTGCTGTATACATCAGACACCTGAACACCTAATTTTCTGGCTTTATCCCTGTTTACATTAATCTGATAGGCAGGGGTCTTTGTATTAAAGAAGGTATAAGCCATGGCAATTTCCGGCCGCTGATACAAAGCACCTATAAACTGCTGAGCCACTTTCTCAAACTGCTGGATATTATCTGTACTTCCCCGTTGCTGCAGTTCAAAGGTAAAACCGGCCGTTGCACCCAGACCCGGAATCGCCGGGGGACCAATGGCCATGACACTGGCTTCCTTAAAACCGGCACATTTTTGCTGGATTTCAGCCAGCACCCCGTTTAACCGGTCTCTCTCACTGGTACGCTCATCCCAGGGCTTCAGTCCCACAAACAGGGTACCTGAGTTGGATTTAAAAGAGAAATTTGCGATATTCAGACCAGCCAGCCCACCGACAACATCCACGGCCGGGACACTCTGAACAGAATCCATAATCTGTTTAATCATCGCAATACTTCTGGTGGTTGAAGTTCCTTCCGGCATCTGATAAGTCACATATAAACGGCCTTCATCTTCCTGCGGAATAAATCCGGTCGGCTTCGTCTTGAATAAGAAAATCAGCGCCACGACCAGCACCACCAGTAAGCCTATCACTAAAGGCGTTTTTCTGATCCAATTACCCACGGCTCTGGTGTAAGCATGGCTCAACTTTTCAAACCAACGGTTAAAAGCTGCAAAAAACTTATTAAGCCCTCTTGGATTCTCTTCCTTCTCTTTATGCGGGCGCAGCAGCTTGGAACAAAGTGCCGGCGTAAGCGATAAGGCCACAAAAGCAGAGATAATCACAGACACAGCGATGGTAATCGCAAACTGCTGATACAGCTGACCAGAGATACCCGGTACAAAACTAACGGGCACAAATACCGCAGCCAGAATCAAGGCAATCGCCACAACCGGTCCAGAGATATCGTTCATGGCCTTTTTAGTGGCATCCTTGGGCGATATTTTCTCACTGTCAATATAATGCTGTACCGCTTCCACCACCACAATGGCGTCATCCACCACTATCCCGATGGCCAATACGAAGGCAAACAGCGTGAGTGTATTGATGGTAAAACCTAAAGGAATAAAGAATATAAAAGTACCGATCAATGATACCGGAATTGCCAACAGCGGAATAATCGTCGCCCTGATATTTTGCAGGAATAAGAATACCACCAGTACCACCAGGATTAATGCCTCAATAAAAGTATGTAACACTTCGTTGATAGACACTTTTACCACCGTAGCGGTTTCATTGGGTACGGCAAAATCCACGTCTTTGGGGAAAGACTTTTTCATGGTTTCCAGGGTCTTCATGATACCATCATAGGTCTCCAGCACATTGGCTCCGGGGGCCTGATAGATCAGCATAAAGGCCGCTTTATGACCGTTCACAAAAGGATTCTTACTATAATCATAGTGACCCAGTTCTACATTGGCGACATCACCCAAACGCACCAGTGATCCAGTGCTGGGATCCGCTCTCACAATAATGTCCTTAAATTGATCCACCGTATTTAGGCGGCTATTGGTCAGTACAGAATATTCAAAGGCCTGATCATGCGGCTGAGGATTACCACCAATCGTACCAGCGGCGACCTGCAGGTTCTGCCCGCTGATTGCGGTGGTGATATCGGCCGGTGTTAAATTCAGTGCGGCCAATTTATTCGGGTTT
>Ga0164242_10010093_pt1 | contig 10128 bp, 6 predicted proteins | sample OricomgcompostMG_FD_108783 | JGI IMG/M metagenome (GOLD analysis project Ga0164242, IMG submission 108783) | Miracle-Growth compost microbial communities from Emeryville, California, USA - Original compost - Miracle growth compost (MG) ... | reverse complement strand
TATCGGCATCGATGTGGAGATTAAAAACAACGATATTATCGGACGCACCGCGGGGAATCACGTGGATATCTTTGGAACACATTCCCAGGTGTCCGGCCAACACGCGCAGTTTATTTACACCAACGGTAATTGGGCTGTGAACGATTTAAATTCGACGAACGGCACGGCGGTGAATACTTCGCCGAATTGGCAGGACGTCCCCAAGTTGCGGCCACATTCGCAGCAAATCATTCGTGACGGCGAGTATTTATTGATTGCGAATATCGAATTTCAGATAGAAATTGGCGCGTCGCAATTACCGCAATCTACGCCGACAGGAACGCAACGGTTGTAATCATGAAACTAACTATCAGCGCTGTATCGGACATCGGCAACATCCGCGAAAAGAATGAAGATATGCTCCTCATCGGAAACGAGTTTTTGCGCGATGGTTCATTGGAGCGGGATTTCGATTTCGACAGCGCCGAGCATCCCTTGATGATTGCCGTCGCCGATGGCATGGGCGGACATCAGGGCGGCGAATACGCCAGCGAAATTGCCCTCACGGAAATGAACGCCGCCATGCGTGATCTGAAAAATGAAGCTGCTGATATTGATCTCCAAAAGTACTTTTCCGAGCGTGTGCAGAATATCCATCAAAAACTATTGGAAGAAGGCGCGAAGGATGAAACAAAAAAGGGCATGGGCTCCACATTTGTGGGGATTTTATTTTTCCAAAATTCTATTTATCTCATCAATATTGGCGACAGCCGCGCCTATCGCTTACGCAATGGATTGCTGGTGCAGCTTTCGCGGGATCATTCGCTGCGTGAAATGACAGGCGATGCTGATGCGCCATCGAACATTATTGTCAATTCCCTGGGCGCTGGCGAAAAAGTCTTTTGTGATTTTGAAGACATCACCCAGCGTGTCCTGTCCGGCGATTCCTTGTTGTTGTGTAGCGACGGTCTTTGGGATGAATTGGATGATGAGGAGATCGAAACAATTTTAGAGAACGCGTCCGATCCTCACGATCTGATAGACGCCGTCAAGCGCAAAGAAGGCAAAGACAACATCTCCGTCATATTGGCTGATTGTGACTAATGCGCGGGACTTCAGTTAGAATATTTATCATTATGCACATTTTCATTTTGGCAGTTTCGCTATTGTCGATGGGAGTTGCTTCAGCGTTTGCGGAAAACGTGACTTACATGGACGACAAAACGCCGCTCACCGGTTATCTGGTCAAGGCGGATAACGCCGCGCCCAAGCCGCCTGGCGTTTTGATTTTGCCGGCCTGGAAAGGCATTGACGAACACGGCAAAGATTCCGCTGATAAATTGGGCAAGTTGGGATATATCTCATTGGTGGCCGATATTTATGGCACCGCTGGCAAGCCGATAGAAATGAAACAGGCGATGGAATTCAGCGGCTATTATAAGGAACATTTCGAAGCCTATCAAAAGCGCATTCGTTTGGCGCTGGATGAATTGGTGCGCCAGGGCGCGGATGCCAACCGGCTGGCAATTGTGGGGTATTGTTTTGGCGGCACCGGCGCGCTCGAAGCGGCGCGCGGCAATTTGCCGGTGCGTGGCGTGATTTCTGTTCACGGCGGCCTCGCCAAAGATGCGGCGCGTCCCAATGGCGCGATCACGCCAAAAGTACTTATATTGCACGGTGCTGACGACCCGCATGTGAGCGCCGAATCCATCACCGCGTGCATGAACGAAATGCGCGAAGGAAAAGCCGACTGGCAAATGATTTGGTATGCCGATGCAGTGCATTCTTTCAGCGATCCCAATGCAGGAAATGATAAATCCAAAGGCGCGGCTTATAATCCCATTGCGGCGCGACGATCATGGGAACATATGAAATTGTTCTTGAAAGAATTGTTTGAGTAGTAAATGCCGCAAGATAATTCCCCCTTGTAAAGGGGGATTAAGGGGGATTTTGAACATGATAAATGGAGCGAACTTTCGATAAAACCTGTTAGTCCCGAAGAGAATCCCCCTAACCCCCTTTACAAGGGGGAATTACTTCCAGACAGAATCCGCCGGATTTCCGCAACACTCGTCACGGGCGCCTGGCACGCAAAATCCTTGCAAATATAAGCCGCCGCTTTGTCATCTTGCAAATTCATTTCTTTTGTCCACGGCAATCGCGCGTTCCAGAATTCGCGATTCGTTTGATTCAACAAAATAACAACCACACCGGGCAAATAGTGACTATTCACTTCGTTTAGCAACTCTTGCAAATTCGCGTCATCACTTTCGCCCACCAAAACAATATGTTGCGGCGCCTGCTCCGAAAGTACTTTTGCCGCCAGCATTTTCGGCATCACTGTCGGCGATGTTTGCACGCGCAATTGATAGGCTTCAAAAATCTGTTCCGCCGTTTTTGCAAAGTCGTCGCGCCCCAGCAGATGGCTGAGTTTCAACAAACTTCCCGCCATCATCGAATTGGGCGCCGGCTCCGCGCCGTCGTGATCGCCTTTGAAACGCAATAATAAATGCGGATCGGGGCCGGCGTCATAATAACCCAAAGTACTTTCATCCCAAAAGTACTTTTGCAGATGTTCCACCAATTTCTCCGCGAATTGCAAATGAGCGATATCGAAAGTCGCTTCATATAAATCGATATTCGCGCCGATCATGGCCGCGTAATCACCCGCAAATCCATCGACATCCGCCACGCCATCGCAATAATGCCGCGCCAGAATTCCGCTCTCTTCGTTATATAATTCTTTGCGGATAAACGCCGCTGCGTCTTTCGCCGCATCTATATAACTTTTCTCATTTAAGATGCGTCCGCCGCGCGCTAACGCGCTGATCATCATGCCGTTCCACGCGGGTATTATTTTCTCGTCGCGGTGCGGACGTGGACGCAATTCACGCAGATCGAAAAGTACTTTTTTATGCCTATTCAGCGCCTCTTCGGTTTTGTCCTGATCCAACTTAAACTCAGCAGAGAGCGTCTCCAGCGTTTGCGCAACGTGTAAAATATTGGTGTCTTTAAATTCACCAGACGGATCGCCTTCGGCCGGCGCATTGCCTTTGGCGCGCACATCATAACGTCTTTTGAATAGCGGCGATTCTTCGCCCAGCGCGGCGTCAATTTCCGCTTCCGCCCATATATAAAATAATCCTTCGTGCGCATGTTTCGATTTCGGAGAATCCAGAGAATCCGCATCTTCCGCCGCAAAAAATCCGCCTTGCGGATGGCGCAAATCGCGCAGCACATAATCGAAAATATCACGCGCCGTTTCCGCATAAAAATCATCGCCGCTCAGTTGATACATTTCCAAAAACGAAATCGCCAGCTGCGCTTGATCGTAAAGCATCTTTTCAAAATGCGGCACCATCCAATAATGATCGACGCTGTAACGATGAAAGCCGCCGCCGAGTTGATCGTGCATGCCGCCCGCAGCCATTTTGCTCAACGTGCGCGCCGACATTTCCAGCGCGGTTTCATCTTTATGGATCGCATAATACTGATGCAAAAAATCATGCGTCACCGGGCGCGGAAATAACGGCGCGCCGCCGAAACCGCCGTATTCGGGATCGTAGGCATTGCCCAAATCCTCGAAACATTTTTTGGCGTGTTCGTCCCAGGAAGATTCCTGAAAAGTACTTTTAGTGAGCGTCGTAAATTCCGTCAGCGCTTTGATCACTTCACTGCCCGATTCTTCGATGCGCGCACGTTGATTTTTCCAGGCCGCGGCAATCTTTCCCAGCAGCGTGGGAAAGGCCACATGCCCCTGAACTTCCACCGGCGGAAAATAAGTGCCGCCGAAAAACGGTTTCAAATCAGGCGTCAAAAAAACCGTCAGCGGCCAGCCGCCCGAACCGGTCGTTGCCTGCACAAATGACATATACAAATGATCGACATCGGGACGTTCTTCGCGATCGACTTTGATATTCACAAAATGCTCGTTGAGATACGCCGCTATCTGCGGCTGCTCAAAACTTTCATGCGCCATCACATGGCACCAATGGCAGGTGGAATAGCCGATGGAAAGAAAAATCGGTTTGTCCTCCGCGCGCGCTTTAGCAAAGGCCTCTTCGCCCCACGGCATCCAATCAACGGGATTTTCGGCGTGTTGGCGGAGATAGGGATTTTGAGAATGAATAAGTTGATTAGGCATAATGGTAAAAGTACTTTTGGCAATACTTGAAATGATAGTTTAGAAATTGTCTTCTTGTAAGTGTTTCGGTTTCCGAAACGTCCAATGTTTGGCGGCCAGATAATTCCACACCACGCCAAAAGGAATAGCGCAAATATACGCGATAAGTACTTTTGTGTTATCGGGATTTTGCGGGCCGTGAATAAGTTTACCGGTGAGTATTACCAGAAAAATTTTCATTACGAATAAATTCAACGCCAGCCCGACCAGATTGGTAGTGACGAAAATAGAATATTGCGTGTGCGCTTTGCCGAAATCGCGGGCTTTGAAAGTCCAATGGCGATTCCAGTAAAATCCGTTGGAAACCGAAACGGCAAAGGCGATGCTCTGGGAAACCCACCAATAAAACTGCGGGAGAAAGTGCAGCAAAAACGATAATATCGCCATGTCGAGAAGCGTGCTGCTGCCGCCGACGATGCAAAATTTGACGAACTGACGAAAACCGGAATGACGAAAAAGTCGTTGCAAAAAGGGTTCCTTGTTAAGATATTGGGTGCACTTCCGACGAAAGAAGCGCAAAGAAAGACTCTTCTAATTTACCATGATGCGCCGCTTTTGGAACTCTCGGCATTGTGTGCCGCTGTTGATTTTGGTGATTTTGACGTTGCTTTACTGGGCAAAAGTACTTTTCACCGGAGAAGTACTTTTGCCGGGAAACATGCTGGCCGGTTTCGCGCCGTTTGGTTCGCACGCCAACGCGCCGTGGAATATTCTGCAATGGGATGCCCTGGCGCAGTATTATCCGTGGCGATTATACGCCGCGCGTATGTTGCATCAGGGCCAGATTCCGTTGTGGAATCCCTACCAATTTTCTGGCGCGCCGTTTGTGGCCAATTTGCAAAGCGCGGTTTTTTATCCGTTGAATTTGCCGTTCTGGATTTTTGATGTGCGATATGCTTTCGGGATTTCAGCCGCGCTGCATACGTTGCTGGCGGCGTTTGGCACTTATTTTTTGGCGCAACGCTGGAAACTGTCGCGTCCAGCATCGCTTCTTGCCGCGATCGGATTTGCCTTTTGCGGTTACCTGGCGGCATGGTTTGTTTTGCCGACATTAGCCGACACAGCCTGCTGGCTACCGCTTTTGATTCTCTTGCTGGAATTAACAGCGGACGCGCCGGATGAAAAACGCTGGCGACGATTAGCATTATTTTCATTGGCATTGGCCTGCGCCGTTTTGGCCGGACACGTGCAGATTTTTTTATATATCATCGCCGCGCTGATTTTGCGCGCGCTGTTTTTGACAAAACCATTTCGCGCCCTGGGCTTATTGATTTTGGCCGGCATTTGGTCATTCGCATTAGCTGCGTTACAAATTTTGCCGACGTTGGAATTGGCAAAACTCGGACATCGCGCGGGCGGCGCGGGCACGGTGGAAGTCTGGCAAAACTTCATCGCGCCGCGCGCCTTGCAGTGGAGCGATTTGCCGTCACTATTCATTCCGCAATGGCCGTTTTTATCTTTCAATGAAAACTTCGCTTACACCGGCATCGTGATTTGTCTGCTGGCAATTATCGGAATCGCAATTGCCATCAAACGCCGTTCGCGACAAGGCGGATTTGCGGCGGCGCTGGCAATTTTCGGATTGTTATACGCGCTCGCCACGCCATTGGCGGAAGTGATTTTTTTATACGTTCCCGGCGTCGCGCAAATGGGTGGGCCGGGCCGCGCGTTATTATTGTGGAGCTTTGGCGCAGCCATGCTGGCAGCGTTTGCGTTGGATGGATCGATTAAATATGAAAGTGGTAAAAGTACTTTTGGAGAACCTGTAAACGTCATTCCCGCGCAGGCGGGAATCCAAAAAGTGGCTCCGGCGTCCCGCCGGAGAATAAGCGGCAAGATGCCGCTTCCACTGGATTCCCGCGTTCGCGGGAATGACGGCATGCAAAGTAAAAGTACTTTTGCATTAAGCGCGATCATCCTATTAATCGTTTGCGCCGAACTATTCTGGAACGGCCAAACCGCGCATCCCACATCGCCCGCTTCCAGCATTTATCCCGAAACCGCGCTAACAAATTGGATGCGAGTAAATCTTCCTCAAAATGAACGTGTTTTATTTATAACGCCGCAGGATGGTTGGTTGCCTGGCGAATTGTCGCAGCAAAAGTATGCTCGCAATCATCCGTCCGGCGTCCTGCCGCCAAACGGCGCGATGGTTTATGGATTGCATGATGTGAACGGTTACGATTCGCTCTCGCCCAAAGCCTATCGCGATTTTCTGGTGAAAGGCGAAGGCGCGGATGTTTCACCGCCGTTGAATGGCAACATGATCTTAATTAACAACGCGCAATCATCGGCTTTAGATGCATTGCGTGTGCGTTATGTCGTGATTGAGCTGCCTCTGGCGTTCGCAGGAAATGCGCATTTAAATAAATTGCACTGGGTTTGGCAAGCCAACGGTTGCAATGTCTATCGACGCGACCTTGACACAAATATCCCGCGCCGCGATGGCAAAGATTTTTATCCCGGTTGGAAAGACGGCGTGTATCAACCGACAACTTTCCGATTAGGATTATTCCTTTCGTTGTGCGCCTGGTTTGCCGTGATGATGACGGTTGGATTTTGTTGGAAACGCAACGAATAAAAATTCACAAGCGCGGATCCACCGGTTCGCTTTCCATCGCTAAAACCGCAAAAGCGCATTCATGCACGCGATGCAGCGGCTCGCTGTTGACGAAACGTTCCAGTGCTTCGATGCCGAGGGCGAACTCGCGCGCGGCCATCGAGCGTTTATGCGACAGGCCGCGATTGCGCAAGGTTTTCAACTGTTCCGGCTCGTCGTATTCCGGCCCGTAAATCAAGCGCAGATATTCGCGCCCGCGGCATTTGACGGCGGGTTGAAGGAGGGACTTTCCGGGCGCGATGAAATCCAATGGTTTCACCACCATTCCTTCGCTGCCGGCGGCGGTGATTTCTTCCCACCAATCGATGGCCGCCTGTTCGCCGGCGCCGCCGTCCAGTTGCACCACGCGATGCTCTGTGGGGAAAAGTACTTTTGAGGTATCCGCTTCCACCAATTTGTTCAACTGTTCCAAATGCCAGAGATGATTTTTGTCGATATGCACCTGGCCTTCGCTGGCCAGCAGATGAAATGCGGCTAATTTCAAATCGGCAACTGAATCGACTTCCCAGTTATACAGCTTCGTCACGCGCTCGTAACGCGTAATCATCTCCTGGCGATGCTGATATTTTTCCTGTAAATTTCCTACATCCAATCCGCTTTGCGCTGCTTGTTGCAATGTATCGTTCGCGGCGCGCAACGCCGCTTGCGCCGCCACGGCCACGGGCGCGTATTGCTGGCGGATCAGCTCGCGCGCTTTGATGGACCACGGCATCAACTCGGCGTCGATGCACATCCAATCCGTTTCCAGCGCATCCCATAAATCCGCTTTCTCGATGGCCTGTTGCAGCCGCGATAGAATTTCCGTTTCAAAATTGCCCTGCGAAAAAAACGGCCTGCCGGTTCGCGTCAGCAGGATGCCGCAGCGATCTTCATCCGTGCGAAAACGCTTTTGCGCGGACGCCACATCGCGGCAGATGATAATCACGGCGCGCGATCCCATGTGTTTTTCTTCGCAGATCACTTGTTCCACGTTGTGTTCGCGGAAATAATCAAAAGCCTGCGCCGGATGTTCCAATGTTCCCGGCAGCGCGCTGGTGGCGCAGGGCGACATGGTGGGCGGCAGATAAATCAGCCATTGCGGCGGCGCGGCAAAACGGCTCGCCACTTCGAGCGCCGCCATGGCGTTTTCTTCGCGGATGGTGATTTTGCCCATCAGGCGCGTTTCGATAATGCGCTTGCCGCAGACATCGGTAATATCCAAAACATCCTCGTCGCGTTCATCGGAAACGTTTCCCAGAGCGCGCGCCGGAACCGCATAAGTTTGCGCGGCGGGCACGGATTCCAATTGCCGTTCCGGCCAGCGCAACGCCGTCAGCGCGCCGCCGAAAACGCAGCCGCTGTCGATGTTGATCGTGTGGTTAACCCAGGATGGCGTGAGAACCGGCGTGTGCCCATAAACCACGCTGGCCTTGCCGCGATAGTCTTTCGCCCAATCGAGACGCACCGGCAAGCCGTCTTCATCGGTTTCGCCGGTCGTGTCGCCAAACAGTGCAAAGGCGCGCACCGCGCCGGACGAACGGCCCTGCAATTCTTCTTTCAAACCTGCATGCGCCACCACCAGATTTCCGTCGTCGAGAACGTAATGGCTGATTAATCCATCCAGAAATCGGATGACTTTTTCCTTGAATTCTTTTTGTTCGGTTTCGCTAAAAGTACTTTCAATCTGGCTAATCGTCTGTTCCAGTCCATGCTGGATTTTGACGCGACGGCCTTGCAAATAATGCAGGAATTTCACGTCATGATTCCCCGGCACGCACAGGGCATTTCCGGCGTCGCACATCGCCATCGCAATTTGCAACGCATTCACAACGCGCGGCCCGCGATCCACCAAATCACCCACAAAAATAACGCGGCGGCCCTGCGGATGGCGCCAGTTATAGCCGTCTTGCACGTAACCCAATTTTTGCAGCAACGATTCCAATTCATCCGCGCAGCCATGCACATCGCCGATGATGTCGAACGGCCCGTGATCGCTTTTGCGATTGTTCCACAACGGCTGCCGTTCGATTTGAATATCACTCGCTTCCTGCGGTGAAAACACATGCACATAGCGAAATCCCTCTTTCGAAAGCGAACGCAGAGAACGCCGGAAAGCGCTGCAATGACGGCGCACCACGTGCGGCCCAAAATCGCGATCGGGCCGCGCGGCGTTGCGTTCGTGGCATAATTTTTCCGGCGTGTCAAGCGCGATGACAACAGCCAGGCAATGATATTCTTTCGCCAGCGCCAACAACGATGCGCGAGCTTCTTTCTGCACATTGGTGGCGTCGATGACGGTCAACTTGCCGCGCTTCAATCGCTCCGCCGCGATGAAATGCAACACGGCGAAAGCGCTATTAGTGGCCTCCATTGAGTTTTCGTCATCGCTGACCTGACCGCGGCAATGATCGGAAGAGATGACTTCCGTGGGCAGGAAATGCCGCCGCGCAAAAGTACTTTTGCCGGAGCCGGAAGCTCCCATCAGCACGACCAGTGATAGTTCGGGAATAGATATTTTCATGTATTAAAAATTGATCTGAAACAAAGGAATATCGACAACATAATTCCCCCTTGTAAAGGGGGTTAGGGGGATTCTCGTTCATTTCGATTTATATAAAACGTTGCAGAAAATGTTACGTTCAAAATCCCCCTTAATCCCCCTTTACAAGGGGGAACTTTTCGTAAACATCGCCATCTGCGTCGGCGTTCCACAGGTTTCATTTTCATCGCCAATACCGTTTATGGAAACAGAATACCCATACTTTTCGCAAATCATTTTCGTCCATTCCTGAAATTCCGTTCGCGTCCATTCAAACCGATGATCCTTGTGGCGCAATTCTCCGGCGGGCAGCGTTTCCCACATGCCGTTGTAATCGCGATTCGGCGTGGTGATGACGATGGTGCGCGGCGCGGCGAATTGGAAAAGTACTTTTTCAAATGCCGCCAGGCGCGGCGGATCGAGATGTTCGATAACTTCCACCACGGCAGCCGCGTCGAATCCGCTCAGGCGTTTATCGCGATAGGTCAGCGAACCCTGAAAAAGCTGGATGCGCTCGCGCTGCGCGGGCGTCATTTTCTCCAGATACAATCGGTCAGCGGCGTGTTCGAGCGCGCGCGTCGAAACATCCATTCCCACAATTTCCTGGAACTGTTTTTCCTTCAACAACAATTTCAACAAGCGCCCTTCGCCGCAACCCAGATCCAATACGCGTTTTGCGCCGCTCTCCAAAAGTACTTTTAACACCGCGTCCAGCCGTTGCTGGTGCAGGCTTAACGGCTTTTCGATATTGGCTTCCTCGGCATCGTGCGCGGCGGCGGCGATATCTTCGGCCTCGTCAACTTGCGGCAAACGCGCCTGCGCCTGCCG
>Ga0164242_10010092_pt1 | contig 10128 bp, 9 predicted proteins | sample OricomgcompostMG_FD_108783 | JGI IMG/M metagenome (GOLD analysis project Ga0164242, IMG submission 108783) | Miracle-Growth compost microbial communities from Emeryville, California, USA - Original compost - Miracle growth compost (MG) ... | reverse complement strand
GGCCTCGCGCGCATCAAACTTGGAATAGATGATTGTTTGTATCTTGGCAATTTGGATGCGAAGCGAGACTGGGGATATGCAAAGGATTATGTCGAAGGCATGTGGCGCATGCTGCAACAGGATGTGCCGGGTGATTTCGTGCTCGCTACAGGCGAGACGCATACGGTGCGCGAATTTGCCGAAGAAGCGGCGCGTGAGCTCGGCTTCTCACTAACATGGACAGGCGAAGGCGAACAAGAGAAAGGTATTGATGAGAAGACAGGAAAAACGATTATTGCTATCGACCCTGTCTATTACCGTCCTGCCGAAGTGGAGCTCCTTTTGGGCGACGCACGGAAAGCGCGCGAGGAGCTTGACTGGAAGCCTACCGTCACGTTCCATGAGCTCGTGCGCCTTATGGCGAAAGCCGATTTGGAACACGAGCGCGCGCTAATTCGTTAACTATATGGAAGACTTGGATGCAAAGATATTTGTCGCCGGGCATCGCGGCCTGGTCGGCTCCGCTATCGTGCGCGCACTCCAGAACGCTGGCTATACGAATATCCTCGTCCGCACCCATGCCGATCTTGACCTTACGGATACTTCTGCGGTTCGGGATTTCTTTGAAGCAGAGAAGCCTGAGTATGTGTTTCTCGCTGCAGCAAAGGTCGGCGGTATTCTTGCAAACCGCGACTTCCCTGCTGACTTTATTCGTCAAAACTTGGCTATCGAGCTAGCCGTGATAGACGCAGCGTATCACGCTGGCGTCAAGAAGCTTCTCTTTCTCGGAAGTTCCTGCATATACCCCAAGTTCGCCCCGCAACCTATTTCCGAGGATTCGCTCCTCACCGGAGCGCTTGAAGAAACGAACCGCGCCTATGCCATCGCTAAGATCGCCGGCATAGAAATGTGCAACGCGTATCGGAGACAGTATGGCTCCAACTTCATCAGCGTCATGCCCACCAACCTGTATGGCCCAGGAGATAACTTTGATCCTGAGCACTCCCATGTGCTCCCAGCCCTTTTGCAACGCTTTCACGCAGCAACTAAAGAAGGTGCGAGCGAGGTTGTGGTCTGGGGCAGCGGAACACCGAAGCGTGAATTCCTCCATGTCGACGACCTGGCTGCGGCCTGCTTATACCTTATGCAAACCTATGACGATGCGGAGATAGTGAACATCGGCACTGGAGAGGACGTCTCAATCAAGGAGCTCGCAGAACTGATAGCGGAGGTCACCGGCTTTACCGGCACTATCAGCTGGGATACCTCGAAGCCGGACGGAACTCCGCGTAAGCTCCTCGATGTCTCAAAACTTCACCAACTCGGATGGAGGCACTCTGTCGAGCTCCCACAAGGGTTGCGGTCAACATATGAGTGGTACCGAGACCATCATTAGAATACAGGTGTCACATGAAGATCCAATCCATAAGAAAACAGGTGTTCAACCTATTACCTGACAGAATCCAAGGCCACGTTGCGCGCACCCTTTCACATGCAGGATTCGTGCGGTATTTGAAGAATACTGGTTGGTTGATTGCAGCACGGATAGCGACATTTGCCACCTCTATTATTACGGTGGCTATTGTTGCACGCTATCTCGGCCCAGATAATCTTGGCAAGTTAAGTTACGCGCAGAGTTTCGTATCAATATTCTCAATCTTTGCGTCTTTAGGTATTGATCAGATTATTTACCGCGACTTGGCCGCGAATCCTGAGCGGCAGAATGAGATACTAGGGACGGCAGTCATATCGAAATTCTTATTTGGGACACTAACACTTCTTGCTTCGATCTTTGTTTCTGTGCTCGTAGACAATGAGCCTATCCTTACGCTCTTGATAGGCATAATCTCCTTTACATTCTTACTTAATCCCCTCGGGACCGTCGGTATTTATTTCCAGGCACAAGTGCAAGCACGCTACACCTCCCTGATAACTATCTTCACTGCCCTTTTCATTCCCGCGCTGAAACTCCTTACGATATACTTCGGCGGCGGCATTATATATTTTGCTTCCATTCTGGTCCTAGAATCACTTGTCATAACGCTATGGTCGCTCTACATATATCTCACAAGATTCAAACTAAATCCGCTACACTGGGTATTTACCGGTAAAACCTTCAAAGGACTTGTGCTCGATTCATGGCCATTCTTGTTTGCAGGACTGTTCAGTTACATCTATGCACGCATCGACCAAGTGATGCTCCAACACTACTTGAATTCAGCAGCTGTAGGTATCTATGACGTGGCGGTGAAAGTGAGTAATGCCTCTAATTTCTTGCCTACTATAACTATAGCCGCATTATTCCCTGCAATCGTACAAGCTAAAAAGCACGATCGATCGCAATATCTTAGACGTTATTATTCGCTCACAATTTTAGTCGGTGCCACTACTCTCCTGACAGCTCTATGCATATTCATACTTGCTCGCCCGATTATCCTCATTCTATTCGGCGATGCCTACGCGCCATCAATATTGTTATTGAGGATTTATATTTGGGCTGGCGCAATCGCAATTGTAGGAACATTGGTACAGCAATATCTCATAACCGAAAACCTAGGTTGGGTACATCTTATACTTACTGCGATCGGCGCTGTCGCAAACATAGGATTAAACTTATTTCTCATACCTCGCTACGGAGTCATGGGTGCAGCATTCGCAACACTCTTCTCCTATCCGATTATCCCTCTCGGGTTACTGTTCCTGGGACGATTTAGGGAGGATCTGAAATTTGTATTCTCTAAAAAGCCTGGTGATGATAGCCTGCATTCAACTCCCTGATGCTTATGACAGTAGAGACAAAGAACGCTCGTTTGCTAAGGCGACTCTTAAACAAGACCCCTTTTCTCAAGAAGTCTTTCCGTTTCCTATATAGGAATATAGTGAGAAATAGATTTATTTATTTATTATCAACTTCCCCAAGTCCGATAAGTTCCGTCTATGGATTCGACAGAGGAATGCCTCTTGATCGGCATTTCATAGAAGACTTTCTGGAGAGAAATTCTGTGGACATCCAGGGGGCTTGTCTTGAAGTTTTAGACAGGAGATATACCATGCGCTTTGGAGGCGAGGCTGTAATAAGCACTGACGTCTTGGATATTGATAGGAAAAACGAAACAGCCACAATTATCGACGATCTGCGTGATGCAAGAAGCATCGCTAGTGATACATATGACTGCATAGTACTGACCCAGGTGCTTCAGTTTATAGATGAACCGGCCGCTGCCATAGCTGAATGTCACCGCATATTAAAACAGAATGGTGTCTTGCTCATTACTCTGCCTTCAATAAGCCGAGCTGATTGCGCATCCGGCAACGAGAGAGATTATTGGCGCTTCACTCAAGCCGGTGCGAGACATCTGTTAAGTAAGCATTTCGAAGATCTCAGCATCGAGACATACGGCAACGCACGAACGGGAATGTATTTCTATGCCGGATTCGCGCAAGAGGATACACCAGCAAAATTACTTAGAATCAACGATCCTGATTTCCCAACTATTATCAGTGTCCGCGCCAAGAAAACATGAGAAAAGTCATTCTTAAATATATACGCCCTGTTCTTGTTCGATTAGGCTTGTACACGCTGATACACAGAGGATTCTTCTTTTTTGTAAACAGCACTGTCTTTTGCAAAAATGTGTGGCGAATGTACAGACAGCCGACGGCGGCGGTACTCCTCTATCACCGAATTGCGAGCCCACACACCGATCCTGCAAAGCTGTGCGTCTCTGAAGAAGTCTTCGAAAAGCACCTTCGCTTTCTAAAGCGGTATCGTACAGTCGTTTCATTACCAGAAATGGAACGTCGTATTAAGGAAGCATCTCTTACAGGAAACGAAGTTGCGATTACGTTCGATGATGGTTATAAAGATAACCTTGAGAAAGCCGTACCGCTCTTGGAGAAATACAGTATCCCTGCAACCATCTTCATTACGACCGGCCAACTCGGAATGCAGGCAAATTTTGCATGGGACCAGGATTATTCTGAAGACGAAAGAGCGCATTTCTTATCGGAAGATAACATTCGCGTCTTATCAAAACATTCCTTGATTCAGATAGGGGCTCACACCGACACCCACCCTCGACTCGGCGAACTACCCCGTGAGCAGCAGGCTCAAGAAATTATGAAGAGTAAAAATATTCTTGAGACTATTACCGGACACAGAATATCTGTCTTTGCTTATCCTTTTGGCGGAAGATACGACTTTACCGAACAAACTGAGAGAATCACGCGAGATATCGGATTTGATGCAGCATATGCGAATACTCAGATGCTCTTGATCGAAAGTGACCGACTATACGCTCTTCCACGAATCAATGTCCGAAATTATGGGGTTCCACACTTAGCTTTTTCACTTTATATATTCCATTTCTTCACGCAAAAGCTAGGGAACGCCTTGTCCATCAGAATAACGCGCGCATACGAATGGTATTGGAAACTAAAATCTCGAAGAATACGGAGGAAATATAGTCTCACCGCTCTGCCACCATGCTACTGGGTGCGAGATACGCTCACTCCACATAGCGTCGCGGTTGACGCAGGCACTGGTGAGACAGCGGACTTTTCGATTGCCTTGATTGATCGATTTGGCCTTAGAAGCTATGGTATTGATCCGACAAGAAAACATGCCCCGCTCTTGCAGCGACTTAGTAGTGCTGAGGAGAGATTTAACCATCTCGCGTATGCCTTAGGGGACAAGAATGAGACGCTAACGTTTTATGAAAGCATCGCTAATGAAAGCGGTTCTCGATTTAATAACCACGTCAACGTGCTGCATGGCGATGTGCGTGCCTACAATGTACAGAGCGTGACGGTCGAAGACCTGTTCTCGATAGTATCTACGGAGCGGATCGACATACTGAAGATTGATATAGAGGGCGGCGAATACGATGTGCTGAAGAAGATCGACCCTCGTATCCTAGAAAAAATTGATCAGCTAATCGTAGAATTCCACCACGGTACCGTTTCCAATTATACAGTGCGCGACACCAATGAGGTCCGTAAGAAACTGAGGCAGAACGGCTATACTGAATTTACGAGTGACGGAATCAATTTCCTATTCTTTAAATCTTAACGTATGGGTCAAAATCCTCCAGTCGCGCTATTTGTATATAACCGCCCCGATCATGTGCGGAAGACGCTGGAGGCGCTTGAAAAAAACATTGATGTTGAGAAATTTCATATATATATATTCTCTGACGCAGCTAAAGACGATGCGTCGGTTACGGCAGTAAAAGCAACAAGAGATCTGGTGCGTAATTTTCATGGTCTGCACATAGTAGAAATCTTCGAGCAAGAACGTAACGTTGGACTTGCCGACTCGATCGTGCAGGGCGTAAGCAGGCTAGTGCATGAGCATGGCAGCGTAATAGTTCTTGAAGATGACTTGGTTACATCCCCATATTTTCTCACATTCATGAGCGAGGCTCTCATGCGTTATCGAGATGACAGACGAATTATGCATATCAACGGATTCTCACTTCCTATCGGCTTAAAGTCTTCAGGAGAAGATGTATATGCATTCCGGCAAACACTTTCATGGGGATGGGCGACCTGGAAAGATCGATGGCAGTCTTTTGAGCAGGATGCCGAGATACTACTTAAGCGCTTAGAATCTAGAGATCTGCTTAAACGCCTCGATATGGATGGACACTTCCGATTTTCAAGTACTTTGAAGGCGAACGCTCGCGGTGACATACATACATGGGCTGTAAAGTGGTTCGCAAGCGTCATTTTAGAGGGCGGAATTGCATTAACTCCTTACTGTTCTCTCGTCCAGAACATCGGTCACGATGATAGCGGAACTAACGCTACACTGAATAAGGATTTCGAGACAGAACTGTGTCGCGAGAAACCTAGTGTGAATTTGAGCGAGTTCTCTGAACAGCCCGAGGTGACTCGTGCTGTAATAGCATTCTATAAAAGCATTCGTCCGAGTGTATGGAGGAAAGTAGCGACGCGAATAGGGTACATAACAAAGAGACACAAGGTATGAAAATAGTAATGATTGGCACAACAGATATCTTAGGAGGGGCGGCTCAGGTGGGATGGAATATAAAACAAGAATTGGAACGTTCAGGGCATTCAGTATCTCTCTTCGTAGCTGACAAACAAAGTGACGATCCGAACGTGCACATCATCCCCCGTTCTTACATTCGAAAGCGATTGGGTTTTCTACTTGGCATTGAGACTATGGTACAAACTGACTGGTTGTTGAAAACGGAGGAATTCAAGAAGGCCGATATTATTCATTGTCACAACCTTCATGGTCGGTATTTTAACCTGGAGACGCTAAAAAAAATGTCCCAACTGAAGCCAGTTGTTTGGACCCTACATGATGAGTGGGCGATAACTCCACATTGCGCATGTACGATGCAAAGCGAAGATATGAAATATGGCTTGTATACGTGCCCGAGTATAGAAACCCCTCCCCGCTTGCTATGGAATAACACACGTTGGCTCGCCCGTTGGAAGACACAGATATATCAACATGCGAAACTGCACATTGTAGTTCCTTCAAGATGGCTCATGCAACGAGTGAAGAATACTGTGCTCAATAAACAAGACATACAGTACGTGCCGAACGGCATCAATACTGGGATATTCATGCAGACAGATAAGCAGGAGGCTAGAGCTAGATTGGGATTGCCAAAGAATAAGCGACTGATACTCTCCTTGGCAGATAATGTTCAGGATAATCCTTGGAAGGGGTGGAAATACACCGAAGCCGTGATGGATCATTACGCGCACGATTCTCAGACCGCATTCGTAATTGTAGGAAACCGTGAAGCGAAGGAGAGCAATGAGCGCACCTTGTACCGAGGATACGTGCAGGATCAGGAACAGCTGGCGCTGTACTATAGCGCGTGCGATGCTCTTCTCTTTACTTCAGTTGCCGAGAACCTCCCTCTCGTTGTTCTTGAAGCTGCAAGTTGTGGACTCCCAGTGATAGCCTTTGATGTTGGAGGAGTCAAGGAGGCTATAGAAGATCGCGCAAGTGGCTACATTGCCGAGTACAGGAATAGCGACGATTTAATTAATGGTATTGATTGGCTTTTTTCTCTCGAAAAAGCAGCTTTGAATACTGTTTCCAAGAACGCCGCAAGGAAGATTCGAGAGACGTTCGATCTTGCTCAGATGACGACGAGCTATATAGAACTCTATGAAAAACTAAGTCACCCATCCACATGAACGAGCAAGAACGAGATATACTGATTGAATCCATAGAAGAACGAGAGAAATTGAGGCCGATATCACGTATTGCACGTCTCTTTAGAGCACCGAGACGTACGATTCCCTATTATGTGCTTGCAGCTGCGAGTCACATAAAACCATTTCTTCTGACTTTTAGAACGCCTTGGGGCGAGAAGATGACCTGTTTCTTGCCGGAAGGTAACACTTTTTTATATTATGGTTATGCAGAAGCCAATCTCACTAATTTCTTCTTGCGGTATATTCAAGAAGGTATGACCTGTATTGATGTAGGGTCGCATATAGGCAGTTACACTATGCTCTTCTCGAAGCTGACCGGGCCAACAGGCCGCGTACATAGCTTTGAACCGACCTCATGGACATTTGAATTACTTGTACGAAACACACATTCTCTCGAGAATGTCATTACCAATAATAAGGCCGTAGCGAAAGCGGCTGGCAAAATATCCTTCCTTGACTATGGTCCCGGCTTTGGCGCATATAATACCGCGGACAAACAGGGAGCGCCGGCATTAACGCAGATACCAAAAGTGACTGAAGTCATGAGCCTTTCGTTAGATGAATATTGCCGCGACCAGGAAATATTCCCTGTCGATATTATAAAAATTGATGCCGAGGGATATGAATATCATGTCTTATCCGGCATGACGACGCTTCTGAAAAAAAAAGGTACCCGCCCCCTAATTACACTCGAAGTGGCTGGTGGCAAGGTTTGGGAGGAAAACAGGAATCTATCGTTTACCGCACTTTCAGAGAACGGATATCACGCCTATGACATACACACTTCGGGACTTATCCGGCCGCATGTTCCGCGACTTGATTATGAATATGATAATATCCTTTTCGTACCGCAGGAACGCTTATCAATGATAGCTCAATTCCTAGCGCCATGATCATAATTAATCTCAAGGGAGGGCTCGGAAACCAGTTCTTTCAATATGCGTTGGGAAGAAAGCTTGCGCTTACACATAGTCAGCAATTAAAGCTTGATATAGATGGTCTTGATCGGGCGAACAAAGTCGGAGATATCTATCGACCGTTTGCCCTCAGTTCCTTTGCTATCACTACACCCATCGCTGCTCCCGATGAAGTACGGGTATTGAAATACCCGTACTTCATTCTTTCAAAGCTTGCTCGACGTTTCCGTTTCAAGATCTTGCGTCAGATGCACGTCGGTTGGGAACCTGAAGCACTCAATTTGAATGGGGATATTTATCTTGATGGATTTTGGCAGTCGTATAAATATTTCGAAGACATTCGAGAGAATTTGCTAGCAGATTTTACAGTTCGCTACCCTTCGACGAACGCGCTCTCTATACAAATTCAGATGCAGGGCACATCTGCCGTATTCGTACATGTGCGTCGCGGAGATTATGTTTCCAATCCGAAAGTGAGAGCTACCCAGGGCGTCTGTTCCGTTGCCTACTATGAAAGAGCGATCGCTATCATAAGCGAACGGGTTTCTCATCCAGTCTGGTATCTCTTTTCGGACGACCCAGAATGGGCCGCAGCGAACCTACCCTTCCCTACCGCACCTATCATCGTATCTGGAAAAGGACTTACGGATGCCGAGGAAATCATGCTTATGTCATCAGCTTCCCATGCCATCATTGCTAATAGTACCTTCAGCTGGTGGGGCGCATGGCTTATCCGGAATCCTGACAAAACCATCGTGGCACCTATTCCTTGGTCCGAAGCTCATCCGAAACTTACTAACGATATACTTCCATTATCATGGATACCGGTTCCGAAGACCTAGAACATATGTCACGCGTAAGCGTGATAATGCCCACATACAATCGCGCCACCATGGTAGCGACGGCGTTAAAGAGCGTGCGAGCACAAACGTTTCAGGATTGGGAATGTATTGTCATCGACGATGGCTCAACAGACGGCACCAGAGGAGCGGTATTGCAAATAAAAGATTCTCGTATTCGCTATATCCGGCACGAAGAGAATACAGGAGTAATCGCGCGCAGAAACGAAGCAATACGTGAAGCTCGTGGAGCATACATTGCCATACTCGATAGTGACGATACATGGATAGACCCGCAGAAGCTTGAGAAACAGGTTGCATTTATGGATGCACATTCTGAGCACGTGCTTCTCGGCACGCAAGCGGTTCTCGTTGAAAACGAGTCGCGGGTTGAGACAAGCTATCCGTGCTCAAACGATGCAATACGGAACGGACTTCTAGCAAAGAATCTTTTTATACACTCGAGCTGCCTTCTACGGAAAAGCGCTCTCCCGAACGAACCGTATCGTCCCGAGCACTATTTAGTGGAAGATTACGGCTTATGGCTCTCACTCGGCCGTACTGGGAAGCTCGCAAACCTCCCTGATGTGACCGTTGAATACGTCGTACACTCCCGGAGCCAGATGGCCCAAAACCGCTTAGAAGCAACCAAACGAAGCCTCACATTAATACGGAATTATCGGAATTCGTACCCACACTATTGGCGCGCGGTTCTTATATGGAAACTAAAGGTAGTACTAAGAGCGATTCGAAGATAATTACAGCTTCTCATTGAAAATAGAACGTAACGTGTCTTCCGGCACTTCGAAAGGTTTTGCTTCTTTGCTTTCCTCCATCTTCTCCTTCGGTTCTTTCTTTGATTCTTTCTTCGGACCCATATCACCGCGCGAAAGCACGTTCGCTAAGGTGCTCTTGAGGGGCGCAGGTTGCTCTTCCTTCTTCGGCGTTTGCGTCATACCGCGCAGTATCTGCTTCAGGTCTTCCGCGGTCTTTGAGTTCTGCTCCGGCTCTGGGCGCGGACGTTCCTGCCGTGCTTCTTGCGGTCGGGGTCGCTCGTTCCGTTCCCCCTTCGGATTCTCTTGGCGCGTTGGCCGAGTACCTTCCGAACGGCCTTTTTCGCCTTTCGGACGCTCTCCTTGCCTTCCTTGGCGGTTTGCCTGGCCACCGTTTTGGCGCCCATCCTG
>Ga0164242_10010091_pt1 | contig 10128 bp, 8 predicted proteins | sample OricomgcompostMG_FD_108783 | JGI IMG/M metagenome (GOLD analysis project Ga0164242, IMG submission 108783) | Miracle-Growth compost microbial communities from Emeryville, California, USA - Original compost - Miracle growth compost (MG) ... | reverse complement strand
TCGGCATTGTCGCTGCTGCGGATCAGCTGGATGACCTCGTCGATGTCGAGGATCGCGATCAGCAGACCCTCGACCAGGTGCAGCCGGTCGGCGGCCTTGCCGCGGCGGTACGACGAGCGCCGGCGTACGACCTCGAAGCGGTGGTCGAGGAAGACCTGGAGCATCTCGCGCAGGCCCAGCGTGCGTGGCTGCCCGTCGACCAGGGCGACCGCGTTGATGCCGAAAGAGTCCTCGAGCGGCGTCATCCTGTAGAGCTGCTCGAGCAGCGCCTCGGGGTGGAAGCCGTTCTTGACCTCGATCACCAGGCGCAGGCCGTGCTTGCCGTCGGTGAGGTCGACGACATCGGAGATGCCCTGGAGCTTCTTGGCGTTGACGAGCTTCTTGATCGCCTCGATGACCCGCTCGGTGCCGACTCCGTAGGGGAGCTCGGTGACCACGATGCCCTTCTTGCGGGGCGTGACCGACTCGATCCGGGCGGTTGCACGCATCTTGAAGGTGCCCCGGCCGGTCTCGTAGGCATCGCGGATGCCGTCGAGGCCGACGATCTTGCCGCCGGTCGGGAGGTCCGGACCCGGGATGTAGCGCATCAGCGTGTCGAGCGAGGCGTTCGGGTGCTTGATCAGGTGCCGGAGCGCCTGGATCACCTCGACCAGGTTGTGCGGCGCGATGTTGGTCGCCATACCGACCGCGATGCCGGTGGCACCGTTGACGATCAGATGAGGGATGGCCGCCGGGAGGACCGCGGGCTCCTGCTCACGGCCGTCGTAGTTGGGACGGAAGTCGACGGTGTCCTCGTTGATCGAGGCGGTCATCTCCACCGCAGCCGGCGCCATGCGGCACTCGGTGTAGCGCATCGCAGCCGGCGGATCGTCAGGAGATCCGAAGTTTCCGTGGCCGTCCACCGTCGGCAGCCGCATCGACCACGACTGCGCCATGCGGACGAGGGCGTCGTAGATCGCGCTGTCACCGTGAGGGTGGAAGCGGCCCATGACCTCGCCGACGACGCGGGAGGACTTCACGTGGCCGCGGTCGGGCCGCAGGCCCATGTCGTACATCGAGTAGAGGATGCGGCGCTGCACGGGTTTGAGTCCGTCGCGGGCGTCCGGGATCGCCCGGGCGTAGATCACCGAGTAGGCATATTCGAGATAGCTGGTGCGCATCTCGTCGCCGACATCGATGTCGACGATGTTCTCCTCGAAGTCGTCCGGAGGTGGTGCGGTCTTGCGGGCCATGGGCCGCATTCTCGCAAGGGACTCTGACGAATCACCTATGGGGCGCGCGGGTAGATTTGCACTCGTGACGTCTGTGCCTGCGCCGTACCCCGCCCACTGGGAGGCGGATGTGGTGCTGCGCGACGGTCGGACCGCGCACATGCGGCCGATCGACGGGGCCGACGAGCAGGCACTGGTCGAGTTCTACGAGGGCGTCTCCGACCAGTCCCGCTACCTGCGCTTCTTCGCGCCGATGCCGCGACTCTCCGAGAAGGACGTCCACCGCTTCACCCATGTCGACCACCACGAGCGGGTCGCCTTCGTGCTGACCCTGGCCGAGCAGATCATCGCCGTGGGCCGCTACGACCTGATCGCTCCGGGCAGGGCCGAGGTCGCCTTCCTGGTGCAGGACCAGCACCAGGGCCGTGGTGCCGCGCAGCTGCTGCTCGAGCACCTGGCCCAGGCTGGTCGGGAGAACGGCGTCAACCTCTTCGTCGCGGAGGTACTGGCCGAGAACCGCCGCATGGTGCAGGTCTTCCGCGAGCAGGGCTACAAGGTGACCGGCAATTTCGAGGAGGGTGTCCTCCACCTCGAGTTCCGGATCGACCCCACCGACACCGCCATCGGCGTGATGGCCGCGCGCGAGCACCGCGCCGAGGCGGCCTCCATCGAGACCTTCTTCAATGCCAGGAGCATCGCCGTCATCGGTGCCTCGCGGCGCTCGGACACCATCGGCTCGGTCCTGGTCCGCAATCTCGTGCTCGGCGACTACTCGGGCCTGGTCTATGCGGTCAACCCGAGCGCCACCTCGGTCTCGGGGCTGCCGGCGTACGCCACCGTCGGGGACATCCCCGGCGAGGTCGACGTGGCGATCGTCGCTGTCCCGGCCGATGCGGTCACCGACGTCGTTCTCGACTGCGCCAACAAGGGCGTGCACGGCCTGGTCGTGATCTCCTCGGGCTTCGCCGAGACCGGCACCGAGGGCCGCCAGCGCCAGCGACGCCTGGTCGGGCTGGCCCGCTCCTACGGGCTCCGCCTGATCGGTCCCAACTGCCTGGGCGTGATCAACACCGCCTCCGGCGTGAGCCTCAACGCCTCGCTCTCGCCGATCATGCCGCCGCGCGGTCGAGCCGGCTTCTTCTGCCAGTCAGGTGCGCTCGGCACCGCCATCCTGGAGAAGGTCCAGGGACGCGGACTGGGCCTGTCCACCTTCATCAGCGCCGGCAACCGTGCCGATGTCTCGGGCAACGACCTCCTGCAGTACTGGGAGGAGGACGACGCCACCGAGGTGATCCTGCTCTACCTGGAGTCGATCGGTAACCCGCGCAAGTTCTCCCGGATCGCCCGCCGCGTCTCCCGCAACAAGCCGATCGTCGCGGTCCGCTCGGGTCGAGCCACGCAGGGTGTGCCGATGGGACACGCGGTCCAGTCGATCGGGGCGCCGCAGGCCGCCGTCGACGAGATGTTCCGGCAGGCCGGCGTCATCCAGGTCGACACTCTCGACGAGATGTTCGACGTGGCGCAGCTGCTGGCTCACCAGCCGCTCCCGATGGGTGGTCGGGTTGCTGTGGTTGGAAACTCCGACGCGATCGGGCTGCTCGCAACCGACGCCGCGGTGGCCAGCGGACTGACCGTCGCACGAGCCATCTCGCTCGGTGCCGACGCCACCTCCGAGGACTTCGAGCACGCCCTCGACGCCGCCATCGACGATCCCGAGGTCGACGCCGTGGTCGCGGTCTACATCCCACCGCTCGATGCCGGTGGTCAGGACGTTGCCAATGTGCTCGCCACCGTCGGTGAGCAGTCCGAGAAGCCCCTGGTCTCGACCTTCCTGGGGCGAGAGGGCATCCCCGAGCTGCTCCGCATCCCCGACCTCTCCGGAAGCACCGCCGGCCGCGGGTCGGTGCCGTCGTACCCGGCAGTCGAGTCGGCCGTCCGCGCGCTGGCGCGCGTCGTCGAGTACGTCGGCTGGCTGGAACGCCACGACGAGGGTGGCGAGGACGTCGACAACATCGACCCCGCCGCCGCGCAGCGGATGGTCAGCCAGCTCCTGATCGACCACCCCGACGGCCACGAGCTCTCCTTCGACGAGACCCGGGTGTTGCTCAGCCACTACGGCATCACGGTCTGGCCACGAGTGGCGGTCAAGTCGCTCGAGGAGGCGATCGCCGCCGGTGAGCGGCTCGGCTGGGATGTCGTGCTCAAGGCGACGGCCGAACGCTTCCGTCAGGGACCCGGCCTGGGTCATGTCTGGCGCAACATCGCCGGACCGGACGAGATGGACCAGGCGTGGCAGCAGCTGACCGCCGACATCGTCGACCCGGCGGTGGCGGCCTTCGCGGTCCAGCGCAATGCGCACCCCGGCGTCCCGGTGGCCGTCGGCGGACTGGAGGACCCGCTCTTCGGCCCGGCCGTGTCCTTCGGCGTTGCCGGCTCGCTGACTGAGCTGGTGGGCGATCTCTCCTACCGCATCCCGCCGCTGTCCGCGCTCGATGCTGCGGAGCAGGTGCGATCGGTTCGCGCGGCGCCACTGCTCTTCGGCTACCGCGGCAGCGAGGCCGTCGACGTCGGGGCGGTCGAGGAGCTGATCCGCCGAGTTGCCCTGCTCAAGAACGACCTGCCGCAGGTGCGTGCGGTCAATCTCGACCTGGTGCACGCCTGGCGGAGCGGGGTCGAGGTGCTGGGCGCCTCGGTCCGCATCGACGCGGTCAGCGATCCGCGCTCCGACCTCTTCGTACGCCGGCTGACCTCCACCGTCGCGACGGTCCCGGGCTGAGTGGTGGTTGAGTGATGTCCATCCTCGGGAAGCGCAGTCTCATTGCCGCCTTCGTCGTCGTGACGCTGCTGGCGATGGAGCCCCTGCAGGGACTCGACCGGGTCGCCAACCACAAGTGGCTGCGTGGCCTCGGACACGACACGGTCTGGATCTTCAACAATGTGCTCGACCGCATCGCCAGCCATGCGGTCAACCTGCCGGTGATGGTGGTCGTCTCGTTGTGGGTGATGTGGCGGGCCCGGTCGATCCGGCCGGGACTGGTCGCGGTGCTCGCCGAGGGCGGCTTCTACCTCACCGGTGTGGTCAAGATGATCTTCGCCCGTCCGGCACCGGATCTGCGCGATCCGCAGTTCTTCAGTGGCGGCCTGTGGAGTGACGGCCGGCTCGGGGTGAGCTTCCCGTCCGGCCACGCCGTCGAGGCGGTGTTGATCTATGGCTCTCTGGTCTACATCATCGGCACCTATGCCGGTGTCACGCCGCGGGTGATGCGGTGGGTGCATGTCGCCTGGGCGGTGGTGATCGTCAATTGCGTGGTCACCTCCTTCCTGCTCGGCTACCACTGGATCACCGACCTCGCCGGCGGTCTTGTCTTCGGTGCCCTGCTGTTGCGCCTGATCGTCGACGCCGACCTGGGCCGACGGCCCTTCGACCGGCTGCCCGTGCCAAACTGGCTGGCATGGCCATCACCCACGCATCGGGCACCTCGGGCGACCGGTCCGGCGACCTTGCCGCGGCAATCGAGCGCACCGGCTACTACCCCTCGGTCGTCCGCGCAGGAGTCGTCGCGGCGGTAGCCGACGAGGACGTGGTGACCTATCTGGTCCATCACGAGCCGACCATCGACCGCGACGAGGTCCGGCGTCACATGACAGTCGTGGTGCTCACGCCAACCCGGCTGATCCTGGCGCACACCGACGAGCACGCGCCCGACGACCTGCTTCCCGAGCCCTACACCTCCACCTCGACGGAGGCGATCTCGCTGTCCTCGGTGAAATCGGTGGTGGTCAACCGGATGATCGCCAACCCGGCGTCGTACGAGGGCAAGGGCCTGCCGGCGCCGGCCGAGGCGGTCGTGACCATCGGCTGGGGCGGCATCAACCGGATCGACCTGGAGCCGGCCGCCTGTGCCGACCCCCAGTGCGAGGCGGATCACGGCTACACCGGGGTCCTCGCCAGCGACGACTTCTCGCTGCGGGTCAGCGCGATGGCCGATGGCCAGGAGGCGGTCGATGACCTGCTCGCCTTCGCGGAGTCGCTCTCCGCGCGCACCCATGACTGAGACGGGCTTCCTTGCGCCGGCGTACGACGCCGTCACCCTTGCCGATGTCCTGCCGGCCGCCGGCCGCGCCCTCGGAGCATCGCTCGGTAATGCTGGCTCGATGCTCGAGCTTCCGCCCGCCCCGGCCTATGTCATCCAGTTGATCGACGGCCTCGGGCTCGAGTTGATCACCGAGCACCCGGACGAGGCGCCCTACCTGTATGCACTGCTCGGCTCCGATCCCGAGGGGAGCATCGTCACCTGCGGTGTTCCGTCCACGACGGCGACCTCGCTCACCTCACTCGGCACTGCGCTACTGCCGGGCCAGCACGGTCTGGTCGGCTTCACCTCCCGTGTCCCGGAGACCGGCAAGCTGCTCAATGCGCTCTTCTGGGACAAGTCCGTGGATCCCCTGCTCTGGCAGCCCCACGACACGGCCTTCGACCAGCTGCGCGCGGCCGGTGTGGACACCTCCGTGGTGAGCAAGCGGGAGTTCTCCGACTCCGGCCTGACCCGTTGCGGCCAGCGCGGCGCCACCTACGTGGGCGCCGACCGTGTAGGTGAGCGCCTCGCTGCCGCCGTTGCGGCCAGCGCGAGCCACCCCTCGCTCACGTATGTCTACGACGGCGACCTCGACTGGACGGGCCATCGCTATGGCGTCGACTCGCCCCAGTGGCGAGCCCAGCTCGGCGCGATCGACTCGAGCCTGGAGCAACTGCGCGAGGAGTTGCCCTCGGAGGTACGACTCGTGGTCGTTGCCGACCACGGCATGGTCGACAGCCCACCCGAGTCCCGGCTCGACATCGACAGCGTGCCTTCCCTCCGTGACGGCGTCCAGTTGATCGGTGGCGAGGCCAGGTTCCGGCATCTCTACTGTGCCGCCGGGGCCGCCGACGAGGTGGTGGCCACCTGGCGCGAGATCGTGGGGGAGATGGCCGAGGTGCTCACCCGCGACGAGGCCATCGCCCGGGGCTGGTTCGGTCCGGTCGAGGCCCGGGTGGCGCCCAGGATCGGTGACGTCGTCGTACCGGCGAGGGGCGACCACGGCCTGTTCAGCTCGGTCGACTTCCCCTACGAGACCAAGCTGATCGGCCTGCACGGCTCCCTGACCCCACGGGAGATGCGGATCCCGCTGCTTGTGGACTGAGCCCGGCGAGTCGGGATAGTCCTCCTCATTGGAAGGGCAGTGGCTCGCTGATCATCGAGATGGCCTTGGCGCGCGCCGCGGTCATGCCGCGCCGATGGTGCTGGCGGCAGAGGACCTCGTAGGCGACTTCGGGCCCGTCCTCCCGGGGCTCGTGGTCCTCGACACCGACGTCGCCGACCACGATGACCTCACCCTCGAGCACGATCTCGCCGTTCTCGGTGCGGGCATTGTGGGTTGCGCGCTTGCCGCACCAGCACAAGGCCTCCACCTGGAGCACCTGCATGCGGTCGGCGAGCTCGACAAGACGGCGTGAGCCGGGGAAGAGCTCGGTCCGGAAGTCGGTGAGGATGCCGAAGCAGAAGACATCGATCTGCAGCTCGTCGACGATCTTGGCGAGCTGGTCGATCTGGTCGGCCGCGTAGAACTGCGCCTCGTCGCAGATCAGGTAGTCGATCCGGGAGCCGTGGGTCAGCGAGTCGACGACATAGCGCCAGAAGTCGAATCCGCCGTCCACCTCGATCGCGACATGTTGCAGGCCGAGCCGCGACGAGAGCGTCGCCTCGCCCGCGCGGTCGCGGGTGGTGAAGATCCGCCCGATGCGCCCACGTGCGGCATGGTTGTGGTTGGTCTGCAGCGCGAGGGTGCTCTTACCCGAGTCCATCGTGCCGGTGAAGAATTGGAGTTCGGCCATCGGGCAGGATCATGCCATGACAACGGGCACCTCTCCTCTGGTCGACGCGGCCGAACTGCACGATCTCCTCGGCACCGTCACCGTGCTGGACGTGCGCTACCAGCTCGGCGGGCCTGGCGGCCCCGAGGAATATGCGCGCGGACACATCCCCGGGGCGGCGTACGTCGACCTCGACACCGAGCTAGCCGCGCCGGTCCGCCCCGACGGGGTCGGCGGACGACACCCGCTGCCAGACCCGGCCGTCTTCGAGGCGGCGATGCGTCGTGCCGGCGTACGCCGTGGACGACCGGTCGTGGTGTACGACGACTGGGCGGCGCGGGCCGCGGGCAGGGCATGGTGGCTCCTGCGCGATGCCGGTCACGACGACGTACATGTGCTCGACGGCGGCCTGGCTGCATGGCTGAGTGCCGGCCATCCGGTCGAGACCGGGACCGTGGTGCCGGAGCCTGGCGACTTCACGGCAGCCCCGGGCAGCCTCCCGAGGATCGATGCAGCCGCCCTGCTGTCCTTCGACGGCACTCTCATCGACGCGCGCGCTCCCGAGCGCTATCGCGGCGAGGTCGAGCCGGTCGACCCGGTCGCAGGTCATGTCCCGGGGGCGGTCAACGTGCCGACCGGCGCCAATCTCAATGCGGACGGCACCTTCAGGAGCGCTGCAGAGCTGGCAGAGCTGTACCCGGCCGGAGAGATGGCCTGCTACTGCGGGTCCGGTGTGACCGCCAACCATGCGCTTCTCGCGCTGGCGATCCAGGGGCGCGAGGGCGTGCTCTACCCCGGCTCTTGGAGCGACTGGGTGAGTGATCCGTCCCGGCCGGTGGCCACGGGGAGCTGAATCCACTGGTTCGGGTACTGCGGTCGCATGGGCGCTGCTTCGGTTCAGGCACTCCGGCGGCTTGCGGACGACGAGTGGTCACCGAAAAGCGGCAGCGACGGGGTGAGGAGGAGGGCGGTCGCCGTTGTCTCCCGGCTCACGGATGTCTGGGTCGCGGTTCCGGGTTTCCCATGTGATCCATCGGAACCGAGGCGTCACACACGATGCGTCACATGTGCAGTCTCAGTCTCCTATGTAATCCCCGGAGCGATCGGCAATTGACCGTCGTGGTGGCCCGGTAGTGAGTCACACTGACCCCATCGGCATCACCGGTTGCGGCCTGGCATCTTCTGGGCATCTTCTGGGACAGAACTGCTCATCCCAGCCACCCGCGTGCTCACCCCGGTCGCTGTGCTTTTCCGGTGACCACCCACGGCCCGGAGTCGCCGGACCACCTGAACCGGAAGCGGTGCCCGTGCGATCGTCGCAAAGCCACCGAACCAGCTCAGTCCGTGTCGGAGCCGCCGAGCGCCTCGTCGAGCGGCGTCACCGCGACGACGGCGTCGGGCGACAACGGCCCGTAGAGGTGGGGGAAGGTCGTGTCGGCGACCGGATCCTCGCGCCAGGGCACGTCGAGCAGGTCGGTGTCGATGGTGAGCAGGACCAGGTCGAGGTCACGACCCGCGTAGAAGGCGTCGTACGTGCCGCGCACCTGGTCGGCGCGCGAGGCGTGGATGAAGCCCTCCTCCTCGAGGCTGCGGCCCAGGGTCGACACTTCGTAGCCGCCGCTCGCGAGGGCGTCGTCCCAATCGCCGACCTGCGCGATGTGGAAGATCCTCACACGAGGGACTCTGCCCGTGCCTTGAGACCCTCGGCGTGCCGCCGGAAGCCATCGGCGACGCGGCCGGGGCCGGCAAAGGGGACCAGCGGCCCGGAGAACTCCTCGACGGTGTCGTAGCGGGTGCGGCCCTCGCCGAGCGCGGTCAGTCTCTGGAAGCGGATGCCCCGGACCAGGCCGAGCTTCGAGGGCAGCCCCTCGTAGACATAGGCCAGACAGGCGGCGCCGTCCGTCGGCGGGCTGACCTCGTTGATCCGCTCGGGCGACCGGGTGGTCTTTCCATTCGCCCAGCGCACATGGAGCACGATCGGGTTGCCGACGGCGGGCGGATCGGCAGTCTCGGCGCGCTCGATGAAGGGATTCCACTCACCGTACGACGAGGCGTCGAGCATCACCGACCACACGACCTCGATCGGGGCGTCGATCTCGATCGAGGCAGATGGATGACTCACCAGTGAACGCCCTTGAGCGCTCGGGCGAGCAGCATCTGCTCGCTCTCCCGGGGAGCCTCGCCGGCGGCCTGTCCCTTGGCCGCGGCCGAGTCGGGGAAGACCTGGTAGGCCATGTGCAGGATCCGGAAGGCCGCCTTGGGGGCCAGCGTGTGGGCGAGGGCGCCGAGATTGCCGGTGAGCGTGTTGATCTCGTGGGGCTTGTCGACCAGGGCGCTGATCACCTTGCCGGCAGCCTGAGCCGGGCTGATCGTCGGGAAGCGGTCGTAGAGCTTCGTCGGGGCGATCATCGGGGTCCGCACCAGCGGCATGTGGATGCTGGTGAAGGACACGCCATCGCCGATCAGCTCGGAGCTGACCACATTGCTCCAGGCGTCGAGCGCCGCCTTCGAGGCGACGTACGCCGAGAAGCGCGGCGGATTGGTGAGGACGCCGATCGAGGAGATGTTGACGATGTGGCCGGACTTCTGCGCCCGCATCTTCGGCAGCAGCCCCATGACGAGCCGGATCGCGCCGAAGTAGTTGAGTTGCATGGTGCGCTCGAAGTCGTGGAAGCGGTCCTCGGACAGCTTCAGCGAGCGACGGATCGAGCGGCCGGCATTGTTGACCACGAAGTCGATGTGCTCGAAGTCCTCGGAGAGGGTCTTGGTGAGGGTGTCGATCGCGTTGAGGTCGGACAGGTCACACGGATAGGCGTATGCAGTGCCCCCGAAGCCCTCGATCAGCGTCCTGGTGTCCTCAAGCTTCTCCTTGCCCCGGGCGACCAGGATCGGGATCGCCCCTGCCCGGGCGACCTGGACCGCGGTGACCAGGCCGATGCCCGAGGAGGCTCCGGTGATCACGACGGTCTTGCCCTTGAGCGCGTTGAGCGTCTTGCTGTCCGCGACATTGGAGTCGTCGAGGAATTCCTCCCAGTAGGACCACAGCGTGGTGGCATAGGACTCCAG
>Ga0164242_10010090_pt1 | contig 10130 bp, 7 predicted proteins | sample OricomgcompostMG_FD_108783 | JGI IMG/M metagenome (GOLD analysis project Ga0164242, IMG submission 108783) | Miracle-Growth compost microbial communities from Emeryville, California, USA - Original compost - Miracle growth compost (MG) ... | reverse complement strand
TGTCGGCGGTCCGCGCGCATCGTACCAACAGGGGAGGGGCAACGATACGGACGCACCATAAGCAGACGTCGTCGCACAGCGAAATCGGCAATGACTGAATATGTCGCCAACTTCCGTTCTGGCTTCGCTGCTGGGACGTCACGACGATCAATGGCGATAGCGATGCTCCCGCCACATCGCGCCGGACGTTCCGTCGTGCTTCGACCTGCTGGGTAGAGGCGACGGCTAGCCGCCAATCCGAAAGTCCTTCGCCCGTTTCCTTGGTCCATGCCGCTGGAGGGAGAGAGGGGCCGGAAGGAGTGCGACCTTGCCGGGGCGAGAGAGCGCGCTGGCGGGATGGACATTCTCGCTCGAAGGACATCTCCATGAACATCGTCACGACCAATTCTGCGGTCGCCTCAACGGCCGCACCCCTTGCCGCCCCGGCATCGCGCTCGATCGTCGTCGCCCAGGCGATTCACCAGGCTGCAACCCAGCTTCTTCCCTTCCTCGAAGAGGGCAAGCCGATCACCACCGCAAAACTTCGTACGATCATGACCGACAGCTTCAGCGGCACGGATGCGCAAGGTTTTTGGGTCTGGAAGGATGCCTACGAGGCGCTCGAAGCCGCCCAAATCCTGTTTCTCCGCCGCTTCGGCTCGGCGATCCTGTCGCGGTCGGGCTCGCCGCGGGTGGCGCTCGCGACGATAAAACGCATTGCCAATCTCGTCCCCACCCACACGCGGCGCTCCGACGAGAGCCAGGCCATGCAGCAGCTTTCGACGCCGCTGCCGCTCGCCGTCGTCACCGCGCACGCCGCCGCGATCTCCGCTTCGGATCTCATTCTCGAACCTTCGGCGGGCACCGGCCTTCTCGCGATTCATGCCGAGATTGCCCGGTCATCGCTCGCGCTCAACGAACTCGCCGCGACACGCGCAGATCTGCTCCGTCTGTTGTTCCCGCGCGTTTCCGTTTCCCGGCACGATGCCGCCCATATCGACGATCATCTGGATGCCGCCATCGAACCGTCCGTGGTGCTGATGAACCCGCCCTTCACCGTCGGCGCCCATGTCGACGGCCACGTCGCCGACGCGGCCTGGCGTCATCTCTCTTCCGCCTTTGCGCGCCTGCGCGCCGGCGGCCGTCTGGTCGCCATTACCGGCACAGGCCTTTGTCCTGAAAACCCCAAATGGCGGCCCGCCTTCGAGCGGCTGCAGCAGCAGGGCCGGGTGGTCTTCACCGCGGCGATCGACGGCCGTGCCTACGCTCGCCATGGCACCACCGCCGAGACCCGCCTGACGATCATTGACAAGATCCCAGCGGCCGATCCATCCGGATTCGCGGCGTCGCCGGGCAAGGCCCCGGATGTCGAGACACTGCTCTCCTGGATCTCCGATCTGCCGCCCCGGGCACCGGGCGGCTTTCCCGATTCGATCGGCGCCCTTTCGGACGGGATCCTGCAAAATGCCGCCATGCAGATGACGGCGTATCCGCCAGCGAGAGCTGCGCCCACGGCAATTGCGGCTTCCGTTGCGAAGTCCCGCCGGCTGATCCGTCCGCTTGCCCGGGCGCAGCCCGCCCGTCGGACCGTCGCGGCCAGCACGCCAGCCGTCCCACTCGCCTATGAGTTGCATGACTGGAAGCCGGAGGAGGGCGGCCGGCTCACCGACACGATCTACGAGCCCTACGCGCTGCAGTCGATCCGCATCGCACGCGCCAAGCCGCATCCCACGCCTTTGGTCCAGTCGGCGGCTATGGCTGCGGTTGCGCCGCCAAAACCATCCTACCAACCGCTGCTGCCGGACGCCGTTATCGACGAAGGCCTGCTGTCGGACGCCCAGATCGAAAGCATCATCTATGCCGGTGAGGCGCATTCCGGCCGTCTCGCGGGCAACTGGACCGTCGATGAGACCTGCGATGTCGTTTCTGCCGCTCCCGAAGGCGCGGAAAACGGCGTCCACTTCCGCCGCGGATGGTTTTTAGGCGACGGCACCGGCTGCGGCAAGGGCCGGCAAGTCGCCGGCATTATCCTCGACAACTGGCTACAAGGCCGCCGAAAAGCCGTGTGGATTTCGAAATCGGACAAGCTGCTTGAAGATGCTCAGCGCGACTGGTCGGCTCTTGGCCAGGAACGGCTCCTCGTGCAGCCGCTCTCGCGCTTTCGGCAGGGCACGCCGATCCGCCTTGCCGAAGGCATCCTCTTTACCACCTACGCTACACTCCGCTCGCAGGCGCGCCACGGCAAGAAATCCCGCATCGCCCAGATCCTCGACTGGGTCGGACAAGAGACGAGGAGCGGCGAAGCCGAGATAGGAATGAAAGAAAGCCCGGCGAGGAGGGCCAAAGGCTCGAAGGGGACCGGGAAACCCTTCGACGGCGTCATCGTCTTCGATGAAGCCCATGCGATGGCCAACGCCGCCGGCGGGAAAGGCGAGCGCGGAGACGTCGCGCCCTCGCAGCAGGGCAAGGCGGGCCTCAGGCTACAGCACGCGCTGCCCGAGGCCCGCATCGTTTATGTTTCCGCGACCGGCGCGACCGCAGTCGAAAACCTTGCCTATGCCCAGCGTCTCGGCATCTGGGGCAGCGAGGATTTTCCCTTCGCCAATCGTGCCGAGTTTGTCTCCGCGATCGAGGATGGCGGCGTCGCCGCCATGGAAGTGCTCGCCCGCGACCTCAAATCGCTTGGCCTCTACACGTCCAGATCGCTCTCCTATGATGGCGTTGAATATGACCTCCTCGAGCATGAGCTGACCGAGGAGCATATCCGCATCTACAATGCCTATGCGGACGCGTTCCAGGTCATCCATAACAACCTGACCGCCGCGCTTGAGGCGGCCAACATCACCAGCGAGACCGGCACACTGAACCGCTACGCGAAGGCTGCAGCCCGCTCGGCCTTCGAGAGCACCAAGCAACGCTTCTTTAGCCACCTCATCACCTCGATGATGACGCCGACGCTGATCGGCGCGATCGAGCAGGACCGCGCCGACGGCCATTCGTCGGTCGTGCAGATCGTTTCCACCGGCGAGGCGCTGATGGAACGGCGGCTGGCCGACATCCCGAGCGAGGAATGGTCTGACCTCCATATCGACATTACCCCGCGCGAGTACGTGCTCGGGTATTTGATGCATTCGTTCCCGACGCAGCTCTTCGAGGAGTATTCGGACGCGGAGGGGAACATCTATTCCCGGCCCGTCCACGACGCAGATGGAAATCCCGTCCAATGCCGCGAGGCCGTGCGCCAGCGCGACGAGATGATCGAAAAACTCGCCTCATTGCCACCGGTGGGCGGCGCGCTTGATCAGATCCTCCGTCACTTTGGCACGGAAGTCGTCGCCGAGGTGACCGGCCGCTCGCGGCGCATCGTCAAAAAGACCGGTCGCGACAGTGTCGACCGGCTTGCCGTCGAGAGCCGTCCAGCCTCGGCCAATCTCGCCGAGACGCAAGCGTTTATGGATGACGAAAAGGCCGTGCTGATCTTTTCCGATGCCGGCGGCACCGGTCGCTCCTATCACGCCGATCTCGGCGCAAAGAACCAGCGGCTGCGCAAGCACTATCTGCTGGAAGCCGGCTGGCGCGCTGACAATGCCATCCAGGGCCTCGGTCGGACCCACCGGACCAACCAGGCGCAACCACCGTTGTTCCGGCCGATGGCCGCCAATGTCAAGGCTGGGAAGCGGTTCCTTTCGACGATCGCGCGCCGGCTCGACACGCTGGGCGCGATCACGCGCGGCCAGCGCCAGACCGGCGGGGCAGGGCTGTTCCGGTCCGAGGACAATCTCGAAAGCCCCTATGCCCGGGCGGCGCTTCGCCAATTCTACTGGCTGCTGCATCAGGGAAAGATCGAGGGCTGCTCGCTGACAACGTTCGAGGTGGTCACCGGCCTGTCGCTGACCACGGATGAGGGTGGGTTGCGCGACGAGCTGCCGCCGATCACCACCTGGCTGAACAGGCTGCTGGCGCTGCGCATCGAAACCCAGAATCTTCTCTTCGAGGTCTTTGAGCAGTTGATGGCGGCCAAGGTCGAAGGCGCCATCGCCGCCGGCACCTACGACAAGGGGGTGGAGACGATCACGGCGGAGAGCATCACCGTCACCGATCGGCAAACCGTGTATACCCATCCGGTCTCCGGCGCGCAGTCGCATGTGCTCACTGTCGTGCGCAAGGATCGCATCCGCCCGCTCGATCTATCCGAGGCACTGGCCATCGCCGGCGCCGAGCCGCAATCGGTCGTGCTGGTCAACGCGCGCTCGAACCGCGCGGCGATCCAGCTGCCGACCGCGAGCCTGATGCTCGACGACGGGACCGTCGAGCATCGCGTGCGTCTGCTGCGGCCGACCGACGAACTGCGTTTCGGCCTCGATGCCCTCGCCGAAACCTTCTGGCAGCCGGCCGACCGGAAGCTGTTCTGCGAACTCTGGCAGGCTGAAGTCGCCGCGGTCCCGGAGTTCACCACCAGCACCTTCCACATGGTCACCGGCCTGTTGCTGCCGATCTGGCGGCGGCTGCCCGATCATGATTGCCAGGTCTACCGGATCCAGACCGATGCCGGCGAACGCATCATCGGCCGACACATCGCGCCGACGATGGTCGCCACCATGTTGCGCAATCTCGGTATCGACCATGTGCCGGCGCTCGCGCCGGAGGAGGCATGGACGGGGCTGGTTGAGGGACGGATCGGACTGCAGCTTGCCGATGGCCTGGTTCTTCGCCGCAGCCGCGTCATGAACGATTATCGCGTCGAGCTGATCGGTTTCACCGACACGATGGTGCCGCGCCTGAAGGCGCTCGGCCTGATTTCGGAAATCATCTCCTGGAAGCTCCGGCTGTTCATACCGACGGGCGAACAAGGCTGCGGCATCCTCTCCTCGCTTCTTGATCGCCACCCGCTGGTCGGCGTCACCGACCGCGCGGCCGCGGCATGATCGGGGGCGGCTATGACGGGCTCGGCAGCAAATCTGGCGCGCTGCCTCGGCGACCATGCCGAGGCGGTGTGCCGGGAATATCTCTCCAACGGCCGACGCGTCGGCAATTACTGGATCGTCGGTGACGTCCGCAACACGCGCGGCCGCTCCATGCATGTTCGGTTAAGAACCAACGCCAAGGGACCTGCAGGTAAATGGGTCGATGCGGCCACGTCAGAATATGGCGACCTGCTCGATGTCATCCGCGAAAGCTGCGGTCTTGTCGAGTTCCGCGACGTCGCGGACGAAGCCCGCCGCTTCCTCGCCATGCCCCGGCCACAGGCGCAAAACTCCGGCGCGCAGCACCAGCCTGCGGCCGCACGCGGGTCTCCCGACGCCGCGCGTCGCCTGTTCGCCATGTCGCGGCCGGTTCCCGGCACGCTCGCCGAACGCTATCTTGCCGATCGCGGCATTCTGCTCGCTGCGCGTGAGCGCGCCCTGCGTTTTCACCCCGGCTGCTACTATCGCGATTTGGCAACCGGCGAGACGCAGACGCTACCCGCGTTGATCGCGGCCGCCACCGGTCCCGACGGGGTGCTCACCGGCGTCCAGCGCACTTACCTATCCCCTGGGCTTGACCCGAACGGCAAGATCAGCAAGGCGCAGGTCGACGGCCCTCGCCGCTCTCTTGGTCACCTGCTTGGAAACGGCATCTGGCTCGGTCTTAAGCCCGGCTTAGCTGTTCCGGTCATAGCCGCCGGCGAGGGTTTTGAGACGATGGCCTCGCTGCGCACTGTGATGCCGAACCTGCCGCTGGCGGCCGCAACTTCGGCCAATCACCTCGCCGGCCTGACACTCCCGCCCGGCTGTCGCCGCCTCTACATCGCCGCCGACGCGGACGCCGCCGGCCGGCATGGCATCGAGCGCCTCAGCCAGCGAGCCGGCGAAGCCGGGATCGAAACCCTCGTGCTTCGCCCGCAGCTCGGCGACTTCAACGACGATCTGCGTCATCTCGGCCCAAACCGTCTCGCAGCATGGCTCGGCCCTCAGCTTGTCCCGGAGGACGCTCATCTCTTCCTGCCGTCTGGATGAATGGCGTTCGCCGGAGGCGGGCAGAGCGGCATCATCGAAAGCCCTTGCAGGCATGGCGGCGGTCCATCGGGAAGGCCGCGCCCGCGGCCTGCCTGAGAGGCGCTCCCTGCCATTCCCCGGTCGCGGCCGCAACGGCTGCGCCGTCCTCCGCTTCGCTCCGGCCTTCGGTGCGGCCGCGCCCAGGGCGCGGCCGGGGTTCGCGGTCAGGCCGCGACGGGCGCGGCCACAACCGACGGAGACAGCCATGACCTACGAGCTTCCTTTCGATGACGGCTACGAGCCTTACCACGCCTCCTCGCCGACCGACCGCGTCGTCCTCGAACTCCAGATGTACGGCCATCGCCCACACCAGGACGAGCCCGATCCCCGTCCACTGCCGGATGACGCGGTGATCCGTGCCGGCCTCGCCGGAATCGTCGAAACTTTTGCGGGCATGCTCGGCGACACCAGGCTCGAACCCGATCTCGAAGACCTGCTCTGGTCTTTCGTCAACGTCTTCCACCGTGCCGCCGAGCGCGTTGCCCGCAGCCTCGATCGCAACGAGGAGGCGCAGCGGTCGAGCCAGAGCGAGCAGGACGGCTCCGAGGTGAAGTCCGTGGAATTGGAACGGCTAACGGCCGAAGGCATCACCTATATCGAGCGCCGCAATGTACTGGAAATCATGCGCGACGAGGCCGCTGACCTCTACGAGGCGCAGACGGGCTCGGCATGGCGGCCGCGCACCGGATCCAAGGTCTCCCATCAGGCGATGACGGCGGCGGTGATCGACAGCCGGGATTTCCTTACCGCCCGCCGCCGCGCCGATACCGAGGTGCTGGTTCCTGGTGGTACCAAGATCGCCTTCGCCGGCGGCCTCGATTGCAACGATCACGACCGAATCTGGGATGCGCTCGACAAGGCTCTCGAGAAGCATCCCGACATGGTGCTGCTGCACGGCGGCAGCCCGCGCGGTGCGGAGCGCATCGCCGCTTGCTGGGCCGAGAACCGCAAGGTGACGCAGATCGCGTTTAAGCCGGATTGGAACCGGCACGCCAAGGCTGCCCCGTTTCGCCGCAACGACCAGCTGCTCTCGGTCATGCCCTACGGCCTGATCGTCTTCCCCGGTTCCGGCATCACCGAAAACCTCGCCGACAAGGCCCGCCGCCTCGGGATTCCTATCTGGCGGTTCATGGAGGATGGCGCGTGAGCGCCACTTCCTCGCGTCCGTTCCGGACCGCACTTCCATCACCGCATAGACGAGCGCGACCGGGACAGGTCGGGCTCGTCGTGCATGCCGCCTCCTAAGGGGTTGAAGTGCGAGAGGGAGAGGAGGCCGGGTCGGGGCGGGGCTTTGAGAGAAAGGAAGAGCGACCATGGCGATGATATTCCTTGGCGGTTCAAGCGACATCTTGGAACTACCCGTCCCTGCGATTGAACGGATCGGCGCGATTGTAGCGGCCGAACACGGCGTGCTGATCGGCGATGCGCCGGGAGCCGATACCGAAATGCAGGGCATGCTCGCCGGCTACAATTACGAACATGTCGGTGTCTTCCATGTGGGAGCCGAACCGCGCAACAATCTCGGTGACTGGGCCGCTTATCACGTCCCGCCTCTGGACGGCGCGCAAGGCTTCGCAGCCCACGCTGGCAAGGATCGGGAGATGGCGCGGCGCGCCGATTTCGGCATGATGGTCTGGGACGGCATATCGCCGGGCACAGCCCTGAATGTAATGCGTCTCGCGCTGATGGCGTCGCCCTGCCTCGTCTTCGACATCTCACGTATCACGGTCGAGATGGTCCGCAACACTGACGATTGGCAAGCGATGCTCCGTCATGCCGAGCCCGGTGTCCGTCGGCAAGTCGAGGCCGGCATGACCCTGGAGGAGCGACGTGTGCTGCGCAGGTGACAAGACACCGGCGGATCAATGGGCAACGCGGCGATTCTTGATATTCTGGATTTTCCTGGCTTTTTACCTTGTAAGGGGGTCCCGCCATCCGCGAGTTCACCACCGTCGGATTTAACAAGGCTGTTGGCGAAAGAAGCCGGCTCGGCCGCCGCGTTCAGGTGCAGGCCACGGATTCGCGCATCTGGCGCTTCTTGCCGTTACGACCGCGATAGCGGGCGAGGGTAGGGCGGCGGGGGAGAATCCCCTGAGATCGAGCCGTCGCGCCGAGCTCGCCGCACAAGGTCAGGGATGGGTCGTGATCGGCGTTGTAATTGTGAGATCGCCGAATGCTCCTCGTTTCTCGAGACGGGAACCGAAATCGTCGTCCGCCTCTCCAAATCCTTCATGATGATCTCGCGCGGCGTTTGCGGCCGCGCGTCGCGTGGCGCCCGGCAGGGTCGACTGCACGGGCTGGGCGCTCCCGCCTTCGGCTTCGCCGCCCCGGCCGGGACCGGCCCCTTGGGAGTCGATTGCTCTTCTACTCTCTGGATTGCTGCAGCGGACAGTCCTCCTGGCGATCGTCGCCGCAAGGCAGGAGCAAGGGAACCGGCCGGCCACTGTCGCTGTCGCCTGCAGCTTGACCGGGCGCTATTCCGGAGGTGGCAGGCGACGGTTCAGCGATTTGCGCCGAGTGCGAAGCCCGAGCTTGGTTCGCAAGGCGATCATCGCAGACGTCCTTCCCGCAACGGGAGTCTGGGTCTTTGGAATACAGGGCGTGGTGCGGTGCCAGCCGGGCGGGAGCCTTCCGCGGGTCGCGGGCGGCAGTTATGCGGGCCGGCGATGGTGGTCGGTGGAGGATCTCCGTCGGTCGCATCCGGAACCATTCCCGTTTCATGTCGCCTTTGTGGATGACCGCCTGCTTTGTGCGGTCAACCCCCGTTGGGGGTACCTCGGCAAAAATTCAGGAAAATTCGATTTCGGTTTCTCGTTTGCGGGCAGGCGAGCGGCCTGCCCGCGATCTTTTGGCAACAGAATTTTCCAGAATTTGTGCCGAGTGACCGCAGCAGGACGGTCCCCTCCTTTGGCGCCATCGGGAATGGTCCCGATGCAACCGAAGGAGAACCACCATGGCCACTACGATCGCCAACCTCACCCAGAAGTCCGACGGCTCGATGGAAGGCGTGTTCGCGACGCTGCGGATCAACGCCCCGATCAGCCTGATCCCCAACCCCAACAAGTCGCGCGAGGACGCACCGGATTACCGGATTGTCAATAAGCGCACCGGCTTCGAAATCGGAGCAGGCTGGAACCGCATCTCGCAGCGCTCTGGAGAGGAATATCTCTCGGTCAAGCTGGAGGCGCCGGAGATCGGCGTGATCTTCGGCAATCTCGCGCCCGCCCCTGGCGGCGACGAGAACAAGAAGGTCATCCTGTGGAACAACCCGCAGTGATACGCAGGCAGGCCGGCCACGAAATGGGGCCGGCCGCCCTCCACCGCACATTCAGGAGGTACGATGAGCCGCTATACCGCAAGTCACTCCGACCCACCAAGCCGTCGTTCTACTTTCTTTAGCCGTTTTTTGGCGAGAAACCGACGCCCCCGCCTTGGTTCGGCAGCATCAACTGCGCTTTCGAGATGCTCGACGATTTGCACCGTGCAGCGCTTGCCGCCGGCTACGACTTCATGCCACTACCGGCCGGCATGGCCGCAAGCGCGCGGAGGACGAAGCCGCTGCCGCCGATTGACCTTCCCCGGTGGATTCTTTGGCGATTTCGGAAGCGCTTCAACCGCCCGGACTATGGTTGCCGCCGCTTCCGGTTGATCAAGACCGTTCGCCCCTATGTACCGATCCGTGGTACAGCCTAGAGGAAGCCGGCTGCGCCGCCTTCCTGCTCCCTGCCGGTCGGCACGTGCCCCGGCCTGGCCCTGTAGCCTCGCGCCCGCTTGGCCTTCAGCAAGTCGAGGAACAGGCGTACAGCATCTTTTTCCCAATCGAAATGATGGATCTTCGCCCGACCGTGGGAGCCGATGCGCCCCCACCGCCGCGTCAGGGAGGGCGTGCCGAACAGCGTCGGTTCGATCGAGAGCGCATAAAACCGCGCCATGTTCTCCCTTGCGTCCACTCGTTCCATATAGAGGCAGTAGGGTTGCTTGAGCATGGCGAAACAATCGCCGGTTCCACGTTCCTCGTCCAATGACAGTTGTGAATCGGTGAACATGCATCGATTCATTCGGATGATGTGTTGACCATCATGCGGCAAAGGGCCTGGGCGATCCCGCCCGCGGCGA
>Ga0164242_10010089_pt1 | contig 10132 bp, 8 predicted proteins | sample OricomgcompostMG_FD_108783 | JGI IMG/M metagenome (GOLD analysis project Ga0164242, IMG submission 108783) | Miracle-Growth compost microbial communities from Emeryville, California, USA - Original compost - Miracle growth compost (MG) ... | reverse complement strand
GCGCGACGCCCGCGAGCTCCGCCTGTTCGATACGCATAGGGTCATCCTTCCATGAATCGATGCCGAGCGTGCCGCAGTGAAGACCTTAGTCGAGTCCTCGATCTTGGCCAGGTGCCCGCAGGTGATCACTTTCCGGACGTTGACGAGCCGGTCAGCGTCGCCGAGTCCGCGCATTCGTTGGCCATGAACCTGTGTCGCGCTTGCGGATTGGCACAGTTGGCCGACGACGACACAGCAGCCGAGGAGCCGAGAGGCATTGAACCGCAGGTACTCCGGGATCAGGCTGCGTCCGCCGTTGAACGAGTGGCCGCCGCTGGCTGGCTCAACGGTCGCACCGTGACCGAGTTCCACAGCCCGCATGGTGGCACGTGGACGCCGCTAATGACCGAGCGGGGCTTCGCTACGGCATGCCCGGCCGACCTCGTGGTCGACAGTTTCGGCATGATGCACGAGCCTGACCAACGCCACGCTCTCGCTCAACGGGCAGCCGCCACATTGCCTGGTGGCGTGCTGCTCCTCCAGTTCCACTCACTCGCCGCGATTGTGCGGCACGGGCAGTGGAATGCGCTACGCCATGGGCATTTCGCCTACTATTCGCTGGCATCGCTCATGCGGCTGCTCAAGACCGTCGGCCTGAACGTGGTGACTGCATGGTCGTTCGATCTCTATGGCGGAACGATCTTGATAGCCGCCGTGCACGGCAATGCCGTGCCGGACGATTTGGTCACGTCGATACTGTCGCAGGAGTCCGGTACGACCGACCCTGAGTTCGTCGCTCAGCTTCAAACCGCGGCCGACGACCATGTCCATGCCCTGCGGAGCTGGCTGCAGCTCGAGTCTGACGCCGGACGCAAGGTCTATGCCTATGGCGCGGCATCGCGGGCCGCCGCACTGTTCCAGCTCGCCGAAGTCGACCGAACGCTTCTGCGGGCCGTTGCCGACGCATCGCCGCAAAAGCACGGCCGTCGGATGCCCGGAACCGACGTGCCGATCATCCCTCCGGCAGAGCTGATCGCGGCGAATCCCGATCGTGTGTTGCTCACGGTCCCGGACCTGATAGACGAAGTGCGCCGGAGTTATCCCCAGCTCGATGGACGCTGGCACATCGACAATGCCCAGCTTGGTTCGACATCGGAAGAAGGGCTGCACAAATGAGCACAAAGCGATTGTCATTCGCAGCGTCGAATGCGCTACAGGACCGGCTTCATCAACTCGTTCCCGGGGGCGCCCACACCTACGCCCGAGGAGCCGATCAGTATCCCGACGAGATGGCACCGGTACTCTCGCGGGGAGCACGAGCACATGTCTGGGATGTCGATGGCAATGAGTTCATCGAATACGGCATCGGACTCCGCTCCGTGACGCTGGGTCATGGTTACTCGCCGGTCCTCGAAGCAGCTCACCGCGCAATGACGGACGGCATGAGCTTCAGCCGGCCGACGGAGCTCGAGCTCCAAGCAGCAGAGGACTTCATCAGCCTGGTACCGACTGCCGACATGGTGAAGTTTGCCAAGAACGGGTCGGATGCCACGACAGCGGCCATCCGCCTGGCGCGTGCCGCCACCGGAAGGGAAGCGATCGCGATCTGCAATCACCCGTTCTTCTCGGTCGACGACTGGTTCATCAGCCAGACCGAGATGTCGAGCGGTATTCCGGCCGACGTGGCTCAGAAGTCCCACAGGTTCCGCTACAACGATGCCGAGTCGCTGAGCACACTCTTCACCGACCATGCCAATCAGATCTGCGCAGTAATACTCGAGGCCGCAACTGCGACGAGTGAGCCGGAGCCGGGATTCTTGGAGACGGTACGACGGCTGTGCGACCAGAACGGCGCGCTGTTGATCTTCGACGAGATGATCACCGGATTTCGCTGGTCCGAACACGGCGCTCAAGCTGTGTATGGAGTTGCACCCGATCTATCCTGCTGGGGCAAGGCAATGGGTAACGGCTTCCCGATCTCAGCGCTCGCAGGTAAGCGAGAATTCATGGAGCTGGGTGGGTTGAACACCGATCTTGATCGCGTCTTTCTGCTGTCGACGACGCATGGTCCGGAGACGGCAAGTCTTGCCGCCTTCAGAGCCGTCGTCCGGGCGTACGAGATCGAGTCACCGATTCAGCGGATGGACGCTGTCGGGACCCACCTCGCAGCCGGGGTAAACGAGGCCGCCGCAAGCGCAGGACTGGCCGATTATGTGCAGGTCGTCGGGCGACCGTCCTGTTTGATCTTCGTCACTCGCGACTGGGATCGTGTGCCGTCACAGCCGTTGCGGACGCTCTTCCTGCAGGAACTCCTCGATCGTGGCGTCCTCGGACAGTCCTTCGTGGTCTCGGCGGCACATACCGATGAGGATGTCGACCGCACGATCGAGGCGGCGACAGACGCCTTGCAGCTATACGGTCGCGCCATCGAGTCACGGAGCGTGGCGGGGTTGTTGCGAGGACGGCCGGTGGCTCCCGCGCTCCGGCGGCAGGCCAAACCACGCAGGTTGGACGGTCTCATTCAGCAGGGCGGTTCGAGGACCGCCTTGGCGAAGCCAGCCGTCTGATAGAGGTAGCTCCATACCCAGTAACCGGCAGAGATGTCTGACGGGCTCTCGGCCATGATCACCTTGCCATCGAAGCACTGCTGGAAGATGTACCGCGCGCGCGATAAGTGCGGTCGGAACGTAACGACGATGGCCGAGTGCCAGTGGTTGATGGTTGCCAGGTGTTCCAGCTCCCGCGCCTCGCCGGCTGTCGTCGCCGGCGTTGGCATGAAGCATTGCACGCTGAACGAATACCGCTGGTGCGAACAGAGGTCGGTCAGCCAGATGTCCTGAGTCCCTGCCGGATTGGAAACAACGACCCGACTTGCATATCCGGTCTCAGCCAACTCCAACGCGTAGGTATACCTCTGATAGCCATGCCCGCCGAGGACGAAGATCACGTCCGCGGTGTGCAGTCGATCTTGGCGTGGAAAGACGTAGACGGGGAGGCCCGCCAACCCCACCGCCACGAACACCAGGAATGCGAACGTCACGGTCCGCGACCGGCAGCGCATTAGCAGCTTTGGGCAACGTCGAGCGACAACCGGCCGGTTACGCGCGGCCGGGGCGTCTCCGCCCGTGGAACCGGCCAACTTCGACCTCGATCCGTGACGTGAGCTTCTGCTTGGCCGAATGAATGCGTCGACTCGCTCCTGGAGCGATCGTCACCGCTAGGAGTATAGCTGCCGCCCGGGCCGTGTGCCGCTGGGTGAATGCGGCTCCAGCCTCTCGACGAGCCACGACGACGTTGCCACGACGAAGCGCATCACGAGATCTACGAATCGCATGTTGATAGTTGAGTCTACGAAGCGTGCGCTCCAATGCCCGTCGTCCGATCGGGGCGGCAACCTCCTCAGCCCCTGCCACGAAGGATCGCTTCAGCTGACGTTCGAAGGCCTCAACCTGCTCAGAGTCTCGGGACAACGAGTCCGAACGAAGCCTGTAGCGAGCTAGTCGATCGGGCAGCATCCGAACGTCGTATCGGGCAGCCAGACGACACCAGATGAGCACCGACTCGTCGACGTCGTCGATTCCTGGGTCATAACCACCGACTGCGTCCCACGCCTCACGACGGATCGCGGCGGTGTAGTAGGGGACCTTGCCAGCCAACACGTCGGACACCGTGATCCGATGGCTGGGTTGCGTATTCATCATTCGCACGCCGATCGATCGCATGTAGCCGACAGGGAGATCAACATGCTCGGGCTCGGCAAATCGAACCGCGTCAATAGTTACAGCATCGATGTGGCCATCAGAGTCCAGCAGAGCCTCGATCCGCTCGCAGAATTCGGGCATCAATTGGTCATCGCTGTCGAGCACACAGACGAACCTGCCCTGCGCCAGCCTGGCCGCGGCGGCGACGCCTCCCCGATAACCCGCGTTCTCCTGCCGTACCATCCGGATGCGATCGTCACGGCTTGCATAGCGCTCGATGATCAAGGCCATTTCGTCGGAGTTGCCGTTGTCGACTATCACCATCTCCCAGTCTGGCCGGGTTTGCGCCAGCACCGACTCGATCGTCGCCGGCAGATACTGCTCGGTGCGGTACGCCGTGGTCAGGAAGCTGAAGTACGGCTCGTTCACCATCCGATCCCCCGATATCCCGATCGTCGACGCAGCCGACTCGCCTCCGGCAGCCGGACCAGGTCCAGGACCATCCGGTCCTCGTCGAGCTTGTCGACGACGGCTGCCACCGCAGGCTCATTGGAACCGACCACGTAGACATCACTCAGCGCAGTCACCTCTTCGATGTCGGCGCTCAGTAGCTCACCGATATGCGGCACCCGCTCCTCAATATAGGCACGGTTCGCCCCCATCAGCCTAGACAGCGTCACATTGTCGTCGTAGATGCGAACATGGAAGCCCTTGCCAATCAGCCGCTCTGCCAGCTCAACCATCGGGCTTTCCCGAAGGTCATCTGTCCCCGCCTTGAACGAAAGGCCGAAGATCGCGACGTTTCGCCTACCGTGCTCGATGATGATGTCCACGGCTCGGCGCAAGTGAGTCTCGTTCGAAGGCAGCAGGCTGGTCAGGATCGGAAGATCGACATCCTTATGCCGAGCAAGATTCGTCAGGGCTCTAATGTCCTTCGGTAGGCAGGAGCCGCCGAAGGCGAATCCAGGACGAAGGTAGGCTGGGCTGATATTCAGCTTGGTGTCGGCGAGGAAGACATCCATCACCGCGTGCGAGTCCAGCCCGAGAGCGGCGCTCATCGCGCCGATCTCATTCGCAAAGCCGACCTTCAGCGCATGGAAGCTGTTGTCCACATACTTGATCATCTCGGCTACCGCGATGGGGACGCGGAACCGCGGGCCCGGCAGTCCTTCGTACAGGGACATCGCCAACTGGCCGCTTAGTGGATCGCTCTCCCCCACCACGGTTTTCGGCGGATTGAGGAAGTCCCGCACGCTAGTGCCCTCTCGCAGGAATTCTGGGTTGACGCATACGCCGAAGTCGACACCGACCTTCTTGCCGGATGCCTGCTCGAGGATCGGCACCAGGAGGCCCTCGCACGTGCCGGGCACCATGGTGCTTCGGTAAACAACAACATGCCAACCATCCTTCGCGGCCAACGCGGCGCCGATCCTACGTGTCGCACGCTCCAGGTAGTCGGTGGAGAGCGAGCCGTTCTGTGCTGATGGAGTGCCTACAGCAACAATCGTCAGCTCACTGTCGAGGACTGCCTGCACCGGATCATCCGAGACTGTGAGGCGACCGGATTTCACCTGTGCTGCTGTCAGATCGCCGATCTTCTCCTCGACAACAGGCGCCTTCCCAGCCGCAAGGAACTCGGTCTTCTGGCGATTGACATCAACACCGATCACCTTGTAGTCACGTGCTGCGAAGCAGGCGGCTGAGACGCAGCCGACGTAGCCGAGACCGAAGATGCTGAGTGTTCGGACGTCGGCCTCAGAATTGCAAAGTTCAAGGTCTACAGTGCTCATCACTCGTCCCTTTCAATCGATGCTTTAGCCGTCGAGACACCGCTCTGGCGGATCCGCAGTTTTTGGTCCGATGCGGGGTCGAACAGCAGCTCGACCTCGCGTTCAAGCCCTGCTGTGTGCCACCGTGCACGGATCCGGTCGGCTTCCAGTGCCACGCTCAAGGCCGTCGCAGCTGGGTCAGGATCTCCAGGTGTCAGCAAGGTTGCGATTGCCAGCGGCAACCGACCGGAGGCATGTATTCCAAGAAGTGGCGCCGGGTCTGGGTGCTCGAGACGACTACTCCACCAGCCGAGACGTCCCTCGTCGTCTCCGACAATCTGATCTGCCCGCACAGCAACGGACGCCGCGTACCGCACCTGAAGACCAAATTCGCCATCCACGCTTCTGGCCGCGAAGAAGCCGTCTGCCAAAGACGATCGAAGTGTTGGCGCAAGTGGCCAGGACACACTGGCACTGTGTATGCCCGATCCAGTTATCAGATCCACCACCAAGATCGACCCATCCTCGGGCGGCGCAATCAGCCACCGTCGGTGAATCACTGGCCGGCCAGGCCGGCAGTAGCCATCGTGCTCCGCGACGACAACGCCGGCAGCAAGATCAACTCGATGGGTCGTGACGCTCGCATGTCGTGTCCACATAAACGGTCCACCCATCACCGACTGATCGGCTCCATCGACCACGACCGTCGCGTGCACCCTGGTGCCTCGGTGTGCGCGCCGTCGTTCGGGATCGCCGTAGTAGCTGCCGGAGCCAGGATCAGTCACCAGATCAACGCCATCGCAACTCAACGTCAGCGCCAACGCATCAGCGTGGCCGTGTGCAGCGATACCGAGGTACCCAAGCGGCCCAACGTCCATCGTCAGCCGACGAGTGCCAGACCGCATCACGATTAGTCCTCCGTGCACGGCGAATAGATCGTCTGGGAGATGAGTAGCAGTCGGGCTGCGGTCCTGGCAAAACCAATGTGCCGTCAGCGAGTCCACACCGCGTTGACTTAATTCTGCGTCGCCGACAGCGGCACCGACGATGGCCAGATGCTCTCGCACCGTGCGCACCGGTTCTGGCCCGAGTCGCAGCGCAAACCCCTCGTCATTGTCCCCATAGCGCGGCTCCGGGTCGTTGCGACCGACAAGAACTGCCAGATACCGAGCGCTGCGGACCACTGCGGTCATCAGCTTGTCGGGTGCCCTACCGTCCCGCAACCATAGGAGGTGAGCAACGGTAAGCAACAGCTCAGCGGTGAAGACCTGATACCCGACCGCTTGTTCCGCACCGGCCCCGTCCGGCAAGATCTGACGATCAGCCTCGGACTCCAAGGTATCCACGGCGAGCCTCTCCCAGCGGGTCGCCTCCGGCAACTCTGGGAAAAGGATGGCAACAGTCGCAAGGCCGGCCATTTCGCCTACCAAATGGTTGTTCGCCGAGCTGAACCTTGACCTATCCGCCCAACAGCGACGTGCACTTTCTGCCAGCATGCCGAGCACGAGACGGTAACGATCGATCGTCATGCCCGGCGCGTGCCGGAGCGCCTGCATCGCAATCGAAACCGAGATCGCCCGCACTCCGGCTTCGAATGCACCGCGCCAAGCAATGCCACGCCCCGGCGGGTTCTGCGCCAACCACGAATCTAGTTGTCTGAAAGCTGCGCCGCTGAACGTCTCCTCGCCGGTCATCTGCCAGGCCTGTGCGAGCACCGGTAGGTGTTGCAGACGGTTCAGCTCCCAGATCCACTTCACGTCGCCTGCGGCCGACCGGTAGTTGATCCTCGATGTCGGAAGATCGGGCCAATGCACTCTTGCGATGGGGTCATAACTCCAGCTGATCGGATCCGGCAAATGTGCAGTGGGGTAGCCAAAGAATGAGAAGTTGCGCCCGGCCAGGTCGCGCGCCCACGGAACCAACCTCGCGACAAGGGAAGGTTGTTGGCTGGCTAATTGCTTGGCTTCTTGCTGGTCAAGGAAGACAGGCCGGTGGGCAGCCACAACGAAACCTTCAAAGGCGGAATCCCAGCCGCCGGACGGTTTCAGGTCAATTGACCTCCTCCGCGATATGGCAGGCGTGCATTTCTCACGCACGATCTGCCTGATGCGCCAACCGACTTCTGCAACTGACATCAGGCGGAGACGGTCGACATACCAAGACACATTGGTCATAGCGGCCCCAGACTTTCTGCGACAAACAGCACACAAGTACGGGGGTGATGCCAGAATACCTAGAGCGAAGATATTCGGGGCCAGAACGCAAGATCCGGGGGGAAAACGTCAATGGCGCCACCAGCTAGGTTGTCAAATCTGCAGCATCGTCTGCGCCGTGCCAATCCCATGCTCGGCCTCATGTCGTCCACGCTGGCTACATTGGAGCGCGCAGACGTCACACAGATCCGACGCTTCCAGGAGCGGCGACTTCGAGCGTTGATCAGGACCGCTGCTGGTGGTGCGAAATACTACCGAGATTGGTTCCGCAGCGCCGACATCAGTCCGCGCGACATCCGCACACTTGACGATCTGAAACAGCTCCCGTTACTGGATCGTCGGGATCTCGTTGATCATTTCGATGACTTCCGCGTGTATCCGCAGCGCCTCATGTGGTCGGCGCGTTCGAACGGCACCAGCTCTTCCTATGTCACCGTCTATAGGACGCCCGGGTCGTCCATTTATGAATTGGCCGTCCTGCGCCGACAGTGGAGCTGGTTCGGCCTGCCGGACGACGCGCGCCGTGTCGTCCTACGCGGCTCGACCTTTGCGGCCCAGCCGGGCGCTGAACCCACCGCAGAGCTTCGCGGAGCGCATCAGCTACTCGTCTCAAGCTATCACCTAACCCCGGACAACCTGCAGAGAATTGCCACAAGGATCCGATCCTTCCGGCCCCACGCGATTGAGGGTTGGCCGTCGAGCATAACTTTGCTCGCAGCGTTACTTCAGGAGGCAGGAGAACGGCTTCCGGTGGCTGCAGTCATCACGTCATCAGAGGTGATCAGCCGAGCCCAGCGGACGCTCATGCGCGAAGTCTTCGGTGGACGGATTATTGACCACTACGGCCAGACCGAACGGGTGACCATGCTCGGGGGCTGCGAAGCCGACGGCTATCACGTCTTTCCCGACTACGGGATCGTCGAACTACTACCTATCCCAGGCGTAGCAGATCGATGGGAGATTGTGGGAACTCCACTTCACAACTGGGGGTTCCCCCTGTTCCGCTACCGAACAGGTGACGAAGTCGGGCCCGCGGCCGCGTCGAGCTGCAGATGTGGTCGGGCATTTCCCGTGGTCGGTGCCGTCGACGGCCGTATCGAAGACACCTTCACTGCAGCCGACGGGCGCTCGCTACCGATGCCATCGGCACTGTTGGATGATCTGACCGGAGTGCGGGATTCACAGGTCGCCCAGCTCGCGCCGGGGCACTTCGAATTCCGTTTGGTGCCGGGCACGGCTTTCGACGCCAAGCTCGCAACGCGGCAAGCTCAACAAAGCGTCGCTCGACTGTTCGGACGCGGCCATGTCGTCACCGTCCGAACAGTCAGCGAGCTCACTCGTCCCGCCGGCGGAAAGCTGAAACCGGCGATCGTCGAGGATCGGTGACTATCGCCTGCGGCCACCATCGCTGTGAAAGGTGGTTGAATCCCACAAGTGGATGTGCCCAGATTTCCGTCGCCAACGTCTCCTCTCTGCGACCGTATTTAGGCCGCGAACTGCAGGACCGATCTCGTAGTCGCCACCGCTGTGACCGGCAAGGTCAACTCCAGGGACGACAGCCCACTTGTCGGCCTCCGCAGCCGTATCGTTGATCGTGCAGTTGCGACGTCGACGCTTCCGAGTGGTATTGGCCAACGCCTTCCTCCAGAAGGCATCGCCAATCTCACCGCCGTCGTGATTCTCGACGAGAATGCCATTGATGTGGTTGTTGGGCGTCGTCCACAGATTGTTGTTGATTAATAGGCAGTCTTTCCCCACAACGGAGCGCAATTTTCTGACGAACCACCTCATGCCATGCTTCATTTCCTTCAACTCGGAATGACTAGCGCCAGAAATCCATCCGAGATATCCGTCACCTATGACGTCCAAGAGGAATCCGTCGAGGTTCCATTTCGGGTTCGCCAGTCGCCACGGATAGTAATCGTGCAGTAGGTGCTCGAACCATGCACTCCCGGCCCGAAGATCCATGACGTGGCCGCTATAAGCAGGGACATGAACACGACCTGGGCGCTTATGGTCCCAATACCATGATCGCGGGATCTTGTGACGCGCGTAGTGCCCGCCTCTGCCTCTGGTATAGAACCGAACCTGCTCTGGCACATCTGTCGACGATCTGCGGTAGTCGTGAACCGGAAGTGTGTACTCCAACACCTCGGCATCCTGGGAACGGATCTTGGCAATCTCGCGTGGAAACTGCCGCGATCCCCACCAGTTGACAGTCACCAGACAGCCGGCGCCATACGAAGTCTTCGGCGGCGTCTTCCAGGCGTAATGCAGGACGAGGGCAGGGTGATCTCGCGGACTTTCAGCATGCGCCGGTTCGGCCACCGCCGCAGCATCACCGACGCCGACGGTCCCTATCAGGGCTGCAGTGCCCCAGCCAAGCAGTTGTCGACGCGATGGTTTCCGCTCGCCGATCGGATCTGACATGAGGGTGCTCCTCCCAAGGTTCCCCCCGATCGCGGCCGCT
>Ga0164242_10010088_pt1 | contig 10132 bp, 10 predicted proteins | sample OricomgcompostMG_FD_108783 | JGI IMG/M metagenome (GOLD analysis project Ga0164242, IMG submission 108783) | Miracle-Growth compost microbial communities from Emeryville, California, USA - Original compost - Miracle growth compost (MG) ... | reverse complement strand
TTGATGCCGAGCAGGTTGCCGTTGGCATCGATCAGCGCGCCGCCGGAATTGCCGGGATTGATCGCGGCATCGGTCTGGATGAAGTTCTCGAAGGCGTCGAGGATGCCGAGATGATTGCGGCCGAGCGCGGAGATGATGCCCATCGTCACCGTCTGGCCGACGCCGAACGGGTTGCCGATCGCCAGCACCACATCGCCGACGCGCGCGTCTTCCACGCGGCCGAGCGTGATCGCCGGCAGGTTGTCCAGATCGATCTTGATGACGGCGAGGTCGGTTTCCGGATCGGCGCCGACCACCTTGGCGGAAGCCTTGCGGCCGTCGGCCAGCGCGACTTCGATTTCCTCGGCGGCCTCGACCACGTGGTTGTTGGTCAGGATGTAGCCGTGCGGACTGACGATCACGCCCGAGCCCAGGCTGATCTGCTTCTCGTCCTGATCGTCGAAGCGGTCGCCGAAGAACTTGCGGAAGAAGGGATCGTCCAGCAGCGGATTCTGCGAGCGTGGCGGCGTCTTGCTGGTGAACACGTTGACCACCGAAGGCATCGCGCGCGCGGCGGCGGCGCGATAGGAATTCTGCACGGGCGCGCTGTTCGGCGGCGCTTCCAGCATCGGCACCGATGTCGTGCCGTGCAGCCTGTTGCTGCCGAACATGGCGGCTGCCCATTCGGGTTTCAGGGTGTTTACAATGAACAGGATCGCGAGACCGACCGTGACGGTTTGCGCGAACAACAACCAGAGGCGTCGCATAAAGGTATGGAATGAGTCAAAAAACAATAGCGTCAAGCGCGCTCGCCGATTATCTGGCGAAGACGCTCGATATTACCCGTTTTCGGGATTATTGCCCAAACGGCATGCAAGTCGAGGGGCGCGCGCAGATCGGCTGCATCGTCAGCGGCGTGACCGCCAGCGCGGCACTGCTGGAAGCGGCGATCGCCGAGGGCGCGGATGCGGTGCTCGTGCATCACGGCTACTTCTGGCGCGGCGAGGACATGCGCGTGATCGGACAGAAGCAGCGCCGGCTGAAATTGCTGCTCGAGCATGACATCAATCTGTTTGCCTATCATCTGCCGCTGGACATGCATGCCGAGTTCGGCAACAACGCGCAGCTCGCGCTTCAGCTCGGCCTGCAGGCCGACGGCCGCTTCGGCGAAAACGATCTGGGCTGGCTGGGGCGCGCCGATGACTCGATCCACACGGTCGGCGATCTGGCGCGTCAGGTCGAACAGCGCCTGGGCCGCGCACCGCTGCTCATCGGCGATGCGGCGCAGCCAGTGAGACGCATAGCCTGGTGCACCGGCGCCGCGCAAGGCATGCTGGGCGAAGCGATCGACGCGGGCGCCTCGGTTTACCTGAGCGGCGAGATATCGGAACCGACCGTGCATCTGGCGCGCGAAAGCGGCGTCGCCTATCTGGCCTGCGGCCACCATGCGACCGAGCGCTACGGCGTGCAGGCGCTCGGCGTACATCTGGCGCAACATTTCGGCATACGCCACCGTTTCATCGACATCGATAATCCGGTTTGATGCGCGCGCCGGCGCGATCGCGGCGCGGCGCTATGGTATAAAACAAGAAAATCGCAGCGGCCGTGCATGAGGCCGCTGCCAGAAGAATACGGGAGCAACATGTCGCAAGCCGATAAACGCATCACGGTCCTGGTGGTCGAAGACGATGCCGTCACCCGGCGCAGCCTGTCTCTGGCCATCAAGAAGGAACCGGCCCTGCAACTGCTGGATGCGCTGGACAGCGTGCAGGCCGCGACGGATTTTCTGAAGCGGCAGGCGCCGGACATCCTGATGGTCGATCTTGGCCTGCCGGACGGTTCCGGCATCGACGTGATCCGCTTTTGCGCGTTGACGCATCCGCAATGCGGCATCATGGTCGTCACGGTATCGAGCGACGAAGACAGCGTGCTCGACAGTATCGAAGCCGGCGCCTCGGCCTACCTGCTGAAGGATGCCGGCCGTTCCGATATCGGACGCGCGCTGCTGGACCTGCATGCCGGCGGTTCGCCGATCAGCCCGTCGATCGCGCGCAAGGTGCTGGCGCGCATGCGGATGGCGAAAGAGGAAGCGGGCAGGGAGGCGGAGAGCGCGGCGGCGAGCGGCGAGGCGCCGGTCTTCCTGACCAAGCGCGAAACCTCGATCCTGGAACTGATTGCGCGCGGCGACAGCTACGGCGACGTGGCGCGCGAGCTGGCGCTGTCGGTCGGCACCGTGCAGACGCACATCAAGAACATCTACGACAAGCTCTCCGTGCACTCGCGCGGTGCCGCCGTGTACGAGGCGAATCGGCGCGGGCTGCTGCAGATGAGCCAGCTCAAGGGCAAGCCCTGAGCCGGCATCGCCGCGCGCAGCTCCTTCCGCAGTTCTTCCCTCGCTTACTGTTTTTTCTTCAGTTCGTCGCGGATTTCGCGCAGCAGCAGCACATCCTCGGGCGTGGCCGCCGGCGCTTCTTCCGGCGCCGGGCCTTTCAGCTTGTTGATGATGCGCACCATCTGGAAGATGATGAAGGCGAGGATCAGGAAGTTCAGCGCGATCGTGATGAAATTCCCGTAGGCCAGGACCGCGCCGGCCTTTTGCGCCTCGGCCAGCGGCAGATTCGTGCCCTGGTGATTGAGCGGAATGTAGTAGTGGCTGAAATCGAGGCCGCCGAAGATCTTGCCGACGATAGGCATGATGATGTCCTTGACCAGCGAATCGACGATCTTGCCGAACGCGCCGCCGATGATCACCGCGACCGCGAGGTCGACCACATTGCCCTTGACGGCAAAGGCCTTGAATTCCTGCAGCATGCTCATTGCACCCTCCGTGTCTTGTTAAGCAGGTTGATGAAACGGGCTTATGCTAGGTTCGCCTGTTGCAAAGGTCAAATCAAATTTCGTCAACTTTTTCTGAATTTGATGGATAATGCCTGCCAAACAAAAATAAAGATCGAACAAGTATTAGAAAAAAACGGAGACAAGTCACTCATGGACCTCGCGGTCCATGCGCATATTCAAGACTAAGCATTGCCTCCTATATAATTCGCGGTTGCTAGTAGTTTCGTACAAATCTTTTTTCTAAATTGGGGTTGGTATGAGTAACGAAAAGCAGGTCGATTCCGGTCGACGCGGTTTGCTTGTCGCGACGTGTGCGGCAGGCGGCGTGGCCGGGTTGGCGACGACGGGAGTGTTGGTGTCCACCCTCCAACCGTCGGAGCGGGCAAAGGCAGCAGGAGCGCCGGTGGAAGTCGATATTGCCGGCATGGCGCCCGGCGAGCAGCGCACCGTCGAGTGGCGCGGCAAGCCGGTATGGATCATCAAACGCACACCCGAGCAGGTCGCGGCGCTGCCCAAGCACGACAGCGAACTCGCCGATCCTCAATCCAAACGTACCCAATTCTCCACCACGCCCGAATACGCGATGAACGAATGGCGTTCGCGCCACAAGGATATTCTGGTGCTGGTCGGCATCTGCCCGCATCTGGGCTGCTCTCCCTCTTCCAGATTCCAGGCCGGCCCGCAGCCTTCGCTGCCGGATGACTGGCAAGGCGGCTTCCTGTGCCCCTGCCACGGTTCGACCTTCGATCTGGCCGGCCGCGTCTACAAGAACAAGCCGTCGCCGGACAATCTGCAGGTGCCGCCCTACATGTTCGAAGGCGACACCAAGCTGGTCATCGGCAAGGACGAGAAAGGGGAGGCGAAAGCATGAGTTTCCAGGAAAAACAGCTTCCCGCAGATGCCTCCTTCGGCGACAAGGCCCTGAACTGGATCGACGCGCGCTTCCCGCTGTCGTCGACCTGGAAGGCGCATCTGTCCGAGTACTACGCGCCGAAGAACTTCAACTTCCTCTACGTGTTCGGTTCGCTCGCGCTGCTGGTGCTGGTGATCCAGATCGTGACCGGCATCTTCCTCGTGATGCACTACAAGCCGGATGCGAACCTCGCGTTCGCCTCGGTCGAGTACATCATGCGCGACGTGCCCTGGGGCTGGCTGGTGCGCTACATGCATTCGACCGGCGCCTCGGCTTTCTTCATCGTGGTCTACATCCACATGCTGCGCGGCCTCTTGTACGGTTCGTATCGCAAGCCGCGCGAGCTGGTGTGGCTGTTCGGCGTCGGCATCTTCCTGTGCCTGATGGCCGAAGCCTTCTTCGGCTACCTGCTGCCCTGGGGCCAGATGTCGTACTGGGGCGCGCAGGTGATCGTCAACCTGTTCGGCGCGATCCCCTTCATCGGCCCGGACCTGTCGCTGTGGATCCGCGGCGACTACGTGGTGTCGGATGCGACGCTGAACCGCTTCTTCGCCTTCCACGTGATCGCGATTCCGCTGGTGCTGATCGGCCTGGTGATCGCGCATATCGTCGCGCTGCACGAAGTCGGCTCCAGCAATCCGGACGGCGTCGAGATCAAGGATACGGTGACGGAAAGCGGCATTCCGCTGGACGGCATCGCCTTCCATCCGTACTACTCGGTGCACGACATCTTCATCGTGACGATCTTCCTTCTGATCTTCAGCGCGGTGGTGTTCTTCGCGCCGGAGATGGGCGGCTACTTCCTCGAGTACAACAACTTCATCCCCGCCAACCCGCTGAAGACGCCGCCGCACATCGCGCCGGTGTGGTACTTCACGCCCTTCTACTCGATCCTGCGCGCGACGACTTCGGATTTCGTCTACTGGCTGCAGGCCGGCGTGGCGGCCTATGTCGCGCTGATCATCCTGCGCACGCGGCTCGCCAGCAAGTGCAAGATCGCGGCGGCCGTCATCGGCCTGCTGATCATCGTCGGCATGTTCATCTTCGACGCCAAGTTCTGGGGCGTGGTGCTGATGGGCGTGTCGGTGATGATCATGTTCGGGCTGCCCTGGCTCGACACTTCGCCGGTCAAGTCGATCCGTTATCGCCCGGGCTGGCACAAATACATCTACATCGTGTTCGGCATCGCCTTCATCGTTCTCGGCTATCTCGGCGTGCAGCCGCCGACCCCGGTGGGTACGGCCATCGCGCAGGTATGCACCTTCCTGTATTTCGGCTTCTTCCTGCTGATGCCGTGGTGGAGCGCAACGGGCACCTTCAAGCCGGTGCCGGCCCGCGTTGTTTATCATCCGCACTAAGCCGCAAGGGGACAAGAACATGAGATTGCTGAAAAAACTGATCGCGGCGGCGGTGCTCTTGCCGGGACTGGCGCTGGCTTCCGAAGGAGGCTATCCGCTGGACCAGGCGCCGGATTACACCAAGGACATGGTGGCGCTGCAGGACGGCGCCCGCCTGTTCGTCAACTACTGCCTGAGCTGCCATAGCGCCTCGTCCATGCGCTACAACCGGCTGCGGGATATCGGCCTGACCGAGCAGCAGATCAAGGACAACCTGCTGTTCACCTCCGACAAGGTGGGCGGCATGATGACGGTCGCGATGTCGGGCAAGGATGCGAAAGCCTGGTTCGGCGCCGAGCCGCCGGACCTGTCGGTGATCGCGCGCGCCAAGGCTTCGTCCGCCGGCAGCGGTCCCGACTACCTGTACACCTATCTGCGCACCTTCTACAAGGACGACACGCGGCCGACCGGCTGGAACAACCTGGTGTTCCCGAACGTCGGCATGCCGCACGTGTTGTGGGAACTGCAGGGCATACGGACCGCCAAGTTCGAGGACGTGAAGGATCCGCACGAGGAAGGCAAGACCGAGCACAAGTTCGTCGGCTTCCAGCAGGTGACGCCGGGCACGCTGACGCCGGTGCAGTACGACAAGGCGGTGGCGGACCTGGTTTCCTACATGACATGGATGGCCGAGCCGGTGCAGACCACGCGCAAGCGCATCGGCGTCTGGGTGCTGCTTTTCCTGGGCGTGTGCGTGGTGCTGACCTGGCGCCTGAACGCCTCCTACTGGAAAGACGTACGCTAAATCAAGTAAAATCCGGCTTTGCCCGCATTTTTTGCGGGGTATCGAGGGTGAGACGCGCAGCGTCTCGCCCTATTTGTTTCTAAGGAACTACAAAAAATGATGGTTCTCTACTCGGGCACGACCTGCCCATTTTCCCAACGCTGCCGCCTGGTCCTGTTCGAAAAGGGCATGGATTTCGAAATCCGCGACGTCGACCTGTTCAACAAGCCGGAGGACATTTCGACGATGAATCCCTACGGCCAGGTGCCTATCCTGGTCGAACGCGATCTGGTGCTGTACGAGTCCAACATCATCAACGAATACATCGACGAGCGTTTCCCGCACCCGCAGCTGATGCCGGCCGATCCGCTGATGCGCGCGCGCGCGCGCCTGATGCTGTTCAATTTCGAGAAGGAATTGTTCATCCACGTGCACACGCTGGAGAACGACAAGGGCCGCGGCGGCGAGAAGATCCAGGAAAAGGCGCGCAACGAAATCCGCGACCGCCTGACCACGCTGGCGCCGCTGTTCCTGAAGAACAAGTACATGCTGGGCGACGAGTTCTCGATGCTGGACGTCGCGATCGCGCCGCTGCTGTGGCGCCTCGACCACTACGGCGTCGAGCTGTCGAAGACCGCCGCGCCGCTGATGAAGTATGCCGAGCGCATCTTCTCGCGTCCCGCCTACATCGAAGCGCTGACGCCTTCCGAAAAGGTGATGCGCCGTTAATCCGCTGTTGCGCAAGGCCGCCGGCCTTGCGCGATCCCTGTCTTCCCGCAATCCGCGCGCCGATTCATGTCCGAAACCTCCACCAAGCCCTACCTGCTGCGCGCCATCTATGAATGGTGCGCCGACAACGGCTATACCCCGCACATCGCGGTGGTCGTCGACAAGCGCACGCGCGTGCCGATGGAATTCGTCAAGAACGGCGAGATCGTGCTGAACATCGGCTTCAGCGCCACCAGCGGCCTGAAGATGGACAACGATTGGATCACCTTCAGCGCCCGCTTCGGCGGCGTGTCGCGCGATCTGGCCATCCCGGTCGACAACGTCGTCGCGATCTACGCGCGCGAAAATGGGCAGGGCATGGGCTTCGAAGCCCCGGCAGCTGCCGCCGAAAGCGGCGAGGGCAAGGACGATGCGCCGGCGCTGACATCGGTGCCCGCGTCTCCCGAACAGAGCGCGGACGAGGCCGGCCCGGACCGCGATCCCGAACCGCCGAAGAAGGGCGGCCGGCCTACTCTGACCCGTATTAAGTAGGTACAATACGGCCTTCCCAAAAAGCCGGCTTAGCTCATCAGGTAGAGCACATGATTTGTAATCATGGGGTGGCGGGTTCGAGTCCTGCAGCCGGCACCAGATATTCTTCCAACCCTATTCGGATGGATATGGAGACCCGCGACAGCATTGGCGTTCGCGGGTTTTTTGTCCTTGTGGCGTCTGCTAAGGACTTGCGAAATCTGAGAGCATATGGGCGCCTTCCAGGAAATTTTTGAAAGTCCGCACATCGGCGGAATCGCCTCGACGATGCGGCTAAAATAGCACTTTCCGCCAATTCCTTTCCGCGCCAATCCGCCGTGAACATCGGTCCCTACACACTTGCCAATGAAGTCTTCGTCGCGCCGATGGCCGGCGTGACCGATCGCCCGTTCCGGCAATTGTGCAAGCAGCTGGGCGCGGGCTATGCGGTGTCCGAAATGGCGGCCTCCAATCCGAAGCTGTGGGCATCGGAAAAAACCGCGCGCCGCATCGACCACGAGGGCGAGATGGAGCCGAAGGCGGTGCAGATCGCCGGCGCCGATCCATCTATGCTGGCCGAGTGCGCGAAATTCAATGTCGCGCGCGGCGCGCAGATCATCGACATCAACATGGGCTGCCCGGTCAAGAAGGTCTGCAACAGCTGGTGCGGTTCCGCGCTGCTGCAGCAGGAAAGCCTGGTGGCGCAGATTCTGGAAGCCGTGGTGTCCGCGGTCGAGGTGCCGGTCACGCTGAAATTCCGCACCGGCTGGGATCGCGCGCACAGGAATGCGCTGAACATCGCACGCATCGCCGAGCAGAGCGGCATTGCGATGCTGGCGCTGCACGGCCGCACGCGCGCCGACGGCTACAGCGGCGAAGCCGAATATGAAACGATCGCTGCGGTGAAGGCGGCGGTGTCGATCCCGGTGGTGGCGAATGGCGACATCACTTCCCCCGAGAAGGCGAAATTCGTGCTGCAGGCGACCGGCGCCGACGCGGTGATGATCGGCCGCGCGGCGCAGGGGCGGCCGTGGATCTTCCGCGAGATCGCGCACTACCTGCGCACCGGCAAGCATCTGCCGGCGCCGAGGATAGACGAAGCGCGCCGCCTGCTGGCCGAACATCTGCGCGCGCACTATGCCTTCTACGGCGAGTACTTGGGCGTGCGCACCGCGCGCAAGCACATCGGCTGGTATGTGCGCGAACTGGAAGGCGGCGAAGCCTTCCGCCGGCAGATGAACAAGCTCGACGATTGCGAGGCGCAGCTGGCGGCGCTCGATGCCTTCTTCGAATCGCAGCTGGCGCACGGCGAGCGGTTACAATATCGCCCCGCCGCGGAAAAAGCGCCGGACCTGGCGCGGGCCGCCTGAACCTTCATCACTGAGCGACATGAGCAAAGACAACATCCAAGACGTCGTCAAGAAGAGCCTGGAAAAGTATTTCAAGGATCTCGGCGAACAGACGCCATCGAATGTGTACGAGATGGTGGTGTTCACCGTCGAAAAGCCCATCCTCGAAGCGGTGATGGAACGCGCCGGCGGCAACCAGTCGCAGGCGGCCGACATGCTGGGCATCAATCGCAACACGCTGCGCAAGAAGCTGCAGCAGCACGGCTTGCTGTAAGCCGTTTTTTCGCATCACCGAATCCGCTACACCTTATTCCGTCAGATTTCATCATGATCAAACAAGCGCTCATTTCCGTTTCCGACAAAACCGGCGTGCTCGACTTCGCGCGCGCGCTGGCCGACATGGGGGTGCGCATCCTGTCGACCGGCGGCACCGCCAAGCTGCTGGCGGACAACGGCGTCGCGGTCACGGAAGTGGCGGACTACACAGGTTTCCCGGAAATGCTGGACGGCCGCGTGAAGACCCTGCATCCGAAAGTGCACGGCGGCATCCTGGCGCGCCGCGATTTCCCCGAGCATGTAGCGGCGCTGGAGCAGCACGCGATCCCGACCATCGACATGGTGGTGGTCAATCTGTATCCGTTCCAGCAGACCATCGCGCGCGAGCAGTGCTCGCTGGAAGACGCGATCGAGAACATCGACATCGGCGGCCCGGCCATGCTGCGTTCGTCGGCCAAGAACCACAAGGACGTCGTCGTGATCTGCGATCCGGCCGATTACGCGCAGGTGCTGTCCGAAATGAAGGCCGGCAGCGGCGAAGTCAGCTACCAAACCAAGTTTGCGCTGGCCAAGAAAGTGTTCGCGCACACCGCGCAATACGACGGCGCGATCACCAACTATTTCACCTCGCTCGGCGAGGACAAGGCGCACGCGACGCGCAGCGCCTATCCGTCCACGCTGAACCTGCATTTCGACAAGGTGCAGGAGATGCGCTACGGCGAGAACCCGCACCAGTCGGCCGCCTTCTACCGCGAAACGCATCCGCGAGCCGGCGCGCTGGCCAACTACACGCAGCTGCAGGGCAAGGAACTGTCGTACAACAATATCGCCGATGCCGACGCGGCATGGGAATGCGTGAAGACCTTCGACGAAGCGGCCTGCGTGATCATCAAGCATGCCAATCCCTGCGGCGTCGCGGTCGGCATCTCGCCGCTGGAAGCCTACAGCAAGGCGCTGCAGACCGATCCGACCTCGGCCTTCGGCGGCATCATCGCCTTCAACCGCGAGCTCGACGGCAGCGCGGCCGAAGCGGTCGCCAAGCAGTTCGTCGAGGTGCTGATCGCGCCGTCCTTTACCGAGCAGGCGAAGAAAGTATTTGCCGCCAAGCAGAACGTGCGCCTGCTGGAGATTCCGTTGGGCGGTGCAGTGAACGATTACGACTTCAAGCGCGTCGGCGGCGGCCTGCTGGTGCAGTCGCCGGATGCGAAGAATGTCACAGCGGCCGAACTGAAAGTCGTCACGAACAAGCAGCCGACACCGCAGCAGTTGCAGGACCTGATGTTCGCATGGCGCGTCGCCAAGTTCGTCAAGTCGAACGCCATCGTGTTCTGCAAGGATGGCATGACGATGGGCGTCGGCGCCGGCCAGATGAGCCGCGTGGATTCCGCCCGCATCGCCGCGCTGAAAGCCGAGGACG
>Ga0164242_10010087_pt1 | contig 10134 bp, 12 predicted proteins | sample OricomgcompostMG_FD_108783 | JGI IMG/M metagenome (GOLD analysis project Ga0164242, IMG submission 108783) | Miracle-Growth compost microbial communities from Emeryville, California, USA - Original compost - Miracle growth compost (MG) ... | reverse complement strand
GTTGTCCCAGAGCCGCACGCCCTCGCCGCCGGCGAGCACCAGGGGCTTGAGCGCCCCCTGGGCCGACCAGGAGTGGAAGACGTAGGTGGGGTCGAGCGAGAGCGTGTACGCGTCGAGGTCGGTCGTGGGGACGGTGTCTTCAGGGGTGGTCATGCGGTATCACGTTCCGATTCAGAAGGGGTGGTGCTCAGGCTTTGGCGGTGACAGGCGTGTTGACGCGGGGAATGACGTGGTCGCCGTACGCGGCGAGCGTCTCGTCCTTGGCGTCGTGCTGCAGGTAGACGGCGAACTGGTCGACACCGAGCGCCTTGAGCTCCTCGAGCTTGGCGACCTGCTCGTCGGGTGAGCCGAGCACGCAGAAGCGGTCGACGATGTCGTCCGGCACGAACGTCGTGTGGGTGTTCCCGGCGCGACCGTGCTCGTTGTAGTCGTAGTCCTCGCGGCCCTTGATGTAGTCGGTGAGCGCCTGCGGGACCTCACTGCTCTCCCCGTACTTCGCGACGATGTCGGCGACGTGGTTGCCGACCATGCCGCCGAACCAGCGGCACTGCTCGCGGGCGTGGGCGAGCTGCTCGGGCGAGCCGTCGGTGACGTAGGCCGGAGCCGCGACGCAGAACGTGATCGACTCCGGGTCGCGGCCCGCTGCGGCCGCGGCCTCACGGACGGCCGTGATCATCCAGCGCGCGATGTCGACGTCGGCGAGCTGCAGGATGAAGCCGTCGCCGACATCGCCCGCCGTCTTCAGCGCGAGCGGGCCGTAGGCGGCGATCCACACCTCGAGTGCCGACGACGTCGCCCACGGGAACGTCAGCGTCGAGCCGTTGACGTCGACCGAGCGGCAGTTGGCCAGCTCGCGGATGACGTGGGTGGCCTCGCGGACCTCCTTGAGGGTGGTCGGCTTGCCGTTGAGCACGCGCACCGCCGAGTCGCCGCGGCCGATGCCGCACACGGTGCGGTTGCCGTACATCTCGTTGAGCGTCGCGAACACCGAGGCGGTGACCGTCCAGTCGCGGGTCGACGGGTTGGTCACCATCGGTCCGACGACCACGCGCCGGGTCTCGGCCAGGATCTGGCTGTAGATGACGTAGGGCTCCATCCACAGCAGGTGGCTGTCGAAGGTCCACACGTAGTCGAAGCCGTACTCCTCGGCCCTCTTGGCCAGCGCGACCGTGCGTTGTGCGGGCGGGTTCGTCTGGAGGACGACGCCGAAGTCCATGGAGATGCCTTTCAGGACAGGTACTGGGAGAGGCCGCGCTTGACGTACTGGCCGTGGCCCTTGGTGCCCACGTAGCCGGTCTCGTCGACGACGACACTGCCGCGTGAGAGCACGAGGTCGACGTGGCCGTCGATCTCGAAGCCCTCCCAGGCCGAGTAGTCCATGTTCATGTGGTGGGCCTTACCGACGCCGATCGAGGTGTGGCCGGCAGGGTCGTAGACGACGACGTCGGCGTCCGCGCCGGGGGCGATGACGCCCTTCTTGCCGTAGAGACCGAACATCCGGGCCGGGGTGGTCGAGGTGATCTCGACCCAGCGCTCCTTGGTGATCTCGCCGGTGACGACGCCCTGGTACATCAGGTCGAGGCGGTTCTCGACCGAGCCGATGCCGTTCGGGATCTTGGAGAAGTCGCCGCGGCCCATCTCCTTCTGGTCCTTCATGCAGAACGGGCAGTGGTCGGTCGACACCATCTGGATGTCGTTGGTGCGCAGGCTCTGCCACATCGCGTTCTGGTGACCCTCGGCGCGCGAGCGCAGGGGAGTGGAGCAGACCCACTTGGCGCCCTCGAGGTCGCCCCACTCCTCGCTGGTCGCGGCGAGCTGCTCCTCGAGCGAGAGGTAGAGGTACTGCGGGCAGGTCTCGCCGAAGACGTTGAGGCCGCGGTCGCGGGCGGCCGCGATCTGCTCGACCGCCTGCTTGGCGCTGACGTGCACGACGTACAGCGGCGCGCCGGTGAGGTCGGCCAGCATGATCGCGCGGTGGGTGGCCTCCTCCTCGGCCTGCCACGGGCGCGTGATGCCGTGCCAGTACGGCGTGCCCTTGCCCTCCGCGAGCGCCTGCTGCACGAGGACGTCGATGATCGCGCCGTTCTCGGCGTGCATCATCATCATCGCGCCGTTGTCGGCGCCCTTCTGGAACGCCCGCAGGATCTGGCCGTCGTCGCTGAGGAAGACGCCCTTGTAGGCCATGAAGAGCTTGAAGCTGGTGACGCCCTCGCCGATCAGCTCGTCCATCGCCTTGAGCGAGTCGTCCTGGACGTCGCTGAGGATCTGGTGGAAGCCGTAGTCGATGGCGCAGTTGCCGGCGGCCTTCTCGTGCCAGAGCTGGTACTGGTCCATGACCCGCTGGTCGGGGTACTGCACGACGAAGTCGACGATCGTCGTCGTGCCGCCCCAGGCCGCGGCGCGGGTGCCGGTCTCGAACGTGTCGGACGCGAACGTGCCGCCGAACGGCATCTCCATATGGGTGTGTGCGTCGACGCCGCCCGGGATGACGTACTTGCCGCTCGCGTCGACGGTCGAGTCCGCGTTGATCGTGCCGAGTGCCGTGGTGCCGGGCGCGAGCACGGCGGCGATCGTCTCGCCGTCGACGAGGACGTCCGCCTCCACCGAGCCGGTCGCGCTGATCACTGTGCCGCCGGTGATGAGGGTCGTGCTCATGGCGCCACCACCTCGGCGTAGCTGTCGGGGCGCCGGTCGCGGTAGAACTGCCAGTCGTCGCGGACGGCCTGGACGAGGTCCATGTCGAGGTCGCGGACGAGGAGCTCCTCGTGCTCGCTGCTGCCGCGCTCGCCGACGAAGTTGCCGCGCGGGTCGATCACCTGGCTGGTGCCGTAGAAGAAGACCGCCTCGTCGCCGTACTCGTTGTCCTCGATGCCGACCCGGTTCGGCTGCAGCACGAAGTACTGGTTGGCGACGGCGGCGCACGGGCCCTCGACCTCCCACAGCCGGTTCGAGAGGCCCGGCTTGGTGGCGTTCGGGTTGAACACGATGTGGGCGCCGTTGAGACCGAGCTCGCGCCAGCCCTCGGGGAAGTGGCGGTCGTAGCAGATGTACATGCCGACCCGGCCGACCGCGGTGTCGAACACCGGGTAACCCAGGTTGCCGGGACGGAAGTAGAACTTCTCCCAGAACTTGTCGAGGTGCGGGATGTGGTGCTTGCGGTACTTGCCGAGGATGGTGCCGTCGGCGTCCACGAGGACCGAGGTGTTGTAGTAGACGCCGGTCTGCTCCTCCTCGTAGATGGGGAGCACCATCACCATCCCCAGCTCCTTCGCGACCGACGCGAAGCGCTGCACGATGGGGCCGTCGGCCGGCTCGGCGAAGCGGTAGTACTTCTGCTCCTGGGTGATGCCGAAGTACGGGCCGTAGAAGAGCTCCTGGAAGCTGATGACCTGCGCGCCCTGCGCCTTGGCGTCGCGCGCGAACTGCTCGTGCTTGTCGAGCATCGACTCCTTGTCGCCGGTCCACTTCGTCTGCGAGATGGCCGCTCGGACGATCGCCATGGTGACTCCGATCACGTCGGTGGTATTTCGTTATTCTGTGAGTTGAACATTTCTTGTCAATGACCGGCTGTTACGTGTCGATGAAGGCTGGTGCGCGTGCCCGACCCGATCGCCTGGCGTGACGTGCGCGACCCTTCGCCCCGCGGGATCGCGGCCGTGATGGCCGCCCACATCGCCGGTGGCCACGTCCATGCGGGCGACCGGCTGCCCACCGTGCGCGACGTCGCGGCCGAGCTGGGCGTGAGCCCGGCGACCGTGAGCTCCGCATGGCAGGCGCTGCGGCGAGCGGGGCTGGTGGAGTCGCGCGGGCGCGCCGGGTCGTTCGTCCGCTCACGACCGCGGACCTGGCTCAGCCCGCGTGTCCAGGGGCTCGTCGGCCAGCTGGACGAGCTGCCCCTCGACCTGTCCCGGGGCACGCCCGACCCGGCGCTGCTGCCACCGCTCGGCGGTGCGGTCGGTGCGCTGGCCGGCAGTGCGAGCACGGGCATCTACCAGGAGGACCCGGTGCTGCCTGCGCTTCGAGGGGTGCTCGAGGAGAACTGGCCGGTGCCGCCCGAGGCGCTCACCGTCGTCAACGGCGCCCAGGACGCCGTCGGCCTCACGCTCGAGCAGCTCGTCCGGTTCGGCGACAAGGTCGCCATCGAGAGCCCGGGCTTCCCGCCGTTCCTCGACATGCTCGACCTGCTGGGCGCCGAGCCGGTGCCCCTCGTCCTCGACGCTCATGGCGTGACCCCGGGGTCGCTCGCGGCGGCCGTGGAGCGACGCGTCTCCGTCGTGGTCCTGCAGCCGCGCTCGCAGAACCCCACGGGGGTCTCGATGACGGAGCAGCGCGCCGAGGAGCTCGCGCACGTCGTCGCGAAGGCCGACCGGCCGATCGCCGTCATCGAGGACGACCATTCGTGGCTGATCTCCACCACGCCGGACGCCTCGCTCGCGCCGTGGCTGCCCGACCAGGTGGTGCACGTCCGGGGATTCTCGAAATCGCACGGTCCCGACCTGCGCATCGCCGCCCTAGGTGGTCCGGGCGCGATCGTCGACAAGGTCGTGGCGCGGCGGATGCTCGGCCCTGCCTGGACGTCGCGCATGGTGCAGACGATCCTGCTCGGCCTGCTGACCGGCGACGAGGGCATCGAGGCCGTCGAACATGCGCAACGCGCCTACGCCGCGCGCCAGCGAGCCCTCAACCAGGCGCTGGCACGCGAGGGCATCGCGATGGCAGTGCCCGACGGGATCAACCTCTGGCTGCCAGTGGCCGACGGGAGCGCTGCCCTGCTCGAGCTCGCCGCCCGCGGCATCCGTGCGGCGGCCGGCGAGCCGTTCGTCGCGCCCGGCCATGCCGCCGGTCCCGCCCTCGGCCCGCACCTGCGCGTCACGAGCGGTCTGGTTCCGGTCGAGAACGCCTCGGCCGTCGCCGAAGCTCTGGCTGCCGCCTCCCGCGCCCGCTAGCGGCGACGACAATGGGTGCCATGTCCGCCAGCAGCCTGCTTGCCCCTGTGACCCCGTCCCCGGCCGAGCACGAACGGCGCGCCGGCCTGCGGCGGATGCGGACGATCGCGACCAGCCTCCTCGCCGTCGCGGCCGTCGTCTTCCTCGTGACCCTGAAGCACGGCGGTTGGGTCGGCTTCGTCAACGCGGCGGCCGAGGCGTCGATGGTCGGCGCGATCGCCGACTGGTTCGCCGTCACGGCACTCTTCCGGCACCCGCTCGGCCTGCCGATCCCGCACACGGCGCTCATTCCACGCAAGAAGGACGAGCTGGGCCGCGGCCTGCAGGAGTTCGTCGCGTCGAACTTCCTCTCCGAGGAGGTGATCCGCGAGCGGATGGCGTCCGTCGGCGTCTCGGAGAAGGTCGGCGAGTGGCTCGCCGGCCGCTCCGGACCGGGACGCCTGACCGCCGAGCAGGTGGTCGACTCGATGCTCGAGGGCGTCCACGACTGGCTCGTCGCGCACCCCGAGGCGCTCAACGCGGCGCTCAACCAGCGGGTGCCGCTGTGGGTGCCCAGCGTCGTCCGCGACCTGGTCAACGAGCGGCTCCACCACGAGCTCGTCGGCTTCGTCATCGCGGTGCGCAACGACCCGCACCACCCGCTGCGCGAGGAGCTGAAGAAGTACGGCGACCGGCTGGCCTCCGACGTCGAGCGGCAGCGCCGGCTCGACCAGACCGTCGCGGACGCGGTCGTGCACCTCGTGCAGCGCTACGGCGACGACGTCACCGCCGTCATCAGCCACACGATCGAGCGCTGGGACGGCCGCGAGGCCGCCGACCGGATCGAGCTCTACGCCGGCCGCGACCTGCAGTTCATCCGCATCAACGGCACCGTGGTCGGCGGTCTCGCGGGCCTGTTGATCCACACTGTGGCCGTGGTGGTCTCTCATGTCTGACGCGCAGCCCGTCCCCATTCGTGACGAGTCGATCCGGCTCGGCCAGTTCCTCAAGCTCGCCAACCTCGTCGAGTCCGGAGCAGATGCCAAGCCGCTGATCGCCGACGGTCTGGTCACGGTGAACGGCGAGGTCGAGACGCGACGCGGTCGCCAGCTGCGGATCGGCGACGTCGTCACGGTGCGCGGCGCCTCCGCCGAGGTCGTCGACGAGCAAAGCTTCAGCGATAACCTGCCCTGGTGAGCGACTTCACCGACGATCTGCGGCTGGCACACCTGCTGGCCGACGACGCGGACTCGATCTCGACGGACCGCTTCAAGGCCCTCGACCTGCACGTCATGACCAAGCCCGACCTCAGCCCGGTCAGCGACGCCGACCAGGCCGTCGAGGAGTCGCTGCGCCGCACACTCGCCAAGGCCCGCTCGCGTGACGCCATCACCGGTGAGGAGACCGGGTCGTCCGGATCGTCGAGCCGCCGCTGGATCATCGACCCGATCGACGGCACCAAGAACTTCGTCCGCGGCGTGCCGGTGTGGGCCACGCTCATCGGCCTCGCCGTCGAGGACGAGGTGGTCATGTCCGTCGTCTCCGCACCGCAGCTCGGCCGCCGGTGGTGGGCCGCCCAGGGCCAGGGCTCGTGGACCGGCAAGTCGCTCATGAAGGGCACCCGCAACCACGTGTCCGACGTGCGCAGCCTCGACGACGCGTCGCTCGCCTATGCGTCGCTCACCGGCTGGGAGGAGCGCGGCCAGCTCGACGACTTCATGGCGCTGATGCGCCGCTGCTGGCGCACGCGCGGCTACGGCGACTTCTGGTCCTACATGCTCGTCGCGGAGGGCGCGGTCGACATCGCGGCCGAGCCGGAGCTCGCCGTCTACGACATGGCGGCGCTGGTGCCGATCGTCACCGAGGCCGGCGGCACGTTCACCTCGCTCGACGGCACGCCCGGCCCGTGGGGCGGCAATGCGGTGGCGACGAACACCCACCTGCACGACGCCGTGATGGCGTTCCTGGGCTCGGTCGACCTCGACGAGGACGATCCCGACCGCCCCGACAGCCGCCCGGGCATCGTCCGCCCGATCCGTTAGGCGGAGCGTCCGAACAGCAGCTCGTCGAGGGCGAGCGCGGTGTTGCGCTTGACGACGAGGAACACGGCGAGGACCAGGTAGCCGCCGTCGCGCACGAGGTGCTGGCCGTAGTCCGGGTGCGACGAGAGGCCGCCGCCTCCGGTGCAGCCGCAGTTGATCGAGACGCCGCTCACCCAGACGTAGGTGACCGCGACCAGGAAGATGCAGAGCAGCATCGAGAGGCCCGCCGCCGCCGTGCGCGTGACGAGTCCGACGAGCACCAGCGCGCCGAAGCCGATCTCGAGGATGGGCAGCAGCACCGCGAAGCCGTGGGTGATCTGGAACGGCATCAGCTGGAAGTTGCGGATCGCCTGGTTGGTGGCATCGGTGTGCCCCAGCTTGTCCCAGCCCGCGTCGATGAAGATGTAGGCCAGGTAGAGCCGGGCGATGAGCCCCGCCCACTCGGCGAGCGACTGCATCCGGCGCGACGCGGCCACCCCGAGCCCGACGAGGACGATCACGACGATCTCGAGGACGCCCTTCCAGGTGATGCCCCACGGCTCGCCGTGGAACGTCAGGTCGGCGGTGCCGTAGGTGAAGGCCATGTACGACGTCCGCGCGACGCCGTAGACGACAAGCGCGGCGACCACGACGTAGCCCAGCCACAGCGCCCAGGCGGGCGGCGGCGAGGTGCGGGTGCGCAGCTCGTGCAGCACGAACCAGGCGCCGGCGACGAGCACGGCCAACGCTGCGACGGAGAGGAGGACGGTGTACCAGGCGGCAGACACGGCGGCATCCTGCCATGCCTCCCTCTGAGTTTCCTGAGTGCCGAGGGGGCCGGGTTTGGTCCTTCGGTGGGCGGGCAGAGTCAGGTCATGGCACGCAAGAAGGTCAACCCACGCCTCGTGAGCGTCTTCGTGGCGGCCCAGGGCCTGCTCGGCTCCGCGACTGTCCGCGACCTGAAGAAGCGCAGCAAGAAGGAGGTCCGCGGCCCGAAGTGGTTCTGGTACCTCTGGGGAGGCTCGAACATGCTCGGCACCGTGACGTACTGGACCATCGGCCGTCGCCGGCACGCGTGACGACGCGACTCATAGGGTGGGCACATGCCCGAAAACGCAGAGAAGCCTGAGATCGAGTTCTTCGACCCCGAGCCGCCCACCGACCTGGTGGTCACCGACCTCACCGTCGGCGACGGCGACGAGGCCGTGGCCGGCAAGACGGTGCGGGTGCACTACGTCGGCGTCGCGCACAGCACGGGTGAGGAGTTCGACGCGTCGTACAACCGCGGCGAGCCGCTCGAGTTCCCGCTCGGACGCGGCTATGTCATCTCCGGCTGGGACCAGGGCGTCCAGGGCATGAAGGTCGGTGGCCGCCGCCAGCTCGTCATCCCGCCGCACCTCGGCTACGGCGACCGTGGCGCCGGCGGCGTCATCAAGCCCGGCGAGACCCTGATCTTCGTCGTCGACCTGCTCGCCGTGAAATGAGGAGTCGGGTCGCCACGGCGTGACGACCCGACTCGCGAGCAGCTGCTCAGCCGTGCGTCGGCTGGACCGCGTCGGTCACGGTGATGCCCTCGGCCAGCTCGACGAGCTGAGCGTCGGTGAGACCGATCCCGTTCCACGACTGCACGACGACCTCGTGTGTGCCGTCGGTGTACTCCAGTGACGTCGAGGCGTCCTGCCGGACGAGGTAGCCCTGCTGCCCGTTCACCGTCACCGGCGTGCCCTTCGTGTCGACCTTCATGTCCGTCGGGAGGAGCGTGACGACGACCTTCCCGACGAAGCTGTCGAGGGTCGTGTGGTTGTCGGGACGGGCGATGTCGAGCTTGCCGCCGTCCGCGCCCTGCAGGACGAAGCCGTTCGGCACCTTGTCGATCGTGAAGCCCGGCAGCTGGGCTCCGTCGTAGTCGACGAGCTGCATGGCGTGGGTCGTCCGGTGGGTGGCCTCGGCCGGTGCGGTGCCGTCGTGCTGGCCGACGACGACCGCGGTCGCCAGGCCGCCGACGGCGACCACGGCGACGCCGCTGGTCACGAGCCGGGTGAGCCGACGGTTCCGCTGGGCCCGCCGGCCGCGTCGCAAGTCGGCGGCCACCGTCGCGTCGTCGGCCTCGCCGGCCGCCGTCGAGAGGCGGGCGAGGTCTTCCATCAGGTCGTTCATCGGTTTCCTCCTGGGGTGCTGAGCTGTTCATCGAGACGTGCACGGAGCTTGGCCAGCCCACGGGCGGTCTGGCTCTTGACGGTGCCGACGGAGCAGCCGAGCGCGTCGGCAGCCTCGTCGACCGAGAGATCCTGGACGTGGCGCAGCACGACCGCGGCGCGCATCCGAGGCGGGAGATCGCGGAGGGCGTCCAGCAGCGCGGCGGCGACCGAGTCGTCGAGTTCGCCGGCTGTGACGAGGCTCTCCGGGATGTCGTCCGATGTGCTCTCGCGCCTCACCCAGGGGCGGCGCCGGTGGTCGACGAAGCAGTTGACGAGCACCCGCCGGGCGTACGCCTCGCTGTTGGCCGACCGGGCTCGCGACCACGCGAGGTAGAGCCGGATGAGGGCGTTCTGGACGAGGTCCTCGGCCAGCTGCGTGTCGCCGGTCGCGAGCAGGCGTGCCGTGGCCATCATGCGGCCGCGGTGTGCGCGTACGAACGCCTCGTACTCGGCCTCGTGTGCCCTTCTCATCGCTCGGTCTCCGTCACATAGAGATCAACGGATGGCCGCAGCGGGGAGGTTGCACGGCACGCACGTTTCCTAGCCGTCGCCGAGCAGCCGCAGCGCCAACTCCGTCGAGAAGGTGCCGGCGGCCGGGCCGCCGTTGCAGTAGCCGTCGGACTCACCCGGCGGCTTCACCCAGAGGAACGCGTCCAGCGGACCGCCGGAGAAGAGCTGCGGCTGGTCCCCGATGCGGGCGCCGACCGGGTTGCACCAGTCGCCGGGCGTCACCTGGCCGCCGTTCCGTGACGTGTCGACGACGTAGTGGGCGCCCCTGATGCCGCGCTTGCGCAGGTCGTGGATCACCGTCTCCGCGTACGCGATCGTCTGCTGCGTGGGCACGAACGACGACACGTTGAGGGAGAAGCCGGTGACATGCCGGACGCCGGCCTTCGCCAGCAGCCGGGCCGCCGTGCCGGCCGGAAGCCACGAGGCGTTGCCCGCGTCGAGATAGACCCGCGCGCCGCTGGCGCCGAGGACCCCGGCGGC
>Ga0164242_10010086_pt1 | contig 10134 bp, 9 predicted proteins | sample OricomgcompostMG_FD_108783 | JGI IMG/M metagenome (GOLD analysis project Ga0164242, IMG submission 108783) | Miracle-Growth compost microbial communities from Emeryville, California, USA - Original compost - Miracle growth compost (MG) ... | reverse complement strand
CCTGTGTTAACACCGGCGCAGGGACCCTGCGCGCGGCGCGTGCGCAAGATCATGCGGGCTCGGAGCGCCCGCGCGGCGGCCGAGCGAGCGCGCTGGCGCCGGCGTGGCCACCATGCGCGGCATGTCGCTGCGCATCCTCGCGGTCAACTCCGGATCGAGCTCGCTCAAGGGCTCGGTGGTGACCTGGCCGGCGCTGGCCACCGCCGCCCGGGTCGAGGTGGCGCTGCCCGCCGACCAGCCGGTGTCGCTCGACGCGATGCTGGCGCGCGCCGGCCGGGTGGACGCGGTGGCGCACCGGGTGGTCCACGGCGGCGCGCGATTTCGGGAGGCGGTGCGGATCGACGGCCCGGTGCGCGCGGCGCTCGCCGAGCTCTGCGAGATCGATCCCCTGCACGCGCCTCGGGCGATCGCCGGCATCGACGCCGCCCAGCGCGCGCTCCCACGGCTGCCGCACTTCGCCTGCTTCGACACCGTGTTCCACGCCGCGCTGCCCGAGGCCGCCGCGACCTACGCGCTCCCGCGCGCGTGGATCGAGCGCTGGGGGCTGCGGCGCTACGGCTTCCACGGCCTGAGCGTGGCCCACGCCGCGCGGCGCGCGCCAGAGCTCGCGCGCGCGCCGCTGCGCCGGGTGATCGTGGCTCACCTGGGCAGCGGCTGCTCGGTGACCGCGGTGGCCGACGGCCGCTCGGTGGACACCACCATGGGCTACACCCCGCTCGAGGGGGTGGTGATGGCCACTCGCTCCGGCAGCGTCGACCCGGGCCTGCTGATCGACCTGTTGCGGACCCGGGGCCTCTCCATCGACGCCCTCGAGCGGGGGCTGGTGCGCGAGGGCGGCCTGCTCGGTCTCTCGGGCGCGAGCGGCGACCTGCGCGCGGTGCGTGCGGCCGCGGAGGCCGGCGACGCCCGCGCGAGGCTGGCCATCGACGTGTTCGTCCGCTCGGTGCAGCGCGCGGTTGGGCAGGTGGCCACCGCGCTCGACGGGCTCGACGCGCTGGTCTTCACCGGCGGGATCGGCGAGCACGACGCGGGCGTGCGCGCGGCGGTCCTGGCCAACCTGGGGTGGATGGGCCTCGGGCTCGATCCGCGGAAGAACGAAGCCGCCTCCTCCGACGCGGACCTCTCGGCCGAGCGATCGCCCGCGCGGGTGCTGGTGATCGAGGCCCGCGAGGACCTCACCATGGTCCGCGAGGCCGCGGCGCTGCTCGGCGAAGGTCAGTAGGGCCACTTCCAGTCGCGCACCTCGGGCAGGTCCTCGCCGTGCGCGTGGATGTACTGCTTGTGCTCGATGAGCCGAGCGCGCAGCCACTCCTTGGCGTACGCGGCGCCCGCACCGAGCCGGGGCACGCGATCGATCGCGTCGCAGGCCAGGTTGAAGCGATCGAGCTGGTTGAGCACCACCATGTCGAAGGGCGTGGTGGTGGTGCCCTCTTCCTTGTAGCCGCGCACGTGCAGGTTGGCGTGGTTGTGCCGCCGGTAGGTGAGCCGGTGAATCAACCACGGGTAGCCGTGGTACGCGAAGATCACCGGCGTGTCGGGCGGAAACAGCGCGTCGAAGTCGGCGTCGGAGAGGCCGTGGGGGTGCTCGCTCTGGGGCTCGAGCTTCATCAGATCCACCACGTTGACCACCCGGATCCGGAGGCCGCGCACGTGGGTGCGCAGCAGATCCACCGCGGCCAGGGTCTCCAAGGTGGGCACGTCGCCGCAGCAGGCCATCACCACGTCGGGCCCGCCGTCCTGATCGTTGGAGGCCCAGCTCCAGATGCCGATGCCCTTGGTGCAGTGGAGGGTGGCCGCCTCGATGCCCAGGAACTGGAGCGCGGGCTGCTTCCCCGCCACCACCACGTTCACGTAGTGCCGGCTGCGCAGGCAGTGGTCCATCACCCCGAGCAGGCAGTTGGCGTCGGGCGGCAAGTAGACGCGCACCACCTCGGCCTTCTTGTTGATCACGTGGTCGACGAAGCCCGGATCCTGGTGCGAGAAGCCGTTGTGATCCTGCCGCCACACGTGCGAGCTGAGCAGGTAGTTCAAGCTGGCGATGGGCCTGCGCCACGCGATGCCGCGGGTGACCTTCAGCCACTTGGCGTGCTGGTTGAACATCGAGTCGACGATGTGGATGAACGCCTCGTAGCAGTTGAAGAGGCCGTGGCGCCCAGTGAGCAGGTAGCCCTCGAGCCAGCCCTGGCAGGTGTGCTCGGAGAGGATCTCCATCACCCGGCCGTCGGGCGAGAGGTCCTCGTCGTCGGGGCCGCGCTCCGCGTCCCAGGCCTTGCCGGTGGCCTCGTACACGGCGCTCAGTCGATTGGAGGCGGTCTCGTCGGGCCCCACGATCCGAAAGTTCTTCTGCGCGGCGTTGAGCTTCATCACGTCGCGCAGGAACCCGCCGAGCACCCGGGTGGCCTCGGCCCGCTCGGTGCCCGGCTTCTCCACCGGCACCGCGTAGTCGCTGAACGCGGGGAGCCGCAGGTCTCGCAGCAGCGCGCCGCCGTTGGCGTGGGGGTTGGCGCCCATGCGCCGCTCACCCCTGGGCGCGAGCGCGGCCAGCTCGGCCACGAGCTTGCCCTCGGCGTCGAAGAGCTCCTCGGGCCGGTAGCGCTTCATCCACTGCTCGAGCAGGGCCAGGTGGCCCGGCCGCTCGGCGAGCTGGGCGAGCGGCACCTGGTGCGCGCGCCAGGTCCCCGCGATCTTGAGGCCGTCGACCTCCGCGGGGCCCGTCCAGCCCTTGGGCGAGCGCAGGATGATCATCGGCCAGCGCGGGCGGGGGGCCGACTTGCCCGCGCGCGCGGACCGCTGGAGGTCGCGGATCTCTCCCACCGCCCGCTCCAGGGTGGCGGCCATCTGCGCGTGCATGGCCATGGGCTCATCGCCCTCGACCACGTGCGGTCGGTAGCCGTAGCCCACGAAGAGCGCCTCCAACTCCTCTCGCGGGATGCGGGCCAGCACGGCGGGGTTGGCGATCTTGTAGCCGTTCAGGTGGAGGATGGGCAGCACCGCGCCGTCGCGCGCGGGGTTGCAGAACTTGTTGGCGTGCCAGCTCGCGGCCATGGGGCCGGTCTCGGCCTCGCCGTCGCCCACCACGCAGGCCACCAGCAGCTCGGGGTTGTCGAACGCCGCGCCGTAGGCGTGCGAGAGCGCGTAGCCCAGCTCGCCGCCCTCGTGGATGGAGCCGGGCGTCTCGGGCGCGGCGTGGCTGGGGATCCCGCCGGGGAACGAGAACTGCCGGAAGAGCTGCGTCAGGCCCGCCTCGTCCTGCGCCACCTGCGGGTAGAGCTCGCTGTAGGTGCCCTCGAGATAGGTGTTGGCCACCAGCGCGGGGCCGCCGTGCCCGGGGCCGGCGATGAAGATGGCGTCGAGGTCGAGCTTCACGATCAGCCGGTTGAGGTGCGCGTACACGAAGTTCAGGCCGGGCGTGGTGCCCCAGTGCCCGAGCAGGCGCGGCTTCACGTGCTCGATCCGCAGCGGCTCGCGGAGCAGCGGGTTGTCGAGCAGGTAGATCTGCCCCACCGAGAGGTAGTTCGCGGCGCGCCAGTACGCGTCGAGCTTGCGGAGCGCGTCGGCAGGGAGGGCGTCGGTCGTGGGCATGGGCGGCACCGTAGGGAGCGCGCCGTGGGCGGACAAGCCGGGGCGAGGCCAGCTGTCGGTTCGCGCACGCTGCCCCGCGGACGGCGTCGGAGTGCGCGCCGTTGAGCCGCGCCCGCGCGCGTGAGCGTTCCGCGATGGAACGGGTGGAACGCCGCGGACCCCGACCGCGGCGCGTCCGCCCGTCCGCCCACCTCGGGGCACGGAGGGGTCGCGAACGGGCACGCGACTTGCTCAACCGGCCCGCGATGACCTCGGGCGCCCTCACCTCCGGATTGAACGCCGTGCGCCCGGCCGCGGCCGCGGAGCCCGGCGTCCAGAACGCGCCGCCCCCCGCGCTCCCGGGCGTGCACTTCGCGGCGGCGCTCGGCTTCTTCGTCTGCGGCGGGCTCGGGCTGGTGGCGGTGGCCCCCGCGCTCGCCGGCGGCCTCTTCTTTCTCCCGAGCGTGGCGGCGGTGGTGCACCTGTTCGTGCTGGGGTGGGTGGTGCTCTCCATCTTCGGCGCGCTCTGTCAGTTCCTGCCGGTGGCGGTGGGCAAGCCCATGCGCTGGACCGCGCTCGCGCACGCCAGCTTCGCCGCCCAGGTCGCCGGGGTGCTGCTCTTCGTGTGCGGGCTCTTGCGCGAGAGCGGGGGCCTGCTCCTCACCGGCGCCACCCTGCTCACCTGCGCGTTCACTCTCTTCGCGGTGAACCTCGCGGCCACCCTCGCCCAGGCCAAGGCGCGCTCCCTCACCTGGTGGGCGCTCGCGGGCGCCGCGCTGTTCTTGCTGGTGATCCCGGCGTACGGCGTGGCCATCGCGCTGAACCTGCACGGCGGGCTGGTGATCGAGCACCGCTTCACGGTGATCGCGCTCCACGCCCACATCGCGATCCTGGGCTTGGTGATGCTGGTGATGGTGGGGGTCTCGCAGCGGCTCCTGCCCATGTTCCTGCTCGCGCACGGCGTGCGTGACGGCGCGGCGCGGGCCGCGGTGGCGCTGCTCTTCGGCGCGGCGTGCGTGCTCGCGGCGCCGGTGGGCGGCACCCCGCGCTTCATCGCGGGCGCCGCGCTGGCGGCGGGCGGGGTGGTGGCCTTCCTGGTCCAGGCGGCGCTGTACTTCAAGCACCGGATGCGCCGCCGGATCGATCCCGGCATGCGCCTGGCCGCGGCCGGGCTCATCGGCCTGGTGGCCGCGCTCGGGCTCGCGCCGTTCGCGCTCCACCGCGGGGTGGCCGACCTGCACCTGCTCTCCACCTACTTCGTGGTGCTGCTCGGCGCGATCTGCCTCTTCGTGGCCGGGCATTACTTCAAGATCGTACCGTTCATCGTCTGGTACCACCGCTTCGGTCCGCAGGTCGGCCTGCGGAGGGTCCCCAAGGTGGCCGAGCTGTACTCGGAGAAGGTGGCGCTCTTGAACGGCGCGCTCCTGGTCTGCGGCTGGCTGGGCCTGGCGGTGGCCACCTATCTCGGGAGCCCCATCCTGGCGCGCGCGGGCGCGGTGCTCTTCGCGGCGGGCGCGGTGCTCGAGGCGGTGGTGCTGGCCCGGGTGGCGCGGAGGAGGCTGGCATGAGCTTGGCGTGCATTGGCCTGGAGCATCAGGTGCTCGACGCGCTCCGGGAGGTGATCGATCCCGAGATCGGGCTCGATATCGTCACCCTGGGGTTGGTCTACAAGGTGGAGGTCCACGACGGCGCCGCGGCGGTGACCTTCTCGCTCACCACGCCCGGCTGCCCCATGGAGCACGCCATCCGCGGCGGCATCGTGCAGGCGCTCTCGCGGGTGCCGGGGATCACCGAGGTGAACCCCACGCTGGTGTGGGAGCCGCGCTGGCACCCGGGGATGGCCGATCCGGGGGTGCTGGGATGATCGATCGCAAGGACCGGGTGGCGGCGGTGCTGGCGGGCCGGGAGCACCTGGTGGAGATCTTCGTGAGCGCCTCGCCGGCGTTCGCCATGCTCCGCGACCCCCTGGCGCGGAGGACCATGGCCCGGATGGTGACCGTGGAGCAGGCCGCCCGCATCGCGGGGATCGACGCGGCGGCGCTGGTGGGCGCGCTCAACGCCGCGCTCGGCGCGTCGGGCGCGCCCGCGGCATCGACGCCGGCCCCCGCGCCCGAGGCCGCGGCCGACGCGCCGCCCGCGGGGCTCCTGGAGACGCCCGCCGATCGGCTGAAGGTGCTCGACGTGCGCGAGGATCTCCGGGCCGGCCGCGAGCCGCTGCGCCGGATCCTCGACGCGGTCCGCGGCCTGAGCGCGGACCAGGTGCTCCAGCTCCGCGCCACCTTTGAGCCGGTGCCGCTGTACGCGGTGCTCGAAAAGCAAGGGCTCGCCCACTTCACCGAGCGCCTCGCGGCCGACGACTGGCGCATCTGGTTCTACCGCTCGCGAGCGCCCGTCGCGCCGCGCGCGCCGCGTGAGGCCGCGCCCACAGGCGGCGGCGACGTGCCCGCCGGCGACGACGTCGTGGTGCTCGACGTGCGCGGCCTCGAGCCGCCCGAGCCCATGGCGCGGACCCTGGCGGCGCTGGCCACCCTGCCGCGCGGCGCGACCCTGGTGCAGCTCAACGTGCGCGTGCCCCAGTTCCTGCTGCCCCGACTGGAAGAGAGAGGCTTCGAGTACGAGCTCCGAGAACAGTCGGCGGAGCTCGTTCGCATCTTCATCCGTCACAGACGACCCTGAACCGAGAGGAACAAGTATGAGCACCAAGGAACTCGACATCCGCGTGGTCCCCCCCAGCGAGAAGCACCCCACCATCTTCCGCACCTTCGATTCGCTCGCGCGCGGGGAGGGCTTCACCCTGGTCAACGACCACGATCCGTCCCCCCTCCGCCACCAGTTCGAGGCCACCCGCAGCGGCCAGTTCTCGTGGAAGTACGTGGAGAGCGGCCCTGCGGTGTGGCGCGTGCTCATCGAGAAGAGCGCCTGATGAGCCTGGTGTTGAGCAGCGCGGCGGCGCCCGAGCGCGCGCTCCCGGCGCTGGACCAGGCGGCGCGCGCGCGCGGCCTCGATGGCCTGGAGTGGGTGCTCGAGGCCGAGCAGCCGCTCGAGGCGTTCGCCGTGGGCGTGCAGACGAGCGGCGCGCGGGTGGCCGCGCTCCGCGCCGAGGCGCTCCCGCAGCACCTCGACGCGCTCGCTCACCTGGCGGCGACCCTCGGCGTGCCGGTCTCCGCGCCGGCCGCCGCGCTGCCGTCCGGCGCGCTCGCGGCCGCCGCGTCGGCCTTCGAGCGCGCTGGCGGGACGCTGCTCCTCGGCGAGGGCGCCGCGCTGGAGCCCATGGCGGCGCTGGCGCAGGCCCTGCGCGCGGCGGGGACGCCGAGGTCGGTGGGCGTGGCGCTGGAGCTCCGGCCCTCGACGGAGTCGCTGCGCGAGGCCAGCGCCGCGCTCTTTGCGTGCCGGCCGTTCCTGGGGCTGGTGCGGCTCCACGGCGGCGGCCCGGAGCAGCGCGCCCAGGACGGGCTGGGCGTGGGCGGCGTGCTCGCCGATCTCGCCGCGTGCGACTTCGCCGGGCCCACCGTGCTCACGCCGAGCGGCCCGGCCGCGCTCCCCCAATGGCGGAGCTGGCTCGACTCGAAGCGCAGCGCGGGGTGCGGCTCGGCGCACCCGCCGCGTGCGCTGGCGCTCGAGCTCGACATGCGGCCGGTCGAGCCGCGCGATCGCCTGGATACCATCCTCGGCGCGTACCACGCGCTGGCGCGCGGCGGCACGCTGCGGCTCACCGTGGACCACGATCCGAGCTGCATGGCGTACACGCTGGAGGCCACCGAGCCCGAGGGGTCGTTCTCGTTTCACAAGGTCCTGGCCTCACGCGGCGACTCCGAGGACGGCCCGGTGGTCTGGCGCGCCGAGGTCACCCGGCTGTAGCGCGGTGCCCGCCGCGTCCCAATCTCCCTGGCGCGCGGCGGCGGCGCCCGCTAGCTGTTCCAGCATGGAACACTGCACCCTGGGGCCGGGCGCGTGCCCGGTGTGCGGCCTGGTGCCGCTCACCACCAGCCGCCGTCCCGTCCGCGTGATCGCCGAGAGCAAGGCCATGCAGGCGCTGCTGCGCAGGGCCGGTCGGTTCGCGGTCAGCGAGGCGCCGGTGGCGATCTTCGGCGAGACCGGCACCGGCAAGGAGGTGATCGCGCGCACCCTGCACGCCAACAGCGCGCGGGCCGAGCGCCCGTTCGTGCCGGTGAACGTGGCCGCGCTCCCGGCGGAGCTGCTCGAGTCGGAGCTCTTTGGCCACGCGCGCGGGGCGTTCACCGGCGCGCGCGCCGCCAAGGCCGGGCTCTTCGAGGAGGCCAACGGCGGCACGCTCTTCCTCGACGAGCTCGCTGAGATGCCGCTCTTGCTCCAGGCCAAGCTCCTGCGGGTGCTCCAGGACGGCGAGGTGCGGCGCGTGGGCGAGACCCGCAGCTTCGAGGTCGACGTGCGCACCGTCTGCGCCACCCACGGCGATCTGGCCGGCGCGGTGCGGCGCGGCGCGTTCCGCGAGGACCTCTACTACCGGCTCAAGGTGCTCTCGCTGCGTGTCCCGCCGCTGCGCGAGCGCGCCGACGACATCTTGCTGCTGGCCGAGCAGTTCCTCTGTCGGTTCGGGGCGGGGCGGAAGCGCTTCGGCGCCGCCGCTGCCCAGGCGCTCTGCCGGCACGGTTGGCCGGGCAACGTGCGCGAGCTGGAGAACGCGGTGCGACACGCCGCCGCGCTGGCCACCGGCCCCACCATCGGCGCCGACGACCTCCCCGAGGAGATCGTCCACCCGGCGCTGACGCCGGCGCGACCGGCGGCGTCGCGGTCCGAGCTCCGATCGCTGGCGGAGGTGGAGCGCGAGCACATCCTGGGCACGCTGGACGCCTGCGACGGCTCGCAGGCCGAGGCGGCGCGGGTGCTGGGCATCGGGCGCAACACCCTGTGGCGCAAGCTGCGGGCGTACGCGTAAGGGCGCCGCGCGCGCCGCCTCGCGCGGCCGGCTGTTCCCCGGTCGATCGCCTGGCCCCGCCCGAAAAAAAAACGGCCCCAAGCCTTGGAGCTTGGGGCCGACGTCATGGTGCCCGGGAAAGGACTCGAACCTTCATGGCCTTTCAGCCGCTAGACCCTGAATCTAGTGTGTCTACCAATTCCACCACCCGGGCTCGGGCGGCGCACCTTATAGAGAGCGGCCAAGGGGTCGTCAAGGCGAGATGGCGGGATGCGGCCTATACTCGCCGGCGTGAAAAAGCCCCCGTCCCGATTCAAGCGCGGTCTGCGCGAGGCCCAGCTGGTGGTCTCGCTGGGCGCGGCGGTGATCATCGCCTACGCGCTGATCACCGCCGCGCTGGTGATGCGCGTGTCGCCGCCGGAGGTGAGCAGTCGGTTCTGGCTTCTCGTGTGCGGGGCGCTCCTCTCGCACGGCACCCTGCTGGTCATCGCGCCGACGCTGTGCTTCGTCACCTGCCTGGCGGTGGACGTCCACCCCTGGCGCCTGGGGCTGGGGAGCGTGGCGGTGGTGGAGGTTGGGCTGCTCCTGCTGAGCTTCGTCACGGGCAATCTGGAGATGCGCGGCCTCGACGCCCTGCTGGCGATGCAGCTTTTGGTGTGCGGGCTGGCCGGGGTGCTGTCCTCGCTCGCGGCCCGCGCGGCGCTGCGCCGGGTGGCGGCCGGGCACGCCGCCGAGCCGCTGGCGGCGCCCGCGGCCCCCGACTTCGCCGAGCAGATGCGCCAGGCTCAGCAGGTCGTCGCTGCGCCCGAGCCCGCCGCGGCGCCCGAGTCCGCCGCCCCGTCCGAGCCCCCCGCGTCGTAGCGCCTACGGGTCCTCGCCGATGCGCAGCCGGTGCGCGGCCGTGAGCCGTCCGCCGTGCACCTCGTAGAGCCAGTAGCCCTCGTCGCCCCTCTGGGTGGACGAGCCCGCGCCGAAGAGCGTGGGCCGCTCGGGCGTGGCCGGGTGCTGGTAGCGGCGGTGGATGTGGCCAAAGAGCAGGGCGGCGTTTCGATTGCGGCACAGCGCCATGAGCGCGCGGGCGTCGGCGAGGCCGTGGGTGGGCGCGTCGGGCCGGCCGCCGGGGCCGAGCGGGGCGTGGTGCACCACCACGAAGGTGAAGCGGTGCTGCAGCCGCGGGTCGTCGAGCAGGGCCGCCAGGCCCGCGCGCTGGGCGCGGCCCACCCAGCCCACCGCGGCGCCGGGGAAGAGCGGCACCCGCGCGCTGCACAGCCCCACCACCGCGGCCTCGTCGTCGATCAGGTGCACGTAGGGGTAGGGCCCCTCGCACCGGTACTCGGGCCAGTCGCTCCGGGTGAACGCGCCGAACTGCTGGCCGAAGCGATCCTCGTCGCGGGCGTCGGGTGCGTACACGTCGTGGTTGCCGGGCACCACCGAGAAGGCCCCCGGCACCGCCACCGGCGAGAGCGCCGCGCGCGCCCGCGCGAACTCTTCGGGCAGCGCCATGGCTGTGAGGTCGCCGGAGAGGATGGTGTGTCGCGCGCCGTGCCGCAGCGACTCGCCGGCCAGCGCGGCCAGGGTCTCTTCGGCCCGCGCGTACCGCCGCTCCCGCTGAAAGCCGATCATCTCCACCAGCGCCGCCCAGCGCCGCCAGCCCAGCGGACGCCAGGGCACGCGCCGGT
>Ga0164242_10010084_pt1 | contig 10135 bp, 10 predicted proteins | sample OricomgcompostMG_FD_108783 | JGI IMG/M metagenome (GOLD analysis project Ga0164242, IMG submission 108783) | Miracle-Growth compost microbial communities from Emeryville, California, USA - Original compost - Miracle growth compost (MG) ... | reverse complement strand
ATTCGGGCCGCCCTGAAAACGCGCTATCAGATCGTAATCCGCGCTCAGTACATCAACAATTTTCCCCTTACCTTCGTCGCCCCATTGCAGGCCTAATAAAACGTCAACAGCCATTTAATTTTTAATGATTGAAATGAAAGGAGGCAAAGTTAAACTTTTCTGTCAGAGTAAACTCCATTAAGTTTTTTAAAATGAATATGATGCCGTGATAATATCCAAATTTGGGTGGACTGATGATTATTTCCCTATATGTTTAAATTTTCCGGTCACAATAACCCTCTTTAAGTTTAACGCAATTGCCGTAAAGATTAAGCGAATGGTGTTTGATCTCAAATTTCAGCAGATCGCCCATCATGCTTTGTATCTGCTGTATGCGCGGGTCGCAAAATTCAACCACCTTGCCGCAATCGATACAAATAATATGGTCGTGTTGCTTATAGCCGTACGATTTTTCGAACTGGGCCATGTTTTTGCCGAACTGGTGTTTGGTCACCAGGTCGCACGATACCAGCAGCTCCAGCGTGTTATAAACGGTGGCGCGGCTTACCCGGTATTTTTTATTCTTCATGTGGATGTATAACGATTCCACATCAAAATGATCATTACGCGAATAAATTTCTTCCAATATGGCAAAACGCTCGGGAGTTTTCCGGAGGCTTTTATTTTCAAGGTAGGCCTCGAAAATCTTTTTCACCATAGCTATGGTTTCCTGTTGCGACATGTTAGCAAAGTTAGTTATTTAATGTGCAAATGTGCGGATGTGCGGATATGCAAATGTGCAAATTAATTTATTTAACATTTGTACATTAATTTCTCCATCCGCACATCTGCATATTCGCATATCTGCACATTCTCAACTCGCTTTCTCTACCGGGGCCGAATCGAAACGTGTTACGGCAGTAACTCCCCTTACCATTTTAAGCCGTTTAATCAGGTTATCCAGATGCTCGGTATCGTTTACATATACCATAATGGAGCCTTCAAATATACCGTTATCGCTATCCACCGTAATGGAGCGGATATTCACCTTAAAATCGGTAGATATAACGGTTGTTAACTTATTAATCAAACCCACATCATCAATACCCGTAATACGCAAGCCCGTCAGGAATGCCAGTTCCTGCTGGTTGGTCCACCGGGCCTTTACAATACGGTAACCATAGTTCGACATCAGTTTGGTTGCATTGGGGCAGTTGGTACGGTGTATCTTAATACCATCGCTCACGGTGATAAACCCAAACACGTCATCGCCTGGGATAGGGTTGCAGCAACTGGCCAGTTTATAGTCAATTTTTTGCATATCCTCGCCAATCAGCAATATATCGCTGTCCTTGGTTTTAATACTGCGGAGCATGCTTTGCACCTGCTCACTATCAATTCTTTCTTTTTCCTGCGGTTTCTCAATGCTTTTTTCTGATGCCTGGTATTCCTTAAGGTCCTTCAGGTCTATCAGTCCTTTAGCTACATTGTAAAACAGATCCTGTGTAGACCCCAGCTTAAAGTAATAGCTCAGCTTATGTAAATTTTCGGAGTTATACGTAATTTTCAGGGATTTCAGCTTCCGCTCCAGTATCTCCTTGCCATCCTCGGCTATTTTCCGTTTCTCTTCTTTTAATGACGATTTGATCTTGGCCTTGGCTTTAGCCGTTACCACAATATTCAGCCAGTCTTCCTTAGGCGTTTGTTTACCCGATGTAATTACCTCCACCTGGTCGCCGTTTTGAAGTTTATAACTAAGCGGAACCAGTTTATGGTTTACTTTGGCGCCAATACAACTGGCACCTACGTCGCTATGTATCTCAAAAGCAAAATCGAGCGCGGTGGCATTGGACGGTAGCTGTATGAGCATTCCCTTGGGGGTAAAAATGAATATCTCATCGCTAAAAAGGTTCATCCTGAAATCGTCCAGGAAATCGAGTGCATTTGAATCGGGGTTACGCAGCATATCGCGTACCTTCTGTATCCATTGGTCCAGGCCGCTATCGGTGGACGCTTCCTTATATTTCCAGTGCGCGGCAAAGCCTTTTTCGGCAATTTCATTCATACGCTTGGTACGGATCTGCACCTCTACCCACTGGCCGCGCGGCCCCATTACCGTGGTATGTAATGATTCGTAGCCGTTAGCTTTGGGCGATGACACCCAGTCGCGCAAACGGTCGGGGTTGGGGCGATACAGGTCGGTTACAATGGAATAAGCCTTCCAGCAATCCGATTTTTCGTTCTCGGGCGTGCTATCCAGGATTACGCGGATGGCAAACAGATCGTACACCTCCTCAAAAGGGATGGATTTGTTCTTCATCTTGTTCCAGATAGAGTGAATGGATTTTGGCCGCCCGAATATATCGGCATGCAGACCCTGCCCTTCCAGTATCTTTTTTATCGGCTCAATGAAATCGCGGATGAATTTTTCGCGCTCGGCCTTTTTTTCGTTTAATTTATTTTTAATGAACTGGTAAGTTTCGCTCTCCATGTATTTCATGGAAAGGTCTTCCAGTTCTGACTTTATGGCATATAAGCCCAGGCGATGTGCCAACGGGGCATATAAATAAATGGTTTCTGATGAAAGTTTCAACTGCTTATCGCGCGGCATAAACTCCATGGTGCGCATATTGTGCAGGCGGTCGGCCAGTTTAATCAGGATCACCCTTACATCATCGGCCAGGGTAAGCAGCATTTTACGGAAGTTTTCGGCCTGCAGGGAGCTATTGGTATCAAAAACGCCCGATATTTTGGTTAAACCGTCAATAATTTTCGCCGCCTTTTTGCCAAATTCATGCTCAATATCGTCTAAAGTTACGTCGGTATCCTCCACTACATCGTGCAAAAGCGCGCAAACTATAGAGGTAGTGCCCAGCCCAATCTCTTCGGCAGCAATCTGCGCTACGGCTATGGGATGATAGATATAAGGTTCGCCCGATTTACGGCGCATATCCTTGTGGCTTTCCAGCGCCATATCAAAAGCCTTGCGTATCATGCGCTTATCGCCTTTTTGCAAAGTTGACTTTGATGCGCGCAGTAAAGCACGGTACCTTTTTAGTATCTCTTTCTTCTCAGCTTCCAGATCAATCACTATCTCTTTCATTTACAAACCTTTCGTATATTAGTTGTGGCGAAGCGTTCGAAAATTTATTATAAATAAATTATAAAACACAACAAAAAATAGCATTATTTTTGTAATATTAAAAATATGAAACTATTCGGCCTGGTATTATTGTTTTCCTGCCTGACAAGCGCCGCGCTTTGCCAGAGTGAATTGCCACGCCCTAAGTTAGGCAAAAATGATACCATCAGAGTTTATTTAACGGAATATCAGGGCGAACTGATTCCCTGGACGGTAACCCAGGAGGTACAAATAACCGATAGCCGCATATTTAAAAGTGAAAAAGACCGGCAGGATTATAACCGCCTTAAATATAACGTACTGAAAGTACTGCCTTATATGCGTTTTGCCAGTGAACGTTACCAGCAGTTGGAACGCGATTTGGCTACCACCGGCGACAGGAAAAGACAAAAAGAAATGATTGATGATTGCGAAGATCAGATAAAAAGTCTTTTTTACAGCGAGATCAAAAACCTGACGATAACGCAGGGCGAAATATTAATAAAGTTAGTGAACCGCGAAACAGGAAATTCAACTTATGATATGCTGAAAGAGGTAAAAGGCGGGCTGAGCGCATTTATGTTCCAGTCCATTGCCCGTGTATTTGGCCATAATTTGAAAGAGACGTACGATCCCGAACAGGAAAGGGATATTGAATCTATCCTCAAGTCAGCAGGATATGTTTCTTACAACAATTAATTGAATGGATGATAAGAGCATTTACCAGTTTAACGTTAAAAAGTTAAACGGTGAAGAGATTAGCCTTGCCGAATACAAAAACAAGGTGTTGTTAATAGTTAATACCGCTTCCCAATGCGGTTTTACCCCACAGCTAAAGGAACTTGAAGAATTAAGAAATACCTACAAGGATAAAAACTTTGAAATCCTGGCTTTCCCTTCCAATGATTTTGGCGGACAGGAACCGTTAGATGGTTCGGCCATAGGTATGTTTTGCACCATTAATTTCGGGGCACATTTCCCCGTATTTGAAAAAATACGGGTAAGGGGGCCTTATACACACCCGCTATTCCGTTTCCTGTCCGATAGAAAGCGGAACGGGAAGGTACAATCGGCCCCAAGGTGGAATTTCCATAAGTACCTGATTGATGTGAATGGTGTTGTAGCCGATTTTTTTTACCCGTTTACCAAGCCTACATCATCCAAGATCAGGAAAAAGATAGAACGTTTGCTGGCAGCCAATAATCAAAAAATGGAACATGCTTAAATTAGATATACTGTTATTAGCCGTACACCCCGATGATGCCGAATTAGGTTGCGGGGGCACCATAGCCAAACATTTGGCCCTGGGTTATAAAGTAGGTATCATTGACCTTACCCGCGGCGAGTTAGGTACCCGGGGCTCGGCCGAGATCCGCGACCGGGAAGCAACTGAAGCTGCCCGGATACTGAACCTTACCGTAAGGGAAAACCTGGGTTTACCCGATGGCTTTTTCAGTAACACGAGGGAGTATCAGCTTAAGGTGATTGCGGCCATTCGCAAATACCAGCCCGAAATAGTAATTACTAACGCCTATCACGACCGCCACCCCGACCATGGACGGGCCAGCCAACTGGTTCAGGATTCCTGCTTTTTATCGGGATTAAGAAAAATTGAAACCCGCGATAGCGGAAACATCCAGGAAGCCTGGCGACCCAAACAACTGCTGCACATGATACAGGACAGCTATATTAAACCTGATATTATTGTTGATGTGACCGACTATTGGGATATTAAACTGGCCAGCATTTTTGCTTATGGCTCCCAGTTTCATAATCCTGATTGGGAAGGCGACCCACAAACCTATATTTCATCGCCCGATTTTACACCTATTATTGAGGGCCGCGGCCGAGAGTTCGGCAAAAACATCGGCGCTAAATTTGCCGAGGGCTTTACCTCGAAGAAGATATTAGGGGTGGATGATTTGATGGGGTTAAGGTAGATCAAATAAACAAGAGGCTGTCTCAAAAGTCGATCTTATTAAGAGATAGCCAAATAATATTTGCCTTAGTGCGCTCTGTGTTTCTGTCTTTGTGCCCCTGGTGGTTAGTTTTTACCACAGAGAATACAGAGATTTTTCACAAAGAACACCCGGTTGTTATAGTGCAAAATATAATTCGGTATTATCCTTTTTGATTTTACTTTTGAGACAGCCTCTTGTTTTATAGTAAAACTATTTAAGCTTTTACATATTCAAACCTGTTATTGGCGTCGCTTCTTTCGCGCTTTAATTTATGCTCATTCGCTAATTTTAAAAGAATGCCCGATAACTCGGATGTTTTAAAATCGGAGTTGTATTTATCCTTGCAATAATCGGCTATTGAAGATATGGAACGGTGGGTGTTAAAAAAATCTGTAGTAGTTAGCAATTGATTCAGTACTTTGGTTGCACCTGGCTTTTTCCGCACAGATTGATGTTCATAACTATGCCCGTTCAGTTTTTGTTTCGGCCCTCTTCTAACAAATGGTTCAGTAATTTCCATATCGGTCCTTTCACCGTCAATCATCACATCTAAAAGTTTGTCAATTACTCTAACCTGTACTGCTTCAGATTTAAACAGGTTAACAACTTCAGAAATTTCAATTAATTGTTTTTTTAATTTTTCAGTTTGCTTACTCATAATAAATAGTGTAGTTGCGCCTAATTAAATAGATAGATACCACATCAATAGTATACAATATATTAGGATATTGTTTTTCTAATAGGATATTAGCGTAGTGGTACGTTTAATAGAAAACGCAGAAAAGCAATTATAGTACCTTCTGATGAAAAAAGCTTGCTTTTAATGGTAAATAGAATATTTGTAACAGTATTATTACATTTATATATCACTTATTATTTTTTCAATAACCTGCAGTCCTGCATCAATATGTTCCTGCTTCATAATAAGCGCCGGTCTGAAACGAATGGTTTTACTGCTGCACCCCAGGAACATGACCTGGTTATCCAACCCCTTCTTGATAAACAAGTCGCGCTTTTCGGTATCGGGAAAGTCAAAAGCGGTTAATAAACCTTTCCCCCGCACGTTGCTGATAACTCCGTATTTTTCGGCCAGCTTATGTAGCTGTCGCTGAAGATAAGCGCCCACTTTAGCGGCATTGTCGCATAGGTTATCCTCCGCTATAATTTCCATTATTTTAGTTGCCCGTACCATATCAACCAAGTTACCGCCCCAGGTTGAGTTTATGCGCGACGAAACCTTGAATACGTTTTGTTCCACTTCGTCAATGCGGTTGCTTACCAATATGCCGCAAACCTGCATTTTTTTGCCGAATACCAACATATCGGGCAAAGCATTGGGGCCAAAATGTTCATGGCACCAAAACTTGCCGCTAAGGCCTACGCCGGTTTGTATCTCGTCGTATATTAGCATGGCCTCATATTCATCGGCCAGCTTGCGCAATTGCTCCATAAACTCGGCGCGCAGATGGTTATCGCCACCCTCCGATTGTATGGGCTCAATAATAATGGCGCAAATATCGTCCTTATTATCCACGAAAGCCTGCCTGATCTGGTTAACGGACAAGGCCTCCCTCCGCAGCAAGTCTTCATGGGCGGCCCCAGTATCCGGAAACCTTACTATGGGCGTACTTACCCGCGGCCAGTCGAATTTAGCATACCACTTGGTTTTTACCGGCAGGGTATTGGTAAGGCTCAGTGTATAGCCGGTTCGCCCGTGAAAGGCCTGCTCAAAATGGAGCACCTTTAATCCTTTCTCTGTTTTATGCCCCTTGGCAAAGTTTTTTTGCACCTTCCAGTCCATGGCAGCTTTTAACGCGTTCTCGATAGCCGGGCCGCCCCCTGCTATAAAAAAAGCGTGCGGCAGATAGGATGGAATACCCACCCGCTCAAAAGTGCTGACAAACTGTGCATACTGCGTGGTGTATATATCCGAGTTGGACGGATTGGTAAGCGCGGCCAGCATCAGGTTCTTTTTAAACGCTTCATCGTTCAGCATTTTAGGATGATTATAGCCTAAGGGAACCGATGCAAAGCACGTAAAAAAATCGAGCAGGGTGCGTTTGTTCTTGGAATCGTATATATAAACGCCCTCGCTTTTCTCCATATCAAAAGTAAGATCGAAACCATCGGCAAGGATATGCCTGCCCAAAGTTTGTTTAACATCCCCGGGATTTATCTTCAGATTATACATAGGCGTAGTGTTTAAACAAATCTACTGAATAAATGCGGATATGCAGATGTGCGGATATGCAGATGTATGGGTGTGCAAGTGTGCGGATATGTGGATGTGCAGATGACATCTAATGCCATCATCGCCTCTATCAACGGGATATAAATCGCTCGCTACGTTCGTACTGAAAATACTTTATTTATTCATTAGGAATCATTTGCATATCTGCGCATTTGCACATCCGCACATTTGCACATCCGCATATTTGCACACTTGCACATCCGCACACCTGCACATTTACACATCCGCACATTCGTTAAAAAATTTCCCCTTCATGCCCAGCAAGCCCCATATACCGCCGCTGTGGATGGCCAGTATCTTGCTGCCGGGCTTAAAATGATCGTTCTGCGCCAAATCGAACAGCGCGTACAGCATTTTGCCTGTATATATAGGTTCTATCAGGATGCCAGTAGCAGCCACAAACTGTTTGATAAAGTCGATCAGTTGGGGCGTGGTTTTGCCGTAACCGCCAAAATGGTAATTGGTAAGCAACTGGTAGTTGGCGGTATGGTTAAGATACCGGTTGATTTCATCGGCCATAAAACCGCCGTTTTTAAGCACCGGTACGGCGTGAAAAGTAGTAGCCAAACCATGGCTATAAATACCATTCATAATACCCGCGGCAGTGGTACCGGTACCGCAGGCGCAAAAAATATGGTCGTAGGTTTCTGGGAGTTCGTCTATCAGTTCACTGCATCCTTTTGCCCCATTGGCCGATGCCCCGCCTTCGTCAATAAAGAAAGCGCCGGGATCATTGCTGTAATTGCTTTGGAACAAGGCGGATTTATCGCGATAAGTTTCCCGGTCGGTAAAGCGCAGTTCCATACCATGTAGGCGGCACATAAATAAAGTGTTGTTATTTACCTCCTCGCCGCGTACAAAGCCGGTGCATTTAAAACCAAACTTTGCCGCCGCGGCAGCGGTTGCCAGTAAGTGATTGGAGTAAGCGCCGCCAAAAGTAACCAGGTGGTTTTTGCCTTCGCTACGCGCTTGTATTAAATTGTATTTGAGTTTGCGCCATTTGTTGCCCGATATTAAGGGGTGGATCAGGTCATCGCGCTTTATAAAAACTTTTAGTCCCTTATCATTAAACAGGCTATGCTGTAACTGATGAACAGGGCTGAAAATTTCGAGGTCGATATCCATTTAAAAAATTACTCATTTGCATATATGCACACTTGCACATTAATTTTCCTTTTCAACTACAACGGCTGTACCGTAGGCCAACACTTCGGTAATACCATTCATCACTTCGTTGGCATCATAACGCATGTTGATAATGGCATTGGCGCCCCGCTCGCTGGCATGTTGCACCAATAGCTGAAAGGCTTCCTCGCGCGTACGCTCGCATAGTTCAACATAAATGGACAACCTGCCGCCAAAAAGCGATTGTATGCCGCCGCCTATATTGCCAAACAGGCTTCGGCTACGTACGGTGATACCGCGTACCAAGCCTAAATTTTTAACTACCTTATAACCATCTAAACTAATACTTGTTGTGATTAATGACTGATCCATAACTATTTGTTTTATGATTAGGACGAAATGAAATTATTGTTGTTACAAATTACGCAGAATAATTAATTAAAAGCTTGCCGATATAGCGTATCCTAATAAACAAAGCGTCCACTCCTTATTACAAGAAATGAACGCCATATTTTATTTTATAAAAAATTAGTTTTTAGAAACCGAAACCTATACCGGCATTACCCGATACGTATTCGCCGGTGCTAACCGAGGCATAAATACGCAGGCCTGCAAAAGCCAGTTGGAAACCGGCATCGGCACGGAAACCGCTAACACTTTTTTCCTTAATGTGTACAGGGTCCGTTACTACAGTATAGTAGGCTTGTCCGGCAATTGCATCTGAAGTTAAAGGATAGTTACCCAATGCTCCCAAATCAGTATGCGCGGTTTGATAAGCTACCGCAGCAAATGGTGTAAATACAGAAAGCTTTTTAGAGATAATAGCCTGCAAGTTAAAGCCGCTGAAAGTAGCATCTATATGCTGATTAGTAAAATCGGCGGCTGAGTGGCCCGGCGCTGGTTGCGCACCATTGTCTGGCTGTACATCCAGCTTTTTGCTGTAGCTAATGCGATTATAATTTGCTGCAATGGCCAAATCAAATGGTTTAGGCGCACCTTTAGCAAAATCCTGGATAATATCGTGTTTTACGCCAAAACCAACCATGCCTACTGAACCGGCATCATCGCTTATTTTAATTCTGGGTATGGTACGGATGGTCAGATCGGTATTGTGCACCAAACCAACAGTAAGCTGTATGGTTGGGGCCGGCACATAGTTAAATACACCTGAAGGCAAGGTAAAGCTGCTGATCTTGGTACCATTATCATCATTGATATTCATCTCAGGGCCATCCACATCCTTGTTCCCCCCAAAAGTCGGGGCTATGTGTTTATTCGGGTCAGCGGGCGTTACATGGCTCGACAACCCAATTTGGTTTACGTCAAAACTACGGTCTTTAACCGGTACCTGCGCGGCATTCGCGGTAATACGGAGTTCAAAGTGCAATAGTTTTTTAGTTTTGGCGGTATTATTCCAGCCACTATTAAGGCCAATGCCAAATCCCTTAAACATGGGTTCGCCATACGCGTGAAGCAGTTTGGTGGCGTCGGCCGAATTTGATTTGATCAGTGAACTGAAATCATCATCCTGGGCAAAAGTTTTTAATGCCGGTAGCAGGAGTAATGTCGCGATAATTAGGGAGTAAAGTTTTTTCATATAAATTATGATTAAAGTTTGCTACAACAATAATAGCTATTTTCAGATAAAAAACAAGTATTTTTCAGGGCATCTGAAAAAATAATATTTACACATAAATT
>Ga0164242_10010083_pt1 | contig 10136 bp, 11 predicted proteins | sample OricomgcompostMG_FD_108783 | JGI IMG/M metagenome (GOLD analysis project Ga0164242, IMG submission 108783) | Miracle-Growth compost microbial communities from Emeryville, California, USA - Original compost - Miracle growth compost (MG) ... | reverse complement strand
GGCCAAGATCCGGCAGTGGTTCGCCAAGGAACGCCGCGAGGAGGCGCTGGAGTCCGGTAAGGACGGGATCGCCCGCGAGGTGCGCAGGGTCGGCCTGCCGCTGCAGCGGCTGGTCAACGGCGAATCGATGGCCGCGGTCGCTCGCGAACTGCACTACAGCGACGTGTCCGCGCTCTACACCGCCGTCGGCGAGAACCACATCTCGGCGCACCACGTGGTGCAGCGGCTGGTGGCCCAGCTCGGCGGGGTGGATCAGGCCGAGGAGGATCTGGCCGAGCGGTCCACCCCGCTGACCATCTCCCGCCGTGAACGCCACACCGACGACGTCGGCGTCGCGGTGCCCGGCGCGCCCGGCGTGCTGACCAAGCTGGCCAAGTGCTGCACCCCGGTGCCCGGCGACGAGATCATGGGCTTCGTCACCCGCGGCGGCGGCGTGTCGGTGCACCGCACCGACTGCACCAACGCCGATTCGCTGCGCCAGCAGGCGGAGCGGATCATCGACGTCAAGTGGGCGCCGTCGCCGTCGTCGGTGTTTCTGGTGGCTATTCAGGTCGAGGCGCTGGACCGCCACCGCCTGCTGTCGGATGTGACCAAGGTGCTCGCCGACGAGAAGGTCAACATCTTGTCGGCCTCGGTCACCACCTCACGCGACCGGGTGGCGATCAGCCGGTTCACCTTCGAGATGGGCGACCCGAAGCACCTCGGGCACCTGCTCAATGTGGTCCGCAACGTCGAGGGCGTCTACGACGTCTACCGGGTGACGTCCGCGGCCTGAGGCGGCCCGCCCCCTAGTCGGCGCGCACGGACTTGATCGTGACCTTGGTGGCGGGCGGTCCGTCGTCGGGGCTGCGTCCGCCCGGCGCCACACCGGCCTCGGCGATCTTGTCCAGGGTGGCCAGACCGTCCTGCTGGATCCTGCCGAAGACCGTGTACTGCGGCGGCAGCATCGAGTCCCGGTACACCAGGAAGAACTGGCTGCCGTTGGTGCCCGGACCGGCATTGGCCATCGCCAGGGTGCCGCGCGGATACGTCACCGGCTGCTGGGCTGCGGGGTCGCCCTTGGCGTACTGGTCGGTGGGGTATTCGTTGTCGAACTCATAGCCCGGGCCGCCGGTGCCGTCGCCGGCCGGGTCGCCGCACTGCAGCACGCTGAGCATCGGCGACGTGGTGAGCCGGTGGCACTGGGTTCCGGAGAAGAAGTCTTTGGCGCCCAGGCTGATGAAACTGTTCACGGTGCAGGGTGATTGGGCATTGTTGAGCATCAAACCGATGGGGCCCTGGTCGGTCATCATCGACACGCTGACCTCGGCGGGCTCGGTCGGAACCTTGCCGGACCGCGGCGGGTCGACCGGTTTGCTGGCCGGCCGCGCCTTGGGGTACTGGCAGTCGGCGCCCAGGGTGGGCGAGGCGGTGAACTTCGGCAGCTGTCCGGGTTCGCCGGGCGAGGCCGCGGCAGAGTCGGCGGCCTCCGAGGTCTCCGACGTCGAGGCGGCGTTGACGTTGCCCGAGTCGCCGTCATCGCGCAGCACCACGAACACCACCCCGGCCAGTAGCGCCACGGCCACCACCGCGCCGGCGATCATCAGGATCCGGCGCTGCTTGCGGTCTGCCTCCGCGCGCTGGCGCACCTGCTCCTCCAGCTTGCGCTTGGCCTGGGCGCGCCGTTCTTCGTTCGTGGACACCGCCGGATTACCTCCCTGGCTCGCGGGTGAGTCGGCTCTACAGTCTGCCAAAGTCTCACCAGCACCGCCCACGTCCACGCCGCAACGGCGCGCAATGGGAAACTGGTCGACGTGTTGGTCACCGGATTCCCCGCCGGAATGCTGGCGTGCAACTGCTACGTCGTGGCGCAGCGGCAAGGCGCCGACGCGATCATCGTCGACCCCGGGCAGCGCGCGATGGCCCGGCTGCGCCACATTCTCGACGAGAATCGGCTGACGCCGTCCGCGGTGCTGCTCACCCACGGCCACATCGACCACATCTGGTCGGCGCAGAAGGTCTCCGACACCTACGGCTGCCCCACCTACGTTCACCCCGAGGACCGATTCATGCTCACCGACCCGCTGCGCTCTCTTGGCACGCTGCCGGGCCAGGCGCTTTTCGGCGTGCTGAGCAAAGTGATGTTCTCCGAGCCCAGACAATTGGTCGAGCTGGATCGCGACGGGGACAAGATCGGCCTGGGCGACACCACCGTCACCGTCGACCACACCCCCGGGCACACCCGCGGTTCCGTCATCTTCCGGGTCGCAGGCTTCGACACCGAGGTGGTGTTCAGCGGGGACACCCTGTTCCAGAATTCGGTCGGCCGCACCGACCTGCCCGGCGGCAGCGGCCGTGATCTGATGAACTCGATCGTCGACAAGCTGCTCCGCCTCGACGACGACACCGTGGTGCTGCCCGGCCACGGACCCAAGACCACCATCGGCGCTGAGCGCCGGTTCAATCCGTTTCTGGAAGGGCTGAGTGCGTGAGCACCTTTGCCGCGCCCAAGGGGGTGCCCGACTATGTTCCCCCGGCCTCGGCCGGCTTCGTCGCGGTGCGCGACGGTCTGTTGACCGCCGCCCGCCGCGCCGGTTACGGCGACATCGAGCTGCCGATCTTCGAAGACACTGCGCTGTTCGCACGCGGGGTGGGGGAGTCCACCGACGTGGTGTCCAAGGAGATGTACACGTTCGCCGACCGCGGGGACCGTTCGGTGACGCTGCGCCCCGAGGGCACCGCCGGGGTGGTGCGCGCGGTGATCGAGCACGGGCTGGATCGCGGCCAGCTGCCGGTCAAACTGTGTTACTCGGGGCCGTTCTTCCGCTACGAGCGTCCGCAGGCCGGCCGGTACCGGCAGCTGCAGCAGGTCGGGGTGGAGGCGATCGGTGTCGATGATCCGGCGCTGGACGCCGAGGTGATCGCGGTGGCCGACGCCGGGTTCCGTTCGCTGGGCCTGGACGGGTTCCGGCTGGAGATCACCTCGCTGGGCGACGACACCTGCCGGCCTGCGTACCGAGAATTGTTGCAGCAGTTCCTATTCCGGCTCGACCTCGACGAGGAGACCCGTCGGCGCGCCCAGATCAACCCGTTGCGGGTGCTCGACGACAAACGCCCGCAGGTGCGTGAGATGACCGCCGACGCGCCGGTGATGCTCGATCACCTCTCGGATGCCGCCAAGGCGCATTTCGACACCGTGCTGGCGCACCTGGCCGCGCTGGGCGTGCCGTACGAGGTCAACCCGCGCATGGTGCGCGGCCTGGACTACTACACCAAGACCACCTTCGAGTTCGTGCACGACGGGTTGGGCGCGCAGTCCGGCATCGGCGGAGGGGGACGCTACGACGGGCTGATGAGCCAATTGGGCGGGCAGGACCTGTCCGGGATCGGCTTCGGGCTCGGGGTGGACCGGACCCTGCTGGCGCTGGCCGCCGAGGGCAAGTCGGTGGGGGCGACCACCCGGTGCGACGTGTTCGGGGTGGGGCTGTCCGAGGCGGCCAAGTTGCGGTTGGCGGTCCTGGCCGGCCGGTTGCGCGCCGCCGGGGTGCGGGTCGACCTGGCTTACGGGGATCGCGGCCTCAAGGGCGCGATGCGCGCCGCCGACCGCTCCGGCGCGGTGGTCGCGCTGGTAGCCGGTGACCGCGACCTGGCGGCCGGCACCGTCGGCGTGAAGAACCTGGCCACCGGGGAGCAGGTCGACGTGCCGATCGACGATGTCGTGGCTCAGGTGTTGGACCGGCTGCCGCGAGATTGAAACCATGCAGGAAAAGTCGGCGAATTCCCTGCATGAGTGCAATTTCGCGGACTTGGTGCCGTCAGCAGTCGGGCGCGCGGTCGCGAGGCCTCCGGTAGCGTTGCGTGGTATGACGACCATGCGAAACGCGACAGTCAGGTTCGGCGCGGTGTTGCTGATGGCCGCCGCCGGGGTGGTGACCGGCCAAGCGACGGCATTCGCGGACCCGGGGGAGACGCCGACGCCGACCCCGACCGAAGCCCCGGCGGCGTCGCCGGCCGAGGGGTCCCCGGCGGAGTCCCCGGCGCCGACCCCGACCGAGAACGCGACGGAACCCTCGGCGGATGCCCCGGCCCCGAAGAAGAGCACGGCCGGCGGTCACGAGGTCACCTACACGATCACCGCCACGAGTGATCTGACCGGCAACATCTCCTACATCAAGACCGACCCGCCGAGCATGGCCGCCTACAACGCCAACTCCTCGGAGTACCTCGAGACCATCCGCGTGCCGATCGGCGGGGGACAGCCGCTGGTCTACACCACCACGCTGGCCGACCCGAGCCAGTGGGCGCTGGTCACCGCCAGCGGTGGGTTGCGCATCAACCCCGAGTTCCACTGCGAGATCGCCGTCGACGGTGAAGTGGTGGTATCCCAGCAGGGCGGCAGCGGCGTGACCTGCTCGACTCGCCCCTGGTAAAGACCGATAGGTCAGCCGGCGAACACGTAGACCCAGGCCTGCGCACCGGAGCGCAGCGGCACCGAAATCCGCCGGTAGGCGTCGACTTCGTAGTCGTCGGCGGCCGCCAGCTCGGCCGTGCTGATCGCGAACACCGTGCCGCTGACGAACGCGTCGGGCGCCGCCGAGGGGCGCAGGATGGGGTGGCGGTCGCTGCCGCTGAGCTCGACCACCTCGGGGTCGGTGATCGTCACGTAGTCCAGGTCATAGCCGATGATCGCGTCGGGCCGACCGTCCAGTTCACGCCCGAAGGTGCTGCGCTGCACCTCGGGTAGCCGCAGGGTGCCGTAGGAGAACAGCAGCTCGGTTTTCACCGCGCGGCGCCGGTCTCATCCGTGGCCACGACGAGGACCTCGGCCGGTTCGCTGCCGACCGCCCGGATGCGATGGCTGATCGAGGCGTCGAAGTAGGCGCTGTCGCCGGCCGCCAACGTCCAGGTCTGATCGCCGTACTCCAGTTCGATCATCCCGGTGTGGACGAAGACGAGCTCCTGGCCGTGATGAAGTGCGTGCAGCGGATGCGCATCCCGCGCGGTGTGCCCGCCAGGCCGTAATACGAACGGGGACATCGATTTTCCCAGCATGCCTGAGGCGACCGGCCGGTAGCGCTGGCGGTCCGTGCTGCGGTCGGCGGCGCGGTCGACGGCGATCTTGTCCTCCTCGCCGCGTTCGGAGAACAGTTGCGCGACATCGACCTCCAGGGCCTGGGCCACCTTGATGGCGGTCGCGATCGATGGTGTGCTGCGGCTGCGTTCGATCTTGGACAGGTAGCTCTTGGTCAACCCGGTCCGCTCGGCGAGGCCCTCGAGGGTGAGCCCCCGCTGTTTGCGGACGGTGCGCAACAGTGCCGTCATGGGATCATGATGACACAAATTGATGACACAAAGTGTCCTATCGGATAAGATGGTGTCATTATCGTCTTACGCTGAGGAGCCCCCATGGGTACCACTTTTCACGATTCCAAGCCCGACCTGATGCAGCGCGCCGAGCGCCGGTTCGCGGAGAACTTCGGGCAAGACGATTGGTCCATCCGCCAGAAACTGGCGTTGACCTGCCGGGTCTTGTCGGACCGCGGCCACGACTCAGGGCTGGCCGGGCAGATCACCGCGCGCGCCGAGGCGCCCGGTACGTACTACACCCAGCGCCTGGGCCTGGGGTTCGACGAGATCACCGAGGACAATCTGCTGCTCGTCGATGAAGACCTCAACGTCCTCGAAGGCGACGGAATGGCCAACCCCGCCAACCGCTTCCACAGCTGGATCTACCGGGCGCGCCCCGACGTGCAGTGCATCGTGCATACCCATCCGTTCCACGTGGCCGCGTTGTCGATGCTGGAGACCCCGCTGATCATCTCGCACATGGACACCACGCCGCTCTATGACGACTGCGCGTTCCTGCCGAGCTGGCCGGGGGTGCCGGTCGGCAACGAGGAGGGCGAGATCATCTCGCAGGCTATCGGCGACAAGAAGGCGATCCTGTTGGCTCACCACGGTCAGATCGTGGCCGGCGCCAGCGTAGAGGAGGCGTGCTCGCTGGCGGTGCTGATCGAACGTGCCGCCGCGCTGCAGCTGGCCGCGATGGCCGCCGGCACCATCAAGGAACTCCCCGAGAAACTGGCCCGCGAAGCCCACGACTGGACCTTGCTGCCCAACCGCAGCGCGGCCAATTTCGCCTACTACGCCCGTCGGGCGCTGGCCGGCCACCCCGACGCGATCAGCCGCTAGAAAAGGAGCATTTCGTGGCAGTACAGTTGCGCGGCATCATCGGCTACCCGGTCACGCCGTTTGCCGACGGTGCCGGTATCGACACCGCCGCCTTGACCACCGTCATCGACCGCCTCGTAGAGGCCGGCGTGCACGCCATCGCGCCGTTGGGCAGCACCGGTGAACTGGCCTACCTCAGCGAAGCCGAGTTCGACACCGTGGTCGACACCTCGATCGCGGCGGTCGCCGGACGCCTGCCGGTGCTGGTCGGGGTGTCGGACCTGACCACCGCCACGACGGTGCGCCGGGCCCGGTACGCCGCGCGGGCCGGCGCCGACGCGGTGATGGTCGCGCCGGTGTCGTACTGGAAGCTCTCCGAGCGGGAGATCACCACCCACTATCAGGCGGTCTCCGATGCGGTCGACATCGCCATCGTCGCCTACAACAACCCGGCTACCTCCGGGGTGGACATGAGTCCCGAGCTGTTGGTGGGGATGTTCCAAGACATCGAGCACGTCACCATGGTCAAGGAGTCCACCGGGGATCTGACCCGGATGCTGCGTATCGCCAAGCTGTCCGACGGGCACCTGCCGTTCTTCAACGGCAGCAACCCGCTGGTGCTCGACGCGCTGCGCGCCGGGGCCGCCGGCTGGTGCACCGCCGCGCCCAACCTGCGTGCCCAGCCGTGCCTGGACCTCTATACCACCATCACCGCCGGTGAGCTCGACAAGGCGCAGGCGCTCTACGACGACTTGAAGCCGCTGCTGGAGTTCATCGTGGCGGGCGGGCTGCCCACTACGGTCAAGGCCGGTTTGGAGTTGCTCGGTGTACCGGCAGGAGCGCCGCGGCGCCCCCTGCTGCCGCTCGACGAGGCGGGCCGCGCCGAACTGAGCCGGTTACTCGCGCTTTAACCCAGATCGGCTGCGGCGAAGGTGTCGCACTGGTTGGGGTCGCCGGTCTGGTAGCCGACGGTGAACCAGTGCTGACGCTGCGCCGACGCGCCGTGAGTCCAGGACTCCGGGTTGACGTGACCGGTGGCGGCCTGCTGAATGCGGTCGTCGCCCACCGACGCCGCCGCAGACAGCGCGTCGCGGATGTCGTCGTCGGTCAAGGGTTTGAGGAACGGCACTCCGGTGCTCTGCTGCTTGGTCACCGATGCGTAGTGCGCCCACACCCCGGCGTAGCAGTCGGCCTGCAGTTCGGTGCGCACCCCCGCGCCGGTGGCGCCCTGCGCGCCGTGCTGAGCCCGGCCGAGCACGCCGCGCAGGTTCTGCACGTGGTGGCCGAATTCGTGGGCCACTACATACTCCTGTGCCAGCGGCCCGCTGCTCGAGCCGAACTGGTCGACGAGCACCTGGAAGAAGTCGGTGTCGAAGTAGGCGGTCTGGTCGGCGGGGCAGTAGAACGGCCCGACGGCGCTGCTGGCGGCCCCGCATCCGGTGTTGGTCTGCCCGGTGAAGAGTTGCACCTGCGGGCGGCTGTAGCCGGGCATCAGCTCCGACCACACCGCGTCGAAGGAGTTCGCGGTGGCCACCACCCGGCACTGCACGTATTTCTTGGCGTCCGCACCGGTGCGGCACTTGTTCAGGTCGAAGCCCGGCGCCGAGTACTGCCCGCGGTCCACCGGCTGCTGGCTGAGCACATCACCAGGGTCGGCCCCCAGGAGCAGCGCCACTACCAGAATCACCAACCCGGTGACACCGCCGCCGATGGCGATACCACGGCCGGCCCCGCCGGATGAGGTGGTGCTGGTATCGATCTGGATACCTTCGTTGAAGGTCATCGCACGCTCCGTCGGATTTCCGTAGTTTCACTGGTGGCCGGCCGCCCGGCCTATGAGTCCCCTTAGCTTCGCACAACCGCACCGGCCAGCCGGGCTGGTTGCCGGCGGCGGCGAGCGGTTGACCATGACAAATCCAGGCGCCGGCTAAGTGAAGACAACTTTGTCTGACCAGTTCCCAAACCTTTACTGAATGTTTGTCGCGGTGCTGTACGGGGTGGAGATACCGGTGTTACGTTCTGCTTCCGGCTGTAGAGGGACCAGCACCCTCAACGGCCGCTACAGCTATCTGGAGAGGTTGTCTGCTCGGTGAACACGTCAGCTCATCGTCGCGCCCCGATACGGCGCCTCGGGTTGAGCCGTCGGATCGCACCGGCAACCGAATCCTTTATCAGACCGTTATTACAGGAGTCGGCTAGAGTGACGTGCGTCAACTCGTGACCCAGCCTTCTATCGCGTAACACCACATCGCTTCAGGTCCAGGAGGAAAGATGGCATTCGTAACCGCTCAGCCGGAGGTTCTGACGGCGGCTGCGGGCAGCCTGTCGGGAATCGGTGACTCTATGACCGCGGGAATGGCTGCCGCGGCAGCTCCCACCACCGGAGTGATCCCCCCTGCGGCCGACATGGTGTCGGCGTTGACTGCTGCCCAATTCGCCACCCACGCCCAGCTGTTCCAGCAGGTCAGCGCCCAGGCTGCGGCGGTTCACCAGCAAATCGTGGCCACCCTGAGCGGGAACTCGAACGCCTACGCCCTCACTGAGGCTGCCAACGCCGCTGCGGCCGGCTGAGTCGGGGCGCGTCCATGAGCTTCAGTGTGTTCCCGCCGGAGATCAACTCCGGCTTGATATATACCGGGCCCGGCTCGGCGCCCCTGCTCGAGGCGGCGGCGGCCTGGACGAACCTGGCAGCCGAACTCTCGACGTCGGCGACGGCGACGCACTCGGTGATCACCAACCTCGGCTCGACCTGGACCGGGATGGGATCCGCGGCGGCGACGTCTTCGGTCACGCCCTATGTGGCCTGGCTGGAGCAGGCGTCCGCCAACGCCACCCAGAACGCGGCTTTGGCCACCCAGGCGGCCGCGCTGTTCGAGGCGGCCAGGTCAGCGTCGGTGCCTCCGCCGGTGATCGCGGCGAACCGGGCGATGCTGCTGGCGTTGATCTCGACCAATTTCTTCGGGCAGAACACCCCCGCCATCGCCGCAACCGAGGCCCAATATGAGGCGATGTGGGCGCAGGACGGTGCCGCGATGGACACTTACAATGCGTCGGCGCAGGCCAACAACAATCTGATGCAGGCCCAGACGGCGCCGCCGAACTCCGCTCAGGCGACGCAGCCGGGCTCGGCCGCGGACAGCAGCGGAGCCCCGATCCCCGGCAGCCCCGACGGCGGGACCGTCAACCCGGGGTACAACCTGTCGACCATCGGCGGGATCTTGAACACCCTTGGCATCCCCGACACCGCGCTCTCGGGTGTCGACCCGACCCTGCTGGCCACGCCGATCAACACGCTGACCTCGCCGATGACGATGGGTACGTCGTTCGGCATGATGGCGATGCGCATGCTGATGATGCTGCCGCAGCTGGCCCGGTTGGGGGCGATCGGCGGAACGAGTGCCCTGGCCGGACAGTCCGCCGGAGCCACCGGCGCCGGCACCCTGATGACCCAGATCGGCGACTTCGTCAACGACAAGCTGCAGGGCGCGGTCGGCGTGCTGGCCGGGCACTTCAGCTCTGCCACCAACGCGATCTCCGCCAAACTCGGGCAGGCCGCCTCGATGGGCGCGCTGAAGGTGCCGCAGGCCTGGTCGATGGCCGCCGACGGCATGGTCCGTGCCGCCCCGGTGCTGCCGTCCACCACGGTCAGCGCCCCCATTCAGACCATGTCGGCGTCATCGGGACTCCCCGGTGGCCCGTTCGGCAACGCGCTGATGGGCGCCATGGCCGGACGCGGACTCGGCGCGGTCGCCGCCAAGGCCCCCAAAGTGATGCCCCGTTCGCCGGCCGGCGGGTAACGGAAGGGGCCTGATCAGACGTGTCCGCCGGGCCGCCGCCCGGCACCACAACGAATTCCGAGCAAGAAGGAGAGATTTTCATGGCAACACGTTTTATGACTGATCCGGACGCGATGCGTGCGATGGCGGGGCGTTTTGATGTGCATGCCCAGACGGTGGAGGATGAGGCCCGGCGGATGTGGGCGTCGT
>Ga0164242_10010082_pt1 | contig 10138 bp, 9 predicted proteins | sample OricomgcompostMG_FD_108783 | JGI IMG/M metagenome (GOLD analysis project Ga0164242, IMG submission 108783) | Miracle-Growth compost microbial communities from Emeryville, California, USA - Original compost - Miracle growth compost (MG) ... | reverse complement strand
TTTTTTGAATCTTTGCAGTGTTTGTATATCCTGTTGTTTTTGATAGTCGTGTAGTCCTTGTTCGACGTATTCTAATCCCCGTGTCATCAACCGGTAATACATCTGCGCCAACTTTCGCGCCGTGGCAGTGTTTGCAACAGCGGCACAAGTTCGGCCTTTGAGACGGCGGTAGAATCCGCCTAATGCTAAATGCCTGCTGCCAGCAATACTCATTGCCGCTTCCTTAAAAATTTGTCCGGCTACCGTCTTGCGGCGCGCCACACGCCGGCGCCGTTTGCCGGATTCATGGCGGCCTGGCGCCAATCCTAACCAGGCCGTAAAATGCTTCTCGCTGGGCCATCGGCTCAAGTCCGTTCCCAACTCACCGACCAATTTCATAAACCCCAAAGGGCTGATGCCCGGCAAAATTGCCGCATCCCGCCCCTGGCACAGCCTCACCAGCTTACCGTGCAAATCCTCTATCTGCGGCGCGTTATGCCGTATCTTGGAAACAGCTTGTGGCGGTTTTGTGTCCATCTCTTTAGTTGACTCAAGCAGCCATCGCTCAATTTGCCCATCACAGGCCGCCATCTGAGACTGGCAAAAACGATAGCCTTGCAACGCCTGGGACAAGGCAAAAACATGATGCTTTTCCCAACTGCCTTGCAGACTTGCCACCACCTGATCCCGTTTGCGTTTGAGAATCTGCCCGCTGCACAACTCCGTCAGCTTTTGAGGATCGCGTTCTCCGCCTACAATCGCTTCGATCACGCGCAGCCCGCTGACACCGTTGATCTGGCTAATCACGTCATGCAGACGCACATTCATCAAAATCAAGGCCTTCTGCATTTGTTGCACATACATCGCCCCCAAACCCACCTGATCCTCGCGCAAACGATACAAACAGCGAAGCTCCAAAATAGCGGCAGGCGGAATAAAACACGGACTGAGCAAACCATGCGAATGCAGCATCGCGTGCCACTGACAGTCGCTCACATCTGTCTTACGGCCCGGCAGGTTGCGCGCGTGCGCGCCATGAAACACCGTCACTTCAAAACCACATTTGCACAAGTGATCGTGCAAAGGAATCCAATACACTCCCGTCGCTTCCATCGCCACCCGCTCAATGCCCGCGCTTTGCAGATATTCACCCAGTAAAATTATCTCACTGGTAAATGTCCCAAAACGCTTCACCGGCTCTTCCGCCACAGCCACGAAGAGCGATTCGCTGCCAATATCAATGGCACAAACACCACGCTCAATACGCTCTATCTTCCTAACACAGCTACTCTGGGGAATGCCTTCACTCATGATGATCCTATCAACTTAAAATTAGCCCAGAACGCGCCCAACGCACAAATACAAAAGAGGAAACTCTGCTAAACGGGAAAACCAAAACTGACATCAATAAACACTACTGACTCTGTCAGGGACTCACCATACTCCTTTTCTCATGCGTCGGAACAAACCTCGCAATCGGTAAAAAACACCACGCAAGCTACTGATACACTGCACGATCTGAAACCAATACATAGTATCGAGTTCTTTTCTGCCCTTTACCAGCAACGCACGGTCAGAACCTCGCAATGACACACATTATGGTTCATTTCTCTTAATTTGCATGGGCCCCATACTTTGTTCCTCAGAATGATGTCGGGAAATATAAAGTACTTTTCCAATAAAAGTAAAATAACCCTATCGAACTTTTTGCATCGCTCGCGGCATCTAATGAATAGAAGATTAAAAACGGAGGAGAATGGAAGCGATTTTTAGCGGTGTGCCGACGTTTCATGCGTTGAAACAATGTGCCATCGATTTGCCACAAAACAACGCTGATGAAAAAGTACTTTTGTCGCGTTGCCGCGCTGGTGAACTGGCGGCGTTTGATGTGTTGCTGAATCGTTATCGCGAACGCGTGCTGAATCTGGCTTTTCAATTATTGGGCGACCGCAACGCTGCCGAAGATGTGGCGCAGGAAGTTTTCGTCAATGCCTTCGCCGCCATCGGCCAGTTTCGCGGCGACGCGGCATTTTTCACCTGGCTTTATCGCCTCACGCTCAATGCCTGCCACGCCAATGCGCGGCGGCGCAAAGATTGGATTTCCTGGGAAGAAAAAGAGCACGCCGCAACCCATAATTCCTCTCCCGAAAAAGACGCCATTGCACATTTATCCGTGCAACGCGCTTTGAGCGAGCTAACTCCCACATTGCGCAGCGTGCTGGTTTTGCGTGAATTGCATGAATTGAGTTACGAAGAAATCGCGCAGATTTTGCATTTGCCAATAGGCACGGTGCGCTCGCGATTGCACGAAGGCAGACGCCGCTTCCGCAAAATTTGGGAGGCATTATGAATCACAAGTCGCACGAAGAATGGCCGGAGGAATTGCAAAAAGCAATACACGAATATCCGCGCATCGAAGCCTCGCCGGATTTTAATCAGCGCGTGTTGCAAGCATTGGCCGCAAAGCAAGCGCAACAAAGCAAACTGGAAATATTCTGCGATAATCTGGACAAGATCTTTGAACGGCCAATCCTTAAATTATTGGCTACCTCGCTTTTTGCGATTCTGTTGGCGTGGGGCGGTTCCAATCTGCTATTGCAATGCAGCGGCGCGGCGATGCCAAACGCGAATACACCAACGATTCCATTTCAGGCGCAAACGCTGGATTCCCTGCCGCCGCATTTGTCTAATTTATACGCCGAGCAATCGGAGTTCGGATTACAATTCCCGCCAACTAACAACGCGCCGTCAAAGCCTGCCGCAAAAGTACTTTTACCGGGCAGAAAGGAGACATCATGTTCACCAAACGAAACTATTGTGTGGGGATAATTATTTTTGCGGCGGTTTGGGTGTTGATTTTGGCGGTGCCGAAAACTCGGGGGATTTTGAGGTCGCAGATTGAGGAATCAAAGTCACAGCAACAGTATCTATTCCTACCTTTCGGAAACAATGCGCTCAACATAAGTGATGCCCAGAAATATATGAAGTCTTCTAATGATCCTGCCGTCAAAATGACATTATTGTTAAATCAACAAACGACACACATCTTTACGACAAGAACAGAAGCGATTAAACAATACGACAATTTGCTCAAACAATATCCTAAAAACCTTTGGCTGATAAAAAAGCGTTTGATTGCAAGTATTTCTTATGGCTTCAAACTCCCTATGGACTCCACGTTTCGCAAACGGATTTACCCGGACTACATGCCAAATATTAGTAAAGCGGAGAATCAGCAATTCCAACGCGAAATTCCCCGCGCGTTGCAGATCGCGCTCTACGGAGAAAAATTAGATCCGGAAAATTCTTTCTTCAATTGGATGCAAGCATCTCTTTTATTCGCACAGGATAAACCCGAATTTGCCTTGCAGGCATTAGAGAAAGGTGCGCGCAAAAAGTACTTTGATGATGGTTTCGGTGGAAGTAGAAAAGCCTCTATTATTGCAGCTGAAATTACGGGAAGAAATTTATTCGAAGAAAGATTCCTCGCAAATTATTCTGTCTTCTTAGAAGATATGCCCATTCTCACCGAAACAAATATGGCGGCAGTATCGCGAGGTGCATTGGCCGAACACCACGGAGATCAACAACAAGCACTAAAAATATATGGCGCTCAACTTCAGCTTTGCCAGCAGGTGCTTGCATACACACAAAAGTTCGGTTACAGCGGCGTTGCTAATAATTTAGCGATTAATGCGTGGTTATCAAAAAAGCGTTTTCCAGCATGGAGTAAGCAAAGGCCTAAAACGTCATCAAGAGGAGGCATGCCTCATTTAGAAATGCGGAAATGGTACGCATGGAGAACAACTGTGGCGGCTGATCTTTTCGCTAACTATGCGGCAACTAATCATCGTCCCGATTTAAGCGTCATGGCGAAAAAATTAGGCAACACTTTTTTTGTGGCAACCGATCAACCACTGCATGCGCAAACTGATGAGGAAGTCAATGCTCTTTTCGGAAAATTTCAAATGCAATTACTATTCCAACTCAAATGGATTGGAATGCAACTATTCAAATGTTTGGAATTATTTGTCCCGCTATTTCTGCTGATTTCTTTGCCTGTTCTAATAACGTTACAAAAATACCCCAACATCCGTGCAACACTCAACCAACAAATAAACATTGTAAATGTTGTTGCAGGGACGCTTTTTACATTATGCGTTTTTGGTTTTCTATTAACGTTTGCATTATCGCAGGGAGTTTCCTCCTATTACTATGACAACTTTTCTAACAATTTTGGTTCTGCAAAAATGGACCATATAAATATTCTCAGAGGCTATATCAGAATGTATTACTGGTGGATTCCATTTGCGGCGTGTTATATCTATTGTTCCATATCGACATTATGGAAATGCCGTAAAAGTACTTTTGTGAATGAAACTCAAAGGGCATTAACTATTTCAATCGGTGTAGAAAAGTTAGAGAAGATAAGTAAGCGCATTTCAATTGCTCACCAGATAATATGGTGGATCGTTGTGGCTCTACTCGAATTATTCTGGTTTGGGTGGATCGTTACGACCAATGTCAGCTACATTTTAATTCCGTTGACATTAATCATTTCGGCTGTCATTTGGTGGTTTGCAAAAAATATCCATTTACCTGCGCCTACTGTTTTTACAGGAACCTACTGGCTGCTATTCGCCACCTGGATGCAACGTTCATTGGCGCTACTGATTTTAATTTTCACGTTGGCTTACGGGGTCACTTCGTGGGCATCGTTGCCATTGCGGCACAACGCAAATACGCAATTGGATCATGTATTAAAAGTCGGCGAAGTGACGGCTTTGCGGGAAGTTCTTCAGCGTGATAAAGCGCAGAATCCTGACGTGAATGCTGTGGAGTAAAAGTCCTTTTACCCTATTTCCTTTTACTCTTTGTTAAAAGTACTTTCCCCGCATTCCTTCGGCAACTCTCCCGAAACTGCCGCGGCGTTGATCCGGTCCATTTCTTAAAACTATGCGAAAAATGCGTCTCGTCATAAAACCCCAGATAACGCGCGATGATCCAGCAGGAATCGTTGGTTTCTTGCAGGCGATTGCACGCCACCTGACGGCGATGCTGGTTGCGGAATTGGATGGGCGGTTGGCCGGCGCGTTGGTGGAAGTGGCGGCGGAAGGAATCGTAATTCATGCCCAGCGTTGTGGCGATTTCGCGTAAATCCGGTTTGCGGCTGAGATCGTTTGTCAGCATCACACAAGCTTTGGTAAACCAATCTTCCGGAGCGGCGGTGTGGATTTTGGGAGTGGCGGCTTCCATTAGCTCCAGCAAAAAGGTGAGGAATTGCGAAACTTCCCGCGTCACGCCATGCAAATTGCCGGGGCGTGGCGCTCGCAATAATTGCTCAAAACGCTTTTGCCACGGCGCGATATTTTCCACATGCCACACCGGGTAAGCGGTATTCAGCACGCTACACTCGCATAACGTATCAAAAACCGGCCCCTTAAAACCCAAACACATTTCATTCCAAATCCGCCCGTCGTCAGGCGCGTAACGATGTTTAAATCGTGGAAAATGGAGGATGAAATCACCATTTGCAATTTGACAACAAAAATTATTTTCATCGTCATAATGACCTTGCGTGCCGGGCAGAAGCATCACAAAACCATACAGCGACGTGCGAAACCGCAGACGATCCGGCTTGCGCCAATGATTTAAATCGCCATGCTGGCCCGTGCCGGCGGCTTTCAATTCGCCGAGCGGACAAGTGGCGGCGTTTTCAAAAAACAATTCATTGCGTCCGGCGAAATCCGAGAGTTTCCGGGAGACTTTCATTTTTTACAAAAAGGTTGCCTGTGATTTACATGTTATTCTGTCTTATATTATGGCATAATTGGTTAAAGGAGCTAAGCACTATGTCAACAAATTATCGAATAAAAGGATTTACGTTAATTGAGCTATTAGTCGTCATTGCTATTATTTCAATCCTCGCAGCTATTCTATTCCCCGTCTTCGCCCGCGCTCGGGAAAACGCGCGGCGCGCCAGTTGCATGAGCAATGTGAAACAAATCGGGTTAGGTTTTATGCAATACACGCAAGATTATGACGAAGAATTTCCGCCGGCGTTATATTGCGGCGTGTGGTCATCGGATTACAGTTCACGAACGATTGATACCGATCCCAGCAAACCCAGCGGCGTTTATAAAGTGAGCTCCGGCGGCACGGCCAATCACTGGGTGAGTTGGATGGATGCGATTTATCCGTATATCAAAAGCACGCAAATTTTCCGTTGCCCCTCCGCCACCGGCGCCGCCACCACGCCCAGTTATGGTTATAACCGCTTAATCGGTTTGCCCACGGCGTGCAAAGGCGGCATTGCGTTAGCTCAAATTCAGCGGCCATCAGAAGTCATTCTCTCGATGGATTACCATTTTAATTATGTGGTCTACGCGAATGCTGTGGATTATTGCGGAACTTTTCAAACATCCAGCACCTATTTTCCTCTGGCGTTTCCGCACTTTGAAGGCGCCGTGATGAATTTCGCGGATGGACATGCCAAATGGTATTTGCATAATTCGCCCGTGATATGCAAACCCGGCGTCACGGAAACGAATCAGCCGGCATGGAATCCGGCGTTGCCGTAAAAGTACTTTTAGACAAACACAACTCCCTCTCCCCGGCGGGGAGAGGGCTGGGGTGAGGGGCGATTTGCGATGGCAAGTTATAACCCTCACCCTAACCCTCTCCCTGATAGGGAGAGGGAATTATGTTACAAGGAAAACAATATGAACTACATGAAATCTATTTTAAAAAACTGCCTGATCGGCACGCTGGCATTGGGAATGATCAACGTCACGCAAGCTGCGCCGGAAAATAAAAATTTGCTGCCGAATGCAAACTTTGGAAATCCGCCAGCACAAAACGGCACATTGAAAAATTTGCCCGAAGATTGGACGGCGTATGATTGGGGGCCGGGCGATAATCCTATTCAAATCACGCGCAAAGCAGCCGCCGGACACACCGGCGGGGTTGCGGTGTTGGCGGAAAATAAATCCGCTATTTCCAAAGCGGGAATATATATCCATGTGCCGTTGGAAAGCGGCACCTATGAGTTTTCTGTGTGGGCGAAAGCGGAGAAGGGACAAACCGCCAAAGTTCGCCTGTATCTGGCGAGCGCCTATTCTCCTATTTTTACTATTGGCGATCAATGGAAGCAGTTGCAATTTACTAACTCCAGCGCGAATATCGGCGCATCAACAAAGGGTGCGGAAATTAGTATTCAAAATGTGTCTGGCCGCGAGAATACGGTGTGGTTTTCCGATGCGGCTTTGCAGCGTGTGCCGGATGTGAAATATAATGTCGTTCCCGACACGCGTTCCAACCGTCCGCGCACCATTTTGAATAGCCAGATCAATGTGAATTATCTGCGCGACACCGCGGCGGATTGGGCAAAGCGCGGGTTTCGCGGGTTTAATTTGCTGGGCATTATGAACAGCCAGGATAGCGATGTCTGGGCGTCCGATGGCGACGCCGCGACGCAGGGCGAAAATGACGCCATGTTAAAAGCGGTGCGCGATTGCAATATCGCTTGCAAAAAAGTCGGCATCGATTCCAACTTTGTGAAAGTGGGTTTATATAAAACCTTGCCTGATCCATTTGATGATGCGGCATGGAAAAAGATCACCGAAAACTTCCGCCAGGGCGCGCGTTTTGCAAAGCTCAGCGGCTGCGTGGGAATTTCGCTGGACACCGAATATGTATCCAAACAATATCAACCCACCTGGGCCGGCTACGCCAAAAATCCCCATCCGCTGCTGGAATTGAAAGCGAAATTCAAGCAGCGCTGGAATGATATTACGGCGGCAATGTTGCAGGAATATCCCGGCATGGTGCTGACGATTTTGCCGGAAGGAATCATGCATTACGGCGAACTGTATCAGGATCTTTTCACAGGAATCATCAGCGCCATGGCCAAGACGCAAGCACCCGGCGGCGTGCATGTGATGTCGGAAAGCTCGTATCACATGGTCAGCATCAACGCGTTGGACAATTTTGCGAATAGAGTTCAAACGGAAACACAAAATGCATTGCCCGCCGATTTAGTGCCCTATTGGAAAAAGTATTGCAGTGTCGCGCTGGGCGCGTGGCCGCTGGGCTATTACCGCGCCATCATGAAAGACGGCAAACGCATCGGCTGGAGCGGGCGCGAAGAAACCTTTGGAGACAAAATCGTGGGGTCATACGCCGATAAAAGCGCCTGGTATACGCCGGAAGTTTTCAAAATCCAAATGACGGGAATCAATACATTCAGCCCGCGCTATGATTGGATTTACGCGCACGGCGATGTGTTCTGGCAATGGACGGAAGAGCAGAAAAAGCATTATGAAGACATGACGAATAATCGCATTTTTAACGTGCTATTGCCGACGGTGCCGAATCTGCAGGAATACTTTGATGTATTGGCACATCCGCAATTGGCTGAGGTGGAGAAGTAAAAGTACTTTTAGGGGCACAAGGACAGCACTTTGTTGATCCGTTGTTAGGACGAAAGCAGTTTCATCTCTTTCGCCCCTCGCGAATAAATTCGACGATTTCATTCGTGGAAATGCCTAAATCTACGCCTGTGACATCAAGGGCAGAGCGTTTGGGAGTTTCCGGTTTGAGCACAAATGTTTGGCCGTCCTCGCGCCGGATACGAACTTCGCCTTCTTGGCGTGCTTGCTCCAAAAGAACGGAAAGGCTTTGTTGGGTTTCAAGGTATGTTTGCATCGGTTTGTGTCACCTCCAATACATCTATTCCAATGGCCTTTGCTGCGCGAACCAAACCTGTATCCAAACTGAGCAATGGACATTTGTGATTGATGGCACACGCAATAATGTAAGCATCGTAGGCGTAGATATTGAGTTGTGACGCCAGTTCAACCGCCTGAACCAAATCAACTTCCATTAAGTTTAGTGGAATCTGTTTGTAAATCTCAACCGCAGCTTTGGCCTGCTCGATAGTGATGCGTCCACGTTTAAGCATAGCAGAGAAAGCATTGCCGATTTCCCAATAAACAGAGAGCGGAGCAAACAAATCAGCGCCTTGCGTTTGTGCCACCAAAGCAGACTTCTCTGGTTCATTGGCTATAACCGCAATGATGACGGATGTATCTATGATGAGATCCATGTGCGTGCTCCTAATAGAAGCAATTTTACCAAAATCAGTTTTGGAAGACCTGCACTTTTAATAATGCTGCGCGCGTATGACAACGACCTAAGCACACTCACCGCCAAAGAGCCTGAATGAGCGCAAGCCTTAGGCAGTTGTTAGGCTTCGGTTTTACCTATATTTCCGTCATTCCGTCTCGACAAAGACCCACTGAAGGTGAGGCTCAACAATTTGCTTTGGAACAATGGCAAAATAAATCTTTTGCTCACTTGTTAATTTGCCGTTGATTGTAACAGTATCATCTCCCCATAAATCATTATGCCTTGTGATCTCAACTGGCTTAATCTGGTAAAGCCAAATAATTGCTGTGGATTCACCGTCGTAGCCCTTCAAATTGGGAATGGTGTCTTTCACAGTCTCAGGAGGCTGCTGAGACAATATGCCGCCGTTACAATCGTTGCCTCCACATGGGCCTTCGGCCACAACAAAATCACTCGTCATGGCACTGATGTTGAACGCATCTTCGACCTTAGCTGTTTTGGCATACACCTTTTGTATTTTGAATGATAACTTTTGGGGACGCCTGCTGTTGGAGATGAGAGGGAAGACAACTATTGCGAATATCAGTAGAGCTAAGCCGCCAATCAGCCATATCCAAATCTTCCGCTTCTTCATGTTTTAAGTATTACACGCAGTCAAGTTATACAACATCTTGTTAGTCACGGATAAGGCAGGAGGTTCAATTCGTCTATATTGACGCTGAGATGTTTCGAGCCGTATTACGTGCATCGGTTGCAAGCGTAAATGGAATGGCATATCGGACAGATTTGAAAGATGGTTTGAATTTCAATATTATCGCAAAATTCAGGATCATTGTCCCAGATGTAAACCCCAGGCACGGGCTGATTCCAAATGACAGCAAAGACATCTATGAAGCAACTGTTCCTACATTTTATATTCGGGCATGTCACTGTGGGAACACCTTGCCACATACGTTGAACGCCGCCCAACTGGGTAAAAGGATAGCCGCTTTGCTTTAGAAAATTCCGGTCGGTGTCACTCAAGTATTCG
>Ga0164242_10010081_pt1 | contig 10139 bp, 12 predicted proteins | sample OricomgcompostMG_FD_108783 | JGI IMG/M metagenome (GOLD analysis project Ga0164242, IMG submission 108783) | Miracle-Growth compost microbial communities from Emeryville, California, USA - Original compost - Miracle growth compost (MG) ... | reverse complement strand
CGTCGGGCAGGTGATCGCGCAGATGGGCGATGTCGTCGTACTTCACCGCGCCGTTGACCACCATGTAGATGCTGCCGTCGTCGAGCCGCGTCAGCATCAAATCGTCGAGAATGCCGCCGTTCGTCGCCAGCAGCAGCGAATATTTCTGGCTGCCGGGCTTCAGCGCCTTTACGTCGGCCGGGATCAACGCCTCAAGCGCATCATCGAGTCCGTCGCCCGACAGGTGGAGCTGCCCCATGTGGCTGACGTCGAACAGCCCGGCCGACTCGCGCACCCACAGGTGCTCGGCCATGATGCCTTCGTACTGCACCGGCATCCAATAGCCGGCGAACTCGACCATCCGGCCGCCCTTCGCACGGTGCCATCCGTCGAGCGGCAGCGTGGCCGTTTCGATATCGTCGATCGTGTCGGTTTCGTCGCTCATTCGCGGTCTCCGGCGCTTCAGGAAACGACGCATCGGCCGGTTGCCCGGTTCCGCTTGCGCCGCCCCCTCTGTCACGGAACCTGAGAGCTTTCCCCCGCTGACGGGGTTACCCCTTCGGTGAGGCGCGCCTCAAAGGCGCGCCCGCTTTCCAGAGTGCCGATCAGCCCCGCGCGGTCTGGGGTGCCTGAGAGATTCCGGGGCGGTTGCTCCTTCGGCGGATCCGGCCTTGCCGGATCACTCTCCCGCGCGAAGCCCATGGCGGCTGCCCGCCATCGACGATCCGCCCCCTGAAGCAGCGGCCGAGCCGAGTCAATTGGGATTTATGGCCGGCGCCAGCAGCATCAGATGAACGGTGCCAGTTCGCTTCCCCACCCGGCCACCCATAGGATAATTGCATTGGGTGGCCGGGTGGGGGAGCGGACTGGCACCGCCCATAAAAACGCTTCAGCGCGTCGCGTTGTACTTGAGCTGGTCCTCGGTCAGCTGGAAGCCGACCAGCGCCTGGAAGGTCGCGCGCTGCACCGCCTCGCGGATCTTGGGGCGCGACAGCGGATCGACCGCGGCGTCTTCCTGCCCCGCCTTGCGCGGACGGGTGAGGTCGCGGCGGATATCCTCGGGCAGCGTTGCCGCAGCGCGATCGACTCGCGCGCTGGCCTGGCCGGTGGTCGAGGTACGCGCCTGGCCGGCATCGAAATGCACCCCGACGGCACCGGTGCGCTTGGCGACAACCTGCGAGCCGCCCTGCACCACAGCGATATAATAAGGCAGCGTCACGTCGCGCGCGCCGTCGGTGCGGGTGCGCGTCGCGTCGACCCGGAAGGTGACGTTGGTGATGACCTGCTCGCCGCTCGAATCGCAGGTCGAGCGCACGTCAGTCATCGTCGCCGAGACATCGAGCGCGCTTTCGTCGTGGCTGGTCGCCGGGTTGAACAGCGTGATGTCGCCGGTACCAGCGGGAATCCCGACCTCGGGGCAGGCGGTGCGGACCGCGGTGATGCCCTGGGCGGTGATGTCGCCGCTATGGGCGCAGCCGCCCGCGGCGAGGAGAAGACCGGCGGCAACGGCGATTTTGCGGAATGTCACGGACACGCGAACCTTTTCGATCGACGAAGGGGCCGTTGCGCGCGCACCGGCCCCGAAATCGGTGGCACCATAGGAACCGCCTTTCGCCGAAGCAAGCAATCGCGTAGAGGCTCGGGCCATGGAGGCTTCCGAAAAACCACGGCTTGACCTGCTGATCGCGGCGCCGCGCGGCTTCTGCGCCGGCGTCGACCGCGCGATCCGCATCGTCGAGCTGGCGATCGAGAAGCATGGTCCCCCCGTCTATGTCCGGCACGAGATCGTCCACAACGGCTTCGTCGTCGATCGGCTGCGTGCCTTGGGCGCGGTGTTCGTCGAGGAGCTCGACCAGGTGCCCGACGGCGCGCCGGTGGTCTTCTCCGCGCACGGCGTGCCGAAGGTGGTGCCGGCGGCGGCGGAGGCGCGCGGGCTCGACTATCTCGACGCGACCTGCCCGCTGGTTTCCAAGGTGCATCGCCAGGCCGAGCGGATGGTCGAGGCGGGGCGGCACATCCTGTTCGTCGGCCATTGCGGTCATCCAGAGGTGATCGGCACGTTCGGCCAGGTGCCGGCGGGCAGCATGTCGCTGATCGAGACGGTCGAGGATGCAGAGGCGTTCGCGGCTGCCGATCCCGACAATCTCGCCTTGCTCACCCAGACGACGCTGTCGGTCGACGACACCGCCGAGATCGTCGCCAACCTGAAGCGCCGCTTCCCCTCGATCCAGATGCCGCGCGGCGAGGACATCTGCTACGCCACCTCCAATCGCCAGGCCGCGGTCAAGGCGATCGCGCCGCATTGCGACGCCATGCTGGTGATCGGCGCGCCCAATTCGTCCAACTCACAGCGGCTGGTCGAGGTCGCCGCGCGGCAGGGCGTCCGTGCGAAGCTGATCCGGCGCGCTGCCGAGCTCGATCTCGGATGGCTGTCGGACGTGCGCTCGTTGGGCATTTCCGCCGGCGCTTCGGCGCCTGAATTGCTGGTGCGCGAGTTGGTCGACCGCCTCGCCCGCCATTTCGAGCTGACCGAGCGCGAGGTGACGATGACCAGCGAAGATATCGTCTTCAAGCTGCCCCGCGCGCTCGAAATCGCCTGACATGGCCGTCTATACGCATGTTTCCGCCGAGGCCCTGGCGGCCTTTCTGGCGCGCTACGATGTCGGCGAATTGGTCTCCGCCAAGGGCATCGCCGAGGGCGTCGAGAATTCGAATTACCTCGTCGACACCACCGGTGGCCGCTTCATCCTGACGCTTTACGAGAAGCGCGTCTCGGCCGACGACCTGCCGTTCTTCCTGGCGATGCTCGACCATCTCGCCGACCGCGGCCTGCCGGTGCCGCGCGCGCTCAAGGACCGCGGCGGCGTGGCGATCCAGCAGCTAGAGGGGCGACCTGCCTGCCTGATCGAGTTCCTGGTGGGCGTCTCGATCTCGCATCCGACGCCGGCGCAGGCCCATGCCGGCGGTGCGGCACTGGCGTCGATGCACCGCGCGCTCGCCGATTTCGCGCCGACTCGTGCCAACGCGCTCGGTCCCGAAGGCTGGTCCGCGCAGCTGACTCGCTGCGGCGCCGATCTCGACCGGATCGAGCCGGGGCTGGCGAGTCGACTCGACGTGGCGTGTCACGAGGTGCTGGCGAATTGGCCTAATGATTTGCCGCATTCGGCGATCCACGCCGATCTGTTCCCCGACAACGTGCTGATGCGCGGCGACAGGGTGACCGGCCTGATCGACTTCTATTTCGCCTGCACCGACATTCGTGCCTACGATCTTGCGGTGATGCACTCGGCCTGGACTTTCGACGCCGCCGATGCGGTGGCCGATGCCGCGGTCGGCCATGCACTCATCGAGGGCTATGAGGCAGTGCTGCCGCTCACCACCGCGGAGCGCGCCGCGCTGCCGGTGCTGGCCGAAGGCGCCTGCCTGCGCTTTGTCGCGACGCGGGCGTGGGACTGGCTCAACACCCCGGCCGACGCCTTGGTCACGCGCAAGGACCCGCTCGCCTATGTCCGCCGGTTCGATTTCTATCGCGAGCGCGGCGAGGACGCCTTCGCGTGACCGAACTCACACCGGTCGAGATCGCCACCGATGGTGCGTGCAAGGGCAATCCGGGGCCGGGCGGCTGGGGTGCGGTGATCCGATCGGGCGGGCGCGAGAGGGAAGTGTCGGGCGGGGAAGCGCTGACCACCAACAACCGCATGGAGCTGACCGCCGTCATCGAGGCATTGAACGCGCTCAAGCGGCCGTGCGCGGTGACGCTGTCGACCGACAGCCGCTACGTGATGGATGGGCTGACCAAATGGATCCACGGCTGGCGCAGGAACGGCTGGAAAACCGCCGACAGGAAGCCGGTCAAGAACGCCGACCTCTGGCAAGCGTTGGTCGAGGCTACCGCACGCCACCGCATCGCCTGGCAGTGGGTCAAGGGCCACGCCGGCCATCCCGACAACGAGCGGGCGGATAAGCTCGCTTGCGCCGCCGCGGTGGCGGCGGCGCGGCGATGATGACGAAGCTCAGCTATTGTCTTCGGTCGGCGCGCCGGGACCGTTCTTCTTGATTGAGTCGATCGCGTTCTCGGCTGAACTCTTGCTGGAATAGCCCTCGGTCGAGAAAATCACCTCGCTGTTGTACTTGAAGCGGACGCGATACTCGCCGGCCTTATCCCGGTAGATCTCGAACTTGTGCGCCACGGCAACCTCCTCAATCAATTGTGATTGATCCATGTTAATCGATCGGGCGCGTTTGGCTAGCCTCGATCGAAACGGTCCGGAACGTAACGCGCCGGGCCAACCCCGGCGAGCGACGGGTCGCGGCCGAGCAGCAGCGCAGCGGCGAGGCGCGCCGCCGCCGGCGCGGTCTGGATGCCGAAGCCCCCCTGGCCGGCGCACCAGAAGAAGTCGGGCTGGCGCGGATCGAAGCCATAGACCGGCAGGCGGTCTGGTGCGAAGCTCCTGAGTCCGGCCCATTTGTGCTCAACTGCAGCGACGCGCCAGTCCACCGCCTGCTCGAAACGGTCGATGGCGATCGCCACGTCGATCTCCTCGGGCTGGGCGTCACAGGGCGGGGTAGCGATCTCGTCGTGCGGGCTGAGCCACAGCCGGCCGCCCGCCTCGGGCTTGAAGTAGAAGCTGCCGGCGATGTGCGCGACGTGCGGCATTCCCGCGGGAGCGACAGGCTCGGTACGGAGCTGCACCATCGTGCGGCGATAGGGCTGGATGCCGATCGGCGCCACGCCGGCGCGCGCCGCCACCGCGTCGGCCCAGGCACCGGCGGCATCGACCAGCACGTCGGCGCGAAACGCGCCGCTGCTGGTCGCCAGTCGCCAGCCGCCGGACTCATGGTTTGCCGATTCGAGGCCGGCCGAGGTGACGATCGTGGTGCCGGCGGCGCGAGCCGTGGCGAGATACGCCGCATGAAGCGCGGCGACGTCGATATAGGTGCAGCTCGGTTCGTACACCGCGCGCGTCCAATCGGCACGCAGGCCGGGCACTACCACATGCGGATCGCGCTCCTCCAGCGCTACGCCGCTATCGGCGAATTCGGCAAGGAAGGCGTCGATCGCGGCCGAATCCTCGATCCTGCCGATGTGTAGCGAGCCGAGCGGCGCCAGCACCCCGGCCGCTTCGAGCAGCGGACCGGAGGCGGTGGTCAGCGGCTGGATGCCGGGTCCGCCATAGGTTTCCGACCAGAAAGCGGCCGAGCGGCCGGTGGCGTGATAGCCCGGCTGCGATTCGGCTTCGAGCAACAGGACGCGAGCGTGCGGCGCCAGTTCGGCAGCGAGGCTGGCGCCGGCCATCCCGGCGCCGACGATGGCGATGTCGTAGCGGGTCATGCCGTCGCCGGCGCCCGCTGGTCGAGGAAGTCATCGATCGCGGCGATCGCGCGATCGCGCACGGGATCGGCTTCGCGCAGGATCTCGTGCGCCGATTCGGGGCCGAATCGGACCACCTTGCAATCGGGCAGCCGCGCGGCGATCGCCAGCGCGGTTTTGGCGCGGACCAGCCGATCGGCCTCGGCGACGAGCATCAGTGTCGGCACGGTCATTTCGGCGAGCGCGGGATCGTGGTTGAGGCGCCAGGTCGAGGCGAAAGCCTCGCGCACCCATTGCCAGCTCGGCGGGCCGAAGGCGAGTTCGGGTCTGGTCTCGCGCCACCACAATTCGTCGGCATAGCGGCCAAGGTCATGGGTCAGCAGCTTCTGGCGGGATTGCTGCGTCGCGGGAATCTCGTTGACCTTCCACGCCCGCCGCGCGGGGCTGCCGACCCGGCACATCAGCCGGGCCAACGCTTGCCCGCCGCGCGGACCCAGCGGACTATGAAGCCCCAGCATTGGCGCGACCAGCACCGCGGCGTCGGGCTGCGCGGCGCGCTCGACCAGCGCGCGCAGCACAAGGTGGCCGCCCATCGAATGGCCGACGGCGACGTGCGGCCCGGTCGATTCGGCGATCCAATCGGCGTAGAAGGCGCGGTAATCGGCAACGAAGCTGTCGAACGTGTCGATATGTCCACAATGCGGATCGGCGCCGAGTCGACCCGATCCGCCCTGGCCGCGCCAGTCGAACGAGGTCACCGACCAGCCCCGTTCGTGCCAGTGCGCGATCAGCTCCAGATACTTCTCGACGATGTCGCCGCGACCGCCCTGGAACAGGATCGAGCCGCGATGCGCGCCTGGCGCGGCGGCAAGGTCAAATCGCCTCAGTGGCCAGCCATCGGCGGTGCGCCATTCGGAAAAGCGGGCGCCGGCGGGCAGCGCGCGGCGGAACAGCGCGGAAGAAGCCATGTCCGGTGGTTACTTTTTGGAAAGCCGTGTCGTCTAGGAAATAGCGGCATGGGGGGCATTCTTTCCGCGATTCTGTTGGGCGCGCTTGCCCTGCTGCTGGTCTCGGCCGGCATCGAGGACGTGCGCAAGCGCGAGATCGCCAACTGGAAGAATGCCGCGGTCGCGCTGATGGCGCCCCTGTGGTGGTGGTCGTGCGGCTATGCGCCGTGGCCCGATGTCGCGATCCAGCTCGCGCTGGCGGCAGTGGTGTTCGGCGTGTTCGTCCTTGCCTTCGCGCTCGGCCAGATGGGCGGCGGCGACGTCAAGCTGATCGGTGCGCTGGCGCTGTGGCTGCCGTTCCAGCCGCTCGCCCGGATGCTGGTGGTGATGGCGCTGGCCGGCGGCGTGCTGACGCTGCTGCTCCTCGCCGAACGCTGGTGGCGGCGCGAAAAGGCCGCGATCGAAGTACCTTACGGGGTCGCGATCGTGATCGCCGCGCTGGTCGCGCTCCACGAACCGATTCTTAACCGATTTGGGTGAATGCTTAATGCCGGATCAACCGGCTTCTCGTCCGAAAGGCCCGATGCGTCATGGATGGTAGGAAGATATTTTTGCTGGTCGGCGCGCTCGTCGTGGCCGGCATCACTGCATTCATGGCGCGCAGCCTGATGCAAGGCGCCTCGACGCCGCGGGCCGCGGCCGTCGTCAAGCAGGTCGACGGGCCCGAAGTGCTCGTCGCCACGCGGGCGTTGCCCGTCGGCACGATCCTCGATGCCACCGCGCTGAAGTTCCAGCCGTGGCCCAAGGAGATGGTCGACAACGCCTATTACTTGAAGAAGGACACCAACCTGCAATCGCTGGTCGGCACCGTGGTGCGCAACCCGCTCACCGCGGGGCAACCGGTGACGCAGGGCGTGCTGATCAAGCCCGGCGATCGCGGCTTCCTGGCAGCGGCGCTCGGCCCCGGTATGCGGGCGGTGACGGTGCCGGTTACGGCGGTGAGCGGGGTGGCCGGTTTCGTCTTTCCGGGCGACCATGTCGACCTGGTGCTCACGCAATCGGTGTCGGGCGGCGGCGATGGGCCGCCGCTCAAGGTCTCGGAGACGGTCATCCGCAACCTGCGCGTGCTCGCCACCGGCCAGGACACCGACAACAAGGTCGATGACGACGGCAAGCCGGTGGTCAAGACCGTCTCGAACGTGACAGTCGAGGCGACGCCGAAGATCGCCGAGAAGATCGCAGTCGCGCAGACGATCGGCGAGCTGTCGCTGTCGCTGCGCTCGCTGGCCGACGACCAGAGCCAGCTCGACGCGGCGATCGCCTCGGGCAACGTCAAGGTGCCCGACGGCAACGATCCCAAGGCCGAGCAGCAGATGCTCGCCGCAGCGGACACGCGGCCGATCGCCGGGCCCGATACCTATTCGACCGGCGCCGACGTCTCGCGTTTCCAGCGCGGCACGGTGCCGGGCAAGCCGCAGAATGCGGACTCGCAGACGGCCGGTGCCGGCTCGGGAGCCGCAACGGTGCAGGGACCGGTGGTCCGCGTTGCCCGGGGCAGCGCCGTCACCATCGTGCCCGTGGGGGGGAAGTAACATGCGAATCATGGTGAAGCAGATCGGCTGGCCGCTGGCGAGTGCGCTCGCCGTCGCCACGATCGCCGGCGGCCTGATGGGCGCGACGCCTGCCGCCGCCCAGCGGGTGGCGCCGAAGCCCAGTTCGACGATCGACCTCGATCTCGGCCGTGGCCGGCTGGTGACGCTGCCGCGCCCGATGAGCGACGTGTTCGTCGCCGATGACAAGACCGCCGATGTCGACGTCCGCTCGCCGACCCAGCTCTACATCTTCGGCAAAGCGGCGGGCGAGACCACCGTTTACGCCACGAACAAGGCCGGTGCGGTGGTCTATTCGACCACGGTTCGCGTCGGCAACAATATCGACTCGGTCGGCGACATGCTCAAGCTGGCGATGCCCGAGGCGCATATCGTCGCGACGCCGCTCAACGGCGCGGTGCTGCTGACCGGCACTGTGGCGCAGCCCGACGATGCGGCGGAGGCCGAGCGGCTCGCCCAGGCGTTCGTCGGCAAGGACATCCAGGTGCTGAGCCACCTCAAGACCGCGACGCCGCTGCAGGTGCTGCTGCAGGTCCGCGTTTCCGAGGTGAGCCGCAGCTTCGTCAAGAATATCGGCGTTAATCTGCAATCCTTTGACAAGAGCGGCGGGTTCCAATTCGGGATCGGCCAGGGTCGCGGCGCCCCCCAATACGCGCCCGGTGGTGGGCTGTTCGTCAACACGACCAACTCGTCGACCGGCACTTCGTCGGTCACCACCGCCAGCTCGGGCACGACGATCGCGGCCGCCGGCAAGTTGCTGGGCCTCAACCTGCTCAGCGCGCTCGATCTCGGCGAAACCGACGGCCAGGTGACCGATCTCGCCAACACCAACCTGTCGGCGCTGTCCGGCGAGACGGCGACGTTCCTGGCGGGCGGCGAAATCCCGATCCCGATCAACCAGGGGCTCGGCGCGGTCTCGGTCGAATACAAGCAATATGGCGTCAGCCTGTCCTATACGCCGACCGTGCTGGCCGACGGCCGCATCTCGCTGCGCGTCAAGCCCGAGGTGTCGCAACTATCCGCCGCCGGCGCGGTGACGCTCAACAACATCACCATCCCGGCGCTGACCGTGCGGCGCGCGGAAACGACGGTCGAGCTCGGTTCGGGCCAGAGCTTCATGATCGGCGGCCTGTTGCAGAACACCAACGACAACCAGATCGACAAGGCGCCGGGCATCGGCGACTTGCCGGTCGTCGGCGCGTTGTTCCGCTCGAACGCCTTCAAGCGCAACGAGACCGAGCTGGTCATCGTGGTGACGCCGTATCTGGTCAAGCCGGTCGATTCGCTCAGCCAGATCGCGCTGCCGACCGACGGCTACAAGCAGCCGACCGATTTGAGCCGCGTGTTCCTCGGCAAGCTGTCCGCCGGCGATTCGACGCCGCGGCCGGTGCCGACCATGGCGCCGCCTGCGGCCGCCGCCCCCGCGCTCGGTGCCGGCGCGCCGCTGCCCGCCGGCCCCGCGCCGCAGCCGTCCAGGCCCGATCGCCAGGCGCCCGTCGCCACGGCGCCCGGCAAGGACGGCGCCGCCGCCCCCGGCTTCAGCCTCAACTGATGCGCGCGCCCCAGGAGACGATCATGACCAAGCGTTCTTCGATCATCGCTCTCGCCGCCCCGGCGCTGCTGCTCGCCGGCTGCACCGGCACGCAGAACCGCGGCATGGAATCGATCCATCAGCCGGTCGTCAGTCGCACCGATTATGCGTTCGACCTCCAGACCGGCCCCACCGGCCTGGCGCCGGGCGAGGCGCAACGGCTCGACGGCTGGCTGTCGTCGCTTCGCCTCGGCTATGGTGATCGCGTCGCGATCGACGATCCCGACGGCGGCGATAGCGCGGCGCGGGCGCAGGTTTCGCGCGAGATCGGCCATTACGGGCTGCTGCTCGCCGATACGGCGCCGGTGATGCCGGCGTCAGTCACGCCCGGCACGCTGCGCGTCGTCGTCAGCCGGATGCACGCCGACGTGCCCGGCTGCCCCGATCACAGCCGTCAGGCATCGCCCGACAATGGCAACAACACCAATTCGAACTTCGGCTGCGCGATCAACGCCAATCTGGCGGCGATGGTCGCCCGGCCGGAGGACCTGATCCACGGCCAGGACGGCAGCCCCGTCGTCGATTCGGCGGTGTCGAGCAAGGCGATTCAGACCTTCCGCAAGGCACCCAACACCGGCGCCAACAACGATCTCAAGACCCAGAGCACGACCCAAGGGGTCAACGGAGGCTGATGCATGAACGCGCCCTGGAATCCCGCCCGCGCCGCCGTCCGCGAGCCGTTTGTCGCCTTCGTCTGCGAT
>Ga0164242_10010080_pt1 | contig 10139 bp, 7 predicted proteins | sample OricomgcompostMG_FD_108783 | JGI IMG/M metagenome (GOLD analysis project Ga0164242, IMG submission 108783) | Miracle-Growth compost microbial communities from Emeryville, California, USA - Original compost - Miracle growth compost (MG) ... | reverse complement strand
CCGTTTTTGTTTCGATGGATTGCCGGGTTGAGCCCGGCCAATGACAATCTGAGAAATCAATTATCCAGGAAGCTCCGCAACTTCCGTGACCGGCTCGGATGCTTCAGCTTGCGCAGCGCCTTGGCTTCGATCTGGCGAATACGTTCACGTGTGACCGAGAACTGCTGGCCGACTTCTTCGAGCGTGTGATCGGTGTTCATGCCGATACCGAAGCGCATGCGCAGCACGCGCTCTTCGCGCGGCGTCAGCGAGGCGAGCACGCGCGTCGTCGTATCGCGCAAGTTCGACTGGATCGCAGCTTCGATCGGCAGCACCGCGTTGCGATCTTCGATGAAGTCGCCGAGATGCGAATCCTCCTCATCGCCGATCGGCGTTTCGAGAGAGATCGGCTCCTTCGCGATCTTCAGAACCTTGCGCACCTTTTCGAGCGGCATCGCAAGCTTTTCGGCCAGCTCTTCCGGCGTCGGCTCGCGGCCGATTTCGTGCAGCATCTGGCGCGACGTGCGCACGATCTTGTTGATCGTCTCGATCATGTGCACCGGAATACGGATCGTCCGCGCCTGGTCCGCGATGGAGCGTGTGATCGCCTGCCGGATCCACCACGTCGCGTAGGTCGAGAACTTGTAGCCGCGGCGGTATTCGAACTTATCGACCGCCTTCATCAAGCCGATGTTGCCTTCCTGGATGAGATCGAGGAACTGCAGGCCGCGGTTCGTGTACTTTTTCGCAATCGAGATGACCAGGCGGAGGTTGGCTTCCACCATCTCCTTTTTCGCCTGCCGGGCTTCGCGCTCGCCCTTCTGAACCGCCTTGACGATACGGCGGTATTCCGGAATTTCGAGGCCGGTTTCGGTCGCGAGCTGATGGATTTCGGCACGGATCTGCTCGACCTGGCCTCGTTCACTCTTGACGAAATTGCCCCACTTCTTGCCGTGGTCGGCGACGCGATCGAGCCATGTCTGATCGAGCTCGTTGCCGTAGTATTCATCGATGAAGTGCTGACGTGGGACGCCGTAGCTGTCAGCGAGGCGCATCAATCGCCCTTCAAGACCGATCAGCCGTTTGTTGATCGCGTAAAGCTGCTCGACGAGGCTTTCGATACGGTTGTTGTTCAGCGACAGCGACTTCACGTCGACGATGATCTCGTCGCGGATCTTCTCGTATGCCTTCTGCTGCTGGCGTGAACCCTGGTCGCCGACAAGCTGTTGCTCGAGCTTCTTGTCCTGCTGCTTGCGAAGCTTCTTGTAGGTCGCGGCGATCTTGTCGAACGTTTCGAGGACCTTCGGCTTCAGCTCCGCTTCCATTGCGGCGAGCGACATGGCGTTCTCGAATTCGTCCTCGTCATCGCCTTCGCCCTCCGGTGCGCCTGACGGGCGGTTGTCGGCGGGTGGCGCCTCAGGCGCGTCCTCGGCGCCCGTCTCGGCAACTTCTTTGGCCTCCGGACCTTCGTACGTCGCTTCGAGATCGATGATGTCGCGAAGCAGAATCTTGCCTTCGTTAAGCTCGTCGCGCCAGATGATGATGGCCTGGAACGTCAGCGGGCTTTCGCATAGGCCGGCGATCATCGCCTCGCGACCGGCCTCGATGCGTTTGGCAATGGCGATTTCGCCTTCGCGCGACAGAAGTTCGACGGAACCCATCTCGCGCAGGTACATGCGCACCGGGTCGTCGGTGCGTTCGGCGGGCTCGGATTTGGTCTCGCTTTTGACGAGCGCGTTATTCTGCGCGACCAGCGCCCTGCCTTCTTCTTCGTCACCGGCTTCTTCGCTGGCTTCCGCGCCTTCCTCGCTGTCTTCGTTCTCGACGACCGTGATCCCCATGTCGGAGAGCGTCGCATAGAGATCTTCGATCTGGTCGGACGAAACCTCCTCCGACGGCAGCACCGAATTCAACTGATCGAGGGTGACGTATCCCTTCGCCTTCGCCGATTTCAGCAGACGCTTGACAGCCTGATCGGAAAGATCGAGCAGGGGGCTATCGCGCTCCGGAGTTTCGGCTGCTGGTTGCTCTTTCTCTTCGGTCTTCTGGGCTGCCTGCTGGGCGCGTGCCATCCTGGTATCCTTGTGCACCGGTCACTTCCTGTCCGGAACTGACCTCAACCAACGTTTTTAGTTCCTGGATACCTGCCGCACAGCGATGTCCAGGACCGGATAGATTTTTGCGCGCCTAACTGGCACGCTTCTCAATTTGGGCGTCGTCCGCGGGCTGATCGATCTCGGCGTCCATCTGGTCCATTGACGCCTCTCGGGCGATCTGGCGTTTGATGTCGAGAAGGTGAGTCCAGGCCTCTTCCGTGCAATCCCGATACCAAGCTTCTTCCGCTGCTCTCAGCGCGCGTTCCAAAGCGTCCTGCCGCTGATGCAGGGCAAGGATATGGTTCCAGGCGGCTTCGACATCGGTGGCAGAGGCATCTGGCTCGGCAAAACGGTCGCTGATGTGCGTAATCGTTCGCGCGACGAGGTCCACCACCTTTGCAACCCCCGATTTGCTCAATTGGGTGCCTAGAGTTGCGCTGTCAAGAGAATTTTGTCTCGCATGCACCGCTAAAATCTCATCGCGGAGCGCGGAAAGGGGCTGCGCTGCAAACTCAAGGGCGGCGATCGCCTCGGAGTGCTCGTCGATCAACCAGGGATGGTTCATCAAAGTCTTCAGCATCAACGCCTCTCTAGGCGGTATACTCTGAAGGTGGCCTGCGAGTTCGGGGCTGGCGTTAACCAACTCAGGATATGGATTTTTTTTGGTGAATCGCCGGTCGGGGCCGTCGAGGCGCACGCGATCGCGGACTTTCCAGCTCTGTGCCATTGTGGGACGCGCGTAAGATCCCTGAAAGGACGTCGCGGCATACGCACCATCGCTTCCGCCACTCAAGCGCGGCGAGGATCGGCCTCGCCCAAGCTGATACAACCTGTCGCGGAGCTCGCGTTGGTAATGACTACGCACGGTTGCGTCTTGGATCGTCGCCGCCAAGGCCAGCAATCGAGCTTCGAGGGCAGCCCGCTGCTCGGGCGTTCCGGTCGCGCCCGCCCGTAGCTCCCGATCCCAGAGAACCTCAACCAGCGGCCGCGTCTTTGCCAGGATCTCCGACATGGCCGCAACGCCTTGCTGGCGGATCAGGTCGTCGGGGTCGATTCCCTCGGGAAGAAAGGCGAAAGCGACGCTCAAGCCCGGTTTCAGCCAGGGCAGGGCGACCTCGACGGCGCGATCGGCGGCTTTGCGGCCGGCGCTGTCGCCGTCGAAGCAGAGGATGGGCTCCTCGGCAAATCGCCAAAGGAGTTTGAGCTGATCTTCCGTGAGCGCCGTTCCGAGCGGGGCAACCGTTTCGCCGAAACCGGCTTCGGCGAGCGCCACCACGTCCATGTAGCCTTCGACGACAATGACGCGGCCCTTGTCGTGTGCGCTGGATCGCGCGCGTGCGGCGTTGAAGAGCGTGTGCCCCTTGTGAAAAAGCGGCGTCTCCGGAGAGTTCAGATACTTGGCGGGAACGTCTTTTTCGAGCGCACGCCCTCCGAAAGCGATGACGCGGCCTTTGAGGTCGAGGATCGGGAACATGACCCGATTGCGAAACCGGTCGTAAGGCTCCGCGATGTCTTCGCCTCCGATAAGCATCCCGGAGGCCACCATGTCGTTCAGCGAAAAGCCTTTCGCTTTGAGATGCGCGGAGAGCGCCGTACGCGAGTTCGGGGCGAAGCCGAGACGGAACGACCGGATCGTCTCGCGCGCCAAGCCACGCTTTTCGAGATAGCGCCGCGCTTCGGCACCGGGGCCCGACCGCAAGCTGTCTTCGAAGAACGCGGCCGATGCTTCAAGCAGCCGGTAGAGACGATCGCGCTGATCTTCTTGAGCCGCGTTCCGCTCGGGCTGTTTCGGCATCGGAACGCCGGCTTCCGCCGCCAGCCGTTCGACGGCTTCCGGAAACTCAAGGCCCTCGGTCTTCATCACGAACGTGAAGATGTCGCCGTGCTCGCCCGAGGCGAAGCAATGATAGAAGCCCTTGAGATCGTTGACAGTGAAGGATGGGGTCTTCTCCGTCTTGAACGGCGACAGCCCCTTATATTCGCGCCCAGCTTTTTTGAGCGCGACCTTGCGCCCGACGACCTGGCTGACAGGAAGCCGGGCGCGGATCTCATCCAGGAAATTCGGATTGAAGCGCATACGCTCGGGCGGCCTCGGTCAATTGGGAATCGGTCTTACAAGCGACTCAATAAGTGATTCGCCTGAGCACATTGTGCGCCTCGAAGCTTCTCAGCGCAGGACTTGCCCGCTTTCCACAGCCTGCCCGCCACAGAGGGCGAATTGCGCAATTGGTCAGCCGAGGGCCGCTTTGACCGCGGCGCTGGCCTTCTGGAAATCCATCTTTCCCGCGTACTTGCCTTTCAGCACGCCCATGACCTTACCCATGTCTTTCGGCGAAGCGGCTCCCGCGTCCTTGATGGCGTCTGCAACGGCGGCGCTGATCTCGCTCTCGTCCATCTGCTTCGGCAGATAAGCTTCTATTACGTCGATCTCGGCCTGCTCGGTGGCGGCGAGGTCCGGCCGGCCGCCGCTGGTATATTGTTCGATGGAATCGCGACGCTGCTTGACCATCTTGGTCATGACGGCGACGATGCCTGCCTCGTCGAGCGGCTTCTTCGCCTCGATCTCCGCGGACTGGATCGCGGCATTGATGAGACGCAGCGTCGCGACGCGCTGTTTTTCTCCGGCTTTCATCGCCATTTTCAGGTCGTCGCTGATCTTCGCGCGCATGCTTGTCTCCTTGAGGTCGGAGCCAGTGGTTTAGGAGCGTGCCGGGCCGAGAGCAACCCACGGAGTCCTGAAGCCGCGCAGAGTGGCGCAATTGACGGCAGAAAGCCGTTCCCATAGGTTCCGGCGCAATTCCAAGCCCCGAGCGGCTTACGCGCCCCAACATCCGGATTTTCGATGACCGCACCTGAACCCTGGACAGACGTGCCGCTGACCGCGCGCCTCGTGCTTGATGACGGCACGGTGATTGCGGGGCGCGGCCTCGGCGCAACAGGCAGCGCCGTCGGCGAGGTTTGCTTCAACACGGCGATTACCGGTTATCAGGAAATTCTGACCGACCCGAGCTACGCCGGCCAGATCATCACGTTTACGTTTCCCCACATCGGCAACGTCGGGGCCAATAACGAAGATACCGAAACCTCGAACCTCGCCTCACGCTCCGGCGTGCGTGGCTGCGTACTGCGCGCCGACATAACCGAGCCGTCGAACTATCGCGCCGCCGAGAATCTCAACGCGTGGCTCAAGACGCGCGGCATCGTCGCCATCTGCGGTGTCGATACGCGGGCGCTGACCGCGCGCATTCGCGAAAAGGGAATGCCAAACGCCGTCATTGCGCACGAGCCGTCTGGCCAGTTCGATATCGAGAAGCTCAAGGCAGAGGCGAAGGCTTGGCACGGGCTGCTCGGCCTCGATCTCGTTCCTGATGTGACGAGCGGGCAAAGCTACTCATGGGACGAGCAGCGCTGGGTGTGGAACCAGGGCTTCGCGCGCAACGAACATCCCGAGTTTCACGTCGTCGCCATCGACTACGGCCTGAAGCGCAATATTCTCCGCTGCCTGGCTGCCGCAGGTTGCAAGGTGACGGTCGTGCCGGCGACGGAAAAAGCCGAGGATGTGCTGGCGCGCAATCCTGACGGCGTGTTCCTCTCCAACGGCCCCGGCGATCCGGCTGCAACCGGCAAATACGCCGTTCCGGAAATCAAAAAGCTCGTCGATAGCGGCAAGCCCGTGTTCGGCATCTGCCTCGGTCATCAGATGCTGGGGCTGGCGCTCGGCGGTACGACCAAGAAGATGCACCAGGGGCACCACGGCGCCAATCATCCGGTGAAGGATTTCACCACGAACAAGGTCGAGATCGTCTCGATGAACCACGGCTTCGCCGTCGATCGCGACAGTCTGCCGAAGGGCGTCGTCGAAACGCACGTCTCGCTTTTCGACGGATCGAATTGCGGATTGAGCGTTGAAGGCAAACCGGTCTTTTCGGTCCAGCACCACCCCGAGGCATCCCCCGGCCCGCAGGACAGCCATTATCTCTTCACGCGCTTCGTCAACATGATGCGCGAGCAAAAGGGCCGGCCGACGCAACGCGAGCGTTGAGCAAGCGACGCTGGCGCCAAGGTCGTCCGCAGACGAATAAACCTTGCCGAACATTTAGATCGCGCCTGCGACAAATCTCGCTATAAGGCTGGGAAAAAAGCCCCCGGAGGAATTTCATGCGCGCGTTTTGCCTGGCTCTCCTGCTGCTTGCGGCAGCCAGTCCGGCTTTTGCCGAGGACTGCACGAAAGACCTTCTGACAGCCTTCCAGAAACAGCGCACCTCCAAGGCGTTTCGCGTGGAGTTCAGCCAGCGGACGCCTGAGGGCGAGGTGCACATGAAGGTCGACTACATGCCGCCCGACCGGATGCTGCAGACCGTGACGTCACCGGCCATGCCGGGAGAACAGCAAACGATGCTGGTCGGCAATCGCGCGTTCGCGGGCTCGAACGGGGCGTTCGAGGAACTGCTTCCCCAATTCACGCAGTCCATCATCGCCGAGTTCAACAACGCAGTCGGCGTGCCAAAGAACCTCGGCACCTTCGAATGCGTCGGGAAATCGAAATTCGATGACCATGAGCTTGTAGGCTACAGGACGGCCGAGAAGATTCCGGCAGGCGCCGATACGTCGAAGATCATGGCCCGCACGATATATGTCGATCCGGCCACGGGCTTGCCCACATACAACGTCATCGCCGCGTTGAGCGGCAATGCCGATCCGGCGTTGAAGATTAAGTATTCGTATCCGACAGACGTCGAGATCGTTGCGCCGACGAACGCACCCGTGCAAAAGACCTACTAGCAATTTTATCGGCCGTAAGTGGCCTATCGTTCAGGATATTCGCCATGCGCCGGATTGCGCTCATCGCCGCTTCTCTTGCCGTCCTCGCGTCGGCTGCTCACGCGCAACAACCGGCTCCGCCAGAACCCGCTGCCGACGCCAAGCCGAACGCCAATCCTTGCGCTAATGAAGTGGCGGCCTCGCTCGAAAAGCTGCGCAATGCGTCGTGGTTCCGGATGACGAGTGACATGTTCACCGAGAACGGCCCGACGACGATGCAGGTCGACTATGTGCTTCCAGACCGGATGCATCAGAAAGTCACGAACAAGCTCACCAAGAAAACCTCGGAAGTGATCCTGATCGGCAATGAAGCCTGGTCAAGAGAGGGCGAGGGGAATTGGATTCCGCTAAAGGCCAATATCGCCGCAGAACTGCAGACTCAGATGCAAAATTCGGTGGTTCAGCAGCAGAAGGATGTGGGTCCCTACGTCTGTAAAGGGCGCACCAAGTTCGACGGCCACGATGTGATGTCGTACAGGCTCGACAGCGAACTCGGCAAAGGCGAAACGGTCAAAAGCCAGACGTATCGCATGTTCTACGTCGACGCCATGACGGGGCTTCCGGTGGGCAATGTGCTCCTGGTCCCGCGCCACGACGAAAAGCCGATTTTTAAGACGACGTATGCATTTCCACTCGATATCCAGATCGAGGCGCCGAAGAACGTCGCCCCTCCTGCGTCTTCCGCGCCTCCGGCCGCAGCACCTGCACCGGCCCAAACTCCGGGTGCGACACCGGGTACCGGAAAATAGGCGGGGGCAGCCGTCCGCGCCGCGGGCGGCCCATATGGCTGGATAAAGGCACCTGGGGAGCGTCCCTGCCTCGCTCCGGTGGCGGCTTCGATGGCTGCCATGTGCCGCGCGATGGTGACCGTACTTCGCCTTGGCGCTAAAAGCGCCGTCGGAGACAATTCCTAATGACCGCGATCGATTCTGCCGCCGTCACCCGTCCGGCGACCGCCAAAATAACATTCTCAATCCTTCTGGCGGTGAGCTTCTGCCACCTGCTCAACGACGTCATGCAGTCGTTGCTTCCGGCGATCTATCCGATGCTGAAGGACAACTACGGTCTCGCGTTCTGGCAGGTCGGCCTATTGACGACGGCTTTCCAGGGAACGGCATCGCTGCTGCAACCTGTCATCGGTTTTTATACCGATCGGCGGCCCGTTACGCACTCGACGAGCGCCGGCATGGCATCAACACTCGTCGGATTGGTCCTGCTCGCGTATGCGCATACCTATGCCGTGCTGCTGATTGGCGCCATGCTCGTCGGCGTGGGCTCGGCGGTCTTCCATCCCGAATCGTCCCGTATCGCGCGGATGGCATCCGGCGGCCGTCACGGGCTGGCACAGTCGCTGTTTCAAGTCGGCGGCAACTTCGGAACGTCACTGGGACCGTTGCTCGCGGCGTTCATCGTGCTGCCGCAGGGACAGAAAAGCATTGCCTGGTTCGGCGTGGTGGCATTGCTCGGCATCGTGATCCTGTGGCGGGTGAGCGAATGGGGAACGCGCGCCCGCGCCCGTCCCACTGCCGACGCAGAGGCATTGCATCTGCCCTTTTCGAGGGCTCGCACGAATTGGGCGCTCGTGACGTTGGCCATGCTCGTTTTCTCGAAATACATCTACATGGCGAGCCTGACGAGCTACTACACGTTCTATACGATGCAGAAGTTCGGGGTTTCGGTTCAGCAATCGCAGCTTCTGCTGTTCGTATTCTTAGGTTCGGTTGCCGCCGGTACGGTTTTGGGTGGCCCGATCGGCGACCGTTTCGGCCCGAAGACCGTCATCTGGTTTTCGATCCTCGGCGTTCTGCCCTTCACGCTGGCGCTGCCTTACGCCAACCTCCATTGGACGATCGCCTTATCCGTGGCGATCGGCCTTATCCTGTCGTCGGCATTTCCCGCGATCATTGTGTTTGCCCAGGAGCTGGTCCCTGGCCGCGTAGGCATGATCGCAGGGATTTTCTTCGGTTTCGCCTTCGGCATGGCCGGTATCGCTGCGGCGGTGCTTGGCGTCGTCGCCGACGCCAAGGGCATCGACTACGTTTATGACGTTTGTTCGTATTTGCCGCTTCTCGGCCTGCTGACGGTGTTCCTGCCGTCGATGAATCACGCCAAATCCGTGGCCGTGGGAAGGGTTGCGTGACGGTCGTTACGGACTGGAAACCCTATGCCGCATATTTTGAGGGTTCCCCCTCAGTGCGGCTTTCCCTATAAGCCCGGCTTAGCCTGAGATCTGAAACTTCATCACCGAGCCGGCAGCGCGTCATCCGCTTCCGTTTCGCCCAAACGCTTGCGCGGCATGCCCAAACGCACAGACATCAAATCAATTCTCATCATTGGCGCTGGACCGATCGTCATCGGCCAAGCCTGCGAGTTCGACTATTCCGGGACGCAGGCCTGCAAGGCGCTGCGCGAGGAAGGCTACCGCATCATTCTCGTCAATTCCAATCCGGCCACGATCATGACCGACCCGGATCTGGCGGATGCGACGTACGTCGAGCCGATCACGCCGGAAGTCGTGACCAAGATCATCGCCAAGGAACGGCCCGACGCCATCCTGCCGACGATGGGCGGACAGACCGCGCTCAACACCGCGCTGGCGCTGCATCAGCAGGGTGTTTTGCAGCGTTACGGCGTCGAGCTTATCGGCGCCAAGGCCGAGTCGATCGATAAGGCCGAAGACCGTCAGCTCTTCCGCGAGGCGATGCGGACAATCGGACTCGAGACGCCGCGCTCGAAGCTCGCGCACAATCGCGAGGAAGCCGCGGCAGCTTTAGAGCACGTCGGACTCCCGGCCATCATTCGCCCGTCCTTTACGCTTGGCGGAACGGGTGGCGGCATCGCCTACAACCGCGAAGAATTTTTCGAAATTACCGAGCGCGGCCTCGACGCGTCCCCGACAAACCAGATTCTCGTCGAAGAAAGCGTCCTCGGCTGGAAGGAATTTGAGATGGAGGTTGTCCGCGACAAGGCGGACAACTGCATCATCATCTGCTCGATCGAGAACGTCGATCCGATGGGCGTGCACACCGGCGACTCGATCACCGTCGCTCCGGCGCTGACGCTGACTGATAAAGAATATCAGATCATGCGCGACGCCTCGATCGCAGTGCTGCGCGAGATCGGTGTCGAAACCGGCGGCTCCAACGTGCAGTTCGCGGTCAATCCGGCTGACGGCCGTCTGGTCGTTATCGAGATGAACCCGCGCGTCTCGCGTTCCTCCGCGCTGGCGTCGAAGGCAACCGG
>Ga0164242_10010079_pt1 | contig 10139 bp, 8 predicted proteins | sample OricomgcompostMG_FD_108783 | JGI IMG/M metagenome (GOLD analysis project Ga0164242, IMG submission 108783) | Miracle-Growth compost microbial communities from Emeryville, California, USA - Original compost - Miracle growth compost (MG) ... | reverse complement strand
ATTTCATAACTACTTTTTCATTTTTACAAAATTTGCCAGTAATTTGCCAGTAAACTACTGCAAACCTCAAAACAAAGAGCTTTACTGTTCAAAGTTACATAATATAATATAACTGGCACCTCAAAATAAGATTTAGCCAATGTTTTGGTTGAATGTTATTTTAAAATATCTTGATTATTTGGCAAGCTTCAAGGGATATGAAGCATTTATCTTAATACAAAAATTACGATCTATTAGGCTTTAACCACATTTTTGGATGACCTAGTTGAAATGACGGGGTATTTTGGGTTGCGACTTATTCAGAATGAATGATAAGGCTGTAGGACTGATTTGGAAATTATCACATTATGTTTTTCGTGATTAATTGCGTATTTTTATTTGCCGTTAGATTAAATAAGTTACAACGTATGTGTAGATATATTAACTACAACCTTAATATAAAAATATATGAGTGATTATAATTATTCAATTGAGTCCTTAGTTGATCGAATACACAACTCTAAAACGAAGGATTATTTCCGGGAGGTAATTCAAACTTTTTATTCTGGTTCATATAGATCTTGCATAGTGACGCTCTATTCAGTGGTTATATGTGACCTAATTTTCAAACTTGAAGAGCTCAAGGATATATATAATGATAGTGCCGCGACAAAAATTTTAAAAGAAATTGAAGAAAAGCAAAAGGAGAATCCCAGGTCACCAGATTGGGAGTCTAACATCATACAATTGATTAAGGACCGGACATCCTTATTAGAGTTATTCGAAATTGATGCAATTCTTCAATTGCAGAAGCAGCGTCATCTTTCAGCCCATCCGATTTTGACCGAGATATCTATTTTATTCACTCCTAATAAAGAGACAATAACAGCTCATATTAAAAATATGCTAAGTTTTGTCTTAACCAAGCCACCAATCTTTTCCAGAAGATTTGCTACATCAATAATTATTGATATTTCTGAAAATAGGGACAAATTGATAATTAATAAATATCTGCAACGATATTTAGAAGCAAAGTATTTTAAAAATGCCAGACAAGAACTTCTAGATAACCTTTTTAAGACCTTATGGAAATTTACTTTTCAAACAAAGAATGAAGAATGTGATACAAATAGAGAAATTAATTATCTAGCTTTAGAAATAATATACAATAGAAATAGGGATGGAATTGAAAAATTCATCAAATCGGAACAAGGAAACTTTAATTTTAAGAGCGAAAAGAAATTGGTTGATTTATTTATGACTTTTTTGTTTGACTACCCAAAAATATATCATTTATTGAGTAATCCAACTCAGATTTTAATTGATTCAGAGATTTCGGCTCAAGAAAAATATAAATTTTTATCTTGGTTTAAATTTCCGACATTTGAGGAATATTTTGAATTAATAACTCGAATGGTAAAAGATAATTTTTGCCCGTCTGTTTATTTCTTTTCAAAAGTATTCGACTTGTCAAATCAATTTGGCAAAAAAGGTGAATTTTTTGACTTAGCAATTGAGATGTTTGGCAAAAGCGGAAGTTTTTATGACTCGGATAATAAATTCTCAGGTTTTATTGCACCTTTCCTAGAAGACTTTTCAGAAGAACAACTAAATGCAATAATCATTAAGATTAATGACAATGGACAAATTTATAGTAGACGTAGAGCATCATTTGATAACAGAAAAATCAAAGAAGCGATGAACAAAATAAATCCCGAATTTGATTATTCGAAATATTTAAATTTTAAGTAAAACTCTGACTAAAGAATCTTTACAGGTTAATTCATTGTAGAATGACTTTTGAAGATGGTCATGAAAAGTATGTAAATACATCATGGCTTAAAATAGCCTTGACAAAATGATCGTCTTGGTGTTTAGATAGACATATTGAATCCTACTTAGAATCAGGTACCTTATTAAATTGATAGTTTTACTCTTTGGATTTAGGGAATAGTGATGGAAGCTCATTCTTTGCAAGTTTTTTTGACACTCCAATATTTAAAGTTCCTTCTCTGTACTCTCTTTCTATTGATTTATTTATACGAATTGGTGTTTTAGATGTATGGGCTTTGATAAGCCTAGATTCACCATATTCATTTTTGTCAACAATGTATATTTGATCCCTTCGCAATTTGTTATCTAACAAAATAGTATTATGAGTACTAAATATTAACTGCGACCCCGTCATATTATTTTTATTATTATTGAAAATTCGGATAATAAAACTTAGTAACTGTGAGTGCAAGCTTGCATCCAATTCATCAATCCAAATTAATTGGCTATTAACAATGGCGTAAGCTAGATAACAAGCTATAACGAAATATTTGATCGTACCCGAAGATTCGTTTTTAATTAGGTTGAGTTCTAAAACTCCCTTAGGGTTATAATTTTCATCAAATGTTTGATGGGTGGTAAATAATTCAAAATTTTTTACTTTGGTTTCGTTTAAATAATTGATGAGTTCTTTGTGAATGTTGCTGTTAGATACAGTACCGGAAAGTTTTTGATGTATGTTAGTGATCCCTAAATCTGGGGACTCTAGGAATTTAAGTATGGCATTTGTGTATTTTGAATCTGAATAATAATTTGAAGCCTCTTCTAGGGAGATTTCATATTGATTTTTTAAAATAATATTGCCTTTTAACCATTCACCTATTTCGGTGATTCTTGGAATGTTATCCTGTTCTATTAAAACCGACAAGAAAAGATTATGTGGTTTGGTAAATGATTTCGTTTGTTCTACTTTATTATCAGAGTCTTTGTTCCATTGTTTTCCAATTTCTCTGATTTCTTGTTCTCCTCTAATAAATAGTGAGTTCTCTCTAATTGGGCCGTCCGCATAATATAGCCATTCACTTATTATTTTGTCTCGTGTTAGCTCAAATCCGTATCTATATTTTGTATTCTTTAAAATAAAAGTAGCTTCAAAATAGCTCGGCTTTTTTATTGTCGAAGTATTAAATAGAAATGGTTGAACATCTATTTCTCTTATTGTTTTATTTAAAGTGAAAGAGTTTAATATAAAATGCCTATAAAACGCATAGCCTCTTATTAAATTGGTTTTGCCAAATGCATTAAAGCCAAGTATTACAGCTGACTTCAATAAACAAAGTTTAGCATTGTGTAAATAAGGCACAAAAACATACTCTTTTTTTTCCTTTAAGGCTTCCGCCGACATATCAATAGTGGTTCTTCCTTTAAAGGACAGATAATTCTCTATAGTAAATTTCACTAGCATATTTTCATCAGAGTCTAGAATTATACACAAATTTAGACTTTTACACATCTGTGGAAAAGTTAAATTCGCCAAAATGGATAATTATTCAGTTATTTGCAAATATAACGACCAGATGGTTGTTTGGGTGGCATCTGGTTGTTTAATTAGTAAGACTTGGTGTTTTCTAGATTAAAAGATTTTTTATTATGGCAACAAATTTGACGAAATGCAATTTAAGAATTGTTAAAGGCTATTCACAAATCTATAATCCCAAAGTTGATTCATGGATAGAAAGTGACTCTAAAACCAGAAGGTTCAGGGGGATCGGAAAACTTCAAATAGGATACCCTTTAAGGGTGTCTGAAAAGAAAGTTATCTTTTGGGATTCTAGCTCAAAAGCGAGGGTTGATGGAATTTGATTTTGTAACATTTTGATATTCATTAGTATGGTAGGTGTTATTTTGGCTTTATTTAAACCACTCCTTTCAAAAGGAACGTCAATTGCGTGGGAAAATCGCAAGCATTTAAATTTATTCTTCAAAACAAAGTACGGGAAGTATAAAAATATGGATATCCGCTTTTCCATGAGTGGATTGTATAAAATACGGATACCTGAGACAAACAAATATCTGTTGGTATTAAACCGTAGAATCCAAAATCAACTTCAACCAGTAGGAGGTGCTTATAAACGGCTGGGTGATGATCGCTTATTTAATAAATGGGGCTATAAACCTGATAACTGTAGAAATGGACTTGATGTGGATACAAAGAGTTCATCTGATTTGCGTTTTACTGTTAACGGGAAATACGTAATCGAGGTCTTGAATTGGTTTGAATTAGGGGAGGAAAGAGAAACAGAACCAAGACGCGAGTTTAAGGAGGAACTATTGGATACCAATATTCTAGATGGGAGAATGTTCGAGCACTTTGATTATAAACATATTAGGAGATATTCGAAGAATTTAACCTGGAGTAAGTATTTTAATTGTTATGAAATTCTGATTTATGATATTTTTGAATTATTGCCAAATGATGAACAAATAATTGTCTTAAAAGAGCTTTCTAGCAAAGTGAACGATTTGTCCAAAGGTTATGCAATTGTAAGTTGCGATGATATAGAACAGTTAAGATTAATGAGTCTAGATAATCAAATCGCTCGTATTGGTGAACATACTAAATTGATAATTAATAAAGAATTTTAACTATGATTGACATTTTTGATGACTATATTCTTCAGAGAGAGGAACTTTTGGCGAGGATTGCCCAAGAGCTTCAGTTAGATCCAACCAGATTGGAGCGAATGGAATCTGCCTACAAGTCAGTTGCAGAATTATTAAAAAAAGATAGTAGCTTTTTTGATGGCCTTACAATAGAGGTGTATTCCCAAGGGTCGAAACGAATAGGAACGACGGTACGGCCAATCAATGGAGAGGATTTTGATCTGGATGTGGTGCTTCATATCTTCGATCCACATTATAACCATACACCTTTAGAAATTTATAATGCGTTAGTGAAAGCACTTGAGAAGGATAACCGCTATAAATCCATAATGGAAAAGAAGAAGCGTTGTGTGCGCTTGAACTATAAAAGTGATTTTCACATGGATATCCTTCCAGCCTGCATGCCAAATCACTTTGAAAAGGAATTAATAAAAATTCCTGAAAAAGCGCTTCAAAACTGGTCGTCTGGAAATCCTAAAGGATTTGCTGGATGGTTTTTGAATATAGCAAATTCGGCTAAAGAGCCAATGCTTAGAAAGTTTTCACCAGAATTACTTAAAGCCCAAATTGAAACAGAATCCCTTTCTGAAGAACTTTATTTGAAGACTCCCTTACAAAGGGCTGTTCAATTGATGAAAAGATATAGGGATTTATATTTTCAAAATCAGGATTATTATGTATCCAGTATTGTAATCACAACTCTTACCGCACTTTATTATCATGGCGAGAACTCTATATTTGAGGCGATTGATAATGTTCTAACGAAAATTAAATCAAACTACAATAAGACTGTCAATGGAGGAGACAAATTTAGAATCCTTAACCCTGTCAATGAGGAGGAAGATTTTACGGACTCATGGACGAATAAACATTACGAGTGCTTCTATAAATTTATTGATGATTTCTATAAAAAATGGCAGAGTTTAAAGAGAACATTTGAAACAAGCAATGGAGATTATATTAGATTATTTGGAGAAGGAATTTATAAAAAATCACTGAATGAGCAATTTAAAAAGTTTTCTAAATCTACGAGGAATCCTTTAGCAAAATACAGTGGACTCATTGTTGGGGGAACCGCACGTACAAATTCTAAAGGAATTATAAACACAAATACGGGAGTTAAAAATGGAAATCACTACAATTTTGGAGGAAGGTATTAGAAAAGATCATAAGAAAAACTGGTATATTTTTCTTCTCATCCAGAAACTGCTTGTAGAAGAGCATTTTGATTGGTTAAAAGTTGTTATTAATCATCAGTCAAAAGCCTTAATAGGCAAAGGCACATTAGGTGTTGGATTTAGGAAATACAATATTTTATTCTCTTATTCGCCATTTCATGATCACAGATATGACAGAATTTATATAGATGATAGAAAAATTGAATATCACCATGAAATTCACATATATGGAGATTGTTCACTTTGTCTATACCACCCAACTATTGATAGGCCCTTGTTTCAGACTATACCACTTTTTAGAATGGTTCCGTGGATTGGTGAATGGATTGTTTTTTACGAACAGTGGAAGATTTATGGTGTTTGGTTTGGAAAAGAGATAAAGCACTAATAAAATTATTTGAAAACATCCATGAGAATACTCCCCTTTAAATTGCCCGAATATAATTGCAAATTATTGTTGTTTGCTTGCTGATATTCTCTTGGTACATTATGGCTAAATATGTACCCGTAGTCTTCTAGCACGTTCTTTTAAAGCTGTTTCGCCACCTTCTAAAATTTCACAGACATGTGCTCTAATAACAGGATTTTCCAACCCGCCCGAGGAATATTGGATGTTTGGAAGTTGATTTGGAATATGTCGGCCGCCTTTGGCCACAATCACTTGATCTGCGTCTGCGTTGATTACTAAATTGGCGTTGTGAGTAACAATAATGATCTGTCTTCTTTTTTTTACACTTATAAAAAGTGGAACCAGCTCGTCAAATATTGATTTGGGATCAAGATTTTCTTCGGGCTGATCAATTAATAAAGGCCGGTCGTCTTCAAGGTCGATGGCCAAAAAAATGAGTAGAAGCACAATGCCCCTTGTGCCTGGTGAAAGTTGCTGAATATCGACCCCATCATAGCGTATACTGTAAGTAGGTATTATGTGGTCGGCACCAAACAGCCATGAACCTATTTTATTCATCCAAACATTATAATTAATAGTATCAGTCTTTTGGTATGGACTATGATCAAGTAAAGATTTTAGATTTGTTTGTGCGAAATTACTGACCGCCTGCGATATTTGATCTGCGGTACCGGTTTCAAGCGTTTGTCTTAATTCAGTGTTGGCTATTTGAGCTAACGTACCTACACCACGGAATCCGGCTTGTATTCTTAGGTCTAGTAATGCCTCTCCTTGGGCGGCCCATTTGTTTAGATCTACCTTTCGTTCAACATTAAATTTAAGTTTACCGAGTGTTCCTCCTTGGCCTGTTATCGTAGCCATTAAGGGTTCATACAGCTTTTTTAATTCTTCTTGTTCGGTAACTATTGAATCTATTACTTTATGAAAAGCAGCTCGCCTGTTCTTAAATAGAACAAGTATTCTTCCTTGTGCATTTTCGGCATCGGCTAACTGCCTTTTAATATTTTCGAGCTCATTCTCTTCTTTTGATATCTTGGTTGTTAGACGCTGATATTGCTGCGCATTCGCTGTATTGATACCCAGTAAAATTTGCAATCGCCTTAATTCATTATTGAGAATTATTATTGTCTGATCGTGAAGGTTATCGTAATTATTAACAAAAGGCTGTGATGAAGCTGTAACTTCGACTGCACTATTTTGATTTCCGACTAGGCTATTGGATTCGAAGTGGCATGCGGCCAAAGTTTGCGTTATGATGCTATCTACGTCGCCAACATAATTGATGGCAAAATTGGTCCATTGATCCGTATTTAGCCCAGTTTCGGCATAATCGAGTTTTAGTTGGTCTACATACTTCGGAAAGCCTGAATTTCTATTGCTAATGACAGCAGATTGTAGCCTTTGAAGTGCACCTATTTTTCTTCGTATGCTTTCTAACCGTGCGTTTTTGATATCTAAAATACTTGAGATAATGTTAATTTTGTCGGTCAAATCGTTTTGTCCAGTTCCAACTAGCACTGCCCGGCTTTTTTTGTCTGTTTCAATTGATGCAGATTTTTCAGTAATATTCTTTTTCAAAAGAGGAATAGTTTGCTGTTTCAAATATTCTCCTTGAATCATTTTCGAGATAGAGTCTAGCTCTGTTTTCCCGTCACTTCTTTCAACGTGAGCATTAGCCGTCCTCATTTGCAGTAATTCATCAAAATTGGATGCACCTGCTCGTTCGTATATCGGATGTGCGTTGAAAATTACACGTTTAATTTCAGAAAGTAACTCGTCTGTGACGCCTTCTGATGCGCATAATTTGTCTACAAATTGCTGTGATAAGTACTGTACTTTTGGGTTGTCTGGCAAATCTTCAAAAGCAATGTGGTTAATTGCTTTCCTTGTGTTTTCACCTGCATTCCAACTGATCTCTACTTCTACTTCTTGCAGAAAGTTCCTAGCCCGTTTTATAAATGAACGTTCATCCATCTGGTTGTTGATGGCGAATGAGCCTGCTGCTATCATATCTGCTAACGCAGTTTTTCCAGACCCCCTGGCGCCAATAATTGCGACCAAACCGGAATTTAACTCAAGTTTATCTGGTGATAACCAAGGTGCTTGATGGATTTTTATTTCGCTTATAGTACGGGATGCAAGCAAATTCTGTGGTACAGTTTCGCCTACATACGCGCGGTTCTCCGGTTCTATACATGCTTGCCTAAGTGCTTCGAATGTTAAATCGCCCTTGATCCAAGTGTAACGGTTTTCATTGGGCAATCCAACTTTGTCATTAGAATGGGCATCGGAACCATGAAGACATGGCTTTAATCCTCCCCATCTTTGTTTGATTATTTCAGGGTTTAGGGGGCCCCTTCCAATCCAAAATAATCGCTGGCTTTCGCTAGATGCAAATACTATATGACAGCTTCTTTCATATTCTTTTCTTAGTGCATCAAATGTTGTGTCGGAAGCTAATCCAGAAGTTCCATCCGAAGTATTACCCGCTACCCCAAGCAGCATGTGTTCTTGGGCCCATTTATCGGATTTGATTAATTGCTTTAGCTCGTCCAGGTTCACTTTGAATTGATTGATGCCTGAACGAAGGGCTGGCGTGTCATCTTTTATACTTGGATCATAAGCCTTGCCTAATGCAATGAGATCATTCCGGTCACATCGATATTTGTGTCCTCCAAATTCGAAATGCAAACCCTGTAGAAATCTTTTAGTATTGGCAACATGATCTGGATCTTCAGGAGAGATAATTAAATGTCCATTTATTGCTTTATCTCGGCCTGTACCAGAAACAAACCTAATTTCGATATTTGCAAATAGTAACTCTACTTCCGGGAAAAGTCCTTGTTTTTTGAAGTCAATCATTTTCTCATAAGCCTCGATGTCGTAATAGTCAGTAACACCTATTGCCCGAATTACGGGACGCGCGGAGTTTATCTGTGCGATGTAATCGTCCCAGCCATTGTTGTTGCCTTTGAATTGGTTGTTTAATATGGTGCCTGGTGTATGAATGTGTGGTTCCCATCTATGCCAGATTGAACCTTTTGTATTATGCATGAGCTAGTTCCGCTTTTAGTATTTGAAGTTTCTGGATCAAATATACAAAAAAAGTGAGCATTTAACATGCCTAACCCGTGGGTATCCTATATGACCGGTAGTAAAAATTTCTGCCTTTAGGGTCTTTCACAAAAAAAGGTTGTGGATGCAGAAACGGTAGCTTTATTGCTGAATCATAAGACGACTTAATATGTGCTAGATAATTATATATGAGAGCAAAGGCTGCGAAGTCAGGTGGAAGCTATTGTAGAATTTATAAGGGCAATGGATATTTAGTTATGGGTAGGATTATCTTAGAAAAAAGGGAGCCGGTGGGAATTTTGGAAAATGATTGTGGGGCAAACTCTTATGTGTCATCTATCGATTTTGTTCAATGTTATTTAGTTCATATTTAAGACGTTCATTTTCTGCAGTTAGCATTGATTCTATTGATTCTTTGTCTGAAATTCTTTTTATTAAGTATGATATATTTTCCTTCTGAAGTTGTATGATCTCCTCCAAACGTGTGATTTTTTCTAAAAGTGATTGCCGGATGCTCTGGGATGGCTTACCTGAGATAAATGATACCACTTTCTGGTGAAAAATGGCACCTCTTAACCTGGCGTTTTTAGATTACTAATTAGAAATTGAGAAAATTTGGTTTTTTTACTGAGATTCATATTAATTGAGAGCCTTTACTACAGGACTAATTATTTAAAGAGACATTCATCTCATTAAAAATCAATGTGAACTCCGTTGGTGCTATTATTTTAGCTTCGAGTCTTATTTGCAGGCATTTCTATAACCATAAGATCATAAGTGGCATAATAGGCCATTTGTCAAAACCTGTCCATAATACACGCCTCCAATTATCTATTTAAGGTTGGTTAACATTTTAACACCTTATTGTAATCAAACAGCGCCTACCGGTTAACAAACAACACCCTTATTGGTAACCTGCAGCAGGGTTGTTGCCTTCCCAAAAGAGTACATTTGATATGTTAATAAATAGAAAATATTTACAATAAAACTTAACCAATCTCTAAAATGCTATTACCAAATTGCCTCAAATCGGTTTTTCTTAGGCGTATTTTATTGAATAT
>Ga0164242_10010078_pt1 | contig 10139 bp, 10 predicted proteins | sample OricomgcompostMG_FD_108783 | JGI IMG/M metagenome (GOLD analysis project Ga0164242, IMG submission 108783) | Miracle-Growth compost microbial communities from Emeryville, California, USA - Original compost - Miracle growth compost (MG) ... | reverse complement strand
GTGATCGTAGCGGTAGAAGTCGCTTTGCGAGAGGAAGTCGGCAATCCGGTCCCAGGCGCCGTTATCCAGCAGCAGGCCGCCGAGCACCGATTGTTCGGCTTCGATCGAATGCGGCGGGACTTTGAGCGAATCGAGTTGGGGATCTTTCGGAGCGTTCATGGAGGGCAATTATCGGACAAGCCGGCTACCTGGAACAAGCAGAAACCAGCAGCAAAGCAGCGGCAATTGAGCGGCAAACCGGCGGGAAACCGCCAGCCGTTCAGCGGCAAAGCGACGACCGTTCTCGCGCGCAACAAAAAAGGCAGAAGCCGCGAGGCTCCTGCCTTTCTTGAATGATGACTGCGCTTGATTGCGCTCAAACGGCCTGAGGTCGCCCCAAGGCCGCCTGGATGCTTAGACGTGCTCGCCCAGCACCGACACCGTGACGTCGACCAGGACGTCCGTGTGCAGCGAAACTTGCACCGGGTGGTCGCCCACCATCTTCAGCGGGCCTTCCGGCAGACGCACTTGCGCCTTTTCCACCGTGAAGCCAACCTTGCCGAGCGCCGCGGCGATGTCGGCGTTCGTGACCGAGCCGAACAGACGGCCGTCCACGCCGGCCTTCTGGCCGATCTGAACGGTCAGGCCGTTCAGCTTCTCGCCTTCTGCCTGAGCGGCGGTCAGCTTCTCAGCGGCGGCCTTTTCGAGTTCGGCGCGGCGAACTTCGAATTCGGCGATGGCGTCCTTCGTGGCGCGGCGTGCCTTCTTGTTCGGGATCAGGAAGTTACGTGCGTAACCGTCCTTCACCTTGACGATGTCGCCGAGGTTGCCCAGGTTGACGACTTTTTCCAGAAGAATGATCTGCATTCTATTGCTCCTTATCGCGTCGTCTTGTTAGGCCTTGTGCTGGTCGGTGTACGGCATCAGCGCGAGGAAACGCGCGCGCTTGATAGCCGTGTCCAGCTGACGCTGATAGTGGGCCTTCGTACCCGTCAGACGAGCCGGCGTGATCTTGCCGTTTTCGCCGATGAAGTCCTTCAGCGTTTCGATGTCCTTGTAGTCGATCTGATCGACGCCTGCAGCCGTGAAGCGGCAGAACTTCTTGCGCTTGAAGAGCGGGTTTTGTTGCTGACGACGCTTGTCGAATTTCTTACCAGTCGGGCGGGGCATGATTAGTCCTTTCCTGAGCCTTCTATTTCGGTGATGTGAAACACCAGGGTTCGCGCATTGCGATGCTTCTTCGCCAGAAAGCCGGTGAAGAGCGCTTCCACGCCCATCTCGCAACCTTCGACGAGACCGCAGGCCTTGCCGGCCGCCACCGCGGGCATCGTAAGCTCGACGAAGCGGGGAATACCGGCCTCGACGACCTCCGTGCGGTGCTGCAACGTGACGCTTGCGATCGGAACGCCGGCGGGGGTGTACCGCACCGGTTCGCGTTCGACGACGCTAGCCGTGAGTTGCAGCCTGTTCACGCGGTTGATCTACGCAAATGAGCTTGAATCCTGATGGCTTGTGTACTTAAGCCTGCGCTTCGGTCGGCTGGGCAGCCGCCTTCTTGGCTTCTTCGCGCTGCACTTCCTTCATCATCGGCGACGGGCCGGTTTCGGCCTTCTTCATCTTGACGATGAGGTGACGCAGGACGGCGTCGTTGAACTTGAACGCGTGTTCCAGTTCGTCGAGCGTGGCCTGGTCGCATTCGATGTTCATGCAGACGTAGTGAGCCTTCGCGAGTTTCTCGATCATGTAGGCCAGTTGACGACGGCCCCAGTCTTCGATGCGGTGGATCTGGCCACCGTGCGACGTGATCGTGCCCTTGTAGCGCTCGATCATGGCGGGCACTTGCTCGCTTTGATCGGGATGCACGATGAAGACGATTTCGTAATGACGCATGTATCACTCCTTGTGGATTAGAGCCGCCCGGGCGTCGGAACCGGTGCAGCAAGTGAGAAGCCGAAGATTATAGCGCGGTTTACCCTGTTCGCGCAACCGGAATCGCGATTTCGCGCAGCGTTTCGGGCATGTTTTCAAGGACTTGCGCGGCGCGCAGGCAGCCAGATGCTCGCGCACGCGCCACGCGCCGTATGCAATACGGCGGCGCCTGTGCGCTGGTCTCCTCATGCATGACTCGTAAAGCGGCCAGTTTATTCCCGAGAAATACATGCGAAAACGAAAAATAAATCGACCGCGGACCGCGTACTCACACCACCCCGCTCCAGTATCCCGGCCGCGCGTAAACCTCTTTGAGGTAATCGATGAAATAGCGCACCTTGGCCGGCACATAGCGCTGCTGCGGATACACGGCGAGGATGTCGTAATCGGGCAACGCATACTCGTCGAGCACGGTCTCGAGCTCGCCGCGCGCGAGCTGCGCGTCGATCTCCCACGTCGAGCGCCAGCCCAGTCCGAGCCCCTCGGTCACCCAGCGGTGCAGTAGCTCGCCGTCGTTGCAGTCGAGCGTGCCGCCCACGCGCACGGTCGCGAGCTTGCCGTTGCGGCGGAAATACCAGCCACGGTTCTGGCCGCCTTGCAGATTGAATGCGAGGCAATTGTGACCGGGCAGCTCTTCGAGGGTCTTCGGCTTGCCGTGCTTGCGGAAATACTCGGGCGTACCGCACACCACGCGCCGGTTCGAGGCGAGTTTCACGGCGACGAAATTCGGATCGACGGACCCGCCGATGCGGATCGACAGGTCGTAGCCCTCGCGCACCAGATCGACCACGCGATCGGTCAGGTTGAACGAGACCTGGAGCTCGGGCTTGTCGGCGAGAAACGCGGGCGCGAGCGGCGCCACGTGCTTGCGCCCGAAGGCCGCCGGCGCCGAGACGATCAAATGCCCGTTCACCACGCGCCGCCCCGCCGAGAGCTCGTTCTCGGCCTGCTCCCATTCCGCCAGCAAACCGCGGCAGCGCTCGAGGAACGCGCCGCCCTCCTCGCTCACCACGAGCCGCCGTGTCGAGCGGTACATGAGCTTCACGCCAAGGCGCTTTTCGAGCGCGTCGATGCGTCGCCCGAGTATCACCGGCGAGACGCCCTCCTCGAGCGCGGCCGCCGCAAGGCTGCCCGCGTCGGCCACGCGCACGAAGGTTTCGATCTGCTTGAAGCGGTCCATTGCCTGTCTCCTCTCCTGCCCGTTCCACGACTTCGCGCCCGCAAGCGCCGTCCCGTGGGCATTCCATACTTTTTGTTTCGGAATAAACGACCCGGACTGATCTTATCAAACCTTTCTGGTGAGCCTAAAGTGGCCCTCAACCGCTACATCCCATCCCTCGCCATTTCAGGCATTTGCGACATTCAGGAGACTTTTCATGGCCAAGATGAGAGCCGTCGACGCAGCCGTGCTGGTGCTCGAGAAAGAAGGCATCGATACCGCCTTTGGCGTGCCCGGCGCCGCGATCAACCCGTTCTATTCGGCGATGAAGAAAGCCGGCGGCATCACCCACGTGCTGGCGCGCCACGTCGAAGGCGCCTCGCACATGGCCGAAGGCTACACGCGCGCCGAACCCGGCAATATCGGCGTGTGCATCGGCACCTCGGGCCCTGCGGGCACCGACATGATCACGGGTCTCTACTCCGCCTCCGCCGACTCGATTCCCATTCTCGCCATCACGGGCCAGGCACCGCGCGCGCGTCTGTACAAGGAAGACTTCCAGGCCGTCGATATCGAGTCGATCGCCAAGCCCGTCACGAAGTGGGCCGTGACCGTGCGCGAGCCGGCGCTCGTGCCGCGCGTGTTCCAGCAGGCGTTCCACCTGATGCGCTCGGGCCGTCCGGGTCCGGTGCTGGTCGACCTGCCGATCGACGTGCAGCTCGCCGAAATCGAATTCGACATCGACACCTACGAACCGCTGCCGGTCTACAAGCCGCACGCGACGCGCAAGCAGATCGAAGCCGCGATCGAGCTCCTCAATGCCAGCGAGAAGCCGCTGATCGTCTCGGGCGGCGGCGTGCTCAACGCGGCAGCCGAAGACCTGCTCGTGCAATTCGCCGAAATCGTGGGCGTGCCCGTGATCCCGACGCTCATGTCGTGGGGCGCCATCCCCGACGACCACCCGCTCATGGCGGGCATGGTCGGCCTGCAAACGTCGCACCGCTACGGCAACGCGACGATGCTCGCCTCGGACTTCGTGCTCGGCATCGGCAACCGCTGGGCGAACCGCCACACGGGCAGCGTCGAGGTCTACACGAAGGGCCGCAAGTTCGTGCACGTCGACATCGAGCCCACGCAGATCGGCCGCGTGTTCGGTCCGGATCTGGGCATCGTGTCGGACGCGAAGGCGGCGCTCGAACTGTTCGTCGAAGTCGCGAACGCATGGAAGGCCGCGGGCAAGCTCAAGGATCGCAGCGCGTGGGTGGCCGACTGCCAGGAACGCAAGCGCACGATGCACCGCAAGACGCACTTCGAGAACACGCCGATCAAGCCGCAGCGCGTGTACGAAGAGATGAACAAGGTGTTCGGCCGCGATACCTGCTACGTGAGCACGATCGGCCTCTCGCAGATCGCGGGCGCCCAGTTCCTGCACGTCTACAAGGCGCGCAACTGGATCAACTGCGGTCAGGCAGGCCCGCTCGGCTGGACGATTCCGGCAGCGCTCGGCGTGCGCGCAGCCGATCCGTCGCGCCCCATCGTGGCGCTCTCGGGCGACTACGACTTCCAGTTCATGATCGAAGAACTGGCCGCGGGCGCGCAATTCAAGCTGCCCTACGTGCACGTGCTCGTGAACAACTCGTACCTCGGCCTGATCCGCCAGGCGCAGCGCGCGTTCGACATGGACTACTGCGTGCAGCTCGGCTTCGAGAACATCAACGCGCCGGAAATGAACGGCTATGGCGTCGATCACAAGACCGTGGTCGAAGGCCTCGGCTGCAAGGCGCTGCGCGTGTTCAAGCCCGAAGAGATCGAGCCGGCGCTCAAGCAGGCGCAGGCGATGGCCGCGGAGTTCAGCGTGCCGGTGGTCGTCGAAGTGATTCTCGAGCGCGTGACCAACATTTCGATGGGCACCGAGATCGACGCGATCAACGAGTTCGAAGCGCTCGCCGAGAAGCACGAAGATGCGCCGACGGCCATCAGCGCCTTGAATGCGCTCGACTGAGCACAACCAGGCGCAATTGAGTGACACCGCAGCAGGCAGCGCGCCCGGCACCGGCGCGCCGCCTCGCTGATTTCCTTTTCACTGACCGACCCGCGAGACCCAGCACCATGCCTAAATTCGCAGCGAATCTCACCATGCTGTTCAACGAAGTGCCGTTCCTCGACCGCTTTGCCGCGGCAGCCGAGGCGGGCTTCGATGCCGTCGAATTCCTGTTCCCGTATCCGTACAAGGCCGCCGAACTGGCCGAGCGCCTCGCCGCGCACAATCTCAAGCTCGTGCTGCACAACCTGCCCGCCGGCAACTGGGAAGGCGGCGAGCGCGGTATCGCCTGTCTGCCCGATCGCAAGGGCGAGTTCAAGGAAGGCGTCGGACGCGCGATCGAATATGCGAAGGCGCTGAATGTACCGCAGCTAAACTGCCTCGTGGGCATTCCGACGGCGGGCGTCGAGCGCGACACCGCGCTCGCGACCATCGTCGAGAACCTGCGCTACGCCGCGGGCGAGCTCAAGCGCGAAGGCATTCGCCTGCTCGTCGAGCCGTGCAATGCGTACGACATCCCGGGCTTTGCGCTGAACCGTTCCGCCGAAGCGCTCGACGTGATCGAAAAAACCGGTTCGGACAACGTGTTCCTCCAGTACGACATCTATCACATGCAACGGATGGAAGGCGAACTCGCCGCGACGATCAAGAAGCACTTCGCGAAGATCGCCCACCTCCAGCTCGCCGACAACCCGGGCCGCAACGAGCCGGGCACGGGCGAAATCAACTACCCCTTCCTGTTCGATCTGCTCGACACGCTCGGCTACGAGGGCTACATCGGCTGCGAATACAAGCCGCGCACGACGACCGTCGAAGGTCTCGGCTGGCTGCGCAGCGCGCAGCGGCGCGCGGCGGAACTCGCCTGATCGGCGCTGGCTGAGCCGCTTCCCGCGCGACGCGCCCGCAACCCGTGGCGCGCGCCGGGTCGCGTCGGCCCACACATCGAACCGCATTCGACTCAACGGAGAAATACAGATGGCAAAGATTGGTTTTATCGGCCTCGGCATCATGGGCTCGCACATGGCCCGCAACCTGATCAAGGGCGGCCACTCGCTCGTCGTGAACGGCAAGTTCCCGGTGCCCGAAGATCTCGGCAAGCAGGCCACCGTGGTCGCCGACTCGACGGCCGTCGCGCAAGCTTCGGACATCGTCATCCTGATGGTGCCGGACACCCCGGACGTGCAGAAAGTCCTGTTCGCCGACGACGGCGTCGCCAAGGGCCTCTCGGCCGGCAAACTCGTGATCGACATGAGCTCGATCTCGCCGATCGAGACGCAGGAGTTCGCGAAGCAGATCAACGCACTCGGCTGCGACTACCTCGACGCCCCGGTTTCGGGCGGCGAAGTGGGCGCGCGCGAAGCGACGCTTACGATCATGGTGGGCGGCCCGGAGAAGTCGTTCGAAATCGCCAAGCCGCTGTTCGACCTGATGGGCAAAAACATCTCGCTGATCGGCGAAAACGGCGCGGGACAAACCACCAAGGTCGCGAACCAGATCATCGTCGCGCTGAACATCGAGGCCGTGGCCGAAGCGCTGCTGTTCGCCGCACGCTCGGGCGCCGATCCGGAGCGCGTACGCAAGGCGCTGATGGGCGGCTTCGCTTCGTCGCGCATTCTCGAAGTGCACGGCGAGCGCATGACCAAGCGCACGTTCGATCCGGGCTTCCGCATCGAACTGCACCAGAAGGACCTGAACCTCGCCATCGACGGCGCACGCAAGCTGGGCCTCGCGCTGCCGCACACCGCGAGCGCACAGCAGCTGTTCAGCGTGTGCGCCGCAAACGGCGGCAAGGCGTGGGACCACTCGGCGATGATCCGCGCGCTCGAGATCATGGCGAACTTCGAAATCACCGAAAGCAAGAAGTCGTAAGTCAGGGCGGTTCGATAGCCCGATGAAGTCGTCGATGCGTGGCGCGCAGGTTTGTGCGCAACGCATCGCGAAATCCTGTATTTCCAGCAGCAACCAACATCCGGATTCAGGCTGGCGCGCACGCGCGCGACGGCCACAAGTGGGGCGCTTCGTGGTGGCGGCAACCGCCGCGAAGCAAATCGGGGCCGCTCTGGGCTGAGGGCGGCCAGTGGGGTCCGAAAGCGGCACTCGGTGACGGCGGGGAAGCCTTGGTCGGTCAGACGTCGTCTCCGGGTGTCCGCCTGTCGGATCGCGGCACCCTGCCAGCCTTCGCGCGCTCGGCGCACCGCACGCCCATTCACGACATCCCCTGCGCTCGCGCAACGCATCGCGCGCACTTCCCCCTCTTTTCACGCGCTTTTCACACTCTTTAACGCTGCGGTGCTGGACGCGCTCGTGCCCGCGTTTCTAGAATCGTGCTTTCATTCGTCTGTCACGCAGACGGCGCAAGGTGGACCCGCTACCCGATGCGTGGCCACGCAATCAATCCCAGTACGTGAGGAGTGTGATCGATGGGCATTATCAACTTCATCAAGGAAGCCGGCGAAAAGCTGTTCGGTACGGCAGCCGCGCCAGCGCAGGCTGCCGAAGCCGCACCGGCCCCGAATCTCGCCGAACTGAACCAGAAGGCCGGCGACGCCATCGCCGCCTACATCCGCTCGCAGGGCCTCGATGCCGACAATCTCGGCGTGACCTATGACGGCGTCTCGCATACCGTCACGGTAACGGGCAATGCCGCCGACCAGGCCACGAAGGAGAAGATTCTCGTGGCCGCCGGCAACGTCCAGAACGTGGACAAGGTCGACGACCAGATGAGCGTGACGAACCCGGCGCCGGAAGCCCAGCACCACACCGTGGTCGCCGGCGACAACCTCTGGAAGATCGCCGAGAAGTACTACGGCAACGGCTCGAAGAACGACATCATCTTCCAGGCGAACACGCCGATGCTCAAGAGCCCGGACAAGATCTACCCGGGCCAGGTGCTCGTGATTCCGCCGGCGCAATAACGCACGCAATAACGCGGTAACGCGCATGACCGGAAACGACACGGGCCTTGCGGAGCGCTCCGCAAGGCCCGTTTTCATTGCGATCCGCGCTCAGTAGGTATCGAATACGCGCTGCAGCGCGGCCTTTTCGCTCGTGCCCGCCGCAAGCGCGAGCATTAGCAATACGCGTGCCTTATAGGGGCTCAGCGTACCCGCCGAGACGAAGCCGAGCGCGTCGTCCTTCGCCGCGCCGTTGTGCATCACGTGCCCCGAGCCCACGCGCGACGCACGCACCACGGCAATCCCGCGCGCCGCCGCTTCGGCGAGCGCCTGCTGCAGCGTGGCGTGAATCGAGCCATTGCCGGTGCCCGCCACGACGATGCCGCGCACGCCCGCGCTCACGAGCGCATCCACGGCGATGCGCGAAACGCCCGTATAGCTCGTGACGATCTCGACGTGCGGCCATGGCCCATCTGCCGTGAACGGCGCATCGACGGTATGGGGGCGCAACGCGCGCCGCTGGAACTCCACGCGCCCATCCTGCACCCAGCCCAGCGCGCCGATCTCGGGCGACTGGAACGCGTCCACCGCGTAGGTGCTGATCTTGGCGACATCGCGCGCGCAATGGATGCGGTTATTGAACGCCACCAGCACGCCCTGCCCGGCCGCCTGGCCGCTCGCCGCGAGCGTCACCGCGTTGAGCAGGTTGAGCGGGCCGTCCGCGGAAAGCGCCGAAGCGGGCCGCATGGCCGCCGTCAGGATGACGGGCTTGCTGCTCTTCACCGCGAGATGCAGCAGGTAGGCGGTTTCTTCGAGCGTATCGGTGCCGTGCGTGATCACGACGGCGTCGAGGTCGTCGCCGGCGAGCGACGCGTTCACGCGCTGCGCAAGCACGCTCCAGAGCGCGAACGACATGTCCTTGCTGTCGACGCTCGCCACCTGCCCGGCATGGATCTGCGCGACCGAGTCGAGGCCCGGCACGGCCGCCAGCAGTTGCGCCACGCCGATCACGCCGGCCTGATAGCCGGCGGTATTGCCCGCATCGGGGGCGGACCCCGCGATGGTGCCGCCGGTGGCGAGCACGGCGACGCGCGGTAGCGCTTTCGCGCCGGCCGCGGCTTCGGAAGAGGGGGAAGTATTCATGGCGGCGATTTTAAGCGATCTGCGGCGCGCCTCGACATGGACAGAAGCCCGGCGAAAGACCGGGCCAGCCGAGCCGCGGCATGGTGTCGGGCGGCGCTGCCCTCAGACCGCCTCGCGCAACTGGCTCGCGATCTGCTGCTCGGTGAGCTGCGGCGCGAACATTTCAATCAGCTTGTAGGCGTACTGGCGCAGGAAAGCGCCCTTGCGCAGCCCCACGCGCGTCGTGCTGGCCTCGAACAGATGCTGCGTATCGAGCGCGACGAGCTCGCTGTCGCGCTTCGCGTCGTAGGCCATCGCGGCCACCACGCCCACCCCCATGCCCAGCTCGACATAGGTCTTGATGACGTCCGCGTCGATGGCGGTCAGCACCACGTCGGGCACCACGCCCGCTTTCGCGAACGCCTGGTCGATATGCGAGCGGCCCGTGAAATCCTGATCGTAGGTGATGACCGGATACTCGGAAATTTCGTCGAGCGTGAGATTCTCGCGGCCCACGAGCGGATGTGTCTTCGGCACGACCACCACGTGATGCCACGAATAGCACGGGAACGTCACGATGTCGGGGAAGCGGTCGAGGGCCTCCGTCGAGATGCCGATATCGGCCTCGCCGTTGATGATCATCTGCGCGATCTGCTGCGGATTGCCCTGGCGCAGCGCGAGATGCACCTTCGGAAACACCTCGCGGAACTGGTGCACGACCTTGGGCAGCGCATAGCGCGCTTGCGTGTGGGTCGTGGCCACGACGAGGTGGCCGCTGTCCTGATCGGCGAACTGGCGGGCCACGCGGCGCAGGTTCTCGGCGTCGAGCAGCATGCGCTCGATCAGTTGATGCACGGCCTTGCCCGGCTCCGTGAGACCCGTGAGGCGCTTGCCGCGGCGAATGAAGATGTCGACGCCGAGCTCGTCCTCCAGATCCTTGATCTGCTTCGAGACGCCCGACTGCGACGTGTAGAGCACGTTCGCCACTTCGGTCAGGTTCATGTTCTGCCGCACG
>Ga0164242_10010077_pt1 | contig 10139 bp, 9 predicted proteins | sample OricomgcompostMG_FD_108783 | JGI IMG/M metagenome (GOLD analysis project Ga0164242, IMG submission 108783) | Miracle-Growth compost microbial communities from Emeryville, California, USA - Original compost - Miracle growth compost (MG) ... | reverse complement strand
TACACCGAGATCGACGTCGAGGTCATCGCCGAGTTGATCAACGATCTCGACTGCCCGTGGACCTTCCACCGGGCGATCGACTCCTGCATCTCGCCGGATCGCGCCTGGCGCGACCTGCGCTCACTGCCGCGGCTGGACCAGGTGCTGACCGCGGGTTCGGCGCGCGGGGTCGAGGACGGCCTGGAGGATCTGCTGCGCAGGGCCGGCCAGGACGAGTTCGCCCGCAAGCTGATCATGGCCGGTGGCGGGCTGAAGGCCGAGCACGTGCCCTGGCTCGCCAACGCCGGCGTGCGGGCCTTCCACATCGGCAGCTCGGCCCGCCCGACCGGATCCTTCAAGGCCTACGTCGATCCGGAGCTGGTCCGCAGCTGGCGGACCTTGATCGACAACGCCGTCGCCCATGCCACCGGTCGTACCGATCAGCCCGGCGTGGCAGGCTGATGGCGATCTTCATCGATGCGCCGAACTGGCCGGGGCACGGCCGGTACTGGTCGCATCTGATCAGTGACCGGTCGTTCGCGGAGGTCCAGGAATTCGCCGACCGGCTGGGGATCCCGCGCCGGGCGTTCGACGGTGATCACTACGACATCCCCGAGGAACGTTTCGAGGAGTGCCTGGTGGCAGGAGCCGTACGCTGCCGGTCCCATGACCTGGTCGTGAAACTGGACGCGGCCGGACTGCGAAGGAGAAAACGATCACGACTCGCGCTCTGACCTCCCGCACCTGGCCCGCGCCGATCGGCCCCGGATCGGTGATCGGACTGGTCGCACCCAGCGGCCCGATGGCACCGGACCGGATCGACGCCGGTATCGAGAATCTCGAATCCTGGGGTTTCGAGGTGCGTGCCGGCAAGCATCTCTACGACCGGCATCCCCGGCTCGGCTATCTCGCCGGATTCGATCATGAACGCGCCGCGGACCTGCAGGCCGCCTGGACCGATCCGGACGTCTCCGCGGTCTGGTGTGCCCGCGGCGGCTACGGCGCCCAGCGGATGGTTGACCTGCTGGACTTCGACGCGCTGCGGGCCGCGGGTGCCAAGCATCTGATCGGCTTCTCCGACATCACCGCGCTGCACGCCCGGATCGGCCGGGAGCTCGAGCAGGTGACGATCCACGGGCCGGTCGGTACCGGGACGCAACTGGCGGATGCACCCTCGGCCGAGGCGTTGCGGTCGCTGGTCCTGCGGCAACCCGGACCGGGCGCGACCCTGGTCACCGGTGAGCCCCTGGTCCCGGGCACCGCGACCGGCCGACTGATCGGCGGCAACCTCGCGCTGATCGCCGGCGATCTCGGGATCGAGCCGGCACCTGCCGAGCCGAGCGTGGTGATCATCGAGGACGTCGGCGAGACCGGCTACCGGCTGGACCGGATGCTCACCTCACTGCGCCGGGCCGGATGGTTCGACTCGGTCACCGGCATCGTGCTCGGTGACTTCACCGAGACCGACGACGACGACCTGGTGGCCGCCGTGCTGGCCGATCGGCTGGCCGACCTCGGCGTCCCGGTGCTGCAGCGGGCGGTATTCGGACATGGCCGTCGCAACCTGGCGCTGCCCCTGGGTGCCGTGGTCGAACTGGATACCGCGGCCGGAACCGTACGCCTGGCCGCGTGAGTCCGGCGGCTGAATCGCGCCGCTGAGTCAGGCAGCTGAGTCAGGCAGCTGAGTCGGGCGGAACGTCGGGTCCTGGCACCAGGCTGTGGTTTTCGTACCGGCGACACTCACGGCCGTCCCGGGTCGGTCGATAGACTCGTCGGGTCCGCTCATTCCGGCAGGAGCCCAGCACGCCAACCGCAGCACAGTTCTTCAGCACCTTCGCCTTCCAGCCGGTGCCGGCGATCATGATCATCCTGCTGGCCGGCGGCTACCTGGGCGCGGTGGTGGTCGGCGTCCGGCGGGGTGTGGGCGTCGTCTGGCCGGCGGTGCTGGCGTTCCTGGGTGGGCTGGTGCTCTACGGCTGGGCCTGTTTCGGCTTCCTGGGCGTCTATTCCGCACAGTTGCGGTGGGCGTTCAGCACCCGGATCGCGATCATGCTCGTCGTCGTACCGTGGCTGCTCGGGCTCGGTCGGCCGGTGGCGGTGGCCCAGGCGGCCCTCGCCGAGCGTGGTCGGGCCGGACTCGACCGCTTCCTGCAGTCGCGACCGATGCGGATCGTCGGGTTCGCCGGCTTCGAGCCGCTCTTCACCCTGGCCTTCCTGCTGGTCTTCCTGACTCCGGCCGCCGGGTTCCTACGCACCGTGCCCGCCGCCGAAGCGGGGGTCAGCATCCTGGTTCCGTTGATCGGGCTGCTGATGGTGACGCCGATCGCCGAGGACACCCGGCCGTACGCGACCTATTTCATCGGTCTGGAATTCCTGATCGCCTTCATCGCGCTGGTCGCTGATGCGATCCCCGGCCTGGTGTTGCGGCTGACCGACACGATCTACGACGGCGTGGCCACTGCCGGTACGGCGCCGGGCTGGTTCCAGACCCGGTTGCAGGACCAGCATCTGTCCGGGGACATCCTGTGGTGCCTCGGGGAAGCGGTCGACCTGCCGATCCTGGCGATCCTGTTCGTCCGCTGGGCGCGGATCGACCGGCGCGAGTCGCAGGCCGTCGACGACCTCAGCGACGAGGAGTTCGAGCGGCTCAGCCGGGAGCATCTGCGCCAGGGGCGCTGACCTTACGCGGCGACCTGGTCCTGTGGATCCAACTCCGATGGCAGCGGCTCGGTGTGCACGATCTGCAAGGACGTGACCGCTCGGGTCAGACAGACGTAGAGCCGGCGCAGGCCGGTGACCCGGTCGGGCTCCCCGGCGACGATGGCAGCCGGCTCGAAGAGCACCACGTGGTCGAATTCCAGGCCCTTCGCGATGGACGCCGGTACCACGTCGACCCGCCGGGTCAGCGCCTCGTCGACCGGCTCACCGTCCTCTGTCTCGGTGATGCTGCGGCCCAGCACGGCGTAGGAGATCCGATGATCATCCAGGGCGGTCTCCACCTCGGCCAGCCGGGCGTCGGGGGTGATCAGGCCGATGCTGCCCTCGCTCTCCAGTGCGACGGCGACGGCCCGGGCCAGATCGTCCGCCGGGGCGGCGCTGTCGATCATCACCAGATCGCCGCGGGTGCGGCGTACCGAATGCGGGGGAGTGAGCTCCGGCGCGATGTCCGGCAGCAGCCGGGCGGCGAATTCGATCACCGCGGCCGGCACCCGGAAACCGGCCACCAGTTCCTCGACCACGGCCTCCGGCTTGCCCAGATGATCAAGAGTGTCGGACCAGGACGTGGTCGCCCACGGCGTGGTCGCCTGGGCAAGATCACCGAGCACCGTCACCGAACCGGTGCTGGCCCGCCGGCCGACCGCGCGCAACTGCATCGCCGAAAGGTCCTGGGCCTCGTCGATGATCACGTGGCCGAGACTCGGTGTCCGGTTCAGCTGATCGGCGGCCTCGTCCACCAGCACGATCTCGGCGACCGACCACTTGTGGGACTTCACCGAACGGCCCGGCTTGGCGACCAGTACCTGCTGCTGCTCGGCCTCGGTCAGCAGTCCCTCGGCGTGGGTGGCCAGGAATTCGGGCTCGCTGAGCAGCCGGAGCACCAGCTTGGCCGCATCGAGGGTCGGCCAGAGCTGTTCGGCGTACGCCTTCACCGGCTTGCTGCGCGCCACCGCGTTCTGCACCCGGTCGTCGGGTGAGTCGCCGTCGGCCTCCATCCGCAGCAGTACCTGGTGGGCCAGCCGCTGCGGCAGCATGTCCCGGCCGGCCGCGTACCGGACGCCGCGCGCCTTGATCGTGGCGACCATCTCGTCGGCCAGATAGGCGGCCACCCGCCACTGGTGCGAGCCGCGTGGCACGACCAGGGTCCCGGTCGCCGGCCGCAGGTGGCTCCACACCGCACGCCGGATCACCTCTGCCATCCGCGCGTCGCCCTTGATCACCGCGGCAGCGGCATCCTCCAGCCGCCCGGCCTTCAGCCCGGTCGCCCGGCTGACGAGCGCTTCGACGGTCGTCTGGGTGGCGTCGATCTCACCCAGCGCAGGAAGCACGTCGGCGATATAGGACAGGAAGCTGTCGTTCGGCCCGACCACCAGCACGCCCTGGCGGGACAGCTGGTCACGGAACGCATAGAGCAGGTACGCCGCCCGGTGCAGCCCGACAGCGGTCTTCCCGGTGCCCGGCGCACCCTGCACGCACACGGACCGGCTGAGCTCGGTCCGGACGATGACGTCCTGCTCGGGCTGGATGGTGGCGACGATGTCGCGCATCGGCCCGGTGCGGGGGCGTTCGATCTCCGACTCCAGGATGTCGGAGTTGTCCAGGGTGTCGCCGGCCAGCAGCTTCTCGTCCTCGTAGGCGGTCAGCGCCCCGGCGGAGAAGCCGAACCGGCGCCGCAGTGCGACGTCCATCGGCTGGTCCCGGGTGGCCTGATAGAAGGGCAGTGAGATCGGCGCCCGCCAGTCGATCACCATCGGCTCGCCGCCCGCCTCGCCGGTGATGTGTCGGCGGCCGATGTAGAGCCGGGGCGGCAGGTCGGTCCGCTGGTAGTCCAGCCGGCCGAAGAACAGCGGCACGGTCGGGTCGTCCTGGAGTGACTGCACCCGCCGGTAGAGAGCCTGCTTGAGATGCTCGGTCGAGACGTTCGGTCCCTCGCTGACCGCCGCGGCGCCGACGGCGTTGAGACCGCCGACCCGCTGCCGCATCAGGGCCAGCGCGGCCCGGGACTCGGCCAGATGCCGCCGCTCGGCCTCCAGCGCCGGGTCGAGCTCGGCGTCGGGATGGCCACCCGAGGGGGAGTCAGACGGGGAATCAGGCGGGGACGGGGAATCGGTGGTGTCGGGTTGGCTGGTTCCGGGCATGCAGAGACACTCCGATGCTGGTCGGGTGGCGAAAAGGGAGCGACGAGACGTTACTCCCCGGTCGCGTCGACGGCAACTGCTTTTCTGCCGGCCGCCCTATTGCGCGTGCCGGGTCCCGGCTAGCCTCGGCCTGTGACCGTCCCGCCGCGCCCGTTCGTGATCCCCGATGACCCGGCCGACCGGCTCTGGCGGCGGAGGACCGCCGCGCGGGTGATCGTCGTCGATCATCAGGACCGGATCCTGCTGCTGCAGGACACCGATCCGGGCTATCCGGACCGGCACTGGTGGGTGACCCCGGGAGGCGGCATCGATCCGGGCGAGACCGAGCAGCAGGCCGCCGTACGAGAGATCGCCGAGGAGACCGGCCTGGTGATCACCGAATCCGATCTGGTCGGACCGGTCGCGTACCGGCTGGTGCGGCACGGCTACTCCGACCAGGTGCTCGAGCAGCGGGAGGTGTTCTTCCTGATCCGGGTGCCGCATTTCGTCCCGGACGACTCGGACTTCACCGAGGAGGAGAAGATCACCATCGCCGGCAGCCGGTGGTGGACGCCGGCCGAGTTGGAGGCCGCGTTCGACTCGGAATGGATCTGGCCGCGTTCCCTGCTGGAGCTGGTCGCGCACGCCGACAAGGCAGGTGCGGAACCGATCGACCTGGGCCTGGTCACCGACGAATCAACCCGGCCGGTCTGAGCGTGCGGCCGAAGGGGTTCTGAATCGCGGTGTTCACCCGGAGGTCGTGACCCGGCAGGCTGTCGGCCGCCGGCGCGTTTTCCACCGCTACGTACGCTGCAAGCATGACCCCGATCAGGGCCGCCGGGTGATCCGATGCGGATCGCACTCGTCACCGAGACCTGGGTCCCCGCCGTCGACGGAGTCGTGACGCGACTGCGCGTGACGATGGCCGAACTCGTACGGCGCGGGCACCAGGTGCTGCTGATCGCGCCCTCCGGCCACGGCAGCTTCGAACATCCCGAGGGCGTCACGGTCGTCGAGGCACCGTCGGTGGCATCGCGGTTCGTGTCCGACGGCCGACGCTTCGGGGTGCCGTTCCGCGGACCGGTCAGCCGGGCGCTGCAGGATTTCCGGCCGGATGTCGTGCACGTGCTCAGCCCGTACATCCTCTGTCGGCCGGCGATCACCGCGGCGCGGCAACTGTCGGTGCCGGTCGTCGGTTCCTTCCATTACCACCTGCCCGACGCCGCGCGGTCGGCCGGACTCGGGTTGCTGTCGCGACCGTTGTGGGCCTATCTGCGCCACCAGCACGGCCATGCCGACCACACCCTGGCGACCTCACAGGCGATGGTGCAGGTGATGCGCGAGCTGCAGGTCGGGCCGGTCTCGCTGTGGCCGTTCGGTGTCGATCTGCAGCGCTTCACACCACAGCGTCGCACGCCGTCGGCCCGCCGCGCGCTGGTCGGCGAACGGGACACGACGATCGCGCTCTACGTCGGCCGGCTCGCTCCGGAGAAAGGGGTCGAACGGCTGGTGCCGCTGGCCCATGACCCGCGGATCACGCTGGTGATCGTCGGGGACGGCCAGTTGCGGCCGCGGCTGGAACGCGAACTCAGCGGCACCGGCGCAGTGCTGACCGGCTGGCTGTCGGGCGATGCGCTGGCGGATGCGTACGCCGCCGCGGACGTCTTCACCTTTCCCAGCGATTCCGAGACTCTGGGATTCGTCCTGATCGAGGCGCTGGCCTCCGGCCTGCCGGTGCTGGCGGCCGACAGTGCGCCGACCGCGGAGATCCTCGGCGATTCCGGCGCCGGGGTGCTGCTCCGGCGGTCCCAGTGGGCAGGTGCTGCGGAGCTGGTCGCCCGGCTCGGCAGCGGATCCGGGCGATCGCTGACCGCCGCTGCCGCTCGTTCCCGGGCCGGCAGCTGGGACTGGTCGACGGCGACCGACAGCCTGCTCGACGTCTACCGCAGCCTGGTCCGGTCCGGACCGGTGCTGGTCGGATAACAACTCGGCAGCATTGCCGCGTCGGGTTGGGATTGACGCAAACTGCCGGTCAAACTTGTTACTGAAGTTGCGCAGGAGACTGCTGTGACTGAGGTGTCGAGCCATTCCCAGAGGGGGACCGATGCGGGAGACCGTCAATCCGCTGTTGCTGCAGGTGCTGCACCGGCGCCGGATGCTGCGCGGGGTGCGCTGGAGCGCGACCGCCTGGGTGATCTTCGGCGGACTGCACATCGCGGTCTGGTGGTTCGCCTTCGAGCACACCCCGGACGGCTGGCCGCGTGGCCTGCTCGGCGCTGCGGTTTGGCCGCTGTTGCTGATCGCGACCGCCAGTTTCATCACCCTGGTCGTCTACGGCACCCGCTGGTTGCTGTCCCCGATCGAGCCGCCGGCGGACGACTGGTTGGAGCGGGCGGTGGCAGCCGATCCCGGCATCGACCGGGATGCTGCCGACGAGGGCGAGCCGACGATCGTCGGTCTGCGCGCCTGACACCCGCACGGCACTCGGGTCGCGAGCAACCCGCAAGCTCAAGCTTTGAGGCTCCGCGGTCTGGCCCTCGGCGTGTCGCCCCGCAGGGTCAAACGTTGAGATTCGGTCGACGGTCCGGCGGCGCAACAGCCACGCCGGTCGGGTTGGGCGTCGCGGTTACAGTGTGCGGGTGATTCTCCGCCGCCGGACCATCGCAGCAGCCCTGATCAGTGGCGCCCTGACTGCTTCCACCCTGTTGGCCGCCTGCAGTAACGGCGACGACGGCGCCGGCACACCCACTCCGACCCCGGACGGACCGGCGACGGTCGCCTCCCTCCCGTCCGGATCCGGTACCGGATCGCCGTCCGCGAGCGTGCCGCCACCGAAGGCACCCGGACCCGGGAACGTGTCGTTGGGCGACCTGGACACCAAGAACTTCAACTACGCCGGCGGCTGCGGATTCGAGCTGCCGGCACCTCCGATCGCCCTGGTCGACGGCCGGCAGAAGCACCGGACGCCGACCTTCGACGGCCATTCCAGTGCGGCGACCTGGTCCTCGAGCACCGAGGTCACCCTCGACGGCCGGCCCTATCTGGTGGTCCAGTTGCGGTGCGCGGTCGGGTCGACCCACTACGTCGGCGCCCACCTGATCGGCCTCGACGGTCGCAAGCCGGCCGATCTCGGCATCATCGCCACCGGGACCAGGATCACGATCAGCGCGAAGCATGATCAACTCGCGGTCAGCACCGCGTACCCCACCATCAAAGATGATCATGGCGGTCCGACCGGACATTCGTCGTACGCGATCACGATGGCCGGACTGACCCCGGTCAGGTTGTACGCCGGCGAGCACGCCGCACAGATCGACCCGGCGATCGCGAAACTTCCGGCGCACGGCTACGACGCCGGTCTGGTCGGCATCAGCGGCTATGCCGACGACCCGAGCGACACCAGCTGGGTGGTCGGTCTGCTGGACCGGCCGGGCCGGGTGCTGACCGCCGAGCTGCTCGGCGGCGGTTACGACTCGGGGCTGTGTTGGAAGGCGACGATCTACACCCAGGGCGGCGAGAAGCTGGGCCACAAACACCTTGCCTACAACGGAAACGACGGCGGCACCGGGACGGCGATCGACCTGTCCGCGCCGAGCAAGGCGACCACCGGCGTACGGGGCACGATCGACTTCCCGGTCACCAAGGCCACGCCCGGCCTGCTGATCCCGGCCAACGGCGTGGTCCCGGCGCTCGCGACCGCGACCACCGAGACGGCGGCCAACGGCCAGGGCGACGCGGTGGTCACCACCAAGGCGCCTGCCGATGCCGTCCTGGACATCGAGCATTTCGGTGCCGCGTCGGGCAGCGAGTATTCGCTCCCGGTCGGAGCATTCGCGACCGCCGACGGGAAGATCGCGATGACCGGGGCCTGGTACAACGATCCGGTCGACAAGAGCAACGCGGCCTTCGGCATGCGGCCGATCGTCGACCCGGCCGATCTCGGCGAGAAGACCTGCTGAACCAGTGAGCCGAGGGCCCGGGCACCGCGGTCGGTGACCCGGACGTCCCTACCATCGGTGCATGCGATTGCAGTTCGAGATCAGCGCCGGTGACGCAGGCCTGGCCGACCCCATTCCCGCCGAGCAGGCCGCCGCACTGGTCGAACGGATCCGGAACCGGCTGACGGCGGCGGGATTGTCGGTCTCGGTCGGCTCCGACGAGGCGTCGGTCTCCCCGGGCGAGGCCGACTGGGAGCTTCTGACGCCGGAGGAACAGGACGAGGGCGGATTCAGCTACCCGGAGCTGCTGGTCGACGGTCCGGCCGACATCGCGGTGAGCGTCTTCAAGCGGTCGGTCTTCTTCAGCTCCGATCCCGGTTTCGGCGACGAGCAGCTCGCCGCCGCCCAGGTGGTCACCGCTGTCCGCGCCCTCGATGGTCTGGTCCCGGTCCCGGCCGACGTCACCGCGGAGCTGACCGAGCGCGCCGCCCAGCTCGGCGTGGCCGCCGACGGATCCATCCGCGCTTGACGGCGGACTGTGCCGTCGGCCGCATGGCGGCCTCCCGTGCTCAGACGGCGTCGGCAGCGTCGAGGATCCGGTACGCGTACCCCTGCTCGGCCAGGAATCGCTGCCGGTGCTGGGCGAAGTCGGCATCGACGGTGTCCCGGGCGACCACCGCGTAGAAGCGGGCGGTCGTGCCCGAACCCTTCGGGCGCAGCAGCCGACCGAGTCGCTGCGCCTCCTCCTGCCGGGACCCGAACGCGCCCGACACCTGGATCGCGACCTGGGCACTGGGCAGGTCGATGGAGAAGTTGGCGACCTTGCTCACCACCAGCAGGTCGATCTCACCGGACCGGAACTGCTCGTACAACTTCTCCCGTTGCCGTACGGTGGTCTCGCCCTTGATCAACGGCGCACCGAGCCGCTCGGCAAGATCATCGAGCTGGTCGACGTACTGGCCGATCACCAGGGTCGGCTGGCCGCGGTGCTTGGTGACAAGATCAACAACGACCTCGGTCTTGGACTCGGCGGTCGAGGCCAGCCGGTATTTCACGTCCTCCTCGGCGATCGCGTACGTCATCCGTTCCTCGTCGGTCAGCGTGACCCGCACCTCGACACAGTCGGCCGGAGCGATGTAGCCCTGCTGCTCGAGATCCTTCCAGGGCGCGTCGTAGCGCTTCGGTCCGATCAGGGAGAACACGTCGCCCTCCCGGCCGTCCTCACGGACCAGGGTGGCGGTCAGCCCGAGCCGCCGGCGGGCCTGCAGGTCGGCGGTCATCCGGAACACGGGCGCCGGCAGCAGGTGCACCTCGTCGTAGATGATCAAGCCCCAGTCCCGGGCGTCGAAGAGCTCCAGGTGCGGGTGGATCCCGCCGCGCTTGGTGG
>Ga0164242_10010076_pt1 | contig 10140 bp, 4 predicted proteins | sample OricomgcompostMG_FD_108783 | JGI IMG/M metagenome (GOLD analysis project Ga0164242, IMG submission 108783) | Miracle-Growth compost microbial communities from Emeryville, California, USA - Original compost - Miracle growth compost (MG) ... | reverse complement strand
GGCCCTGGTCACCGCGACGTTGAGCCGCCGCTCACCGCCGATCTGGTTGAGCGGGCCGAAGTTCAGCGGCAGCACGCCGCGGGCGTTGGCCGAGAACGCGGTGGAGAACAGGATCACGTCTCGTTCGTCGCCCTGCACGTTCTCCAGGTTCTTGACGAACAGCCCCTCGCCGTCGGTGCGGTCCAGCGCGGCGTCGATCCGGTCGTCGGCGAGGTCGCGCAGCCTCGCCTCCACCAGCGTGCGCTGCGGGGCGTTGAACGTCACCACCCCGATGGACGGCACCGCCTCCGGGTCGGCGTCGAACCGGCGCCGGACTTCGGCCACCACCGCGTCGGCCTCGACGGGATTGGTGCGCAACAGGTTTCCCGCCTGCGAGCGCAGGAACGTCCCGTCCACCCGGATCAGGCTCACCCCGTGGCCGTGCACCCCGGGGTCCGCGGTGCCGTGCAGTGGGGACGGAAAGGTGGACAGCCGGTCGGAGTAGTAGCGGCGGTTGGAGAACGCGATGAGAGCCTCGTCCTGGGACCGGTAGTGCCAGGACAACCACCGCCGGGGCACCCCGGCCTGCACGCACTCGGACAGGATCGACTCCTCGTCCGGCACCGCCAGCAGGTCCGAGGCCGAAACCTCGTCCAGGCCGCCGGGGTCGGACCCGTCCAGCAGCGAGCCCGCGATGGAATCGGTCACCGATTCGGCCACCGAGGTCGGCGGCATCTGCTTGGAATCCCCCACCACCACCGCCGCCCGGGCCCGACCCAGCGCCCCGATCGCGTCCGCCACCCGGATCTGGGATGCCTCGTCGAAGACCACCAGGTCGAACAGGTCTGGCCGGGGCGGGAAGAACCGGGACAGCGAGTCCGGGCTCACCAGCATGCACGGCATCACGGCCGTGACGAGGTCCCCATAGCGCGCCAGCAGCGGCCGCACCGCTAACCCCCGCCGTTGCTTGACCAGTTCCCTGCTGAGCTCGCCGATCCGGCCGAAACCCGAGGTGGCGTCGAAGGTTCGGGATGCCACCAGCCGGGAAGGGATGGCGGTGACCAGTTGCTGGCGCACCCGCTCCGAGGCGTCGGCGAACCGGCGCACGGTCCGGTCGTGCACATCGCCGTCGAAGGCGTCCAGGCCGGTGGCCGCGGCGCGTTCGGTCAGCGACGCCGTCGCCACGCCCGCGTCGAACGCGCGAGCGGCCTGGTCGGCCGGAATCGCACCGGACAGCAACAACTGTCGCGCCCGGCCCAGTCCGGCTGCGCGGAGCGGCTGTAGGTGTGCCAGCAGGGCCAGGTAACGGCGCAGCCCCGGCTGGCCCGGCTCCTCGGGCCGCCGGCCCGAACCGGTGCGACGCCACGCGGCCAGCAGGCCACCGCCGGACCATGCGGCGAATGGCCCGTCCCCGCCGGTCGCCTCGCCGAGCGAGCCGAGCGCGGTCGCCAGCCCCGTCACCGCCTCCTGGTCGTCCAGGCCGACCACCACTCGGCTGTCCAGCAGGTGGCGCACCGCCAGCCGGAACGCACCGGGGTCGTTCAGCGCGGCACCGGTGTGGTCGCGCAGGGAGGCCGTGTCCGACGCCCAGGTCAGCCAGGCGACGCGTTCGTCCAGCCACTGACGTCCGGCCGTGGTCAGCGGGTTCCAGCCCTCCGGCGCCTGCAGCCCGGGCACCTCGGCGACCATCAGCTGCAGCGCGACGATCTCGCGCCACACGCTCGCGAGTTTCCCGGTCAGGGCGGAGAGCTGCTTGCGCGGCACCGTCACCGACGGTCGCAGTCCGGGCTGTAGCCGTGCCAGCACCGCGAGCTGACGCTTCTTCCGGCCGAACCACGACGAGGCGTCCGCCGCTCGTGCGTCCGCGTCGATGGCGTCCACCGGCAGCGCGAACACCTCGGGTGCCGCCAAGTCCAGGCCGGCGTGCGACGCGGAGGCGAACGCCGCGACCGCTGCCCGAGCGTCGTCCGCGTTGCGGCGCCAGCGGTCGGTGACGGCCAGGTCGAGCAGCGCGAGATCGACCGCGTAGGCACCGGCGAAACGGGCCACATCGCGCACGTCCGACGGGGTACGCGCCGCCGCCACGGCGGTCCGCACCTCGGGCGTCGTCACCGGACGGTCGATCGCCGCATCCACCGCGCGGACCGCACCGGCCAGCGCGTCGGCATCGATGGCGGCAGGCTCCGGGGGATCGACGAATCCCCACGGATGGTCCGGTGCCGGATGCGCCGGGTCGGCGACGTCGGGCAACGTGGTCAGCGCGGATCGCACGGCCGCGAGGTCGACGCCCGTGCTGGCCACGGCGGTCTGCGGGATCGGCAATTCGGGGCCGTCTCCCACCGCCAGCGCGCTTGTATGGGCCGAGTAGAACGACAGCCCGGCCGCGTTCGGGCGGTGCAGCCGCTCGGCGTATCGCGCCAGTTGCGCGCCGGCCGCGCGCAACTCCTCGCGGGCGGCCGCCAGTCCCTGGTCGTCGCCGGCGACGCGCAACTCCAGCGCGTCGCGAATCTGGGCGCGCACCACCGCCGGCTTGGCTCCCTTGTCGTGCAGGTCCAGGCAGAACGGTGCCAGCCCGATCGCCTCCAGTCGACGGGTCACCACGTCCAGCGCGGCCCGCTTCTCGGCGACGAACAGCACCCGGCGTCCCTCCGCGACCGCGTGCGCGAGCAGGTTGGTGATCGTCTGTGACTTCCCGGTGCCCGGTGGCCCCTCGAGCACGAAGGTGTGCCCGGCGACGGCCGCGGCGATCGCGTCGGCCTGGGAGGCGTCCGCGGCGATGGGCAGGGCCGAGGCAAGCTGGTCCAGGTCGACGGACTCACCGGAGTGTCCGGAGTCTCCCGTGTCTACGGTCGCGGCGACCGGATCGGCGAACGTGGCCGTGGGTGCGGTGATCAGATGGTCCACCAACGGGTTTCGCGCCAGATCGACCCAATGCTCATCCAGGTCCTTCCACAGCCGAAACTTCGCGAAGGCCAGCAGGGCCAGGCTCGCCGTCTGCTCCACCCGGTAGTTCAGGCCCGCCTCGGCCAGCGCGGTGCGCAGCGCCCGGAACGTCGCGTCCAGGTCGATGCCGGCCGAGTCCTCCACCGGTTCGGCAAGCCCCGGAATGGAAAGGCCGTGCACCTGTCGCAGCTTCTCCAGCAGGCAGTAGTTCGGCGTCGACGTGCCGGCCTCGTCCAGTTCGATGCGGTAGTCCCCGTGCCGGGACCGAGGCGACGCGACGACCGGGACCAGCACCACCGGCGAGCGCAGGTCCCGCCCGTCGAGGTTCCACACCAGCGTGCCCAGCGCGAGATACAGGTGGTTGGCGCCGGTCTCCTCGGCGATGGTGCGTGCCCGGTAGGCCAGGGACCGCATGCGGGAGGTGTAGCGCTCGGTGGGGATGTCGGTGTAGGCGGCATGCTTGGTGGACAGCAGGTCCGCCCGCTGCTCCTCGGTGAGTTCCCGACCGCTCCGCACGCCGCGGCGGGCCTGCACGTCGGACAGCCGATCGGCGGGCAGCAGCGTCACCGACCCGCCGGAGTTGACGGTGTTCTCCAGCGCGGCCAGCATGCCCGGCGGCACGGCGAGCGGCACCGCACCCCGGCCGGTGTAGTTCAGCAGCCGGTTGCGCAGCGACAGGTCGAGCAGCGCGTTCTTCCACTGCGTGACCCGACCGGGGACCGGAGGGGCCATAGGCGCCGCGCCGGGCTCGATGCGCCGGGACCGCGCGCGAGCGGCGTCGGTGATCCGCGCCGGATCGAAGCGGTCCGCCTCCGACGCGCCGGTCGGGGGCCCGCCCGGCGCGGTGTATTCGACGGTCCGCGCGGCACCGTCGGTTCCGACCGTCCGGACCGGAAGTGGGTTGATGCGGTCACGCCGGGCCGACCGGACGTCCAGCACGCCGAGCAGCCCCGAGAGGTCGCCGTGCAGCCGGGGCCGGCACGCCGCCAGCGCCCGATCGAAACCATTATCGGGCGAGAGGTCGGTGGCGCAGATCGGATCCAGACAACCGATCAGGCCCAGATCGACCAGGTTCACGACGCCGTCCAGGTCGGTGACGGCGGCCGCTGGCAGCGTCCGCTCCTCCCGCCAGTAGCCCACCATCGGCCCGCGGTCGCCGATCCATAGCAACGGGTGCAGGTCGAGTCGTTCCAGACCGGCGGCGAGCAGCAACGCGACGTCCAGCGCGCGGCCGGCCCCTTGGCCGAGCACCTGTCCGGGACCGAGGATCCGCTGGGGCTCGCCCGGCCATCCCGGATCCGGGTCCAACAGTTGGATCGCACGCGACCGCACGGTTTCGAACAGGGCCCGCGCCTGTTCATCCACGCGCTCCGGGCCGTCCAGGTAGCCGGCGACCGTGCCAGACGTCGGGACAGCAGCGGCGGTGACGGGATTCGCGGGGCCGGCGGTGTCGGGAGCTGACGGAGTGTCGGCGTCCTCCGGGTGTCGCTGCAGCCTCCGTGCCACCGTCTCCAGCAGGCCGTCCAGTGCCGGATCCTGCGGCCGGACGAACGAGGCGAGCGTCTCCAGGGCCAGCGGCACTGGCGCCGCCGCCCATTGGTCGGCGGCCAACAGGCGCACCTGGCACGCCTGCTCGGCGGCGGCCTGGCCGTCGACGATGACCTCGACTCGAATCCGGCCGGCGGCCGACGAGGTCAGCCGGCGCATGGCGTCCGGGGCCAGCGGCGATGGTACGGCCGGCGGGAGGGTGGTGCCGTGGGCCGGTAGGTCGATCGGGACGGTGACGGTGCCCAGCACGGCCGCTCCGTCACCGCCCGGGGGGTTGTCATCCGCCTGCGCCGTCACCCGCAGGCCGGCACCGGTGATCGACGGGCCGTGGTTGGCGATCCGCAACTCGCCCAGCACGCCGATCCCGTTGTGCGCCATGGCGGCGGAGATGATCGGAATCGCGGACACCTGCAGGCTGACCTGGGGTGGGGGCGACGGCACCGGATGGGTCTCCTTCACGCGGCGGCACAGGGTGGCACGCCGGCGCCGCCCCGACCCTCGACAACGGGACGGCGCCGAGGGCGTATGCCTTGCATTGTTGCGCACCCGGCGGCGGGCGCCTCGCTGGTCGGCTACTCCGCGCTAGAGCGAGCGCAGCGCAGGCAGCAGTTCTCGCGCCGCCCAGTCCAGGAAGTCCGGCGAAACGTGCCATGCTGGCTGCCTACCCGCGATCCTCGAGGTCGCAACCGTCTCCGCTCGCGGGCCTGTTGTTATCCGGCCGCCTCGCGCAGCCGCTCCGGGTGGATCGGCAGGTCACGCACCCGGATGCCGGTGGCGTGGTACACCGCGTTGGTCACGGCCGCGGCCGTGCCGACGATGCCGATCTCGCCGATCCCCTTGACGCCCAGCGGGTTCAGCTCGTCGTCCGCCTCGTCGACGAAGGCGATGTCGATGCGCTGCACGTCGGCATTGACCGCGACGTGGTACTGCGCCAGGTCGTGATTCGAGTAGTCGCCGAACTCGGTGTCGATCACGCCATCCTCGTGCAGCGCCATGGACAGTCCCATCGTCATCCCCCCGAGCAGTTGGGACCTGGCCGTCAGCGCGTTGACGATGCGCCCGGCCGCGAACACGCCCACCATCCGGGGCACCCGGACCTCGCCGGTGACGGTGTCCACCCGCACCTGCACGAACTGGGCGCCGAAGGCGTACCGGGACAGCTCGCGCTGGCGCTCGATCGTCTCGGCGGTGTCCGATCGGGCCTCGCTGCCGCCCTCGTCCCGCAGTCGCCGGCACGCCTGGTGCACAGCGGTGCCCCAGCTGGCCGTCCCCATGGATCCGCCGGCCACCGGCGCCTGCCCGAAATCGCTGTCCCCGACGCGGATATCGACCTGCCCCGTCGGCACGCCGAGTGCGTCGGCGGCGACCTGCAGCAGCGCCGTGCGCGCCCCGGTGCCGATGTCCGCGGCGGCGACCTCCACCCGGAACCGGCCGCCGCCCAGGTCGATCGCGCGGGCCGTGCTGGGCGAGGTCCGGGCCGGATACACCGACGCCGCCACGCCCGTGCCGGTGCGGAACCGGCCGGACCGCCGGGCGGCGGGAAGCCCGTCGCGCCGGTACCAGCCGATCATCCGCGCGCCGGTCCGCAGGCAGGCGACGAGGTTCCGGCTGGAGCAAGGCAGCCCGTTCTCCGGGTCGACGGCCGGTTCGTTGCGGATCCGCAACTCGATCGAGTCCATCCCGAGCTCCACCGCGAGCTCGTCCATGGCGGACTCGAGCGCGTACATGCCGGGGCACTCGCCCGGCGCGCGCATCCACCGAGGGGTGGGTACGTCCAGGCGGGCGAGCCGGTGTGAGGTTGCCCGGTTCGGGGCGGAATACATCATCCGGCTCGGCGCTGCCGCCTGCTCGGCGAACTCCTGCATGGTGGAGGTCTGCGCCCAGACGTCGTGCCCCACGCCGAGCAGCGTTCCGTCCCGGTCGGCCGCCAGCCGCATCCGCTGGATGGTCGGGGTCCGGTACCCCACCAGCGCGAACAACATCTGCCGGGACAGCGCCACCCGCACGGGCCGGCCGGTCACCCTGGCACCCAGGGCCGCCAGCACCGCGTTGGGCCGGGCTGTCCCCTTGGAGCCGAAGCCCCCGCCGACGTGCTCGGAGACCACCCGGACGGCGTCCGGCGGCAGGTCGAAGAGCTGTGCCAGGGTCTGCCGCACCGGGTAGGCGCCCTGCGTGGAGTCGTGGACCAGCAGATGGTCGCCATCCCACGCTGCCGTCGAGGTGTGCGGCTCCATCGGATTGTTGTGCTCGGCGGGCGTGCGATAGATGCGATCCACCGTCACCGGCGCCGTGCGCATCGCCGCGTCCAGGTCGCCGTCGGCGGTGTCCGCCGGCATGTTCGGATTGACCGTGTCCGGCGCGTACTGGCGGGAGTGGTCCCGGGTCAGTTCGACCTCGTGCTCCTCGGCGAAGTAACTCACCACCAGCGCATCCGCGGCGGCCCTGGCCTGCTCCAGGGTCGACGCCACCACCAGCGCGACCACCTGTCCGCGGTAGTGCACCACGTCGTCGGCAAACAGCCGCAACTCCGGTTCCGCGTCCGCCGACATCTGAGGTGCGTGTCCGTGGGCGAGGACCGCCAGCACGCCCGGCAGCCGCTCGCCGGCGGCGATGTCGACCGCGGTGACGCGCCCGCGGGCGATCGTCGCCTGGACCGGCCAGCCGTACGCCAGCCGATCCAGCGGGAACTCGCCGGCATAGCGGGCCCGCCCGCTGACCTTGGCGGCCCCCTCCACCCGGGTCAGCCCCGCGCCGACGGCCCGCTCCAGGGTGGTCATCACGCGCCTCCGGCCCCGGTGCCGGTCAGCTCGGCCAGCACCGTCACCACTAGCTCGTTCAGCATCGAGACCTTGAACGCGTTGCGCGGCAACGGCTCGGCGGCTGCGAGCTCGGTCCGGACGGCCGCCCGGAAGGCCTCGGCGCTGGCCGGGGCGCCAATCAGCCGGCGCTCGGCCGCGGACGCCCGCCACGGCCGCGGTGCCACCCCGCCGAACGCCAGTCGAACCTGTCCGATGCAACCGTCGGCGTCCAGGGCGACCACGGCCGCCACGGACACCAGCGCGAAGGCGTACGACGCCCGGTCCCGCACCTTCCGGTAGACCGAGCGGCAGCCGGGTGGCAACGCCGGGACGGTGACGGAGGTAATCAGTGAGCCGGCAGGCAGGGTGGTCTCGGCCTCGGGATGGTCGCCGGGCAACATCAGCAGCTCGTCGAGTCCGAGATCCACCTGGCCGTTCGGGGTCCGGGCCTGCACCCTGGCGTCCAGTGCGCGCAGCGCGACGGCCATGTCCGACGGATGGGTGGCGATGCATTGCGGCGATGCGCCCAGCACGGCGAGGTTGCGGTGGTCGCCGTCGCGGGCCGGGCAGCCAGTGCCGGGCCGGCGCTTGTTGCACGGCTTGGTGACGTCCTGGAAGTACGGGCAGCGGGTGCGCTGCAGCAGGTTTCCCCCGGTGGTGGCCAGGTTGCGCAGCTGTCCGGAGGCGCCGGCCAGCAGCGCTTGCGACAGCACCGGGAATCGTTCGCGGACGGCAGGGTGTGCTGCCAGTTCGCTGTTGCGCACGGTGGCGCCGATCCGTAAGCCGCCGCCCGGCTCCTCCTGCACGAAATCCAATGGCAGGGACGTGATGTCGACCAGCGTGGCGGGTTGGAGCACCCCGAGCTTCATCAGGTCGACGAGGTTCGTGCCGCCGGCCAGTATCGTGCCGTCGGTCGGAACCCCGGCGGACCCGGTGTCTTCGGCGAGCCGGTAGTCGAACGGCCTCATGGGACCGGCCCGCCGGAGGGGGAACCGGCGCCACGGGCCACCCGCTCGATGGCGGTGACGATATTCACGTACGCCCCGCACCGGCACAGGTTCCCGCTCATCCGTTCGGCGATCTCGGCCCGGTCGAGCGGGATCCCGGGGTCTTCGTCACCGCCGGCGCCTTCGTCACCGCCGGCGCCTTCGTCACCGCCGCTACTGCTGCCGTGCTGGTCGGTGACGGCGCTCGGCCAGCCCCTCGCCGCCTCATCGAGCATGCCCACCGCCGAACAGATCTGACCCGGAGTGCAGTATCCGCACTGAAACCCGTCCTCCTCGAGGAAGGCGCGTTGCATCGGATGCAGCGAGTCCGGGCCGCCCAGCCCCTCGATGGTCGTCACCGCCCTGCCGCGCACGGCCACCGCCAGCACCAGGCAGCTGTTCACCCGGCGGCCGTCCAGCAGCACCGTGCAGGCGCCGCACTGCCCGTGGTCACAACCCTTCTTCGACCCGGTGAGGTCCAGCCGCTCGCGCAGCACGTCGAGCAGGGTGGAGCGGGTGTCCACCGTCAGCCGGTGCTCGCCGGCATTGACGTGCAGCGTCACCGGCGCGGTGATGGGTGTCAGATCACCAGGCTCGTCGCTCCCGTTCGCCGCCCGCCCCCTTCCGGAAGTGGTCATGTGGTTCCTCTTCCCGCCCGCGGCGGTCGCTGAACGTGATGCTGGCCCGGACATCCGGCACCTCATGGCGGGGAATCTCGGTGACCTTCCGCATCGCGCCTGCGACGACGTCTGTGCCGTCTGGCGGCCGGCGGCCAGGACCTGCGCCGTCGACGCCCCCGGTCTACCGTCGACGGCAAGGGCCGCGCTCACTCGACGACGCCTGCCCGGCATATAGCGGACAGAAGGAGCAGATGTGATGCTGCTGCAAGGCAAGACCATGATCGTCACGGGTGGGAACTCCGGTATCGGCGAGGGCATCGTGCTGGCCGCGGCGGCGGAGGGTGCGAACGTCGTCATCGACTACGTCGCGCACCCCGATGAGACCACGGAGATCATCGGGAAGATCGAGGCCGCCGGCGGCAGGGCGGTCGGCGTCAAGGCCGACGTGTCCAAGATCGACGATCTGAAGTCCATGGTGGACACCGCCGTTCGCGAATTCGGGCGGCTGGACGTGCTGGTCAACAACGCCGGGATGGAGACCCGAACCTCGGTGCTGGACACCACCGAGCAGCAGTACGACACCGTGATGGCCGTGAACCTCAAGAGCGCGTTCTTCGGCATCCAGCTGGCCGCCAAGCAGTTCATCGCCCAGGGCGGCGGCGGGCTGGTGATCAACATCTCGTCGGTGCACGAGGACTGGCCGATGCCTGGCAACACCCCGTATTGCGTGTCCAAGGGCGGCATGCGAATGCTGGCTCGCACCGCCGGGGTGGAGCTGGGCAAGTACCGCATCCGGGTGGTCAACGTCGGGCCGGGTGCGGTGGACACCCCGATCAACGCCTCCACCGAGAGCGACCCGGCCAAGATGGCGGCACTGGAGGGGGCGATCCCGCTACACCGGTTGGCCGAGCCCGATGAGATCGCCCAGACCGTGGTGTTCCTCGCCTCCGACAAGGCGCAGTACGTGACGGCGACGTCCATATTCGTGGACGGCGGCATCATGCAGGGCAGCGTCGGGCTGTGAGCGACGCCGGAGCGAGGCGCGTGGCGCGTAGCGAGGCGGATGTCACAGTGGCAGGGCCGTCGAGCCTGGCGCGGAGCGAACAATCGGGCACTGTGCGGGGCCCTGTCAAGGCGGACGCGTCGGGCGGTGCCCGGGACGACCGGCCCCGCACCGCCAGCGAGTCCGGCGCCGACAGCGTCGTTCCGCTCACCTCTCCCGGGGCCGTCCACGGAGCGCCGCTGTCCGGCAGCTACGACGTGATC
>Ga0164242_10010075_pt1 | contig 10140 bp, 11 predicted proteins | sample OricomgcompostMG_FD_108783 | JGI IMG/M metagenome (GOLD analysis project Ga0164242, IMG submission 108783) | Miracle-Growth compost microbial communities from Emeryville, California, USA - Original compost - Miracle growth compost (MG) ... | reverse complement strand
TTCTGTTTCCTGATCCTGTATTTCGGTCAGGGTTTCGAGGGCTTCCTGCTCTTCATCAGGATAAAGGGTCTTTGCCTGCGCCCGCAATCCTTCAGGCACGCAGATAGTTCCCAGCAAAAGGACACATAGATAGTAACGGTTCATGCTTATAGCTACTTATTTGAATGTATATAGAAACCCTGCACCCGGCGTAATACCCAGTTGCGGATGATATCCTGCATACATGTCTATTTGCAGATTCCCCAGTTGCAGACGGATACCCAGAAAATCCTGGTCTGCATCGGTTGAAAAGCCTCCCAGCACGGCAAGGTTATCCGATAAGCCGTATTGAACAGCCAGGTTACCATATGTTCTCTTTATCACATCGCGGTTCGCTTCCACTGCAAGCATTACTTTTTCAGAAGGCTCATAACCAAAACCCAGGGTATAGGTCGTAGTTGCTGTTTCTTTAAAATTGCCATCATATTGCACCTGCGCCGGATTGAAAACATGCAATCCTGCATGCCAGTGGTCTGTGATATGCCATATAATTCCCACTTCGCCTGTAAAAGCGCTTGCGTTTCCGTAACCGGCAACCTGGGCAGCAAGGTAATCTATCTGCAAACCAATATCGAGGCGCTTCCCGATATGACGCCCATAAGCCAGGCCGGCCTGCTGCTGGTTAAATGTTTCATATCCGAAATAAGTGCCCGTCAATGCAAAGGAGCCAGAAGAGGCAGGCAGCGTCACACCGAAATGGTAAGTGCTGGCCGCTCTTAGTGAAAACCGGCGTTCCATCCAGGCACCTGCTGTAACGTGTGTCATTTCAGCGAGTGATGCCTGGTTATGAGTGATGGAAAAGAGATCATTGAAGTGCAGGCTGTAAGCACCAAGGCCTATCGGTGGGAATTCGTCGCCGGGACCGCCTGCACAGGCAAGAGGGCATAGACAGGACAAGAGACAATATGCCAGAAGGGTTTTCACGTATAGGGCTTTGCGTTAAGGTAATACAAAATCCCTATATATGCAAACCAGCGTTTCCAACCACTTTTAATAAAATGAAAACAGGAAGGGTTGCTTCCCAGCGGCAACGCTTAAAACAGCCCGTATAACTGCGAATCTATCCGGGAGATGATCTCGCCAAGATCTTCTTCTTTTTCTGCAAAGTTGTTGCGGTCTATATCCACTATCAGGAGCGGTCCGTCGTTGTATTGAGATATCCAGTTATTATAATATTCATTGAGCCGCTTCAGGTAGTCAAGGCGGATGTTTTCTTCGTATTCCCGTCCCCGTTTCTGGATGTTGGCCACCAACGCAGGCACGGAAGCATTCAGGTAAATGAGCAGATCCGGCGGTTTGACCATGGACTTAAGGGTCTCAAAAAAGCTGTAATAATTATCAAAGTCACGCTTGCTCATAAGGCCCATCTCATGCAGGTTGGGGGCAAATATCCGAGCATCTTCAAAAATGGTCCGATCCTGTATCACCGTATCTTCTCCTTCCCTGATATCCAACAGTTGACGCAGGCGCCTGTGCAGAAAATAGATCTGCAGATTGAATGACCAGCGGGGCATGTCCTCGTAAAAATCGTTCAGGTAGGGGTTGTGCTCTACATCTTCAAATTGTGCGGTCCATTTATAATGCCGCGCCAGCAGTTCTGTCAGGGTTGTTTTTCCCGCACCGATATTACCGGCTACGGCTATATGCTTGATCTTTTTGCTTTTGCTCATTTTTCCTGGTGATAAAGCTAATACCTGTTGTTCAAAACATACAACGGACATTCAGGACAACCTGAAGCCGGGAATTATTTCTCTGCATCCGGGCCGGTCAAAAAATAGTCATTCAGGAATGAAATTACAAATTTCTTCTGCATGCAGCAGGCATGACATACATAAACAGTGCCGTTCTTTTGGTTCGTTCAATAATAATGAAGCCCCATTCTTTCGCGTGCCAGCCTGATGGTGGCTGCAGCGCTCTCCCTTGCTTTTTCGGCACCATTTTTCATAACATTGCGCAGGTAATGTTCGTCGGCCTGTATGGCTGCAGCACGTTCACGGATAGGGGCCACAAAGCGGATCATATCTTCTGCAAGCTGCTTTTTCAAATCGCCATAGCGGATATTGCAAGCGGCATACGCCTGCACGAAATGTTCTGTGACGTCCGCCTCTGATACAAGCCTCATTAGGGTAAAAAGATTTTCTATGTAATCCGGCATGGGCGTATTCGGCGCTGAAGGACCGGCATCTGTTTTGGCTTTCATGATCTTTTTCCGGATCTGCTCATCCGTATCGGCCAGGTACAGGGTAGCCATCTCATGCTGGCTTTTGCTCATCTTACCGGCACCGTCCAGACTGTTGATCTTGACGAGGTGCTCGGTAAAGTTGAAAGCTTGTGGTTCTGGAAACAGATCTCCGTAGCGGTGGTTGAACCGCACGGCAAGGTTACGGGTCATTTCCAGGTGCTGCTCCTGGTCTTTTCCGACAGGCACTTTCAACGCACGGTGAATGAGGATATCGGCAGCCATCAACGACGGATAGGTAAGCAAGCCTGCGTTCACGTTCTCCGGGTGCTGTCTTACTTTTTCTTTAAAGGTGGGCACCTTTTCCAGCTCTCCCTTATAGGCAAGCATGTTGAGCAGCAAATATAGCTCTGGTATCTCCGGCACATCGCTTTGTACATACAATGCTACTTTATCCGGGTCCAGCCCGCTGGCAATGTTTTCTGCCAATACACGCAAAACCTGCGTCTTCAGGTCTGCACGATCCGGATGTGTCGTTAGCGAATGCAGGTCAGCCACAAAAAAATAGCACTGGTAATGATCCTGCATCCGCACAAAATTCTGGATCGCCCCGAAATAATTCCCTATATGCAAATACCCCGTAGGGCGGATACCGCTTACAACGATTTCTTTTGACATAGCGCCGCAAATTACTAAAAAGATCGTTCCCGCTATTCCTGTACACCATAAGACATCGCCAGACCGGTGATTTCTGCCATTCTTCCTAAAATCTCAGAAAAAAAGCCATGAATCCCCTACCTTTGAAGACGTTCATGCAAAACGGGATGACAGCATATATAATTCATGAATACAGTTATCCCGGAAGATCAAACGGAATGTCCAATGGAAGTGAATGATACCTTGATTGAGAACCTGGCGCACCTGGCCCGTCTTAACTTCAACGAAGAAGAGAAAAAAGCCATCCGGCAGGATCTGGAAAAGATGATCGGCTTCGTGGAAAAGCTACGCGAGCTGGATACCAGTGACGTTCCTCCGCTCATCCACATGACGGAACAATACAATATCTGGCGGGAAGACCGTGTCATTCCTTCCATCAGCCGGGAGGAAGCTTTGAGGAATGCGCCCCAGCATACCGATGTTTTTTTTGAAGTACCCAAAGTGATCAATAAGTAAAAATCTATGACGCCCAAAGCTGTTATTCACCTGGATAATATCCTCAAAAGCTATGTGATCGGCAAAAACATGCTGCCTGTGCTCAAAGGTATTCACCTGGATATCCACCGCAATGAATATGTGGCCCTGATGGGACCTTCGGGGTCTGGCAAGTCAACGCTGATGAACATATTGGGCTGCCTGGACTCTCCTTCCAGCGGGAAATATGTGCTGAACGGGCAAGACGTGAGCACCATGGAGGACAACGCTCTTGCGGAAGTCCGCAACAAAGAGATCGGCTTTGTTTTCCAGCAGTTCAACCTCATGCCCCGTCTCACCGCGGTGGAAAATGTGGCCGTGCCTCTTATCTATGCCGGCGTGCCCAAAAAGCAGCGGGAGGAACGGGCCATGGAAATGCTGGGAAAAGTAGGATTGCAAGATCGCGCCAGGCACAAGCCCAATGAGCTTTCCGGCGGACAATGCCAGCGCGTCGCTATTGCACGGGCGCTCATCAACACACCTTCGCTGATCCTCGCGGACGAGCCTACAGGTAACCTCGACACCAAAACTTCCGTGGAGATCATGGATATTTTTGAGTCCATTTATGATTCGGGAAATACCGTTGTGCTCGTCACCCATGAAGAAGACATTGCAGATCATGCACGGCGCATTGTTCGTTTGCGCGACGGCGTTATAGAAAGCGACCGCATCAATGAGCACGTAACGGTCTCGTAAAGCTGCCGGCTGCAACCGCGCTGATGATGGCAGAACAATTGGTCTCTTTTGTAAAAGATTTCTCTTTCGCCATTATAAAAGCCTACAATCATGGCAACCAAGATTTATACCCGCACCGGGGACGATGGCAGCACCGCATTGATCGGCGGCACGCGCATTCCCAAAAGCCATCTTCGTATTGAAACATACGGCACGATAGATGAGCTGAACGCCTATATAGGATTGGTAGCCGACGTGCAGCCCGAAGACGATGCTATCCGCAAGCTTCTCCGTGAAATACAGGACCGCCTCTTTACCATTGGCTCTGCCCTGGCCTGCGACCCGGAGAAAGAGATCAGGATGAGCATCCCTGACCTCCGTGAAGACGATGTTACCCTGCTTGAACAAAGCATCGACCTGATGAATGAGGTCTTGACGCCCATGAAATCTTTCCTGCTGCCCGGTGGACATGTGCATGTATCTTACTGCCATATTGCACGCTGTGTATGCCGGCGTGCCGAACGCCTCTGCGTCAGCATGCAGGAACAGCACCTACCGGTCAATAAGCTGACAATCCATTATCTCAACCGGCTAAGTGATTATCTGTTTATACTGGCCCGTTATACCTCTCTGCGGATGGGCGTTGAAGAAATACCCTGGAAACCCCGGAAATCGTAAGTGTATTGCAAATGGCAAGTTTCAGAACTAAAAGCTACTTACGAAAGCACTTACAACCTACCGCTTAAAGCTTACAACCTATACGATCCTGCCGTCTTTCATCACCAATTCGCGGTCGCAGAGACCAGCAAGCTCTTCGTTGTGCGTCACGATCACAAAAGTTTGCTGAAACTCGTCCCTCAGCTGGAAAAAAAGCTGGTGCAACTCCCGCGCATTCACTGAATCGAGGTTCCCGGTAGGCTCGTCGGCAAGAATAACTGCCGGCTGGTTGATCAGGGCACGGGCTACTGCCACCCGCTGCTGCTCCCCTCCCGATAAGGCTGCCGGCTTATGATCAAGCCGGTTCTTCAGGCCAAGGCTTTCCAACAGGAAAGAAGCCCTTTCGCGCACCTTTTTCCTGCTGCGGCCATTGGCCACCCAGCCCGGAATACATACATTCTCCAGGGCGGTAAATTCGGGAAGAAGATGATGGAACTGAAAGATAAACCCTATGTGCCGGTTCCGGAAATCTGACAAGCGGGCCGGTTGCAATGCAGCAACGTTCACATCCTGCAGCCAGACTTCGCCCGAGGTAGGCTGATCCAGCGTGCCGAGGATATGGAGCAAGGTGCTTTTGCCGGCGCCGGAAGAACCCAGAATGGCCACCACCTCACCCCGCTGTATAGAGAGATCTACCCCCTTGAGCACTTCCAGCCCTGCATAGCTCCTGGTAAGATTTTTAGCGATCAACATAGCGTTTCAGGCCACAATGATACGATAAAATACGGGCCGTTGTTTTTTTCAAATTAAATTATACTTTTGCGAAAATTTTAAGCTACCAAATTTCGTCGATATGTATTGGACGTTAGAATTGGCCTCATACCTCGAAGATGCGCCCTGGCCGGCTTCCAAGGACGAGCTCATCGATTTTGCCATTCGCTCAGGTGCGCCGCTGGAGGTGGTCGAAAACCTGCAGGAGCTCGAGGATGAAGGTGAAATTTATGAAGGGATCGAGGACATCTGGCCGGATTATCCTTCTCAGGAAGACTTCTTCTTCAATGAAGATGAATACTGACCCACGGCAATCCCTGCCATAGCGGTCAGGGGAAGGCTGTAACCACTCTCTCTCCTTTTTACATCCGCCCATCCCTCCAGGTAAGATATTATTTTTTATTCGACGTCTTCTTTTCTTCCGCCCTCTGAAGGAACTTTTTTAATTGCTTTTTTTTGAACTTGCTATGCTTGGTATTTAGCAAAGTATTCAGGGCGCCGGTCTTTATACAATTCCAGAGATAGTTGAAATAAGACCGGTTCTGATAGCGGGTAAACCTGTATGTGATCTGCTGTCCGCCTTTGTCACCCGGCATATTGCGATGGTGCAAAAAGAGGTTGGCCACCCCGCTCAATAGCCAGCTCCGTTGACGGGTTTCTTTTTCAAAAACGCTCAGTTGAAGGCTGTCGTATAAAAAGCGCATCGTATTGCCCGCACTGATGTCATTCCCCTCAATCGTAAAGTCGAGCTGATGTATCTGTCCGCTGGCGGTCATACCAGCCAACGGGCTTAATACCTTGTTCAGTGTGCTTGTCCGGAGGCTGCCAAGGCTTGCTTTTACAGTAAAACGGTCTTTGAGGTCGTCCAGGAAAAACCGGAAATGTGCATGCAGGGGCGAAGCTCCCAGGAAGCTGCTCCTCGCTTCAACTTCGCATACAGGATATTTCTGAAGGACGGCCGTATCATTGCTGATATGCGAAATGCGGCAAGACACGCGATCAAAGGCCACATTCCCGGCTGGGCCCGGCCCGTCCGGATGTTCTTCATAAGTAATGTTCGTGCCGGATGTTTTCAATGAATCGACAGTCAGCAAAAAAGGCAGGTTGCGCAGGAAGCTGCCCAGCAATGGCTTTTTCTTGAACGGCGGAAAGGGTTTGCGCTTATCGCGGTAAATATGGAAATCAGCCGTATCGATATCCAGGGATTTCAGCCGGATAAAAAGACGTCCTGCCATAAATCCCCAGTCCACATCCTGTGCCCCAAGGCGGCTGACAGTGAGGTGGTACCAATCCTGCTGATAGCGGATTTGCCGTTGCATATCGTCCCGGCTGTAAACAGGCTGCAAAACCACGGAGTCCAACTGCAATGTTTTGTTCTTCAGGGAAAGATGGGGTATCTGAAGCGTATAAAAAGGACTGAAGCGGTAAACAACGGTCTGCCCGTCCAGCTCCACGCCTCCGTAACGAAAAGGAAAGGGAGAAGCCAGCGTGGCAGTATCCACCACGACGTTGAGCAGAGAGAGTTCGAAAGGACCGAATTCCAGCAAAGGCTCCTTTTTCCGCTTGTCGAGGATGCGCAGGGAAGCATCCTGCAATTCGATGTTGTTCACCCGTATGCGCTTTAGGACATCGCTCAGGAAAATATTCGCCTGCAGCGAGTCCTTGACCAGCTTTTCTCCCGGTAAAACTGTCAACTCCAGCTCCGGATGCTGGATGCGCAGCAGCCTGGTGCTGATCTCCCTGGACAAAAACAATTTCCGCAGGCTGACATCCTGTATCAGGAAACGGTCTATCCTGGCATTTACACCGGTGCTGGTGTCCTGCGAAATATCTTTTGTGGCATGATAAGGCCGGATGGTGATGTGATTGATGAGCAGCCTGCGGTTCATCCAGTTAATGGAGAAATTCCCGTAACGAATATCATAATGCCGGTTTTCCGAGCCGTTGAGTATGCGGGGCAGTTGCTTGTTCAGCCAGTAATGCAATAAAAGATTGCCGCCCCACAGGAGCAGGAGAACGATCCCTGTCAACAATGCCAGCAGCTTAAGTATCTTTCTTACGTTCACACAACAAAAGTTACAATGTTCACAGTTCAAGCCTTGAATCGACAAATGAATTTAACTCTTTTTATTCCATTCCAATGGAAATATCCAATTATTTTCTTCCCTATGAGATAGGATCGTTTTACATGCTGTCAACAATTGCACGGCCAAAATTTGATATTTTTGCAAAAATTTCCGTTATGAGCAAAATGGGGAAGGTGCTGGTGGCCATGAGCGGTGGGATAGACAGCACCGTAACCGCCCTGATGCTGGATCAGCAGGGATATGAGGTAATAGGCATCACCATGAAAACATGGGACTATGCCAGCTCGGGCAGCAGCGGCAAGGAAACCGGCTGCTGCAACCTGGACTCTTTCAACGATGCCAGGGCTGCCGCTGTACAGCATGATTTTCCCCATTTCATCCTTGATATCCGTGAAGAATTCGGTGATTTTGTGATCAATAATTTCGTGGAAGAATACCTTGCAGGGCGTACGCCCAATCCATGTGTGCTGTGCAATACCCACATCAAATGGAGGGCGCTGCTGAAAAGAGCGGATGCGCTGGGATGCGATTATATTGCCACCGGCCATTATGCAAAGATCCGGCAGGAGAATGACCGCTTTCTTGTAAGCAAGGGCGTGGATGAGACCAAGGACCAAAGCTATGTCCTATGGGGACTGCAGCAGGATGTGCTGAGCCGTACACTGCTGCCGCTGGGTGGATATCGCAAGACAGAGATCCGGCAAATGGCCCTTGATTTCGGGTATCCTGAGCTGGCGCGGAAAAGCGAAAGCTATGAGATATGCTTCGTGCCGGATAACAATTACCGGAATTTCCTGAAAAAGCGTGTTCCGGACCTGGAAGAAAAAGTAGATGGCGGCAATTTCGTGCTCCGGGATGGTACCATTGTGGGCCGGCACCGCGGATATCCTTTTTATACGGTGGGGCAACGCAAAGGCCTGGAGATTGCTTTGGGCCGGCCCGTATTCGTAACGGCAATCTCTCCCGAAACCAATACCGTGGTGCTGGGTGACGAGGCTGATCTGCAGAAAAATGATATGCGGGTTGGACAGCTCAACCTGATCAAATACTCCGAGATCACCGATGGCATGGAGGCCCTCACCAAGGTCCGTTACCGCGATCCCGGCGTATTGAGCAACCTTTACCATGAAGACGGCAAGCTCCGGGTTTCTTTTTACCAGGCTGTGAAAGGTGTTGCGCCGGGACAATCTGCTGTCTTTTATGATGGCGATGACGTCATAGGCGGAGGCATCATCCAAAGAAGCTGAAAGTCCTTCTTCTTTTCTCTTCCTATTATTCAGAGGAACTGCTCCTCATATACCTGGCGGATACCCTCTTCGAGACCGATGCGTGCGCGCCAGCCCAGGCTATGAAGCTTGCTCACATCGAGCAGCTTGCGTGGTGTACCATCTGGTTTGGTGGTGTCAAACCCGATGGTACCCTGATAGCCGACAATATCTTTGATAAGAGAAGCAAGATCGGCGATGCTGATGTCTTTCCCTGTGCCGATGTTCACCAGCCCTTCTTCGTCATAATGCTGCATCAGATATACGCAGGCATCGGCCATATCATCTGCATGAAGAAATTCGCGTTTAGGCGTTCCCGTTCCCCATACAGTTACAGACGAAGTACCCGCTGTTTTTGCCTCATGGAATTTCCGGATCAGGGCCGGTAGCACATGAGAGTTCTGCAGGTCATAATTGTCATTCGGCCCATAAAGGTTGGTAGGCATTACAGAGATAAAATTGCAGCCGTATTGGGAACGGTAGGCGTCACACATTTTGATACCCGCGATCTTGGCGATCGCATAAGGCTCATTGGTCGGCTCCAACAACCCGGTCAACAGATATTCTTCTTTGAGCGGCTGCGGCGCCAGCTTGGGATAAATACAGGATGAGCCCAGGAAAAGCAGCTTCTGTACACCCTGCTTCCAGGAAGCATGAATGACATTGTTCTGTATCTGCAGATTATCATACAGAAATTCTGCCCGGTAGCTGTTGTTGGCCATGATGCCGCCTACCTTGGCTGCTGCCAGGAATACATAATCGGGCTTCTCAGCAGCAAAAAAATCCATCGTGGCCGCCTGGTCGCGCAGGTCCAGCTCGCCTGAACCTTTCAATATAAAATTTTTATATCCTTCCTGCTGCAGCCTGCGCAAGATAGCACTGCCCACCATACCCCTGTGTCCGGCAATGTATATTCTGGCATTTTGTTCCATCGTCATGTATTTTTATATTCCGCTCCTTTGCTTATTCATATTGGTTCTTTACCGGATAACCTGCTTCTTTCAATAGCTTGTCTTTCTTAAAGACCTGCAGGTCTGCAGCCACCATTTCACTGACCAAGGCAGGAAGGTCATATTTCGGCTTCCAGCCCAGTTGCTGCTGTGCGCGGGACGGATCGCCGATCAAGAGGTCCACCTCCGTAGGCCTGAAATAGCGCGGATCCACCGCAATTACCTCCTGTCCTGGTTGAAATCCGTACGCTGCATGGGCTGTGCTTTTCACAATGCCTTTCTCATTCACGCCCTTTCCTTCGAACGTCAGCACGACTCCCACTTCT
>Ga0164242_10010074_pt1 | contig 10142 bp, 8 predicted proteins | sample OricomgcompostMG_FD_108783 | JGI IMG/M metagenome (GOLD analysis project Ga0164242, IMG submission 108783) | Miracle-Growth compost microbial communities from Emeryville, California, USA - Original compost - Miracle growth compost (MG) ... | reverse complement strand
TCCGCGCCTGGTCGGAGGGTTTCGTCGCCGAAGCGATCGATGCCTTCGTCAAGCGTCCGGTGATGGACAGCTCGGGCCGCGAACATGCCGGCGTGATCACCGGTGATGATCTTGCCAACTTCCGGCCCGGTTACGAGCGGCCGATGAGTCTCGACTGGCGCGGCAACACCATCTACAAGGCGGCCGGCTGGGCCCAGAGCCCGGTCTTCCTGGAGACCCTGGGGATCCTCGACCCGCTGCTGGACTCGGTCTTCGGCTCCGGCGACGGCTGGCAGGGCTTCGGCGCCGACCAGATCCACCACGTGGTCGAAGCGCAGAAGCTGGCCTTCGCCGACCGGGACGCGTGGTTCGGCGATGCCCCCGATCATCCGGATCTTGCCGGGTTGCTGGACGCCGGCTACCTCGACCAGCGCCGCTCCCTGATCGGCCAGGCGGCCTCGCTGGAGTTGCGCCCCGGACGGCTGAACGGCCTGGATCCGCGACTTCCGGACTTCTCGGTGGTCACCGACCCGGTCGCCGGCGGCAGCAGCGGCGAGCCGACCGTGCAACGCGACGGCCGGACCAAGGGCGACACCTGCCATCTGGACATCGTCGACCGGTGGGGCAACGTCGTCTCGGCGACGCCGAGCGGTGGCTGGCTGCAGTCCTCGCCGACCGTTCCCGAGCTCGGATTCTGTCTCGGCAGCCGGTTGCAGATGGTCTGGCTCGAGGAGGGCCTGCCGTCGACGCTGGTCCCGGGCCGCAGGCCGCGGACGACGCTCAGCCCGGGGATGGCGGTGGCCCAGGACGGCACCGTGACCGGCTTCGGTACGCCGGGCGGTGATCAGCAGGACCAGTGGGCGATGGTGTTCTGGCTGGCCCACAAGCTGGGCGGCCTGAATCTGCAGGCGGCGATCGACCACCCGACCTTCAACATCAAATCGATGATCTCCAGTTTCGAGCCGCGGGTTCCCGAGCCAGGGGTCGTCGAGCTGGAGGGGCGGTTCGCGCCGGAGGTCGTGGCCGAGCTGGAGAAGCGCGGCCACAAGGTCAAGGTCACCGGGGACTGGGCGCTCTCGCGGATGACCGCGGCCTCGTACGACCCCAACACCGGGATGCTCAAGGCCGCCGCGAACCCCCGCGGCATGCAGGGCTACGCGGTCGGCCGCTAGCGAGGACGGGGCGTGCGGGCCACGAGCCCGGCGTAGGCGAAGCCGCCGCCGAAGCCGAAGAGCAGGAACGGCGTGTCCGGCGGCAGCTCGCCGGCCTGCCACATCTTCGCGAAGGCCAGCGGGATGGAGGCCGCCGAGGTGTTGCCGGAGGTGACCACGTCGGTGGCGACGATCTTGTCGGCCATCCCGAGCTGGCGGGCCAGCGGCTCGATGATCCGCAGGTTGGCCTGGTGGCTGATCAGGCCGCCGAGCTCGTCGATCCGATACCCGGCGTTGGTGACGCTCTTGGCCGCATAGCCGGCGGCCTCGGAGATCGCCCACTTGAAGACGGACTTGCCGTCCTGGGCGAATTTGTTGGCCGGCGGTTCGATCGCCACGGCGTCCACCAGCTCCGGCTCGGTGCCCCAGGTCACGGCGCTGATGCCCGGTCGCGAACTCCGCCGGATCACGAAGGCAGCGGCCGCGTCGGCCACCAGGATGCAGGTACTGCGGTCGGTCCAGTCGGTGACCGAGCTGAGCTTCTCCGAGGCGATCACCAGCGCCGTCGTCGCGGTTCCGGCCTTGATCGCCTGGTCGGCGATCGCCAGTGCGTGGACGAAGCCGGAGCAGGCGACGTTGAGGTCCATCGCGACCGGCGCCGGTGCGCCCAGGTCGACCGCGACCCGGCCGGCGGTGTTGGGGGAGCGTTGCTCCGAGGTGACCGTGGCGACCACGATCAGGTCGATCGCCGAGGCGTCGATACCGGCATTGGCCAGGGCGTCGCGGGCGGCGGCCGTGGCCATCATCGGCACCGTCTCGGTGTCGGCGGCGATCCGCCGTTCCCGGATCCCGGTCCGCTGCCGGATCCACTCGTCGTTGGTCTCCACCATGGATTCGAGATCGTGGTTGGTGAGCACCTTGGCGGGCTGGAAATACCCGGCTCCGAGGATCTCGGACCCGCGCCGTACGGCTGTCATGTCGTCGGTCACGGGCCGAAGTTTAGCGTACGACCGTTCTCTAAAAAGGGGACTGAGCTAATCTTAGGGGGTGAGTCCTCGCCGTACGGCCGCCCAGGCGCTGCAGACGCGGCATCTGATCGTGTCCGCGGGCGTTGACATCGCGTCCACCGAGGGCTTGGACGCTATCACGCTGGGGAGGCTTGCCGAGGAGCTCTCGATGAGCAAGTCCGGCGTGATCGGGCATTTCGGCAGCAAACTCGATCTGCAGCTGGGTGTCGTGGCCGAAGCCGTACGGATCTATCGCCGCGAGGTGATCCTGCCCGCGGCGCACGCGCCGTCCGGGCTGCCCCGGTTGCGCAAGCTGGTCGACGCCTGGATCTCCCACCTGGAGCGCGGGGTCTTCCCGGGCGGCTGCTTCTTCACCCAGGTGACCACCGACTACGACAGCCGTCCCGGGCCGCTGCACGACGTCGCGCGGCGGCTGACCGACAACTGGCGGGCCTACCTGGGCGACCAGATCGCGGTGGCGATCGCCGACGGAGCGTTCAGCGCCGACACCGATCCTGACCAGGTGATCTTCGAAGCGACCGGCCTGATGCTCTCGCTGAACCACGCGATGCAGCTGGATCTCGATCCGAAGGCGATCCAGCACGCCCGGACCGGATTCGACCGGCTGATCGACGGCTGTCTGGCCGACCGGCCCCCGGCCTGAATCCGGTCCGTGTCCGGTCAGCCGGGGATCGTCACCGTCGCCGGGCGGGACTCGACACCTGCCTTGTCGACCGCGACCAGGTGCACGGTCCGGCCGGCCGTCGACGGCGGGAGATCACCCGCGAGATAACAATCGGAACTGATCCGGCCGATCCACTCGCTGTGGGCTCCGGTTCCGACCCGCAGGTCGTAGTACCAGATCTGCGGATCGAAGTGCCAGGAGAATCCGACGGTCAGCGAGCCCTGGCTGTCGGCCCGGGTGCCGTCGACCTTGAAGCCGGTCGGCGCCGCAGGCGGCCTGGCGTCCTGCGGGTCGTAGACCGAGAGCTCGCCGATGTTGATCTTGTACCTCCCGGTCCGGCCGCCGGAGAAACCGAGCGACAGCGCCCCGACCCGGCGGGCGCCGGGAGTGATCACGGCACGCCGCCAGCCGTTGCCCAGGTCGACGATCCGCTCCGGCTGGTGCCAGGACGTCGAGGTGGCGTTGTGGCCGCTGGTCACCAGCCCGAGCCGGAGTGCCCGGCCGGCCTCCGGGCTGGCTTCGCGGTAGGTGATCGACACCGCGGTCGACCGGCCGAAGGTCAGGTCGGTCTTGTAGAGCCGGACCTCGGTCGGGTGCTGGGAGGTGAGTTTTCCGCTGACCAGCAGGGACGCACCGCCGTCGAAGGCGACCGTGCTGTCGAAGTCGACCGTCAGCAGGCCGTCGGTGATCGCGCCGGAGTCCAGGGACCGGGTCCAGAACTGCCAGGTGGGCAGCACGTCGGAGATTCCCACGTCGTACCAGGACGCGGTGGACGCGGTGCGGCCGCCGAGCGCGAAGCCGGTGCCGGTGCCGGTGTTGAAGCGGGTGGTGAAGGGCAGTGAGCCGACCACCGAGCGTTCGGCGAGGAAGTTGGCCACGCCGTACTGCGGTACGTAGCCGGGCGCCGTCAGCTCGGTCATCGTCGCGGTCACCGGCTCGGCAGGAACGGCCGGATTGCCGCTCGGCCCGGACCAGAACTTGCGCTCCTGCTGCCAGAGTCGCTGCAGGTAGTCCGCGTCGGACTCACCGGACTGCTTCGGTCCGATCACCCGGGCGAAGCCGTCGGTGCTGACGAAGAAGGCCAGGCTCGCCTTGGCGTCACCGTCGCCGTTGAGCGGCAGGACCTGGTCGGCGTACGCGTCCAGGCAGCAGGCGTGGGTGTTGTCCAGCTCCTCCTGGAGGTCAAGGCCGAAGAAGACCGTCTTCAGCGGGTCGACGCCGATCCGATCGGCCTCGGCCAACGACTCGGCGACATAGTCCTCGTCCGGATGCGACCAGCCGGCCTCCGGGAAGTTGATCGGCCAGTTGTAGTTGACGAACAGGCTGTCGCAGCCGCCCTCGGGCGTCACCCAACCGGAATTCACCGGATCGAGCTTGGCCTCGTAGTCCAGCGCCCCGGTGTAGGCGCGGGAGTCGTAGATCTGCAGGTAGAAGGCCGGCAGCCCGAGATCAGCGGCCCGGGTCTTCATCCGCCGGAACAGCTCCGCCAGGTCAGCGGCCTGGTCCGCGGTCAGGTCGACGCCGTTCTCGATGTTCAGGAAGTAGCCGTCGTAGCCGAACCAGCGGGCAAGATCGACGAGTTTGTCGCCGGCCGGGAACGAGCCGTCGGCGGCTCGTGCCAGGAAGTCGGCCTGTCCGGAGCCGTCGGTGCTGAAGAGCGGGTTGAAGATCACGCCCAGGGCGAGGATGCCGTTGCGGTGGGCACGGTCGATGTAGGCCGCGTTGACGACATTCTGGGCACCGTTCCAGCCGTCGGTGTAGTCCACGTAGCTGACGTTGCGGGCGACCTGCGCACCGATGCCGTGTCCGTACCGGTTGTCGAGGAGGTCGCCCGGGTCGTCGGAGTGGGCGACGTCGAAGTACTGCCGCTCGATGTTCAGCAGCTGGGCCCGCGGGTCGATGGCCGGATTGGCCTGGGTGGACCGGTCCGGTGCGATCCGTCGTGCCAGCGGCACCCGGGAGCGGACGTACTTGGCCATCGGGTCGGTCGTCGGATCGTAGTCCAGCAGTTTCTGCAGGCCGGTTGCGTCCCCGGGTTGGATCTCCGGTGTCGTCGGAGGGTAGGCCGGCACCTGCGTCGACGACGGGGCGGCCGCGGCGCGCGGGATCCCGCGGGTGAAGAGTCCTGCTGCGGCGAGGCCGAGGCCTCCCGCCAGGACGGTGCGACGTCCCAATCCGGGACCTTCCGGTCCGACAGCGCTGTCTGCCATGGTCGCTCCTGCGTGGTGGGGGAACTTGTTGACCTGAGGCTAGGGATCAAAGTCATCCGATGTCTAGTGGCTGCTGGAATTAACTAACCCGTTAACCAGCGGTGCTTCGGACGGGAAGCCCACAAGTCATCGGATCGGTAGCTGGTCCTCGTCCGGCCGGGTACAAAGGAGGACGTGACGACACAAGACACTCCCGGACCCGACAGTTCCGCACCCGACAGTCCCGGGCGGGTCAGCCAGTTCGTGCGGCGGCTGCTCGAATTCGGGCTCGACCGGCGTGGCCCCGTCGAGTCGGCCGCCGAATTCGGCAACCGGGTCCGCAAGCACTCCCGCAGCGACGATCAGGCGATTCGCAAGATCAAGCGGCAGTCCCAGCTCGGCGGCGGCATCGGCGGCTTCGCGACCGGCCTCGGCGGCTTCGTGACGATGCCGGTCGCCATCCCGGTCAACGTCGCAGAGTTCTACATCCAGGCGGTCCGGATGGTCGGTGCCATCGCCACCGTCCGCGGCCACGACATCGACGAGCCGGCGGTTCGTACGGCGGTGCTGCTGACCCTGGTCGGGTCCAAGGCCGACGATGTGCTGGCACAGGTGGGCGTCGTCTCGACGACCGGGCCGCTGGCCAATGTCGCGCTCCGGCGGCTGCCTCCCGAGGCACTGATGGTGGTCAACAAGGCGATCGGCATGCGGTTGCTGAAATCCCTGGGCGAGCGCACCCTGACCAAACTCGGCCGGGCCGTGCCCTTCGCGGGTGGGGCGATCGGCGGCGGTGTCGACGTCTGGATGATGAGCCGGATCGCCGAACAGGCCAAGCGCTCGTTCCCGCAGGCCGAGGCTGCCGCGGTGGAGGCCTGATTCAGGTCGCGTCCCAGAGTCGCCGGCAGGTCAGTCAACCGCGACCGTCAACAGCACGACGGTGTCACTGATCGCCCGCAGTGCGTGCCGCTGGTGGGGGATCGCGATCAAGGTCCCGGCGGTCAGCTGCCACTCCCGGTCGCCGGCGGCCAGAACGGCCTCACCGGACAGCACCTGCAGGGATGCAGCTGCGGGGGAGAGGTGCTCGGACAGCTCGCTCGATCCGGCCAGGGCGATCAGGGTGACCCGCTGGGCGGCACCGCTGATCAAGGTCCGTGCCGCGCGCCGGGCGGGCGCCAGTCGCGCCTCGTCCAGCAACTCGGCAGCATGATCACTGATCCGTACGGCTTCGTGTTGTGCGGCGTGATCGTTCATGGGCCCAGCATAAGTCCGCTCAGAGCGGGATGTTGGTGTGCTTGCCCCGGGCCCCGGTGTCGGCGGCACGGATCGCGGTGGCGATCGCGGACCGGCTTGCGGTCGGCTCGACGATCTCGTCGACCACGCCGATCTCGACGGCCCGTTCGACTCCGCCGGCGATCCGCTCGTGCTCGGCGGCCAGCTCGGCCTCCAGCTGGGGACGCAGGTCCTCGGGTGCGGCAGCGAGCTTGCGGCGGTGCAGGATCCGGATCGCGGCGATCGATCCCATCACGGCGACCAGTGCGCCCGGCCAGGCAAAGACCCGGGTGGCGCCGAGCGAGCGGGCATTCATCGCGATGTAGGCGCCGCCGTAGGCCTTCCGGGTGATCAACGTGACCCGGGGCACCGTGGCCTCGCTGAAGGCGTGCAGCAGTTTCGCGCCGCGGCGGACCACGCCGTCCCACTCCTGGCCGACCCCGGGCAGATAGCCGGGCACGTCGACCAGCACCACCAGCGGCACCCCGAAGGCATCGCACATCCGTACGAAGCGGGCGGCCTTCTCGGCGCTCAGCGAGTCCAGGCATCCGCCCAGCCGCAGGGGATTGTTGGCGATCACGCCGACCGTGCGTCCGCCCAGCCGGCCGAGTGCGATCGTGATGTTCGGTGCCCACCGGGCGTGCAGTTCGATCATCGAATCGTCGTCCAGCAGGGTCTCGACCAGCGGGTGCACGTCGTAGGCGCGCTTGGTCGATTCGGGCAGCAGGCTGCCGAGATCCTCGTCGGCGACGTCGGCGGCGACCCTGCCCTGGTCGGCGAACAGCGTGATCAGTTTGCGGCCGCGGGCCAGCGCATCGGCCTCGTCGTCGGCGACCACGTGCACGACACCGGAGCGCCGGCCGTGGGTGTCCGGGCCGCCCAGGCGCAGCATGTTGACATCCTCGCCGGTCACCGACCGGACCACGTCCGGGCCGGTGACGAAGATGCGGCCCTCGGGCCCGAGGATGACGATGTCGGTCAGCGCCGGTCCGTACGCGGCTCCGCCGGCCGCCGGTCCGAGCACGATCGAGAGCTGCGGGATCCGGCCGGATGCACGGGTCATGGCGTGGAAGATCTGACCGACGCCGTCCAGGGACAGCACGCCCTCCTGCAACCGGGCGCCGCCGGCATGCCAGATGCCGATGATCGGCACCTGGTCGGCCAGCGCCCGTTCGTAGGCGTACACCACAGCGGCGCAGCCGGCGCTGCCCATCGCACCGCCGGACATCGTCGCGTCGGAGCAGAAGGCGACCACCGGATTGCCGTCTATGGTGCCGGTCGCGGCGAGCATCCCGGAGCCGTCGTCCTCGGTGATCAACGCCAGGCTGCCCTCGTCCAGCAGCGCGCCCAGCCGGAGGACGGGATTCCGCGGATCGAGCTCGCGGGGCAGCCTCTCGGATGCCGTCTGTCCGGCGGGTCGCACTGTGGCGGTCATGTCAGCCCCTTTACACCTGCCGATTGGTTGCGTACTGGTTCGTGAAGGCGACGGCCACGTTGTGGCCGCCGAAGCCGAAGGAATTGTTGATGCCGGCAAGATCACCGGCCGGAAGATCACGGGCGGTGGTGGCGATGTCGATTCCCAGGCCCGGCTCGGGATTGTCCAGGTTGATCGTCGGCGGCACCACCCGGTGATAGAGCGCCAGCAGGGTCGCCATCGACTCCAGCGCACCGGCGCCGCCGAGCAGATGGCCGGTCATCGACTTGGTCGCGGTGACGATCGCGGCGGTGTCGTCACCGAGCGCGTAGCGGATCGAGGTGGCCTCGGCCGGATCGCCGGTCGGCGTCGACGTCGCGTGGGCGTTGACGTGCACGATGTCGGCCGGCTCCAGCTCGGCCTCCTTCAGGGCGATCTTCATCGCCCGGCCCTGGCTCAGCCCGCTCGGATCCGGCTGCACGATGTCGAAGGCGTCCGAGGTCGTACCGGCGCCGGCCAGCTCGCCGTAGATCTTCGCACCGCGGGCCTGGGCGTGTTCCAGGGTCTCCAGGACGAAGATCGCCGCACCCTCACCGAGGACGAAACCGTCGCGGTCCCGGTCGAACGGCCGGGATGCGAGCTCGGGCTCGTCGTTGCGGCGGCTGGTGGCCTGCATCTGGCTGAAGGCGTTGATCGGCAGCGGATGGATCACCGACTCCGACCCGCCGGCCACGACGACGTCGGCCCGGCCCAACCGGATCAGGTCAAGACCGTGCGCGATCGCCTCGTTGCTGGTGGCACAGGCCGAGATCGGGGTGTGTGCGCCGGCCTGGGCGCCGAGCCGGATGCTGACCTGGGCCGCTGCGGCGTTGCCCATCAGCATCGGCACGGTCAGCGGGCTGACCCGCCGGCCGCCCTTCTCCTTCTGGATGTCCCACTGGCCCAGCAGGGTGTGCATGCCGCCGATACCGGTGCCGATGCTGGTCGCCAGCCGCTCCCGGTCCACCGGGTTGTCCTCGCCGAAACCGTATCCGGCATCCAGCCACGCCTGGTTCGCGGCGATGATCGCCAGCTGGGCGAACCGGTCGAGCCGGCGTGCCTCGACCCGGTCCAGCACTTCGGCCGGATCGACGACCAGCTGGCCGGCGATCCGGGCCGGCAGGTCCGCGGCCCAGTCGGCCTCGATGGCCCGGACGCCGGACTTGCCGGCGACCATATTGGCCCAGGTCGACTCCACATCGCCGCCGAGCGGTGTGGTGGCTCCGAGACCGGTGACAACGACTGGCGTCCGGGACATCAGTGAGTGCTCCTTGCAGAAGTGCCTAGCGGAAGTACGGGGATCAGGCAGCAGCGCGCTCGATGTAGGCGACCGCGTCGCCGACGGTCTTGAGGTTCTTGGCCTCCTCGTCGGGGATGCTGACGCCGAACTTCTCCTCCGCGGCGTAGATGATCTCGACCATCGAGAGCGAGTCGACGTCGAGATCGTCGGTGAACGACTTGTCCAGCTGTACGTCGTCGGCCGGCACGCCGGCGACCTCGTTGACGATCTCGGCCAGGTCGCTGCGGATCTCTTCGGTGGTTGCCATCTGGTCTTTCTCCTTGGGTTGTCCGATCGTGCTGATGCTCGATCTTTGTTGTCGCCGCCGGCGGGGCCGGACGAGCGAGGCAGGTGGGTTGCGGGCTGGGCAGGCGGTCAGCGGCCGATCTCGGAGGCGCCGGGGGACTCGACCATCGGATGCAGCCGGAGCAGCGGTTGACCGGGTGCGACCGGATCGCCGTCCTCGGCGAGCCACTCGACCACGATGCCGCCGTGCGGTGCGGTCACCGGGATCTCGTCGCGGAGGTTCTTGACCGCGCCGACCGTGCTCAGGTCGGGGAGCAGGGTGCCGGGCGGCAGATCGTCGGTGCGGACGAACTGTCCCTTGCCCGGCGAGACGATCAGCCGCCAGGTCGGGTTGCCGGAGATCGCCGTGGCTGCGGTGTCGGCGTGCTTGCGGACGAAGTCGGCGGCCTCGGGGAGCTGGTCCGGGGTGTTCAGCGCGAAGACCTCGACGCCCTTGAGATTGCGCTTGGCGATCCCGGTCAGGGTGCCCGCCGGCGGCACCTCCAAAAGCCCGGTCACGCCCAGATCGGACATCGTGGCCATGCACAGGTCCCAGCGCACCGGCGAGGCGACCTGCCGGACGATCCGGCCCAGCACCTCCGCACCGTCGTGGACGATCTGTCCGTCGGCGTTGGACAGCAGCCGGGTCCGCGGGTCGTGGGTGCTGACCGACCGGGCCAGCGCGGCCAGCCGGTCAACGGCCGGAGCCATGTGGATGGTGTGGAACGCGCCGGCCACGCTGAGCCCGATCAGCCGGGCCCGGTTCGGCGGGTCCGCCGCGAGGGCGGCCAGCTGGTCCGTGGTGCCGGCGGCGACGATCTGGCCGCGGCCGTTGTTGTTGGCGG
>Ga0164242_10010073_pt1 | contig 10142 bp, 6 predicted proteins | sample OricomgcompostMG_FD_108783 | JGI IMG/M metagenome (GOLD analysis project Ga0164242, IMG submission 108783) | Miracle-Growth compost microbial communities from Emeryville, California, USA - Original compost - Miracle growth compost (MG) ... | reverse complement strand
TCCACTGCCTCGCCGCGCTGGGGCATGGTCTCTCCCGACGAGATCGACCATGTCGATGTGCTCTACGGCCCGTTCTCCGCCGCTTACCCCGGCAACTCGATCGGCGCGGTGGTCAATATCGCTACCCGGCTGCCGGAGAAGACCGAAGCGACGCTGGCGCTGACGACCAGCGTCCAGACCTTCGATCAGTATGGCACGGATGCCACCTATCCGTCCGCCGAGCTCGCCGCCACGTTCGGCACCCGCGCGGGTCCGCTGTCGTTGTTCGTTGCGGCCAACCATCTCGACAGCCGCGGCCAACCGCTCGCCTATGCCACGGTCGCGCGGCCTTCCGCCACCGGCACGGCGGGCGTCCCGGTCACCGGCGCCATCGAGACGCTCAACCGCAGCGGCAATCCGGTCTATGTGCTCGGCGCGACCGGAATCGAGCACCAAATCCAGGACAACCTCAAACTGAAGGCTTCGCTCGAACCGGTCGCCGACCTGCGGCTCACCTGGCTCGGCGGGCTGTTCCTCAACGACACCGACGCCGACACGAAGAGCTATCTCGACGGCGGCTCGCAATTCACCGGCACGTTCGACATCGACGGCCGCACGGTTACCGTTCCGACGAGCGCCTTCTCCAACAACGTTTATCGCTTCGACGAACGCCACTGGATGCAGGCGCTGACCGCCGAGGGAAACCTGGGCGGCATCGACGTTCGCGCGACCGGCTCGCTCTATCGCTTCGACAAGAGCGAACAGCGCGTGCCTTCCACCGCGCTTCCGGCGGCCCGCAGCGGCGGCGCGGGTTCGATCGTGCGAATGAACGGGACCGGCTGGGACACGCTCGACCTGTCGCTCGGCCATGGGGGCGCGAGCGCCGGTGCTCATTGGGATCGCGTGCGGTTGCAAAGCCACCGTTACGCCGTCGCCGACTGGCTGCACGGACCCGGGGAAGCGCTGACGCAAGCTTCGGAAGGCCGCACGACGACGACTGCGCTATGGACGCAGCAGGCGGTCGCGCTGGCCCCGGGACTCGTCCTCACGGCAGGCGCGCGCTACGAATGGTGGCGCGCTGACCGGGGGCTCAATTTCTCGCTGTCGCCGGCGCTCTCGGTCGCGCAACCGGAACAATCCCGTCACGGCTTCTCGCCGAAGGCATCGCTGCGCTGGGCAGCCTCGGACCCCTGGTCGGTCACGTTATCTGCCGGACAGGCTTATCGCTTTCCGACGGTGCAGGAACTGTATCAGGCGGTCAGTACCGGGCCGACGCTCACGGTGCCCGACCCCGACCTCAAGCCGGAGCGAGCCCGCTCGGCCGAACTGGCGATCGAGCGCAAGGACGAGAATGGCAGAATCCGCCTGTCGCTGTTCGGCGAGCGTATTCGCGATGCGCTGGTGTCGCAAACCGCGCCGCTGGTGCCCGGTTCGACCACGCTGTTCAATTACGTGCAGAACATTCCCCTGACGCGGACTTACGGCGTGGAACTGGCGTTCGACCGCACCGGCATGCTGCTGCCGCAACTGGACATCTCGGGCAGCTTCACGCTGGCCGATCCGACGATCGTGTCCGATCCGGTGTTCGCCGCGGCCGAGGGCAAGGACATCCCGCAAGTGCCGCGGCGGAGGGGCACCCTGGTGCTGACCTGGCATCAGGGCGAGGCGGCGACGTTCACACTCGCGGGCCGCTACGCCAGCCGCTCGTTCGGAACGATCGACAACAGCGACACGGTGGCTCACACTTATCAGGGCTTCGGCGGCTACTTCGTCGGCGATGCGCGGGCACGCTTCCGGTTGACGCGGAACCTGGAGGCGGCGGTGGGCATCGAAAACCTGTTCGATGACCGCTACTTCCTGTTCCACCCGTTTCCGGGGCGGACTTTCACCGCCGAGATCCGGTGGAAGTTGTGACGCCTGTGCTGGTTACTTCTCGCGCAGGCGAGGCATCAGCTCGATGAAATTGCAGGGGCGGTTGCGGCTGTCGAGCTGCTCGGCGAGGATCTTGTCCCAGCCGTCCTTCACCGCGCCGTTCGAGCCGGGGAGGGCGAAGATATAGGTGCCTCGAGCGAGCACCGCCATCGCCCGGCTCTGCACGGTGCTGGTGCCGACTGTCTGATAGCTGATCCAGCGGAACAGCTCGCCGAAGCCGACGATCTCCTTTTCCTTGATTCGGTCGAGCGCTTCGGGCGTGACGTCGCGGCCCGTCAGGCCAGTGCCGCCGGTCGAAATGATGGCATCGATCGCCGGATCGTCCGCCCAGGCGACCAGGCGGCGGTAGATGGCCTCGACGTCGTCTTTCTCGATGGCGCGGCCGATCAGCTTATGGCCGGCGCTCTCGATCCGCCCCGCAAGGAGATCGCCCGAGGTGTCTTCGTCGGGGCCGCGAGTATCCGAGATAGTCAGCAGCGCAATGTTGATCGGGCGGAATTCGCGGGCTTCGTCGATGGCCATGTCAGTCCTTGTCGGCGGTCAGGTAAACGCGGCCGCTGGTGTCCTGGCTCGCGCCGGGGAACATCGGCCAGGCGTTCTCCGCCAGCGCCACGCGCGTGGCTGAAGGCGCCTTGGCCTGCCGCTCGTACATCCAGTAGTTGCGCATCACCGTCGCGACGTAGCCGCGCGTCTCCCAATAGGGAATCGATTCCATGTACAGCAGTGGATCGTTCTGGTCGTTCACCTGGGTATTCCAGCGCGCCACCGGCTGAAGCCCGGCGTTGTAGGCGGCCATGATCTTGGGCAACTCGCCCTGTGTCGCGGAGCTGTCGCGCAGCATCTCCAGGTTCTGCTGGCCGAAGGCGAGATTGGTGCCTGGGTCGAAGATGTTCACGTTGCTGGCGCTCAGGCCCAGGCGCGGGGCGAACTGGCGCACGGTGATCGGGGTGATCTGCATCAAGCCCTGAGCATTGGCCGGGCTGACCGCTTTCCCCCGAAAAGCGGACTCCTGCAACGTGTGCGCGAAAGCAAGCGCGGGATCGACCTGCCAACCGGTCACCGGCGACCACTTTGGCGCGGGATAGCGCGAGGCGGGATCGGGATTGGCGCCGATGGGCGCGTTGTAGGCCATGTAGAGCTGCGTTTGCGGCAGGCCCAGTTCGCGGGCGAGGCGCGAGAGCGGTGCGAAATCCTTCGGATCGGCGATCTTCGCCTCGTGGATTAGGACTTCGCTGGCGAGCTGATCGCGGCCGATCTCGGCGAGGGCAACGGCGATGTGAACGTTATCGCTGTCTTTCAGTCGCTTCCAGTCGGCGGCGCTGAAATCGGCCCCTTCGGCGAGGTCGGGCAGCTTGCGCCCGAGTTGTTCGGCGGCGAGCATGCCGTATAAGGTTTCGTCGTTGGCTGCGGCTGCGCGCAGCAACTCCGGGCTGTGCTCGGGATGGCGGCAGCGTAGCGCGGCGCGGCTCGCCCAGTAGTAGGCGGCGCTGCGCAAGGCCGGGTTGGCGGCGCCCGCGCCTGCACGTTCGAAATAAGTACCGGCGGCGGCGCAATCGCCCAGCCGCCATGCCGCGAGGCCGGCGGTCCAGTCGCCCTCCGCGACCCAAGGGCCGCTGCCATCCTGCACCGTTTGCGCGATCGCCAGCGCCTGCGGGTCGCGGTTTTCGATATAGTAGCTCCAGGCGACGCGTTGGCGCCATTCGGCGCGGGCCTCGGGGCTGAGCAGCGCATCGACCCCGTCGAGCAGCGCGCGAGCGCCGTCGGGATCATCATTGGTGATCCGGTCGAGGATCGCCTGGCGGACGGTGGCCGGCATCGTGCTGTCATCGACCGAGCGAGGACGCACTCGCTTGGGCGCCGTGCCGCGGGCGTAGAAGGTCTGCTCCTGCGGCAGGTCGGGCAGGGCGGTTGCGCCGCGGGTAAGAGCGAGGCGGCCAAGTTGCGCCGCCTGCGGCAGGCGGCTGCCCTTGTCCATCCAGGCCTGGATCTGTTCGAGCGTGACCTTGGGCGAATTAGCGGCAGTGTAGAATTCGGCGGTGGCGATCGGCGTCAGGAGTCCGTCGCCGCGCGCGGAGAGCATGGCCTGGGTCTTGGCCCAGTCCTGGGCGTCGATCGCCGCGAAGAGATCGCGGTAATAGGCACGATCCGTGTCGTCGAGCTGCGTCGGAACCGCGTTGCGCGTAGCGCGCGCGACGAAATACTCCCGGGCGCTCTCGGCATTCGCAGGAGCGGCGCCTGACAGCAATGCCGCGGCCAGCGCCGCTGCTCCCAGAACCCTCACCCGTCTCCTCCCGTCCAGTCGAGCCAACCCCGCCACAGTCCGGCGCGGAAACGCGGCGTCTGCAGCAGCGCATCCGGGCCGAAGCTAACCAGAGTCGGCACTCCACAGCCTTCAAGCGCAATTCGTCTCGATTTTGCACCGGCTTGCGCCGGATCGTGCCCGAAGAGCGGCAGCATGGCGCGCCCGAGAACGAGGAGGCGCTTTGGGGCGGCGAGGCCGACATGATGAGTTATCACGCGGCCGAGCTGGCGAGCTGCCAGAGCCTGCCAGTCGGGGTGGCGGACATGGCGGGGCAGCGCGGCGGCGAGGTAGGCTGCATCCTCGGGGATGCCCATGGCTGCGAGCATGTTGCCGATGAGAACGCCTTGCTGGCCCGAGAGCAGGCGCTCGCCGTCGCCTTCCTCCGGCATCGGCACTAGCACCATCAGATCGGCGTTGGCGGCACCGCGGGGCGGCACGCGGGGCGAGGTTCCGCTGGTCTCGAGTTCGTCGTTGGCCAGCCACCACGGGGCGAAGGCCTCCAATGTCTGCGGCCAAGTGGCCGACGGGCCTCCGAGGGGCGCTACCGCCGGCTCCGGCGGCCTTTCCGATGCCGGCGGATGAAGGTCTTCCGCCGCGGGTTCGACCGCTTTCTCCAGCCAGTTGCGCGGTTCGTCGGCGAAATCGCTGTCCACGCCGGCCTCGCGCCACCAGTCCTGTGCGGCGGTGAACTGTTCGGCCAGGGTTGGAGAGCGCTTATCCATCGTCCGGCCGCAGGTCTTGACCTGCCGCCGGTCAGCTAGCAAGCCCCGCCCATGAATTCGTTTTTCGCGAAGGCACGCCGATGAGCGCCGAACAACCGGCGCGGGAGTCGATGCCCGTGGACGTGGTCATCGTCGGCGCCGGTCCGGCGGGCTTGGCCGCGGCGATCCGCCTGAAGCAGTTGAACGACGCGCTCGAAGTCGTCGTGCTTGAGAAAGGCTCTGAGGTCGGGGCGCACATCCTCTCCGGCGCCGTGATCGATCCGCGGGCGCTCGATGAACTCCTGCCGGACTGGCGCGAGAGCTGTTCGCTGGCCGAGGTCCCGGTCACCGGGAACCATCACTGGGTGCTGACCCGCAGCGGAAAATGGCCGATGCCGCACGCGTTGATGCCGCCGCTGATGTCCAACAAGGGCAATTACACCGGCTCGTTGGGTAATCTTTGCCGCTGGCTAGCCGAGCAGGCCGAAGCGCTTGGCGTGCAGGTTTTTCCCGGGTTCCCGGCGTCCGAGGTGCTGTTCGACGAGAGTGGCGCAGTCATCGGCGTGGCTACGCAAGACATGGGTGTCGCCGCCGACGGCTCACACAAGGCGGATTATCAGCCGGGCATGGAACTGCACGCGAAGTATACCCTCTTCGCGGAGGGCGCGCGGGGGCATTTGACCAAGCGCCTGAAAGCTCGTTTCGCACTCGACGCCGAATGTCAGCCGCAGGTTTATGGCCTTGGCATCAAGGAATTGTGGGATATTCCTGCCGAAAAGCATCAGCCCGGTAGAGTGGTCCACACTCAAGGTTGGCCCCTGTCGGAGAGCGACAGCTGGGGCGGGGGGTTCCTTTACCACCAGGCGAATGGACAGGTAGCCCTCGGCTTCGTCACCGCGCTCGATTACGCCAATCCCTACGTTCATCCTTTCGAGGAATTTCAGCGCTGGAAGCGGCATCCGGCGATCCGCGCCGAGATCGAAGGTGGCAAGCGCGCGGCCTATGGCGCGCGGGCGATCAACGAGGGTGGCTGGCAGAGTGTGCCTAAGCTGGCGTTCCCGGGCGGCGCGTTGATCGGCTGCGCGGCGGGGTTCGTCAACGTGCCGCGGATCAAGGGCACGCATACCGCCATGAAGAGCGGGATGCTTGCGGCCGAGGCGGTTGCCGCGGCTATCGCAGAGGGTAAGGAGAAAGCTGAGCTTTCTGAATACGATAGTGCGGTCCGTTCGAGCTGGATTGCCGGCGAACTTCAATTGGTGAAGAACGCACAGCCGCTGGTCGGCAAGTTTGGCGGCGGGCTCGGCACCCTGTTCGCCGGTCTCGACATGTGGCTGCGTACGCTCCGGCTGCGGCTGCCGTTCACGATGAAGCACCATACCGACGCCGAGGAAACTCGCCGCGCCGACCTCTACCGGCCGATCGTTTACCCGAAGCCCGATGGGAAAATCGGCTTCGACCGGCTTTCCTCGGTATTCCTCTCGGGCACCAACCATGAGGAGGACCAGCCGTGCCACCTCGTGCTCAAGGACCCGACGATGCCCGAGCGGATCAATTGGCCGGTCTATGCCGGGCCCGAGGTGCGCTATTGCCCGGCCGGGGTGTATGAATACGTTGGCGTCGAAGAAGGCGAGCCCCGCCTGGTGATCAACGCCCAGAACTGCGTCCACTGCAAGACCTGCGACATCAAGGATCCCACCCAGAACATCGAATGGGTCACGCCCGAGGGCGGCGGCGGTCCGAATTATCCAAACATGTGATGCGCGAGACTGCCTGCGCCAAGATCAACCTCGCGCTGCATGTGCGAAGGCGACGTCACGATGGATATCACGAGCTCGAAACGCTGTTTGCTTTCGTTGACGCCGGTGACGAGTTGACGGCACGACGCAGCGATGAGGACGAGTTGCGAGTAATTGGTGAGTTTTCTTCACAAATCGCTGATCTATTCGGCAATCTCGTCTCCAAGGCATTGACGTCACTGCCGCGTTCGGTTGGCATGGTGATCACGCTGGAAAAGAACCTGCCGGTTGCCGCCGGCCTGGGCGGTGGGTCGGCTGACGCCGGGGCCGTCTTTCGTATTGTGCGCGCGGGCTTCGGGCTGCCGGACGATTGGCGCGCCCGTGCCGCGAAGCTGGGCGCCGATGTGCCCGCTTGCGTTGAGAGCGTTGCCTGCATTGGGCGCGGTACCGGGACGGAATTGGAGCCGGTCGAGAACGATTGGGCGGGACGGCCGGTGCTTCTCGTCAACCCGCGCCTGCCGCTGGCGACTGGGGCGGTGTTCGCGGCCTGGGATGGTGAGGATCGCGGACCGCTGCCGGGCGGACCGGTCTCGACGATCGCCGAGCAGGGCCGTAACGACCTTGAGGCCGCCGCCATCTCGCTTTGCCCGCAAGTCGCCGAGGTACTCGATGCCTTGCGCAAGACCGAGGCCGATCTCGTGCGCATGAGCGGCTCGGGGGCGACGTGCTTTGCCGTGTACCGAAGTCATGACGTCATGCGCGAAGCCTCGGGAATGCTCGCTTCGGAACATCCGGATTGGTGGCAGATGCGAGGCAAATTGAGATGAGGTGTGAGGAAGCATTCTGCATCGCCGGGAAGCCGCAGACAGGCGCTATTCTAATTGTTGCTGACCACGCCTCGAACCGCGTGCCGGACGGCATCGATCTCGGCATCGATCCCGCGTTGCTGAACGAGCACGTCGCCATCGACATCGGCGTGGCCGGAGTGGCACAGCGGATGGTCGAACAGCCCGGCATTGCCGCGTTCCTCGCCAACGTCAGCCGCCTGGTTTGCGACTACAACCGCGATGAGGATGCGCCGGCGGTCATCCCGCACGCGAGCGACGGACATGCAATCCCGGGCAATCTGTTCGATGTCGAGGGGCGGGAGGCGCGCCTCGAACGATTCTACCGGCCCTATCACGGTGCTCTGGCCAAGCTGCTAGATCGGATACCGCCGCGCTTGATCGTCTCGCTGCACAGCTTCACGCCGTCGCTTGCCAGCAAGCCGGAGGAGCAGCGCCCGTGGCAATGCGGCATTCTCTACAACGAGGACGACCGCGCCTCGCGGCTCGCCATTCCGCTGCTGGAGGCGGAGGGGCTGATCGTCGGCGACCAGCAACCCTATTCGGGCAAGCTTCTCAATGCGACGATGAACCGCCATGCCGAAGCGCATGGGAGGCCCTATTTCGGTATCGAGATCCGCCAGGATCAGATCGCAGACGAGGCGGGACAGGGGGAGTGGGCGGAGCGCCTCGTACGCGTCGCGCGGCAAGTTGCGGCCACATTCGGCGAATAGCGCGGCTTTACCCGCGTCACGCGGTTTTATTCTCCGCCTCCGGGACCATCTGTTATAGGCGACACGCACTCACCGCTGCTGAAAGCCATCAAATGCCCGCATATCGTTCCCGCACTTCCACTCACGGTCGCAACATGGCCGGCGCCCGCGGGCTGTGGCGCGCGACGGGGATGACGGACAGCGACTTCGGCAAGCCGATCATCGCGGTGGTCAACAGCTTCACCCAGTTCGTGCCCGGCCACGTGCACTTGAAGGACGTGGGGCAACTTGTCGCGCGCGAGATCGAGGCGGCGGGCGGCGTGGCAAAGGAGTTCAACACGATAGCCGTCGATGACGGCATCGCGATGGGCCACGACGGGATGCTCTATTCGCTGCCGAGCCGAGACCTGATCGCCGACAGCGTCGAGTACATGGTCAACGCGCACTGCGCCGACGCGATGGTGTGCATCTCCAACTGCGACAAGATTACCCCCGGCATGCTGATGGCCGCGATGCGGCTCAACGTCCCGGCGGTGTTCGTCTCCGGCGGGCCGATGGAGGCCGGCAAGGTCGTGCTGGGCGGCGAGGAGCGTTCGCTCGATCTGATCGACGCGATGGTCGCCGCCGCCGACGAGGCGATGACCGACGAGGAAGTGGCGACGATCGAACGCTCGGCGTGCCCGACCTGCGGCTCGTGCTCGGGCATGTTCACCGCCAATTCGATGAACTGCCTGACCGAAGCGCTGGGTCTCTCGCTTCCCGGCAACGGCTCGCAACTGGCGACTCACGCCGACCGCAAGCAGTTGTTCGAACGTGCCGGGCGGCTGATCGTGACGCTTGCGAAGCGTTATTACGAGGAGAACGACGAGAGCGTCCTGCCGCGCTCCATCGCCAGCTTCGCGGCGTTCGAGAATGCGATGAGTCTCGACATCGCCATGGGCGGTTCCACCAACACCGTTCTGCACTTGCTCGCAGCCGCGCAGGAAGCGGGCGTGGATTTCACCATGGACGACATCGACCGCCTCAGCCGCCGGGTGCCGGTGCTGTGCAAGGTGGCCCCGGCCAAGGAGGACGTGCACATGGAAGACGTCCACCGGGCCGGCGGCATCATGGCGATCCTCGGCGAGATGGACCGCGCCGGACTGCTCAAGACGGCGTTGCCAACCGTGCACAGCCCGACTCTGGCGGATGCCCTGGACGATTGGGATGTCGGCCGGACGAGCAACAACAAGGTCCACGAATTCTACGCCGCCGCCCCGGGCGGTGTGCCGACGCAGGTTGCTTTCAGCCAGGCTCGACGTTGGGCCGAACTCGACCTCGACCGGGAAAATGGAGTGATCCGTTCGGCCACCAACGCCTACAGCCAGGATGGCGGACTGGCGGTGCTCAAGGGCAACATCGCCCTCGACGGATGCATCGTGAAGACCGCTGGGGTCGACGATTCGATCCTCAAGTTCGTGGGTCCGGCGAAGGTTTACGAAAGCCAGGACGCGGCCGTGGCCGGCATCCTCGGCGGCCAGGTCGTCGCCGGCGATGTGGTGGTGATCCGCTACGAAGGGCCGCGCGGCGGGCCGGGGATGCAGGAAATGCTGTATCCCACGAGCTACCTCAAGTCGAAGGGTCTCGGTGCCGCCTGCGCGCTGATCACCGACGGGCGCTTTTCCGGCGGCACTTCCGGCTTGTCGATCGGTCACGCCTCTCCCGAGGCGGCCGAGGGAGGCGCCATCGGTCTCGTGGAGGACGGCGATCCGATCGAGATCGACATTCCGAACCGGACGATCCATCTCGCCGTGCCGGACGAGGAACTCGCGCGGCGCCGCGAGGCGAAGGGGCCCGGTGAATGGAAGCCCGCGAAGCCACGCCCGCGCAAGGTTTCCGCCGCGCTGCAAGCCTATGCCGCGATGACCACCAGCGCCGCGCGCGGGGCGGTGCGCGACGTCAGCCAGATACAGGCC
>Ga0164242_10010072_pt1 | contig 10143 bp, 8 predicted proteins | sample OricomgcompostMG_FD_108783 | JGI IMG/M metagenome (GOLD analysis project Ga0164242, IMG submission 108783) | Miracle-Growth compost microbial communities from Emeryville, California, USA - Original compost - Miracle growth compost (MG) ... | reverse complement strand
CTGCGGCCGGACTTTGTCACGCGCAGCGACACATGCGCCGGCAGAGTCCCGCTGTGGGTCCACCGCAGGGCGCCGAAGGTGCCCTTGATGACGATGTGGCCCCTGTACTTCTTCTTGCGGTGTCCTCTCGGCAGGGACACCTTGCCGAACGTCGGTGCCGCGTGGTCGACCTTGACCCTGACGGCCGCGGTCGTGGTCTGCAGGTCAGCGCCCACGCCGCTGGTGACCTTCACACCGAGGTGGAAGGTGCCGGTCTTGGTCGGCTTGCCCGACAGGACGCCCCTGCTGCTCAGTGACACGCCGGAGGGCAGCGAGCCGCTGACCTTCGACCAGGTGTACGCGCCGGTGCCGCCGGAGGCGCGCAAGGCAACGCTGACGGCCTTGTTCAGGGTCCACGTCTGGCTGACCGAGGTCGCCCCGAGAGCCGCCGCCGGGGGAGCCATCACCTCGAGGGTGATGATGCCGCTTGCCACCTTCGGGCCGCTGTGTGCGGTGACGTTGACCGCATAGCTGCCGGCCTTCATCGTGCCGACGAGGTCGTCGCCGGAGAGGGTGAGGCCTGCGGGCAGGTTGGTCGCCGTCCAGATGTAGGTGCCCGTGCCGCCAGAGGCGGCGAGCTGGAGGCTGGTGTGCACGCCGGCGAAGGTCGTCGTGGTGTAGCTGAGCACGGTCAGGAGCGGGAGGTCCGCGACAGTGCCCTGGATCCGAACGGTGGCGGTGCGCGGGCCGCTGACCACGGTGACAGTGGCTTCCCAGGCACCCGTCTGCGACGGCGTACCGGAGACCACGCCGGTCTTCGCGTTCAGGCTCAGGCCCGCGGGCAGGTGGCTGGCAGACCAGAGATAGGTGCCGGTGCCTCCGGAGGCGTGCAGCTGGTAGCTCATCGGCATGCCGAGGGTGCTGTTGACGACCGCGGAGTCCACGTTCAACTGCGCGGGAGTCGGATTCACCTTCAGGGTGAAGGCGCCGGTCGCGGTGTTCGAGTCGAGGTAGGCATCCGTCGCCGTCGCGGTGAACGTGTAGGTGCCGGTGCTGGCCGGGGTTCCGGTCAGGATTCCGGCCGAGGACAGCGTGACGCCGGCCGGAAGGCCGCTGGCCGACCAGACGTAGGAGTCGGAGCCGCCGGAGGCCTGCAGCGGGTTGTCGAACGCGATGCCGGCGTATCCGGTGACGGTGCCGCCGACGACCGAGACGGGGGACTCGGCGATGACGTCGATGCTGATGGTCGCGGTCGCGGTCTGGCTGCCGGAGGTGACGGTGACGTGGAACGTGGAGGTCCCGCCGTCGGTCGGGGTGCCGGTCAGGGTGCCGTCGGCGGACAGCGTTGCCCAGGGCGGCAGGTCGCTGCTGGCATAGGTGTAGGTGCCGGTGCCGCCGGAGGCCTGCAGGGTCGTGTTCACCGGGACGAGCGCGGTGGCGTTCACGGTCCGGTTGGCCATGACCAGCGCCTCGGCGTGGTCGACGTTGATCGTCAGGGTCGCTGAGTCGGAGTCGTTCTCGGCGTCGGTCACTGTGACGGTGGCGGTGTAGGTGCCCACGCCCCACGCGGTGCCGCTGAGGTGGCCGGTGGCGGGGTCGAGAGCCAGGCCCTTGGGCAGGCCGGTCGCCGACCAGACGAACGGGCCGGTGCCGCCGACGACGTCGAACGGGGTGACGTCGGCGTTGCCGTCGGTGCCCAGGTCCAGGCTCAGACCGCCGGTGGTGCCGTCGCTCGCGTTGACCAGCATGACTGCGGACGGGTCACCGGACAGCGAGATCTGGTAGGTCCCCATCGAGTCGTAGTCGCTGTAGTTGGACGCGGACACGGCCGGGTCACCCGAGCCGGTGCCGTCCAGCAGGACGGTGTAGGTCCGTCCAGCAGACGTCTTGAGGGAGTAGTCCGCACCCAGGCCACCCGCTGAGACAGTGCCGCCGTCGTCGACCACGGCGGGGTCCACCTTGGCGACCGTCTTGCCGGTGGAGTCCAGGACGGTCATGGTCAGGTCCAGGTTCGGTTGCAGCGCGCTGGGTGCGGCGTGGATGAGGGTGGGGCCAGTGGCGGTGAACATGAACGCGTCCACGTCGCTGCGGGTACCGATGAGGCCGTTGACGTCGGTGTTGTACGGCAGGACCGTGGCGTGTGCGGCGTCGTTGCCGTAGTCGTCGCCGACCCAGCCGGCGACGTTGCCGATGATGGCGGTGTCGTCCTCGGTGTTGTTCGCGTCCGGGTACTCACCCTGTGACCACTGCGCCACCGGGTCGTAGTAGCCGGCGCCCATGATTGGAGCCCACGGTGAGGAGCCCTCGAAGTAGCTGTTCGGTCCCTGGGTGTTGGTGCCGTCGTGGGAGAGGCCGAACTGGTGGCCGACCTCGTGGGAGATCGCCTCACCGAAGTATTTGCCGTCGGTGGGACTGGTGCCGTTGGTGAAGACCCACGACGGCTGGTAGTAGGAGTGGTTGATCGATGAGCCGCTGTCGTAGTCGTAGATGCCGACGTAGGAGATGCCGCCGCACCCGCAGTTGTCGTAGATGGTGCCGCCGGCGGTGATGAAGACCTGGGCGCCGAAGGTGTCATCGGCTGGACTGGCGCGGTCGATGGCGCCGAAGCCCGGGTTCTGGGTGGTGACGTTGACGTCGAAGGGTGCGTAGTCCTCGGCGACGTCGGCCCAGGCGCGCTGGATCTGGGTGAGCTCGTTGTCGGTGAAGTTCGCGCTGGTGTCTCCGTCGAGCTGGTACGGCGGGACGTTGATGGTGGACTGGTTGGCCCAGTCGGAGGTGTTCCACTCGGTGCCGGCGACGCTGCCGCCGACGAAGTCGAGGTAGATGGTGTGCTTGGAACCGGGCCGGGAGTTGAGCTGCAGGGTGTTGGCCAGCGGGGCGACGGGCCCGTTCCCCGAAGCCTGCTGGGTGGTCAGGAGGCCTGAGGCCGCCTCGGCGGCATGCGCGGCCTTCGCCTCGGTGGCGCTGTCCTGCTCCACGTAGACCTTGTGTCCGCATGAGTCCAGCCACAGCGTCGGGTCCGACTTGGCGTCAGCGGTCAGGTCGGTGGCAGTGGTGTCGTTGATGGAGGCGACCTTGGCGACCTGGCTGTTGCTCATCTGGCTGGTCGCCTGCGCGGCCGGCTGGGAGCCGTCGACCACGTGTGTGCACGACGGTCCGGCATTGGGCAGATCAGCGTCAGCCGCGTACGCGCCGCCCGCCCCGCCGAGCGTGGCGAAGGTGACTCCGCTGAAGGCGACTGCCGCAGCTATCGCTGCAAGGGCGATGCGTCGACGAGGTGACGGTGGACGGGACGCGTGGGCGGAGGTCACGTGCGGGCTCTCTCTATGCTTTCCGAAGTCACCCCAGACGGGGTGCCGCGCGGCCGCCGGCAGGAAGCGGCGCTCGGCGTCATCGGACGCGGTGGGATGGCGCCCATGAGGTGCAGCGAGCGCGGCACCTGAACGACGTAGGCAAGGCGCTTGTTCCCCATCGGCCGGCACGTGGACCTTCTGAGCTCGCCCAGATCCTTCGCGGGTCCGACGCCGTCGTGACTTTCGGCACTCGGTCAGCGGATCGTCTGCCCGAGTCCACCACCCGAAGCCGGCTCAGTCGCCGGGCCACTCACCGGTGGCCCGCTCGAACAGGCGTGCGCCACCGCGGTCGATCAACGCGCGTACGGCGGAGAAGATGGCGCCCTGGATGAGCGCGGCGGCCAGGATCTGCCGCAGCCGATACTCGGAGTCCAGCGGCTTGGGCGGCTCCTCCTGGTCACCGGGCACCGCCTTCTTCCAGATCAGCTGGACGATCTGTCCCGCGATGAGGCCGCCCAGCATGCTGGCGAGCAGCCCCCAGGGGCGCTACAGGATCTTCGCGCTCGTGCTGGTGCCCATTCACTCCTCCTTGCCACGGCTCTTCCGCAGCCTGCGGGCGAGCTCGATGTCCTTGTCTCGCTTGCGGTCGGCCTTGCGTGCGCCGCGGTCGTCGCGCGGGTCGAGCTGGATGTCCTCCTCCGCGGGCAGGCCGGCCTGGAGCTGGCGGCCGCGCTCGAGCTCGGCGTCCAGCTCGGCCCCGAACAGCAGGGCGAGGTTGGTGATCCACAGCCACAGCAGGAACACGATCACGCCGGCCAGGGAGCCGTAGGTGCGGCCGTAGTGGCTGAAGCCCGCGACGTACAGGCCGAAGGCGGCCGACGCGAGGATCCAGACGAGGATCGCGACCGAGGCCCCGATGCTGATCCAGCGGAACTTCGGCTGCTTGACGTTGGGCGTGGCCCAGTAGAGCAGCGCCACCACGAGCATGACGATCGCGAGCATCACCGGCCACTTGACGATGTCCCAGACGAGTACGGCGGTGCTCCCGAGGCCGATCTGGTCGCCGACCGCCTGCGCTGCGGGGCCGGTGATCACCAGCCCGACGAGCACGACCGCAGCAAGCACCACCGTCACCACCGTCACCAGCAGCATCGTCGGGCGCAGCTTCCAGATCGGGCGGCCTTCGGCGAACCCATAGATGCGGTTCATCCCGCGACCGAACGCGTTGACGTAGCCCGACGCCGACCACAGCGCCGCCAGCAGGCCGACGATGAGCGCGAGCCCGTTGCCCTGGGAGGAGCTCAGCTCACGCAGGAGGGGCTCGACGTTGTTGGCCACCGACGTCATCCCGATCTGTCGGATGATCTGGATGATGGCGTCGATCGTGCTCTGTCCCTGCCCGACCAGGCCCAGGAGCGACAGCGTCGCGATGATCGCCGGGAAGAGGGCGAGCACCGAGTAGTAGGTGAGGGCCGCGGCGACGTCGGTGCACTGGTCGCCTCCGAACTCGCGGAAGGTCCGTCGCAGGATGTAGCGCCACGATGGCTTGGTCAGGTCGGTCGGCGAGTCCGGCTTGTCGACCTCGCGATGACGGTGACGGCGCAGATGGAGATGCGTGGACGAGCTCATCGCCTCTTCCTCCAGATCACGACGGCGAGCACCACGACGGCGGTCACCGCGAGCCCGAGGCCGACGGTGCGGTTGCGGGGATCGCGGACGATCTCCTCGGCGCGCGCCCGGGTCCGGGCCTTCACGTCGAGCCGGCCGGTCAAGGCGTCGACGGTGTCGGCCAGCGCAGCCCGGGTGCGCTCGATGTCGGCGCGCAGCTCCTCGGTGCCGGGCGTGGTGGAGTTGCGGTGTGGGTCGCTCATCGCTTCGCCGCCTCTCTCGCGGTTTCGACGTCGCGGCGGGTGCTCGCGATCGCCTCCTCGGGCACGGGTGGTGCGGCGGCACGCATCGAGCTGCGGCCCAGCAGCGCCACGATGCCGGCGACGGCGAGCAGGACCACCGCGACGATGAGCGCGGCGAGCCACGCGTCGAGGGCCAGCGCCAGCGCGAGTACGGCGGTGGCGACCAACGTGCCGCCGCCGAACAGCGCGATGATGCCGGCCGCACCGAACATGCCGACGCCGAGGCCGGCCTTCTTCGCCTTGCCTGTCACCTCCAGCCTGGCCAGCTGCAACTCGTCGCGGACGAGTCGGCCGACCTCCTGGGACAGCTGGGTCACCAGCTCTGGGGTCGAGGCCGGCTCGGGCCCCGACGCGGGTTCGTAGGTCATCGTGCCCTCCTGAGCTCGATCAGGTCTGCATCCCCCAAGGTGCCCAGCCGTCCGCCGGGGATGCCCTCGGCGGATGCCGTGGCGGGAATGTCAGTGGTGCCGCCTACTCTCGCGGTCATGGAAATGTCCGACGCCCGACGCCTGGCCGGTGCCCTGATGGCCGAGCACGGGCTGGCCTCGTGGCGCTTGGAGTTCGATCGGGCGAAGCGACGGGCCGGGATCTGTCGCTACGACCGCGCGACGATCGGGCTGTCCGCGCCGCTGACCCGATTGCACAGCGAGAGCGAGGTGCGCGACACGGTCCTGCACGAGATCGCCCATGCCCTGGCGGGACCGGGCGCGGGGCACGGGCCGCGGTGGCAGGCGATCGCCCGGCGGATCGGGTGCTCGGGGGAGCGGTGTGTCTCGGCCGAGTCGCCGCGCGTTCCCGGTGCCTGGGTCGGCACCTGCCCGGTGGGGCACACCGCGGAGCTTCACCGGCGACCCGAGCGGGTCCGCTCCTGCTCGGTGTGTACGCCGGGCCGGTTCTCGGCCGATCACATTCTGGAGTGGACGCACCGCGGGCAGCCGGCGCCGATGCACCCCAACTACCTCGCCGAGCTCGAGGCGATCCGCACCGGCCGGCGGGTGCGGATCGCTGCCCCGGGGATGCAGGTGCGGATCACCGCGGCCGGCCCCTGGCAGGGCACGGTCGGCACCGTGGTCAAGCGCGGCCGCACCCGGTATCACGTGAAGGTGAAGGGCGACCTGCTGGGCGTCCCGTTCGGGGTGGCCGAGCCGGTGTGACCAGAGACGGGTCAGAGCTGCTTCTGCAGGAACGTCACGATGTCGGTCAGCGCCTCGCGCGCGACCGGCACGACGCCCGGGAGCGACATGAAGCCGTGGATGCCCGGGCCGTAGTCATGGAGGTCGACCGGTGTCCCGGCCGCCCGAAGCGCTTCGGCGTACTTCGTGCCGTGGTCGCGGAGCGGATCGTGGCCGGCGATCAGGATCATCGCCGGCGCCAGGTCGGCATGGGAGGCGGCCCGCAGCGGCGAGACCTGCCAGTCCTCGATGCCGTAGGACTCGCCCAGGTAGAGCCGACCGAACGCGCGCATGCCGCGCGAGGTGAGCACCGGCGCGTCCGCGAACAGGTCCTCGGAGGGATAGCGCTCATACATCTCGACGGCAGGGTAGATCAGCACCTGGGCTCGCAAACCGCTCATCCCGGCATCACGCGCCCGGAGGGCGGAGACAGCGGCGAGGTTGCCGCCGGCACTGTCTCCCATCACCGCCACCCGCGTCAGATCGGCGCCTGCCGGCGGGTTCGCCAGCAGCCACTCGAGGGTCGACCAGCTGTCCTCGATCGCGGCCGGATACGGGTGCTCGGGTGCGAGCCGGTAGGACGGAGAGACAACGATCGCGCCGAGCTCCAGCGCCACGTGCGAGGCGAGCCACGCCGACTGCTCGGGAGCGCCGAGGCACCATCCGCCGCCGTGGAAGTTGATCACCAGCGGCAGCGTGCCCCGGTGACTGCGCGGACGGTGGACGAGTATCCGGGTGCCGCCGGGCAGTTGGACCTCGTTGCTGGCGACCTGTGGTGGCACCGCACCGAAGACCCGTCGCCCGAGTGCCGTGGTGCGCAGCGAGTCGCGGCGCGTGCGCAACGCGATCATCTGCTCGGGGGTGGCGGCCTCGACCGGGAGCCGCTTCAGGACCGCGGCGAACGCACGGGTGCGCATGGCGAGGGGCGCGGGCGCGACAGACACGGTGGCATCCTGCCAGGTAAAGACATCGATGTGGTCGGCCCCGCGGAATGAATCCAGGCCAACGGGGCACTGCGACTCATGATCTCCACCAGCATCGAGCTCGGCCGCCCCACCTCGGGTGACGTCATCGACCTCATCGTCGACGACCACCGCCTCTTCGAGCAGCTCCTGCGCCAACTGCGTGACGGTACCCAGGACCGGGACGCCGTCCGGAAGGCCTTCGCCGACGTACTGATCGCGCACGGGGAGTCCGAGGAGGAGCTCGTCTACCCGATCCTGCGGCGCAAGGCGGAGGACATCGGCGAGCACGAGGTCGAGCACGGCCACGAGGAGCATGCCGAGGGCAACGAGGCCCTGCTCGCGGTCCTCGAGCTCAAGGGCACCGACACCCAGGCGTTCACCGACGCGGTCGAGGAGCTGAGCAACCTGGTCACCCACCACATCGCCGAGGAGGAGCTGACCATCCTCGCGCCGGCCCGCACCGAGGTCACCGAGCGAGTACGCCGAGACCTGGGTGAGAAGTGGGCCGCCCGGCGCAACCAGCTCATCGACGAGGGCTGCGGCGCGGTCGCCAACGTGCGTCGCATCGTCGAGGAAGCACGGAAGGAAGGCCTGCTCGACGAGGAGTGAGGTTCATCGGGGAGCGGTTGGCCGGCCGGATGTGCCAGCGCCGTCGGTCCGGCTGCGCTCGCCTTGTCCCCGGCCTCCGGCTCATCCCCGCTCGCGCGGGGAGCACTGGTGTGAGGAGCGTGGCCACAGGTCTCCATTCGGCTCATCCCACTCGCGCGGTGAGCACCTCACGCGAACCTCTCCAATGGTCCCGGCATCCGGCTCATCCCCGCTCGCGCGGGGAACACGCCGACCTCGAAGACTCCGAGGACGACACCGTCGGCTCATCCCCGCTCGCGCGGGGAGCACTCTGGCGCGACCATACGTGCCGGTACGCCGTCCGGCTCATCCCCGCTCGCGCGGGGAGCACTTGCCGCGTCGGGTGCGGTTCTCGAGCTTGGTCGGCTCATCCCCGCTCGCGCGGGGAGCACCAGCCGTCGGGTAGGTCGTCTCGGACGATGGTCGGCTCATCCCCGCTCGCGCGGGGAGCACCTCCAAGACGTAGGAGGTCGAGGTGGGCAGGTCGGCTCATCCCCGCTCGCGCGGGGAGCACACGGTCTTCGATCGCTGGATCGGCTTGCCCGTCGGCTCATCCCCGCTCGCGCGGGGAGCACACATCTCGCGGCGCTGGGCAGAAGAGCCCTTCCGGCTCATCCCCGCTCGCGCGGGGAGCACTGTCCGAGGGCCTGCATGTTGAACGTGGCGAACGGCTCATCCCCACTCGCGCGGGGAGCACGTACTGGCGGCTGGTGACGAGCACCTGGCGGCCGGCTCATCCCCGCTCGCGCGGGGAGCACACATCTCGCGGCGCTGGGCAGAAGAGCCCTTCCGGCTCATCCCCGCTCGCGCGGGGAGCACTCGACCAACACGATCACGCTGAGGGCCGCCGCCGGCTCATCCCCGCTCGCGCGGGGAGCACGGCGTGCCACCCGCAGCCGGGACCGGCAGTGCCGGCTCATCCCCGCTCGCGCGGGAGCACTGGATCCCGGCCCGCTCGGCCTGCCGCTCGGCCGGCTCATCCCCGCTCGCGCGGGGAGCACTCGCCCAGGGCGCCGGCCACGCCAGCAGCGCACGGCTCATCCCCGCTCGCGCGGGGAGCACGACGACAGCGACGTCGAGTACGTCTTCCGCCACGGCTCATCCCCGCTCGCGCGGGGAGCACCAGTTTCTCTCCCTGACCGGCAAGGCGAAGGGCGGCTCATCCCCGCTCGCGCGGGGAGCACTTCGCCCGCACATCGACGATCTGGGTGTCGTCCGGCTCATCCCCGCTCGCGCGGGGAGCACGTGGTGGTGATGTCGACGGCGTTGCGGCGGACCGGCTCATCCCCGCTCGCGCGGGGAGCACTCGGCGATGGCTCGCTCGAACGTGGTGCCGGCCGGCTCATCCCCGCTCGCGCGGGGAGCACACCGCCTCGGGCGGCCACATCAGCCACTCGAACGGCTCATCCCCGCTCGCGCGGGGAGCACATCTCGTGATCGTGCTCAGGCATGGTCGTCTCCGGCTCATCCCCGCTCGCGCGGGGAGCACAAGCTCTCCGGTGCGGCGTCGGCCGTCGACTCAGGCTCATCCCCGCTCGCGCGGGGAGCACCATGCCTCGAGCAGCTCGGCCCAGTCACTGACCGGCTCATCCCCGCTCGCGCGGGGAGCACCGATTCGGCCCGGCGCCAGAAAACGCCGAGAACGGCTCATCCCCGCTCGCGCGGGGAGCACGCCACGACACCCCCGTACTGGTCGCCCATCGCCGGCTCATCCCCGCTCGCGCGGGGAGCACCCTGAGCGCTTCTCGACACCCAAGGGGATCGCCGGCTCATCCCCGCTCGCGCGGGGAGCACCACGGTCGCTGACCGGTGGCCCCGTCCCGGTCCGGCTCATCCCCGCTCGCGCGGGGAGCACTCGACGACGTTCTCCACGACGAAGACCCGGTACGGCTCATCCCCGCTCGCGCGGGGAGCACGCTTGGATGAATGAGGCGATCGCGCCGGTGATCGGCTCATCCCCGCTCGCGCGGGGAGCACTGGATGTCGACCAGCATCTTGGCGGCTCGGCGGGGCTCATCCCCGCTCGCGCGGGGAGCACGCTCTGCGTCGTCAACGTCACGGCTTCGGAGGCGGCTCATCCCCGCTCGCGCGGGGAGCACCGGGGGGATGCGGTCGACTGGCCGATCAGGAACGGCTCATCCCCGCTCGCGCGGGGAGCACAACTCCTAAGTCGATGGCCTGGAAACTTGAGACGGCT
>Ga0164242_10010071_pt1 | contig 10144 bp, 7 predicted proteins | sample OricomgcompostMG_FD_108783 | JGI IMG/M metagenome (GOLD analysis project Ga0164242, IMG submission 108783) | Miracle-Growth compost microbial communities from Emeryville, California, USA - Original compost - Miracle growth compost (MG) ... | reverse complement strand
GATCTCCAGGCGGAGCGGGACAGCGCGCACGCCCAGCTTGCCCTCGGGCAGGCCGCGGTGACCGCCTTCGTGGCACCGCCGCAGCGGGTGGAGCGGACGGTGGCCCTGGAGGCGGCGCGCGACGAAGTCGAGCGGGCGCACGCGCTGGCGGAGATCTACCGCGAGGAGCGCCTGGGGAAGCTGGGCTGAGTCGCTGTGCTGAGTCGCTGGGGTGGCGCTGAAGCTCAGGTCCGGCGCGCGGTCTGGTGCAGCTCCAGGAGGATGTCCCCGCCCTTGAAGAGGCGGACCGCGCCGGAGGTCTGGCTGACCACGATCGCCGCGCAGTGGGTGCTGGCGGTGATCCCGGCCGCCGCCGCGTGCCGCGCGCCCAGCCCGAGCGGGATCTTCACCCCCTCGTCCGCCGCCTGCAGGTACCGCCCGGCGGAGAGCACCACGCCGTCCTCCCGGATCACGAACGCGCCGTCCAGCACCGAGAAGTTCTTGATCGCCTCCCGGATCTTCGGGTCCAGCACATTCCGCTCGGACTCGGACAGCCCCTGAAAAGGGTTGATCGTCATCTGGCGGCTCATCTCCAGCACGGTGTTATGGTCGCCAATCGTGATCAGGGTGCCAATCGGGTGACCCTCGAAGCCTTCCTGTCCAATCTGGAGCGACAGCTGGATCAGCGCGTCCACCACCTGGGAGTTGAAGTTCTCCCCCAGCTTCACCCCTTCGAGCGTCAGCCGGTTCTCCAGCGAATCGCCGATCCGCATCTGCATCAGGGTGTCCGGTTGGGCGCCCACCCGGCCGGTCATGGCCAGGACCAGCTCGCCGTCCTTGATCGCCCCCTGCGAGATGGCGGAGACCAGCGCGACCTTCACCCGCTCGACCCGGGAATAGTCGTAGGCGGGGATGACCAGGGCCCGGTTCTTCTTCCGGATCAGCTCCTGGGCGATGGGCTCGGCGGTGACCGCGTAGATCAGCTTCCGCCTCGACCTCCGCCCGCGCAGATCCTCCGGCGCGATCGGCGTATCCGAGATATAAAGAAAGTGGTCGACCTCGTTCCGGCCCGCAAGGTTGAGCACCGAGCGGAGGAACTCTCGGTCGAACCGGCTGTCGCCGCGGGTGCGTTCAACGTCTGGCATCGAGCGGGACAGCTTGACACTGCATATCCCAGAGATAAAGATCTCCGCCCTTTTTTGGCAACTTTCCGCGCAGCGGGGGAGTGGCTTTGAACCAGAAAGATCTCAAGCGGTACAAGAAGCTGCTCGAGGAGAGCAAAGTCGCCCTCCTCGACAGTGCGAAGAAGACCCTGACGGACGAGTCCAGCTTCGACACTGACGATCTTCCGGACGAGATCGACCAGGCCTCCTCGGAATACACCCAGTCGATGGTGTTCCGGCTTCGGGATCGGGAGAAGTTCCTGCTCCAGAAGATCGAGAAGGCCCTGCTCCGGATCGAGGACGGGACCTTCGGGACGTGCGAGCGCTGCGAGGAGGACATCTCTCCCAAGCGGCTCGAAGCACGCCCGGTGACCACCCTGTGCATCCGCTGCAAGGAGGAGCAGGAGAAGAAGGAGCGCTCCTACGGGTGATCCTGCGCGGCCGGATCAGGCCGCCGGCGAGAGCTCGACCCGAACGAGCTCCCGCCCCAGCAGGAACTGGTCCCCATGCTCGACATAGATGGGGGCCTGGAGCCTGAGGAAGGTTCCGTTCGAGGATCCCAGATCCTCCACCGTCAAGCGGTCTCCGCGGGCGGTGAGCAGCGCGTGGCGCCCGGAGACGAAGCCGTCTGACGGGAACGTGATGTCCCCGGTCTCGCGCCCCAGGGCGTTGGCGCCCTCTCGCAGGAGGTAGGCCGATCCACGGCTGCCGCCCTCCAGCAGCTGGAGCAGCCGCAGCTTGTGACCCGGATCCGGTGAGCCGAAGGCGATCTCGCCGGACGGGCCGGGCGTCTGCGGGGGCACGGGCTCCAGGACCAGCCGCTGCCGCCCCAGCCGGAGCTCGCCGCCCACCGGGAGCTCCCGCTCGGCGTGGATGCGGACGAAGATCCCGTTGCCGCCGCCCACGTCTTCGATCGCCAGGCGGTTGCTGGAGAAGAAGAAGCGGGCCTGGATCTGCGCCACGAAGGGATCGTCCGGGAAGGACAGGTCCCCCTGGCGGCCACAGCTGAGCGCCTCGCCCCGCATCGCCACCACCGTCTCCGGGCCGCCGTCCGCCCGCACCACCCGCACCGTGACGTGGGGCCGCGAGAGGTCCGTGGGGACGGCGATCACCATCGTGCCGGAGGTCATCGCGGCGCCGCAGGACGCACACCGGGGCGCGCGGTCGGGGTTCTCCTGGTCGCAGCGCGGGCAGTAGGCCATGGCGAGTGGCCCATTCGTATATCACCCGCGCCTTGCGGTGAAGGCACGGGACATGAGAAATTCGTCCCTCGAAAGCGCTCGTCCCTGTCCAGCGGAAATAACCCTTTGCAATGCCCTTCGTGCGGCGCCGACGCCGGTGAAGTCTCCAAGTACTGCCCTTCGTGCGGCTCCACCGTGGTGCGCGCGCTGGAAGGGGACGAGTACGTCGGCAAGCTGATCGCCCAGAAGTACCGGGTGGAGGCGCTGATCGGCGAAGGCGGGATGGGGAAGGTCTACCGGGCCACCCAGGTCGCGTTGGACAAGCCGGTGGTGCTCAAGGTCCTCCGGCAGAGCCTCCTCTCGGACGAGCGGACGGTCGCGCGGTTCCAGCGCGAGGCCAAGGCGGCCAGCCGGCTGAACCACCCCAACTCGATCAGCATCATCGACTTCGGTCAGGCGGACGACGGCGCGCTCTTCATCGCCATGGAGTACGTCTCCGGGCGCGACCTCCACCAGATCCTCAGCCGGGAGTGGCCCCTGCCGGAGAGCCGGGTGATCCGGCTGGTCTCGCAGGTGCTCTCGGCGCTCCAGGACGCGCACGCCGCCGGGGTGATCCACCGGGATCTCAAGCCCGAGAACATCATGGTCGAACCGCGCCGCGGCGGAGAGACCGACTTCGTCAAGGTGCTCGACTTCGGCATCGCCAAGATCCAGGACGCCGGCGCGGACGACGGACCGGCGCTCACCCGCGCGGGCTTCGTCTGCGGCACCCCCGAATACATGTCCCCGGAGCAGGCCCGTGGCGCCCAGCTGGACCACCGCAGCGACCTCTACGCGGTGGGGGTGATCCTCTACCAGCTCACCACCGGGCTCCTCCCGTTCGAGTCCGACTCCGCGGTGGGCTTCGCGACCAAGCACCTCACCGAAGAGCCGCCGGCCCCCAGCCGGCGGAGGCCGGACGCGAAGATCTCCCCCGCCATGGAGCGGCTGATCCTCAAGACGCTCTCCAAGAGCCCGGACGACCGCCCGCAGACCGCCGAGTCCTTCAAGACGGAGCTGATTGGCGTGGGCAAGGAGTCCCGCCGCGCCCTCCGCCGGGGCGTCTCCTCTTCGGTGCTGGCGCCCATCCCCACCAAAGGCGGGATCTCCGGGGAGTGGAAGGACCGGACGGACACCGGGGCCTCGCCCTGGGAGAAGCACGAAGAGACGGTCCGCTCCAGCCCGCCCACGGCCTCGCTCGCCGCCGCCGCCGCCCGCGCGCCCATGGCCCCTCTGGCCACCGCGACCGTGAACGCCGCGCCGCCGTTGACGCGGGTCGCGAACCGCAGCGCGCCGCTGGACGCTCCGTCCATGCTGCCGTTCAAGATCCTGACCCTGCTCCTGGCGACGATCGCGGTGGGGCTCGCGGGCTACTACCTCTACCAGGTCTACTTCTCGAGCTACGAGGTCGAGTCGATCCCCAAGAACGCGCCCGTCCCGCTCAACTCCCAGGGCCGCGCCCTGGATCCGGCGGTCCAGCCGCCCTACCTGCGCCAGACCCCGCGCGAAGAGTGGAAGATCGACGAGGCGGACAAGCTCGCCAAGGACGCGACCGAGCGCTACGAGCACGGGGACTGGGGCCTGGCCACCAGCCACCTGGTGGACGCCTTCGACCTCGCGCAGAAGCCGGTGTACGCCCTCAAGCTGGGGGCGATCCTCAGGATGCGCGGCCCGGACGGGGAGCGCGCGGCGCACGGCTGGTGGAAGCGCTTCCTGACCGATGCGCCGGACTCTCCCGCCCGGGAGCAGATCGTCGCCATCTACCCGGATCTGGCAGAGACGAGCGCGCAGTAGCGCCACGTCGTCGCGCCGGCACCGTCTGAAGGGGGAACGGCTACGCGGCCAGGTCGATCTGGAGCGTCTGCTGGCCGATCCGGACCCGGTCCCCGGGCCGCAGCCCGCGCTCCTGAACGCCGATCCGGACGTAGGTGCCCAGGCCGCCGGAGAGGTCCCGGAGGATCGCCCCCTGCCCGGAGAGGGTCAGCTCCAGGTGGCGCAACGCCAGGTTCGTGTCCTCCGGGTAGCGGAGATCGCAGTGCCCCTGCCCAATGGTGAGGAGGGGACCGCCGGTCACCACCGCCCGCCCGGGCCGGCCGCCCAGGAGCAGCTCCTCCACGCCGAACAGCGCCCCACCTGGCGGCACCGGCGCGCCGTAGGGGACCGTCCGCCCCAGCGCGATCGGCGGCTGCGGCACCACGCCGAGGAAGCGGAACAGCCGATCCCCCGCGCAGAACAACGTGCCGGGCGCCACCAGCTCCTGACCGGCGATGGAGACGTAGACGCCGGAGACGCTGGCCTCGTCCCGGATGAAGAGCTGCTCATCGCGAAACCGGAACGCGGCGTGCTGCGGCGAGACCTGGACGTCGTCCGGGAAGAGGATCGCCCCCTTGGCGCGTCCGAGCCAGCAGCTGGAGTTGAGCAGGCGGAAGCGCTGGCCCTTGGCCGAGCCCGCCACCACGCCCACCACGTACCGCGAAGGTTGGGGCGCCGGACGGGGGGAGGGCGCCGCGACCGGTGCAGCGGGGCGGTTGGGCCGCATCCCGGGGGGGAGCCCCTCAGACGCCCGGGCGGGACGCGCGGCGGGGCTGGGGCGGGCGGGGACGGGGGCAGGGTGGACAGGCGGGTTCGCCACCGGCGCCACCCGCGGGATCGGCGAAGCCACGGTGAGCGTCCGGACCGGCACCGGCTGGGGACGCGAGGCCGGGATCACCCCGGGGGGCACCGCGCCCGTTCCTGGCCGCGCCGCTGGAGGCACGGCAGCCACCAGGGGGGCTTGGCAGAGCGGACAGACAGTGGCCCGCGGCGCGGCGAGCCCGTCACAGCGCGGGCACACCACCCGCAATTCGCCGAGGAGAAGAGCCGACACCGACCGAGCTTAAGGGTGCGAAAATACGGGGTCAACGCGCCGTTTCAGCGACCCGCTCCGACAGGATGACGCATTGCGGCGCCATTGCTAGCCCCGGATCCGCCGGTTACGATTGATGGCTTACACAAATGATCCGCCTCAACGACATCCTGCAGAAGGTGGCCGCGTACCACCCGGAAGCGGACCTGGACATCATCAAGAAGGCCTACGTCTACTCGGCGAAGGTCCATCAGGGTCAGCTCCGCCGCTCCGGCGAGCCGTATCTGGTCCACCCTCTGGAGGTGGCCGGGATCCTGGCCGACCTCAAGCTGGATGAGGCCTCGATTGTCACCGGGCTGCTCCACGACACCATCGAGGACACGCTCGCCACCCAGGAGGAGCTGACCGAGCTGTTCGGCGCGGAGGTCGCCCAGCTGGTGGATGGGGTGACCAAGCTCTCCAAGTTTTCCGCGTCCGCGACGCTTTCTCAGGAAGAGAAGCAGGCAGAGAATTTCAGGAAGATGATCATCGCCATGGCCCAGGACATCCGGGTCATCCTGGTGAAGCTCGCGGACCGCACGCACAACATGCGGACGCTGGAGCACATGAAGGAGGAGAAGCAGCAGCGGATCGCCCAGGAGACGTTGGACATCTACGCGCCGCTGGCGAACCGGCTGGGGATCAGCTGGATCAAGATCGAACTGGAGGACCTGTCCTTCAAGTACCTCAAGCCGCACGACTTCCAGTCGCTCCACGAGAAGATGGAGAGCCGGCAGAAGGAGCGCGAGCGCTACATCGACGAGGTGATCGAGCTTCTGGAGACCAAGCTCAAGGAGCGCAACCTGGATGGGAAGGTCCAGGGCCGCTTCAAGCACCTCTACAGCATCTACCGGAAGATCCGGTCGCAGGGGATCGACTTCGATCAGGTCCACGACATCATCGCGTTCCGGATCATCCTGCCCACCATCCCCGCCTGTTACGAGGCGCTGGGGCTGATCCACCAGCTCTACAAGCCGGTGCCCGGACGGTTCAAGGACTTCATCGCCATCCCCAAGCCGAACATGTACCAGTCGCTCCACACCACGGTGATCGGTCCGGCCAGCGAACGGGTGGAGGTGCAGATCCGCACCGAGGAGATGCACAAGATCGCCGAAGAGGGCATCGCCGCGCACTGGGCCTACAAAGAGGGCAAGAGCCCGGTCAACCGCGACGACGAGAAGTTCGCCTGGCTGCGGCAGCTCCTGGAGTGGCAGCAGGACCTCAAGGATCCAAAGGAGTTTTTGGACACGGTCAAGGTGGACCTCTTCACGGATGAGGTCTTCGTCTTCACGCCGAAGGGGGACGTCCGCAGCCTGCCGCGCGGGGCGACGCCGGTGGACTTCGCCTACGCCATCCACTCGGACGTGGGCGGGCGCTGCGTGGGCGCCAAGGTGAACGGGAAGATCGTCCCTTTGCGCTACAAGTTGAAGAACGGGGACATCGTGGAGGTGCTGACCTCGCCCCAGGCGCACCCCTCCAAGGACTGGCTCACCTTCGTCAAGACCAGCCGCGCCCAGCAGCGGATCCGCAACTTCATCAAGCAGCAGCAGCGGGACCAGAGCCTGCAACTGGGGCGCGACCTGATCGATCGCGAGTTCAAGCGGTTTGGCCTCAACCTCAACAAGCTGATCAAGGGCGGGGAGCTGAAGAAGATCTGCGAGGAGCTGGGCTACCGGATCGAAGAGGACCTCCTGGTGGCGGTGGGCTACGGGAAGATCACGCCCAACCAGTTGACCCAGAAGCTCCTGCCACCGGAGAAGCTGAGCCCGGACACGCCGCGCGAACCCTACGCCGGCGGACAGGCCGCCTCCGGGCTCTCCCGGATGACGGAGATGGCCAAGAAGCTGGTCGGCCGGCCGCCCAAGGGCGGGGTGCAGATTGGCGGGGTGGACGATGTGCTGGTCCGCTTTGGCCGCTGCTGCAACCCGGTCCCGGGCGATCCGATCGCCGGGTTCATCACCCGCGGACGCGGGGTGACGGTCCACACGGTGGGCTGCGAGCACGCCCTGGCGACGGACCCGGAGCGCCGGGTGGACGTGAACTGGGACGTGCGGGGCGACTACAAGCGGCCGGTCACGCTCAGGGTGCTCACCACGGACCGGCCCGGGCTCCTGGCGGACATCTCCAACACCTTCTCCAAGAAGGGCGTCAACATCTCGCAGGCCAACTGCCGCTCGACCGGGGACGACCGCGCGGTGAACACCTTCGAGGTGGTGATCTCGGATCTGAAGCAGCTCAACGAGCTGATGCGCAACATCGAGCGCCTCCGCGGCGTGTACTCTGTCGAGCGGATCTGAGAGGGGACCTGATGACGAGCTCGCTGGAGAGGCTGTTCACCGAATATGCAGAGTCCCACCGCCACCCGACCAACCGCCTCACCCACAAGATCGCCATCCCGCTGATCGTCTTCCACGTGATCGCCATGCTGGACTGGGTGCGGATCTTCACCTTGCCCAGCGGTTGGACGGTGACGCTCGCCCAGCCCATCTTCCTCGTCGCCGCCGCGGTCTGGATGGGCTGGGACGTGAAGGCGGGGGTGGTCGTCACCCTGGCGTCGCTTCTGGCCTTTCCGCTGGGCGCCCACACCCCCAAGGCCGTGGTGGTGGCGGTGGCGCTCCTGGGCTGGCTGATCCAGCTGGCCGGCCACCTGGTCTGGGAGAAGAAGCAGCCCGCCTTCATGAGGAACCTGGTCCAGGCCTTGGTGGGGCCGATCTTCTTCGTGGCGGTGCTGCTCGGAGAGTGGCCGCTGGGTGCCAAGGTGGGCGCGGGTCGGACCTAGCGGTTCCTGTCCGGTCCGGTTCACGATGGGGTACGATCCAGCACATGGAGCGTCCCATGAACCGAAGCATCCTTGGCCTGGCCGCGGTGCTGGCCCTTTCTCTCGCCTTGGGCGGGTGCAGCTGCGGATCGACCCCGGACTCCCTGAAGGACGGTGGGACGGACGGCGGCCCGGATGCAGGAGACGCGGGGCCCAACCGGCACCTGACGGGCCTCACCCTCACGCCGCTCAACCCGACCCTGACCATCAACGGGGCGACGCCGGCGCGGCAGGACTTCGTGGTCACCGGCGCCTACGACGACGGTCAGAGCGAGGACGTCAGCGCGCAGGCCCACTTCGCCCTGGCGGACACCACGCTGGGCGCCTTCAACCACGAGCACTTCGTCTCCCAGACGGACCGGGGCGGGGTAACCCAGATCAACGTCAGCCTGGACGGCCAGACGGTTTCCACCGGGCTGACCCTGGTGAAGCACCAGACCTTCACCAGTGGGACCGGGCTGCCGGCGGACCCGGAGACGCCCTTCGGTGGGCCGGTGGACGCGGCGCGCGCTCCGCAGTTGGTCTATCCCAACGACGGGGTGCTTTTGCCCCCGAACCTGGGACGGCTGGAGTTCCACTTCGTCCCCCAGAGCGGGGCAGACACCTTGTTCCGGCTCTCGTTCCAGAACTCGGTGACGGACATCCAGGTCTACCTGCGCTGCGGGACCCCGGTGAACGGCGGCTGCATCTTCTTGCCGGACGACGCTGTCTGGAAGGCGATGTCCAGCGGCAGCCGCGGGGGCGAGCCCGTCACGGTGACCGCGGCCGCCACGGACGACACCGGGACCTCGGTGGGGACCTCCAGCCCGCTCCACATCTCCTTTTCGAAGGAAGACCTGGCGGGCGGGCTCTACTACTGGACCACCTCGAACGTGGTGCCCGGCCAGCAGGCGGCCATCATGCGCTTTGACTTCGCTGGCACGCAGACCGTGGCCAGCCCCTACCTCACCGCGGCGAACACCAACCCTCCGGATGGAGGATCAAGCGGCGCGAATTGTCTCGGCTGCCACGCCCTCTCCCGGGACGGCACCAAGGTGGTGGCGGAGGTGCAGGGCCAGAACGACGGCCGGATCCTGATGTGGGACGTGGCCAACTCGACACCGGAGGTGGACTTCGCCACATCGGACAAGAGCATCTTTGAAGCCTGGAACCCGGATGGCAGCCAGTTCGTCGGCGTGATGGACGGGCAGAACATGCTGAGGATCCACGACGGAAATTCCGGCGCGGTGGTCTCCACCATTCCGGGGACGGGGACCGCCACCAATCCGGCGGACCATCCGGACTGGTCCAACGATGGCCAGAAGATCGTCTATGTGAAGATCGGCGACACCGGCAGCACCGGCCAGAACAACAGCGGGGGCACCCGCCAGCGAATGCACGAGGGCGCGATCGAGCTCGTCACCAAGCTGCCGGACGCCGGCTGGAGCGCGCCCACCGAGCTGGTCGGCCGGACCGCCAACGTCAATCACTATTACCCCGCGTTTGCCCCCAACGATGGGTTCATTGTCTTTGACGAGTCCCACTGCATTCACGCGGGCGGATCGGCGGACATCAGCTGCAATGCGGACACGGACCCCACCGCGACGGTGTACGCGCTCGCGCTGGATGGCGGAACGCCGATTGCGCTGACCAACGCGAACGCCCCCGGCCCGCGCGACGGAGCTCAGACCCAGCTCACCAACACCTTCCCCAAGTGGAGCCCGTTCGTGACCCAGCGGACCCAGGACCCGTCGAGCAAGGTGATGTGGCTCACCTTCGCCTCCACCCGTGCGTACGGCCTCCGCGCGCCCCCCAGCGGCTCGGGAGAGGCCGAGCTGGGGAAGGGCACCTTGCTGTGGATGATGGCGATCGATCCGGACAAGGTGGCGCAGGGCGTGGACCCCAGCTACCCCGCGTTCGCCTTGCCGTTCCAGGACATCACCACCTCCAACCACATCGCCCAGTGGACCCAGAAGGTGGTGGAGGGCGTCTGCGTGCAGTACGGCGCGGCCTGTGATCCCAGCGGGTCTCCTTGCTGCAGCGGCCTGCTCTGTCAGCCCTCCGCGGCGGACCCGGCCACCAACACCTGTCAGGCCGTGAT
>Ga0164242_10010070_pt1 | contig 10144 bp, 12 predicted proteins | sample OricomgcompostMG_FD_108783 | JGI IMG/M metagenome (GOLD analysis project Ga0164242, IMG submission 108783) | Miracle-Growth compost microbial communities from Emeryville, California, USA - Original compost - Miracle growth compost (MG) ... | reverse complement strand
CTTATTCGCTATCGCATTTCGTCGCGTTTGTAAAATGCGTAAATGGGTGAATTTCGGGTTGACTTCAACCCACATATGCATAATGCTTCCTTTAACCCTAACGGGGCCGAAAGGTTCCAAAAGACTTAGGGCCGGGGATGCGGCAATCGTTCCCTAATATCCAAAAACGGCGCGCAGCCAATGCTGCGTTAACGCGTCGACTTTCCGCAAAGGAGGCACTTGACAACACCCCGACCTATAATCCGAGATAAAAATAAGGCCGCAGCGCGCCAACGCCACGGCCTGGAGACAAACAGCAGCAACAACCACGAAGCAAGCCGTCTCGCGCTATATATTAGCGCATGCGCGGCATGTCAATAAGGAACCGACATGCGCTTTCCATACGTTGCGGGTACGTATATCCCCGATCATTTCCTAACCGAAGAACAGCCGCCAGAAGACGGCGTTTACGACCGCACAGTGCTTCGGTATTTCGACGCGCCTTTGCCCGCTGATGATAGCCGTGGCGTCGTTCGTGCCGTGAACGACAACAGCCCGCATAGCAATTATTGCTCGACGCGCGTTCGCAAGGCGCATGTGCGCGTGCCGCGTGTTTCAATTTTGGAGGCAGCGTGATGGACGATGATAACTTGAGTATGGGCGACGTTGCCGAGCACAAGATGAATACCAGCGTGTTCGGCATTGTGGTCGGGTTTATGGGCAGTTTTGTCGGGTTGCGTGTGTCGCCGAGCCTGGACGCATTGTGGTTTCATGAATTCGAGTTGCGGCCGCTTGAGGACGACGAGTACACGCCGCCCGCAAAGGAGGCGCCGGCCGCTAAAGCGGATGACAACGTAATCGACTTCACCAAGGCGCGGGAACTGCGCGCAAACAGCAAAACGAAGGGGGGTGGCGTGATGGGATATGAGATAGGAGATAAAGTTATAGTCACCGTGACTGATAAGTGCCTGGCCAGCAACAGCGTAAAGGTTGGCCGCAATTCATGGCTTTGGCCCGATGAAGTCGACAGCTTGGCTACTGCAGCAGAACCCGTTGCTGTTGCGGATAGCAACGGCAATATGGAGCGCGGCAACCGCTTCAAGGTGGGCGATAGGGTGCGCGCTCTTGATAGCTGCGGCGGCGGAGGTTTCTTCGCGGGTGATGTATATACCGTGAGTCACGTCTACGAGGATTACTCTGGTCCGCGAATCAGTGTTGAAGTTGATTCCGCTGGTTCGAAAACTAACGGATGGGGAGCATGGCACTTCGAACTCGTCGACGCACCGCTCACCATCCAGTCCGGTAAATTTTACCGCACCCGCGATGGGCGCAAGGTGGGGCCTATGACGGAATGGGATACTTACGGCAGTGAATACCAGTGGGAAAGCGGCGGCTACCTCTGGAAAGACGACGGCGAAAACTACGACAAAGACTCCGTACATACAATCATCGCCGAATGGACCGACGAGCCTGGCGCTGCTAGCGACAGCAGTAACGACACAATCGACGACTGGTATTTCGGCAAGACGGCAGGATACACCGTGCCGCTTGAGGCGCCGGAGTTTGGTGGCGCGGAAAGCAAGTTTAGGGTGGGGGATAGAGTCGAAATTATTGACGTTGGTTCCTGTCCGGAACGATATCTCGGGACGCAATTCACCATCGACAACGACGAAGACGACTTTGACGGCGAGCAAGCTTGGAGCGGAAGGGATCACAAATCTCCTTATCGTTTCAAGGAAAGCCAATTGCGCCTTGTTGCGGAAGCAACAACTGCGCAAGAGCCGCTCGGCACCATCGCCGACATTGTGCGGCGACTGGAGGCGCTGGAGGCCAAGCAGCCAATAGAGTCTGAACACTGCATTGGAGACAAGGTTACTCTTTCCGCCACAGTGACGGGCATGAATAAACGGCGCTTCAATGTCGTTATCGACGGCGTTCCCCAGCCGGGCGGCTCACTTGCCGTTCCTCCCGCTGCGCTGCGCGCCGCCTAACCACCGCACCACCACACCACCAACACCAACAACCGCCTGCCGTGAAACGCAGGCGGGATAGGAGGGTTTTACCGTGGAGTCATACATTACAGACGAAGACGACGACCCGCCGCTACGCGGCCCAGGCTGCTGGCCGGTTATCGTCATGTGCGTGCTGGCGTGGGCGATACTCGGCTGGCTGGGCTACATCGCTTGGCTGTTGTTTGGCAACCCGGCGCCACTGCTATGACCGCGCCGGACCCGCTTCGCGGTGCGGCCGTCATAACCGCACTAACCATACTCGCAATCGCAATAACATGGAGGCTGATGTAGAATGGCACTGACTTGGGATGAACTGAAAGACACAAGCGACACCGACCCGCCGATTACACTGCTGTATGGCGCGGCCAAGATCGGCAAGACCAGCCTTGGCGCGGAGTTTCCCAACCCGCTTTATGTGCGGACTGGCGAGGGCGAGCGTGCACCGGCTGGTGTCACCATGAAGTCATTCGGCGTGTCGGAAACCTACGCCGACGTGATAGACCAGATGGATTGGATGCTTGAAGCGGAACACGACCGGCGCACCTTACTATTGGACGCGGCGGACGGTCTTGAAATCCTCATTCGAACCGAAGCCTGTGCACGCAACGGCTGGGCGAACATCGAGGAACCTGGGTTTGGTAAAGGCTACGCCGCCGAACAAGCCATCTGGCTTGAGTTCATCAAGAGGACGCTGAAGCTAAAGAAGGCCGGCTTCTACGTCGTCATCATTGCCCACGTCAAGGCGAAGACGGTTCCGGGCGTAACGACGGATAGCTATCCGCGCTACATGCCGAACCTTCGCGATGATGCGGCGGCAGCACTGGCTGATGCTTCCGACCTTATCGGCTTTCTGCATCAGCGTGTTTCCATCAAGAAGGAGGAGCTTGGCTTCAAAAAAACCAACACACGCGGCGAGAGCGGCGGTGATGTGAACATTGCCGTGCAGGAGCGGCCAGGTTTTATCGCCGGATCGCGGTACGACATTCCGAAGGCCGTCCTGCCGTACAAGCGCGGCGAAGGCTTCAAGGTGCTGTCAGAGTACTTCCCGCCACAGCCTGAAGCGGAGGCGGCTTAGCGTTGCGGGCTGACAGCGACAACTTGATGCAGACGAAAATCTGCACCAAGTGCGGTGAGACTAAGCCGGTTAGTGCGTTTCACCTCGAAAAAAGAAGAGTCGGATACAGGCCGCGGTGCAAGGATTGCCATGCCGAAGACGCCGCGAAATACAGGGCTGAACACGCGGACGATTTGAAGGCTTACAACGACAATTGGTATGCCGAAAACAAGGAGGCAAAAAATAGAAAGGCAAGGGAGTGGCAGAGGGCCAACCCTGAAAAAGTTAAGTCGTACCAGCAAAAGTATCGGACGACACACGGCGACCTCATGCTGGCGCGCAGAAAACTAAGGGACAAGTTGAAACGATCAACACCACAGGGGAGACTGGAAAACAACATAAAAGCCGCTATCCACAGAGGGCTGACGGCAGAAGCCAAGCGTCGCCGTCCCACGTTCGCGTTACTTGGCTACACAGTCGACGACCTGCGCTCCCATCTTGAGAAGCAATTCCAACCTGGGATGACGTGGGAGAACTATGGCGAATGGCACGTAGATCATAAAGTGCCCCTTGCCGCCCACAACTACGAAACGCCCGATGACATCGACTTTAAGAAGGCGTGGGCTTTGAACAATTTGCAGCCTTTATGGGCCATCGACAATCACAGCAAGGGCGCAAAACTGTCTAAGCCCTTTCAACCAAGCTTGGCGCTTGCCGTCAACGACAACATTCAGAAGGAAATTAAGCATGGCTAAATTTGGAATATCCGTAGCCGTTACGGAGGAGAGCACCGAGCAGCGCGCGGAGTATGAGGATCTGCCCAATGGCGTTTATCGCCTTGAAATCAGCGCGGCGGAAGTCAAACGCAAAAACGAAGGCACGCGCGATGAGTCGGCTGGCTTTAAGTGCACATATGACGTGATTGACCCGGAGGATTACCGCGGCAGAAAAGTTTTCGATTTCTTCAACTTATTGCATCCGAGCGCGCAGGCGCAGGAGATTGGCGTCCGCCAGTTTTCATGTCTGCGACGTGCGATTGGTTTGGGCGACGTCGACCCGGAAATGGAAGAGCAGGACGTCATCGACGAAATGCGTCTGGTCCCGTTCATTGCCACGGTCGGCATGGGTAAGCCATCGAAGGAGAAGAACGCGGACGGCACGCCCGCCTATCCCGCCAAGAACACCATCAAGCGATTCTGGTATCCCGACCTCAACGACGCCCCGCCCATCGGCGTAACCGCTGCGGCTTCTGGTGCGGCGAACGATAACAGCAAAGCGGCGCGCGTTGTGGCGAAGCCGGCGACTGTTGCGGCTAAGCCTGCTGGTTCCAAACCTTGGGCGAAGTAGGCTAACGGCACAATGGCGGCTGGTTGCGTGGGCAACTGGCCGCCGATGACGGGATAGGAGGAAGTGATGGACGCCGTAAACGACAACGAATTTATACCGTTCCCGAAAATCCCGCGCCTTAAGCGCGGGTGCATCATCACGGAGAAGATCGACGGCACGAATGCGCAGGTGGTAGTCGGCGAAGATGGTTCGGTGCGTGCTGGCTCACGCAAGCGCTGGATTACGCCAGACAATGACAATTTCGGCTTTGCCACATGGGTAAAGCAGCACGAAGACGAATTGCGCGATCTTGGCCCAGGTCAGCATTTCGGCGAATGGTGGGGACTTGGCATCCAGCGCGGATATGAACTTTCCGAACGCAGGTTCTCTTTGTTCAATTCCGGCCGATGGTCAGGTGAACGACCCGCGTGCTGTAATGTCGTGCCCGTCCTTTACGCTGGCGACTTCAGCACAAACACCGTCGATTGGGTGATGGACACACTGAAGGAAACCGGCTCACAGGCCGCACCTGGGTTCATGAAACCGGAGGGCATTATCGTGTTCATGACTGCCGCCCGTCATCTCTACAAGGTGCTGGCCGAGAATGACGAGCAGCCCAAAGGGCTAGCCGAAGCCGCCTAACCACACACGCCGCCTGTTCGCAAGTTCAGGCGGCCACCACACCCACAACAACAAGGAGCCTGCCATGCTTGTCACCAAGCAAGACTTCGCACGCCTGCTATCCGCCACGGTTAAAGTGGTGGAAACCCGCCATAATATCCCCATCATTGCAACTGTACGGCTTATCGCAGCCGATGGGCGCCTGCGGGCAACAGCGACCGACCTGGATATTGAGGTATCCACCTCAACGCCAGCCGAAGGCGACTTGAAGGTTTGTGTCGATGCCAAGCTGCTGGCATCGGTCGTAAACAAGGCGGCGGGCAACGATATCGACATTACCGTCAACGACGGCAACATTGTCGTCAAGTCGGGCCGCAATCGCTCGACGCTGCACACATTGCCGGTTGACGACTTCCCGTCCATGCAGGCCGGTGACTTGCCGGTTGAGTTTGAAGCCGACCTTTCGGAGCTATTCGCGCCGTGCCAGTTCGCCATGTCGACGGAAGAGACGCGCTATTACCTGAATGGCGTGTATCTGCATGTGCTCGACGGCAGGTTGGTTGCGGTCGCTACTGACGGCCATAGGCTGGCGCGGCACATTGGTCCCGACAGCGGCGCCGACTTCCCAGGCATCATAATACCGCGCAAGACGGTAAGCGTCCTGCCGAGGGGCGCAATCACTGTCCGGCTGTCGCAAACCAAGATCCAATTCGTTGCCGGCGATACCGTTATCACCTCGAAACTGATCGACGGCACCTTCCCCGACTATCAACGTGTCATTCCGAACAGTAACGACAAGATCGTGACGTTCGATGTACCGGCCATGAAGCAGGCCGCGGAGCGTGTGTCGGTGATTTCCAGCGAGCGCGGACGCGCCGTGCGCCTTGGAATTGCGGACGGCCAAATTGTGCTTTCCGTCAACAACGCCGACACAGGAAGCGCCACCGAAGAAATCGCCGTTGCTTATGACGGCGAGCCTATCGAGATCGGCTTCAACAGTGCGTACCTTACGGAGCTTGTGTCGCAATTCCCGGCTGGCGATGTGCGCATGGCGCTTGCGGATAGCGGTAGCCCGACTGTGTTTACCAGCGACAAGGCGGATGGGTTGCTTTGTGTCCTTATGCCCATGCGCGTCTAAGGAGGACAACATGCCGAAATTCACGATTGACTACACGTTCAACGCAACGGCAACTGAAATCATCGAAGCGGCCACGCTAGAGGATGCCGAGCGCATTATTGACGATAAAATCAATGACGAAGACTTTATCCCAGATGCGGATAGTGTTGACGACATCGACTTTACCGTTCGCGAAATGCACCCCGTAACACGCGACGGCCGCGAGATGTGGACAACGCGCGTTTGGGCAACAGATGTGCGCGGACATGCATCGGCGCTCAAGACGGCACCGCTGTTTGCGGAGGCATCCTAACCTTGCCCAAATTCCCCACGCCAACCGCCAGCACCGTCAGGGCTATTTATCGCGCTTATGAGGAGGCCAGCACACAACGCGACGGTCGCTCCATCCCGGTAAGCCAACTAGCGGAGCCGTGCGAGCGCAAGCTATTCTATGAGTTCCGGTGGGCGTCACCACAGGAACGTATAGAAGGCCGCACGTTGCGTATCTTCGAAACGGGCAACGTCGAGGAAGCGCGCTGGATTGAAAACCTACGCATGATCGGGTGCGAGGTTGTCGATCGCGACGAGCGCGGCAACCAGATTATGGTGGAGGCGTGCAACGGCCATGTGCGGGGTTATCTGGATTCGGAAATTCTTGGGTTGCCGGAAGCGCCCAAGACAATCCACGTCGGAGAGATAAAAAGCCACAACCTTAAGAGCTTCACGGCGCTTAAGAAATCGGGTGTCAAGATAGCCAAAGAACTGCATTACGGCCAGATACAAACCTATATGTACAAACGCGGCAGGGACCGCGGAATCTATCTCGCTGTATGCAAGGATAATGACGAGCTTTACGCGGAGCGCCTGCATCTGGACGTCGAATACGCTATGCGGCTGGAGGCAAAAGCGCAGCGGATAATCGATGCTAACGAACCGCCCGCAAAACTGCACGAAGATCCTACGGCGAAGATGGCATTCGAGTGCGGATGGTGTCGGCATCGCGGGATTTGCCACGAAGGCGCATGGGCGCGCACGAATTGCCGAACGTGCCTTTATTCTTCGCCGGAGGATGGCGGCTCCTGGTCGTGCAGCCGGTTTAACAAACCGCTGTCCACTGAGGAGCAGGCGGCAGGATGTCCGGCGCACCTGACCCTGCCAGGATTAGTCCCCGGCGAACAGGTCGACGTCAACGAATCTGACGAGACCGTTACATATAAGCTGCGCAATGGCAGCCTTTGGACAGACGGCGCAACGGAGAAAAACAGTGCAGCAGCGTAACCCAGTAGCGGATAACGATAATAGGCCGGTTGAGTTTGACACCGCCATCCTTCAATGGCTACCCTTCCTCCACAAGATGGCCGCGCGCCTAGAGCGCAACAAGCAGGACCGCGAAGACCTTGTTAACGAGACGATAGCGGCTGCTCTTCAGCGCTGGGAGTCTTATGATCCATCGACAAGCCTGCCTGGTTGGTTGGCTTTCCAGATGCGCGGATGCTGTCGTGCCATGCGAGACAAGCGCGGTAGAGGCGGCATTATGTTTGCGCCGCTGGCGGGCATTACGGTCAGCGCGCTTGATGAAACCTACACTGCCCCCACCCTGCCGCGCCAAGACGACGTTGTGGAACTAGCGCAAGTCACGGCCAAACTAGAGGGGCGCAACGGCAATATTCTTATGCGCGTATCGGAGGGCGAAAACGGCGAAGTGCTGGCCGCAGAGTATGGAGTGTCGCGGCAGCGCATCGAACAGATAGTCAAGCGCCAACGGGTGATTTTGCGCGAGCGGTTGAACAATACGGTTAGGATGGCTGCTTAGGATGGCGCTTCGGTATTACCAGCGTGAGGCCAATCAGGCTGTTTTTGACTACTGGTCGGAGACGCCAGGAAATCCATTGGTTGTCGCGGCCACCGGCACCGGCAAGTCAATCATGCAGGCGTCGCTTACGTGCGACTTGCTGGACGGTTGGTCGGACTTGCGCATAATGAACACCACGCATGTGGTGGAACTTGTCGAGGGCAACTTCAAGGAGCTTGTCGGGCTGCGACCGTTCGCGCCTACTGGCCTTTGGGCCGCATCATTGAACCGCGCCGATCGCCAAGCGCAAGTCCTGTTTTCGCAACTGCAGTCCGTCCACAACAAGGCGGAGCAAATAGGCCATGTCGACGTGCTTCAGATCGATGAGGCGCACCTTGTGCCGTTCAAGCAGGCCACCATGTATCGCCGACTGATTGACGACTTACTTGCCATCAATCCAGACATGAAGATCAACGGCTTCACGGCCACGGATTACAGGCTTGATGGCGGACGGCTAACGGAAGGCGACGGCAAACTTTTCGACGAGGTTGTCTATGATTACGGCATCCGGCGCGGGATCGATGATGGATATCTGACGCCCATCACCAGCAAGCCTGTTGGCACGAACTACGACATGACCGGCGTCGGTCGATCGATGGGCGAGTACAAGGCAAGCGACTATCGCGCGGCGGTCGATACTGAGGAGTTAAACAAGCGCGTTGTTGAGGAAGTGCTTGCCGTCGAAGGCCACCGCAAGAAGGCGCTTATTTTCTGCCGCGGTATAGAACACGCGGGGCGCATTCGCGATGAATTTCAACGTCAAGGCCGCGCGGTTGAACTTGTGCATGGCGGCACACCAGCGGGCGAACGGCGCAAGCTGATTGAGGAACTGAAGTCGGGCAAGCAATGGGGACTGGTGAACGACAACATCCTGAGCACGGGAACGAATATCGTTGGCGTGGATCTGATAGTTGATTTGTACAGAACCATGTCCGCAGGCCGGTATGTTCAGCGCGTCGGCAGGATGACGAGGGTTATCTATCCTTTTGGCTTTGACCCGGAGGCCGTTGACGCCGACGCGCGTAGGGCCGCTATTGCGGCTGGCATCAAGCCGAATGGACGCTACATGGATTTTGCCGGCAATATTAGCGAGCACGGGCCGGTGGATATGGTGCAGCCAAAGCGCCCCGGAAGCGGTAACGGAGACGCGCCGATCAAGTTGTGCCCGCAATGCGAAGAGATTTGCCACGCGTCGGCGCGCGTTTGTCATTGTTGCGGATGGGAGTTTGTATTTGAGGAGAAGCCTGGCTTTTCGGAGCGGCCAACGGATGCGCCTATCATATCGTCGGAAGTCGATATGTGGCGGAAGGTTACGAGCCGGCCACGCTACACGGAGAAGCCTTCTAAAGTTGCTGGCCAGCCACCATCTGTTCAGGTCGACTTTACGTGCGGCCTTCTAAATGTGCGCATGTGGCTTTGCCCGCAGCATCACGAACACCCACAGGCAAAAAGCCAGAAGGCGACGTACTATGCGGATAGGTTCTGGCGCGACCACGGCGGGCTTAAGCCGTTTCCGAAGACGGTAGAGGATTGGCTGCTACGCCAACACGAACTCCTGCCAACGGCAGAAATCGAGATCGAGTACAATGGACGCTATCCCAACGCTAAGAATTATAGGGCGGCGGCTGCGAACGATAACGCGCTGGTGGCGGGTAATGATAATTGGCCGCCCGGCGCAACAGCCGATAATGACAACCGCGTAGGCCACGCGTGGGCCGAAGAGATAGACGATTTCATACCGTTCTGAAGGAGGCGAAGATGAACAGACCCGACCCGCGATATCCATATGAAATCATCGGCATGGAGTGCATGGACTATGTCGACCCAGACAACGCAGACAAACTCGCGCGCGCTATACTGAAGGCGCTGTTTGATGAGGAGTGGGCAATCGTCCGTCACAACATGATTGGTGAGGCACAAGCAGCATGACACCGCGCACCGCGTTAGAAGAAGTGTACGGAGCGATACAAGCAGACGATATCCTGGCTACGTTGAAGAGGGCGGGTTGGATAGTGGTGCGCAAGGACGCGATTAAGTTGGCGCAGATAGCTGCGGCAAATGAGGGCGAGCCAGCCAAGCACGCCGCATAGCTATTGCCGCGCAATAGCCGGGCGGCAACCAATAGGTACTAGGCACATACGACACGTTGGCGCGTCTTATGCGCCGGATATGAAGCGGGAAGG
>Ga0164242_10010069_pt1 | contig 10144 bp, 9 predicted proteins | sample OricomgcompostMG_FD_108783 | JGI IMG/M metagenome (GOLD analysis project Ga0164242, IMG submission 108783) | Miracle-Growth compost microbial communities from Emeryville, California, USA - Original compost - Miracle growth compost (MG) ... | reverse complement strand
TTGACAGGTGTACTGAGTTTTGATTTTCATGGTATACTGGGGATATTGGCAATTGGGGGTCAATGTGGCAAAAAAATTCTGGGATGACGACGAAGAAGATTTGCCGTCGAAATCCAAGCCCGGTTCGAAACTCGGTGGAAAGTCGATGCCACAACGGACCGGATCCGTGGGATTCACCGATTCTGCCGAAGTGGACCAAAAAATTCACGACACTCGCGTCTTGATGGAACAGACGCATCAACTGTATCAGCACTATTTTAACGGAATCGAAAAGAGACCCCCGGTCGAGAAGGCGCGACTCTTAGAGTCAAAAGTAAAAGAGCTGGAGCGCGCGAGTGCGACGATCACGGCTTCGCGTTATAAAATGAGCCAGTTCATCCTTCAATATAAGACGTTTCGCGATCTGTGGGATCGCAAGCTTCGCGATAAAGAAAAAATCTGATTCCCAAACGTTAAGCCAAATCTTCGCCGTTCCGATGCGACGGTATGAAGTTGAAAGCCGGACGGGGCCTGGCCCTCGTCGTTTTTTCGGGATTTCTGTTTTTTTCCGGCAAAGATTTGACTGCGCGAGCGCAAGGCTTAGCGGAGGCATTGACCGTTAATCTTCATAGCGCAAAATATTTCGATCAGCAGGATTACGATCATCTTCAGACGGCGATTCAACTGGTCGAGACCGTCGTCAACAGCGCCGAATTCAAAGATCGTGTTTTGAATTTCACTTACAACGGCGAAAAGACCTTCGTGCAGAACAATGGGCTGACGAACGAACAGATTTACGAACTGATGATGAAGGGTGCTGAGAAGTATCCTCAGCAGACACCCGAAGACCACATGATGGATTTCGAACTCGAGCTCTATACTCCGAAGTGGTATCAGAGCAAGAATGTGATCGGATACACGAATCAAAACGTGCTCACGATCTGGATCAACCGCCTTATTTACAAAAAGACGGAAACCTACAAAATCGCAATGAACCTCGTCCACGAGTGGATGCATAAGATGGGGTTCGATCACGATTATAAAAATACCGCACGTCGACCGTATTCGGTCCCTTACGCGATCGGGTACATCGTCCGCGACATGGGGGCTGCGATCGAAGGCGTGCCGGACGATACCAGCGGTTCAGGTCCGCAGGATTAAGGCTCGATCAGCTTCAATTCCAAATCGAGTTGACCGCAAATTTTTAAGAGCATTTCGAGGCTCGGCGATCGTCTTCCCTGTTCAATGTATTTAATGGTATTGACGTTGACTTCCAACGCTTCCGAGAAAGACTCTTGCGTGTATCCCCTGGCTTTTCTTTGTTCTTGAAGAAAGGTCCCCATTTTCTTGATTTCGGTTTGAATAACTTTTTCTTGGTTTTTCGATACCTTGGGTATTTTGATCGGGTGCACGGCTATTTTTCTTGCGAGATTACTTTAGGTAACAGACACTATAAGTAATCATTTATGAAGTATGGGAGTGATGGCGGATTTACCTTAGTTGAGTTGATGATTGCAGGAGCGATTTTATCCATCCTGATTCTCGCTTTTTCCTCCTATGTCGCCTATCAACATATCGAACAAAAGAAGATTCAGATCCGCTCTAATTATATGGGGCTAGAGAATTCCGTAAAATCTGCGGCAACCCAGCCGCGAGCTGTGCAAGCCTCGCTGGAGGTCGTCGATCCATGAAGCGGCTGGCAGCCTTGGCAGTGATTTTCGGTGTTTTTGCAGCGGTCGCCCATGCGGACGATACGACGGATTACAACGACACCCAAAGCATGATGATCGATACGCTTCATAGCGGAATCAGAAGCGCCCCCTTCAGTAATCGCCTCAGCGAGGGTGGGGGATGTTCGGTCAAGCGAAAGGCCATTCATATCGGCGGAAAACACTGCGACTTGAACTGTAATTATGAAGAGAGCGCAACCCCCTGGAGCTTGGATCCGAAGCGCCTTCCGAGCATCACCGGAAAACGGGTCGCGATGTCGAGTTCGACTTTGACCGTGAAATACATCAGCGGAAATACCAGTTGCAATTGCAAAGATCCGAGTCTCAAGACCTGTGCGAGCCGATACGGATTGGTCGAAACCTCGATGGTTAAATACGCGATGACTTGTCCCCGGGGGTCGAAATACGAGAATCGGGACGGTTTGGGAAGCGGGACCACGAGCGCTTGCCAAAAGATCATCAATGACTGTGAAGAGCGCGCGAAAGACAAGTACATGAATCAGTGTAATGCGGATTACGCAGAAGCCATGGCATCCCGCGATTCTACCGACGATCCGTTACTTCCTTGTATGAGGCCTACCACGATGCCTTGCGAAGAATCGGCGGCACTGCAATCTTACGAAAGCTGTATCGACAGCCTGGTGAAGGGAAAGTCGGATTGCTTTTGCGTCAATAAAGGGGATCCGACCAGCGGCGGAGGCGATACTTTCAAATTCGACACCCACACAGCCGATTGGAAATGTGTTTCTTGCCCTGAAGGAACGAAATCGGATCCTTACACCGGCGTGGGCTGCGTTTCGGTTTGCAGTGACACGACCCAGGCTTGGAATCCGAAAACCAGAAAATGCGAAGACTGCGACGGAGACGTGTTTCAAGGCGAGTGTCTTCCGAAGTGCGACACTGAAATGAGGCGGAATCTCGATACCGGTAAGTGCGAGCGTTTTTGCCCGCCGAGCATGTTCACGAAACTGATCGGAAAAAATCCGGACGGCTCCAATCAGTACGAATGCACTTGCGAAGGTGGAAAGTTTTCGCCGAGTGCACCGCGCAGCCCCGTCCGGCTCACTTCGATTCCGGGTTTTGGAACTCAAGGATGGGCCTTTAACCCCGACAAAATTTCGGGCGATGTTTCGGGTGCCGGGTGTGCTTGCTCGGATTTCACGGACTCCCCGCACGTCAGTATCTATGATGTCTCGGGAGTGATCGATCAACCCGATGGCGGACGCTATCCCTACGGCAGGGTCGCGGTTCCACAAGCCGCAAGCTCGTTGTTTGTTTGTGCCTGCCCTAATTTTAACGAGCGGTTTCAGTTGGATTCCGTAACCGGGAAGTATCGATGCGTTTCGGCGCTTTCAGGATCGGATGAAAACGCCTTGGTTCTTCGCGAGATCCCCGAATCCAAGCCGCTGGCGAACTACGGCGTCGATCCGGCGAAATCCGAGGCGGCCGATCAGCGCATGGCCTATTTGAGAACCTCGGGGATGGAAGGAATCGAGGCCAGTGTTCCTTATCATCGAAAAGTATGGAGATGCGCTTCGGGATACGTGGCCGGGGCGGACGGAAAATGCAAGAAGATCGAAGGCGCGGCCTGGGATTCTCAGAAATGCGCCGACGGCGACACTCAGGTCACGGCTTCGTCTCAGTTGAATTCCTCGGTCGTGACGATGTTGAAAGGCGAAGATTTTTCGAAGGTCGTCAATAAGCTCTTGGCCTGTTGCCTTTCGGATCGGGTGGACCCGAAGTCGGGCGAGAAGTTTCATTGCGCGCAAACTCAGATGAAAGGCAATTTCGATTCTTATTACGATCAAGCAGGAAGCCCGGATTTCGGAGTGAGCGACCCGTATCCGACGCGGCTTTTTCTGGTGAATACGAATCGACGACCGGTCGTCGGTTTTTATCGCGAAAACGGAAGCCGATGCGGGTTTATGAGCGGTGAAACTCATGCTCGTCAGTTGCAGCTTCTTTCAGACGGGATTCATGCCAAGTCCGTAAAAAATCTGACAGGAAAGGTCACTCCTCAGGATGTGACTCAATGCCGGTTTGCGGTTCGTGCCGCTTTAGAAGTGACCTGTCCGCCGGCCACTTATGTCGAGGGAGAGGGGTATCAGGCGCTGGAAATGCCGAGCGGCGTGATTCGGTGCCCTCGCGCCGAAGAAGTAAAAATCCATTACGAGATCGTTGATTTTGGTCCGAGTGCCGACGCGAAGGTGAAGCGCTTCGCCTTCAGTCCGATCTCAACCGAGCAAGACGGAGAAACGGTCGGGATCGATGTTGCGAAGCTGATCGGTCAAGTCAAAGTCAAGCCTTAAAAACATTTCCTAAACAATTTGAATCGGGATCGTGTATCCTGAACCTATGAAAGATTCTGAACGACTCTCTTTATTCGTACAGGTACCCTTTCATGCCAGTCTGAACGATTGGTTTGCTTCGATGAAAAAAAGCGAACTTTATGCCGTTCACGCATTCAAGTTCGATTCGGCTCTTTTTCCGGTTCTGCTTCAAATGAAGCCTTGCTTGATTTTGATTTCGACGCTTGATGAGTCGTCAAAGAAAGAAGGACTGCGATTCTTGCACGACTTTCGTCAGTATCGACGCGCACAGGGGTACCCCGTGCGAGACCCCGCGCTTCGAATCGTGGTGATTGCGAAGGATCGGCAGGCGGCCGGAACGAACTGGCCTGATCTTGGCGTTTACGAACTCATGATCGCCCCCGTTCCTCCGAATGTACTGACGTATAAGATTTCACGCCACCATCAAAAGGCATTGGCGGCCGATCGCCAGCCCCGTCCGCAAGTGCCGCCCGAGGTCGCTCCGATGGTTGAAGTGACCCACACCGAAGCGGCGATTCAGCGGGAGTGGCGAGTGTTTCAAGCCTCCGAGCCGCCATCGAAGCCCGAGTTGAGGGCGATCATCGAAATCGAGGCAACGCTTCCTTCGATGGATCCCGAACAGGGCGAGTGGGTTCCACAAGCGGAAACGGAAGCAGAGAATCGCTGGGAGTGGAAACCGCACTCTCAGCATTCCGGCACACCGCGATTGTCGTTTTCGGGCGAAAAACCCGTCTATGAAGCGGCTCGAAACGCGTGGAAGTTCTCGGGGGAGGCGCCTCGTTTGACCCGCACTAGCGAGGACGTCACCAAGTGCGCTGCAAGGGACGTTGCAAAGGACGCTGCCTCGGAAAGTGAGACGTCTCGCACGACCGACGTTTTGTTTCAGACGCAGAAGACCCCCGATCGCCGGACTTCAGAAGTTCAGGTCAAACCGCAACTGCAAATTCATGGCATTCGTCGCACGACCTATTCTGCCGAGCTCAACGAAGGGGAGGACGGAGACAATGCTGATTCTGAAATCAACGAAGCACCCTCTCACTTGCCCCCTTCCGAACGAAGTCGATCGAACGCAGTTCAGTCAACGGCGGCGCGGTCCATGGATGGGCGATCGGTGGATGCACGATCAACGGAGGCACAATCAGCGGTTTCTCAAGCAACAGATGCGCAATCAACAGATGCGCGGCCCATGGCAAAACAGTCAGCGACAACACCATCGACCATTCCTCAATCGGCGGTTTCTCAATCAACGACCGCTCAGTCCAAATCCACGCCCTTAAAAACCCCGCTCCCTCATCACGGTCTCGATCGTGCGCGGACGGAATCCGATCCGCAAAATTCGACGAGATCCCCGTCATCACAGAGTTCGACTCCGTCACCGGCAAGAGGCCGGGATGAAACTTTCGCTAAAACTTCGGATAAAATCCCAGGCCCAAATCGGGGGCTAACTCAGGGAGCAGATCAGGCGCCCAATCAGCCCCATAAAAACCCGGTTCTCGCTGTCGAAGAGAGGGCGGAGAAAGGCGGCAATAAGATCGCTCATAAATCGACCCACGAATTGACTCACGAATCGTTAGAGGAGCCAATCAAGGAACCCGTAGAGAAATTAACCGGTAAATTATCTAATAAGTTACCCAATAAATTACCCAATAAATTATCAGAGGAACTCATTGATCCATCGCTAGATGAATCCGGCGATTCAGCGCCTGCGGCAGTCGCCACTCATGCGGCCATTGGATCGAAAGCGTCGCTTGAAAACCCCGATCCAATGACGGCGTCCGGGAAAATCAGTTCAAGTGGCCAGCGGCACCTGCGCGCCGTTCGAGTCGAAGGCGAGCCCACTACCCCTAATGATCCGGTTCGAATCGAAGCCGATGCGGAAGAAAGCGTCTGGAGCCTCCTTTACGACGATGACGAAAACGGTGGCAGGGCGACAGCGCAAAAGACTAAACCTACCCGTGACCTTCATGGATGGGAGCTGAAGCTGATTCGAAAGAAGGGCATGTCGAAAGCGTCGCCGAATCAGGCGTTCCGTGGAGTTACCCCCAATGCCCAAGCGATGCTCCACGTTCCAAAACAGACCTTATTGGATCGCTTGCTTCGACTCATTCGCGAATTATTCGGGATCGGCGCGTAACTTTATTGTTTTAAAAGATCGAAGAACTCGTCTTCTGAAAGAACGCGCACGCCCAGTTCTTGCGCCTTATCGAGCTTGGATCCGGCATCGACTCCGGCTAGGACGAAATCGGTTTTCTTTGAGACCGACGATGAAACCTTTCCGCCTCGATCTTCGATCATGCGGCTCGCTTCCGAGCGTCCGAGGTTCGGTAGGGTTCCGGTTAAAACGAACACTTTTCCCGAAAGCGTCTGGGCCGCAGTCGATGCCTTAGGCTCGATCGGACGGACCTTCGCCAGCAAATCTTCCAGCTCTTTTTGATTCTCGTGATCGGCGAAAAACTCTTGAATCGACTTTGCCATTTCTTCGCCCACGCCGTCCACTTCGAGAAGCTGATCTTCGGTCGCTTGTTCGAGTTTGGGGAAGGATTTGAATTTTTGCGCAAGCAGTTTTGCCGTGGCTTCGCCCACATGGCGGATGCCGAGACCGAAGATCAGTCGATACAGCTCGGGAGTTCTCGATTTTTCGATCGCATTGAGCAGCTTGTGCGCCGATTTTTCGGCAAAGCCTTCGAGTGCGAGCACGTCGCTGAACTCTAGGTCAAACAGGTCAGGGAGTTTCTTCACCAGCCCGGTATCGACCAGTTGCTCGACGATCTTATCGCCTAAGCCCTCGACATTGAGCGCGTCTTTCTGAACGAAGTGCTTGATCCGCTCTTTCAGTTTCGCGACGCAATTGCGGCTGGTACAACGCGTGACGGCCTCGCCCTCGGGGCGAATCACGGGCGATCCGCACACCGGGCATTGATCGGGGAGCTTGAAGCGTCGCTCGTCGCCCCGGCGTTTGTCTTTCAACACTTCGACGACTTCGGGGATGACGTCGCCTGCGCGTTGGATCACCACATGATCGCCGATGCGAATGTCTTTACGGTCGATTTCGTCTTGATTATGGAGGGTGGCTCGCCTCACGGTCACGCCGCCCACGCTGACGGGGCTCACGATGGCAACCGGGGTCAGGGCCCCGGTGCGCCCGACTTGAACTTGGATGTCTTCGATCAAGGTCACGGTTTTTTTCGGCGGATATTTGAATGCGATCATCCCGCGCGGCGAACGCGAGACGAAACCCGCCGCCTGCTGGGCCGCAAACGAGTTGAGTTTGACGACCACTCCATCGATTTCGTAGGGGAGCGATTCGCGAAGCGCTTCGATTTCATCGTAAAATTTTAAAACCTGTTCAGCGCCCCGGCACACGCGGCGATGTGAGCCTATGGGAAGGCCCCATTCTTTGAGCTGGTCTTCGTATTCGGAAATGTTTTTGGGTGGGGTATAACCCTCGAATTCGCCGATGCCGTAAAAAAATCCGCGAAGCGGACGCGAGGCCGTGATCTTTGAATCCAGCTGGCGAAGCGATCCTGCCGCCGCATTTCGGGGGTTGGCGAAAGTTTTTTCGTCTCGATTGGCCTGATCGCGGTTCAATTTTTCGAAGTCATCGATGTAAAGGACGATCTCGCCTCTGATTTCGATTTTTTTCGGCGGTTTTTTTGTTTTGAGCTTCAGCGGAATCGAGCGGATGGTTTTGATGTTCTGGGTGACGTCTTCGCCTGTTTCGCCGTCGCCCCGGGTGGCCCCCGTGACGAGTTCGCCGTTTTCGTAGACCAGATTGATCGAAAGCCCGTCGAATTTCAACTCGGCAAAGTATTCGAGCTTTTGCCCTTCCTTTACGTCGACGAAGCGATGAACGCGCTCGTCAAATGCGATGAACTCTTCACGTGCGAGCGCGTTTGAGAGCGACAGCATCGGAACGCCGTGACGGAATTTTCGAAATTGATCGAGCGCAATCCCTCCCACGCGTTGGGTGGGCGAGTTTTGCGAAATCCAATCGGGATGCTTTTCTTCGATTGCCTGAAGTTCGCGAAAAAGGCGATCGTATTCGGCGTCGCTGATGAGCGGGTCATCGAGCACATAATATTGATATTCATGCTTTTCGATCTCTTCGATCAGCTTGCGATAAGAGGCTTGAGTCGCGCGGGGGGTGGCCATGGCTTAGAAATAATACATGAGGGAAGGCGCGACACTAAACATTTTTTGCGAAACGGATTCTCCGGCCGGAAAGTCCATCGACTGCGAGTTCAGCTTGAGCAACAGCCGCAAAAAGACCCGATCTTCAAGGCGATAAGTGCCGCCGACGCTGAACATCAGATCGGTCGAGGCCGAAGCATCGCCGAATTTCGGCTGATCTTGCGAGGCGCCTCGCAAAAGTCCCAGATCAAGCCCCATTTGGACGGCGATCTGTTCGTTCACCGGCACTTCGCCACCGATGCCGAGAAAGAAGCTCGTAAAGCTTGAGCCGCCCGTTTGATTGCTGCCCGTTCCGGTATCGGTCGGGAGCGAATACCCCGTGTAACGAAGGCCTGCGTCGATCCATCCGATGGCATCGAAGATCGTGCGTGCCGGAAAGAGCGAGTAGCCGACGGCGAGTCGGACTTGGTTCGCTGAACCGCTGTAGCCCGCTCCGGTTTCAGCACCCGTAGAAATATTTTTTGGCGAATACTTGTCGACTCCGGCCATCAGCGATGCTTGGGCAAGCCAGCGCGAGTTCAGCCACAAAAGGCTATCCACTTCGAAGGTTCCCAAAATTCCGCCGCCGGTCCGGCCTTGGCCACCGTTGGGGAGCCCCACTTCGCGCGAGTAGCTGCCGACGCCCAAGTTTGCCGCAACCCAACCGATTCTCGGCAGATCGGACTCCATCGGTTTTTCGACCTCTTTGACCGGGGTCGCGGGAGCAGGAAGGATCTCGCGCACCTTCTGAAAGCGAAGAATACTTTGATTGGGCTCGGTCTCGATGATCTTTGCGAAGCTCATCGACGATTCGACTTGTTCGACCCGTGCGCGACCGGTCGGGATAAAGCGCCATTCTTCGATCCTGTTCAGAAGCGGATGGCGGCGAACACTTTGCAAGGTCGAGATCACGAAGGTTTCATTGGGCTGCACGTGTTGGTTGCGGCCGATATTGACCGTGATCGTGTCGTTTTCAACGCCGGTGATTTGCCCTAAAAAAGGCAATTTTCCGATCAGCGAATCGAGACCGCGCTTGATTGCTTCGGAAAGGTCGCTATTTTCAAGACCGCCTTCTTTTTTCGGGTCGACGTACCGAAATTCGAATTGCGAAAGCACGTCGCCGGTCGGGGCGAACACCCATTCCATCACGAAACGGTAGGTTTCGGCCTCTTTGTAGACGCGCGTGCGGATGAGGTTTTCGACTCGGAATTTTTGGGCGATCTTTTTGACGAGATCCTTGCTTTGAATCAGTTCGATGTAAGGAAGCGAGCTATTACCGAGGACTTTGTCCAGGCCGTTGAGTTTTTGGACGACGAATCGGCTCTGGTCGTCGAAGTATTGCGTGTAAATCCCATCCAGATAATCGGCGAAGATGCCGTCGACGTTATCAGCCGCCTTTAACCAAGACAAATTCTCCAACTGATAAACACGATCATTCTCGGGGCTGGCGTGTGCCAGCGGAACGAGAAGGAAAAAGAACAACGCTATTTTTTGGATAATTGTGCCCATTTCTCTTCATAGAATGCCACCAGAGTCTTTAATTCCGCAATCTCTTCGTTGGCGGCGGTCAATTCTTGTTCGAGATTCTTCAGACGGGCTTCGATGTCACCGACATTCTGCGATTTCGGGTCATGATTGCGTGGAGCGACGAAGGTACCGTCGTCCATGACGAGGTAGCGGCCTTCAACCAGCTTCCAAGGAATCCGATTGGCTTTGATGTATCGACGAAGAGTCGAAAGACTGATTCCCTTTTGTACCGAGAACTCAACCAGTGGGATCCAATCCTCGCTATCCATTTCGATGGCCATTGTGATCATTCTATTTCCCAAAGCATAAAATTCAAGTACTCTTGAGGAAGGAAACGAAAATAAATGGTCGCAGCGCCGAAAAAGCGGATTCCAAAGAAGAAAAAAATCGCGCTGGTCCTCTCAGGTG
>Ga0164242_10010068_pt1 | contig 10145 bp, 15 predicted proteins | sample OricomgcompostMG_FD_108783 | JGI IMG/M metagenome (GOLD analysis project Ga0164242, IMG submission 108783) | Miracle-Growth compost microbial communities from Emeryville, California, USA - Original compost - Miracle growth compost (MG) ... | reverse complement strand
CTGCTCACCGCCGGCCTGCGTGTTGTCCTGACGCACCTCGAAGTCGACGGGGTTGGCGTCGATGCCGTCTCGGATCGTTTCCGTGAGGTAGGCGAGGGTGTCCGCGAGGTAGCGGGGGTTGCTGTCGACGCCCACGGCCGCCGCGATCCGGACCGTGGTGGCGCGGTCGGCCAGCAGCTCGTCACGCCGCTGCCGCCGCTCCAAGGTCTCGGCGAAGTCGGCGGCCGGGGCTGCGCGGGGGACGGTGAGAGCGTCACGGATCGCGGTGAGGAGGTCGCGGACGCTGCTGCTCAAGGTGGACTCGCCCTTGCGGGTGTCCTTCCCGGCGGCGTCGGCGGCCTGGTCGTGGCGGGGCTCGGTCACCGCGCCACCCCAGCGGGGCGGATGCTGCCGGTGACGCCGGTGGCCGTCGCGGTGATGCGGACGGTCCGGTCGGCGGTGCGGCGGATGATGCCGGCGGCGATGAGCCGCCGGGGCGGACGCGTCTGGGCGCCCGTGGCCGTGGGAAGATCCATGGAGCCGGTCTCCTTGTGTGTGCAGGGAGTTCGGTCAGGCCCCGGTCGGTGTTGGTAGCACCGGCCGTGGGCCGCTTTCAGTTGTAGGGCCGAAGCCCCGGTGTCATGACACCACCGTAGCTCTGGTGTCATGACACCGCAAGCACTACTCTCAGGTCATGCCGAACGTCGAGAAGACCCCGCGGAAGACGGTCCGGGTCGACCACGACCTGTGGGACCGTGCGGGGCGCGCGGTCGGCGAACGAGGCCGAGGCGAGGCCATCCGCGACTTCCTCCGCTGGCTCACCCACGAGACGGACCAGCTGCCGCAGCGGCCGGAACAGCCGCCCCGCTGAGGCCGGCCGTCCGCTGCGCCACCCGCAGCGCCGCCCACACCCCCGGCGGGTACGTAGCCCCGCACCACCGGCAGCGCAACACCTGCTGACCATCCGGCAGCAGCAGCTCGGCGCCGCACGGCTGACCGTGTACCAGCTCCGGGCAGCGGCCCATGCGGGCGGGCAGGTCTGCGGCGCCGACCACCTGCCGCGCCCCGTCGTAGAGCGCCAGGACCTCAGCCGCGCAGTCCCCGGCGGCCGGCCACTCGGCGGCAATCCAGGACCGGGCGGCGATCAGCGCCGTGCAGGCGGCGGCGACGCGCGCAGCGAGGTCGTCCGGCGCGTCGACGGCTGGGCGCGGCGAGGTCAGCTCGGGCAGGCGCCGGTCGTCGGCGCATGCCCTGGCCCACGCCGGCAGGATGACGAAGGCGGACCGCGCGTCCACCACGTCGAGGCGCGCCGGCGCCGGGGCCTCAACCGGCGTGCCAGCCCGGCCGTGACCAGTGCCGCGGCCGGGAGCCAGCATCGCGCCGAGCGCGGCGTACAGACCGGGGAGCGCGGCCAGGCGCTCGGCCAGGTCCCCGGCGCAGGACTCGCAGAGGTAGCCGGCGGGGACCGGGCGCTGGCACGCCTCGCAGGTCGTCATGGTGCTCCGTTCGGTGGTGCTGGTCAGCGGTTGCGGTAGTGGCCTACGTGCCAGTGGCGGCAGTACGGGCAGCGGTAGACGGTGAGTCGGGTGTCGCCGGCGGCGATGAGACGGGCGCGGTGCCGGAGGGCCGCGGCCCGGTCCTGGTGGGCGAGCTTGCCGGTGCAGGACCGGGCGCGCGTGCGGGTGCGCCGCCTCACGGCCGGGCGGCGTCCTCGGTGGCCGCGGTCCGGCGGTCGATGGCCTCGATCCACGCCGCGGCGACGGCGGCGACCTGGATCAGCTCGGCGCGCAGCTTGGACGGGTCGCGCTCGGCGTTGGCCTCGGCGACTTCCTCGGCGAGGATGTCGGACCACGTGCCGTAGCCGGAGCCGAACGCGCTCTGGCACCACTCGCGGGCGCGCTCGGCGTCGCGCTGCTGGTCCCTGTTGCCGGTGCCGTCGGGGTGGGTCTGCTCACCCCAGCGCGCGTCCTGCCGGGCGCGCTCGGAGGCGACCTCGGCCAGGACTGCGGCGGTGGCCGGCCGGGAGCACGCCGGGCAGTAGTCGCCGCGCTCGTCGCAGATCCAGCCGTCCTGGCGCAGGTGGGCGCGCGCCACCTCCAGGCGCTCGGCCTTCGTCTGCTCGGTGGACACGAGGTAGTCGGCGGTGATGGTGGTGCCGCACTCGTCGCAGTAGACGCCGATCTGCGAGGGGTAACGCGGGTCATTGGGGTCGCGCACGATGGCGTTGACGATCTCGGGCGGCACGGTGCCGATGGCGGGCCCGGGGGTGGCCGGGGTCGGGTACAGGTGGTCGACCGAGTCGTCGTGGCCATCGGTCAGGATGCAGCGGCCGCGATGGCTCATGTGGCTGCAGCGGACGGCGAGTTGCGGAACGGGGGTCGGCTGCTCGGGCATCGGGTTCTCCTGGTTGTGGTGGTGGAGTCGGCGGCCGATGGGGACCGCGATGGCGAACCCGGCCGCCGTCCAGCAGGTGAGGACGGCGGCCGCGGTGGCGATCACGGCGCGGTGCCGGTCGGGCAGGGCAGGGTGTCGAGGGCGTCGCCGAGGTCGTCGGCGAGCTGCCGCCAGCGGGCGGCCTGCGCGGGCGCCCGGCCGTCGCGGGTCTCGGCCGCGGCGACCAGGGCCTCGATGATTTCGGCGGCGTCGTCGGCCGCGGGCAGGATCAGGCGGATCATGGCGGGCCCTAGAACGGGGGCTCGTCGTAGCTGCCGCGGCCGCCGGCAGTCGGGGCGGGGCCGGTGGCCCAGGGGTCGTCCTGCGGCGCCTGGCGGCCCTGCTGCGGCCGCTGCTGGCCGCCCTGCTGCCGGTTGGCCGGCGCCTGCTCGGACGCGGGCTTCCGCACCGTGGCGACCGCGTAGGCCAGGTTCGGCCCGATCGAGCGGATGTTGAGCGCGGGCGCCTGGTGCTTCTGGCCGTCCTTCTCCCAGGACTCGGTGCGCAGCTCGCCGGAGACGAAGATCTCCACGCCCTTCTGGAGGGTCTCGGCGATGTTCTCGGCCAGGTGCTCCCAGGCGGTGCCGCGGACCCAGAAGGTGTCGCCGTCGACCCATTCGCCGGTCTGCTGGTCGCGGCGGCGGGAGTTGAAGGCGAGCCGGATCGAGGCGACGGCCTTGCCGGCCTGGGTGAAGCGGAGCTCGGGGTCGGCGACCAGGCGGGCGACGCCGGTGATGGTGGGCAGGGGCACGGTGGTGTCCTCTCGGGGTGGCGGGTGTTGGGTGGTGGGTGGTCAGCTGGTGGCGCCGGTCGGCGACCAGCGCTTGGCCGAGTCCCAGTCGATGGGCGTGTACTCGATCCATGGCCAGGCGTTGAGGCCCTGGCCCTCACGCAGGAACTGGGGGAATTGGCGGTCGTCGCGCATGCCGCGCCAGGGGACGAGCCGGCGGGCCCGGTCCTCCTCCGCAGAGCGCTCGTCCTCCACGGGGCGCAGGCCGAACCCGAACTCGGGCCAGCGCATCCACAAGCTGCTGCCGGCGGGGCGGAGGGCGCGCGGCCCGTACCCGGAGGCGTGCGGCGCGTGGGCCTCCATCAGCAGCGCGCACCCGGCGGTCACCCGGGCCTCGGTCAACGCGACGGTGACCTTGCGGGCGTGCTCCTCGGACGCGGGGTCGCCGGTGTGCAGCTGGTAGACGGGCCCGATCACCAGCACATCGGGCATGACCTGCTCGACGCGGCGCATCAGCCAGGCGCGGCCGTCGGCGCGGGTCAGGTCGATGCCCTCGGGCCGGCAGTCGATGTGCAGCTGGCCGCGCTTGACCGGGAGGTGGGCGGCGGCCGCGGCGTTCATGAGCGGCCGGTACCGCCTGCGGTTCTGCTGCTCCGAGTTCTCGCAGTCGAGCACCAGGACCCGGGCGGCGCCGAGCGGGTTGGGGACGTGCTGGAAGGGGTGGATGCCGGCGGCCAGCGTGACCGCGAGCTGCCGCATCAGGACGGACTTGCCGCCGCCCTCGCCGCCGGTGAGGATCAGCCGGTCCATGCGCTCCAGCAGGCCGGGCACGATCCAGTCGGGCTGGTCCTCGCCCTCCAGGAAGTCCCACATGTCGATCACCGGCGAGTCCTGGGCGGCGCGGCCGGCGTCACGCACCTCGCGCACCCGGGCGACGGCGTCCTCGGCGAGGTCGGCCGGATCGCCGGCCGGGTCGTAGCCGCGGCGGGCAATCTCGGTCCCGGCCTCGATCAGGGCCCGGCGCAGCGCCAGCGACCGGATCCGGTCGGCGTAGGCGTCGACGCTGGCGACGATCGGGACGGTCTGAACGCACTGGTGCAGGTACAGGGGGCCGCCGGCGCGGGCGAGGTGGCCGTCGGCCTGGAGTCGGGCGTTGAGGGTGATGGGGTCGGCGTGCTCGCCGTCGTCCACAAGTGCCTGCGCACAGCTGTGGATGATGCTGTGGGCGGGCCGGTAGAAGTCCCCGGGGGCAAGCAGCTGCAAGATGCGGCGCTGGTCGCGGGCGGGCGCGATGAGCAGGGCGCCGATGTACGCCTGCTCCGCGTCGAGGTCGCGCGGGGCAGTGGGTCCATCGCTCGGGTCGTCGGCGTCGTAGGGCGCCTCGTAGTCGGTCATCTCAGAAGATCCCCTTCTCGGCGGGGTCGATGTAGCGGGCGGGTTGGCGGGCGGCGGCCCGGGCGGCGTCGCGCTCGGCGGTGGCCTTGAGGCGGAGCTGGTCGTAGCGCTCGCGGAGCTTCGGCATGGAGAGGACGTTGGCGCGCCAGAAGGGGTCGGCCTGGCACCAGTCGATGGCCCGCAGGACCTGGTCGACGGTGCGGCCGTCCTTGTCGATCAGCAGCCGGGCAGCGTCCCGCCAGGCGGCGGTGATCGTCGGCCTCTTGGAGCCGTTCTCCTCGATGCGGTCGGCGAGGTGGGTGCAGACCTGGTCGACGTCGGCTCGGGGAGGTAGAGATCTTTTAGTAGTAGGGGGTTGGGGTAGGCGTCCGGGATTTCCGGACACTGAGCCCGGGATTTCCGGACACTGAGACTCGTCAGTGTCCGGGGTTTCCGGACCCTCAACCACCGGCTCAGGGTCCGGGATTTGCGGACGCTGAGGCAGTTCAGTGTCCGGGGAATCCGGACGCTGAGGATCGGCGTCAGTGTCCGGGATTTCCGGACCCTGAGACGGGGCCAGCGGCAGCAGCGCGTACTTCGCCGTCGCGTTCTTCTGGCCCGCCGACACCTTCTTGATCACGCCCTTGGCGGTGAGCGCCTTCAGCACCTCGTACATCTGCGGCCGGGTCACCTTGGCCCGGCGCAGGATCTTCGGGTCCTCGACGCTGCTCCAGGTGACGCGGGTCGCGTCCGGGGCGTCCTCCGCCAGCACCGCGAGCGTCAACTTCTCGCGGTGCGTGAGCGTCGTCGGGGCGAAGTCGAGCACCTCGACGTACAGGCGGAGTCCCACGTGCGTCCTTCGGTCGGCGGTTCGGTGGTGGTGGCGGGGCCCGGCGGCCGGCGGCATCCGCCGGGCCCCGCGGTCTACGCGGCGGGGGCGAGCTCGATGCCGGTCAGCTCGGTGTAGAGCGCCCGGCAGGCGTCGCAGTCGCACGTGCGCGGGCCGCCCGCGCCGTCCTGCGTGGCGAGCGCGCCGCCGGGCTGCACGATGCGCTCGACCGCGTTGCCCTTCGTGTCGAAGCTGGGCAGCAGCTCGGGCGTCTCCTCGCGGCGACAGCGACGGGTGCAGGGCTGACAGCCGCAGGAGCGCTTGCCGGAGGCGCTGACGGGGTGGCTGAGGTCGCCGTGGCGGCAGGCGCAGCGGTGTCCGATGTAGGCCATGGTCAGGTTTCCTTTCGGTGGTTGGTGGCGGCCTGGGCGGCCCGGTAGTCGGCGGGAGAGGACCGGCGCTTGCCGGACGCGATGGCGCGCTGGTCGATGACCGCGGCCACCGCCGTCGGGGTCGGCGTCGACCAGGCGCCGGCGGGCCAGCCCGGGCCGGGCTGCGGTCGCGGCAGGCCCCGGCGGGCCCACGGGGCGTGCCGGTCGCACAGCCAGCCCGCGGGGTACAGCCGGGCCCGACTCAGCGCGTGCGGCAGGCCCGGGCTGTCGCACGGCGGCGGCCGGTGCGTCACGCGGCCTTCTGGGCGGCGTGGTAGGCGTCGATGACCGTCTGGGCGGGACGGCCGACCGCCGCGACGACCAGGCCACGCTCCTTCGCCCAGGCGCGGATCGCCGCGTAGTCCTCGGCCGGCGCCTTCGGCTTGCTCCCCTTGGCGGCCGCCAAGTCCTGCCGGGCGTTCTGCAGTTGCGCCTCCAGCCGCTCGATGCGGGCTTCGGCCTCGGCGACGCGCGTCTCGCGCTCGGCGGCCTGGCGGAGGTCGGCCAGGGCGCCGCGGGCCTTCCCGGCGAGGGCCTGGAGGCGGCTGGAGTCCTGGCTGGCGCCCCACTCGATCAGGGCCTCGGCTGTGGCCGGGATTGCGCTGGTCGGCGGGGTCGGGGTGATGTCGGTGACGGTCACGGTGGTCTCCTCGGATTCGGCGAGGGTGAGGGCGTGGTCGAGGGCTTCGGCGGGGGTGAGTTCGCCGCGGGCGATGGCGTCGCGCTCGTCGGGCATCAGGCCGGCGCGCATGCCGTGCCGGTGGTTGACGTGGGCGACACGGAGGTCTTCGTCCAGGCAGTCGGCGCGGACGGGGCAGGCCGCACACACGCGGCGGGCGCGCTCGTATGCCACGAGGGCTGCGCCCGCGGGCGGGAACCATGCATCGAGCGGCTGCCCTCGGCAGGCGGCCCGGTCGGTCCAGCCGCTCATCCGATCACCGCCGGGGCCTGCTCCCGGCGGAACTTCGCGCGGCCGCGCAGGAGGACGGTGGTGTACTCGCGGGTCCAGACCTCGCGGACGAGGATCTTCCCGCGGTCGCGGTATGCCCGCGGCACGTTGTGCTCAATGGCCACGCGGAGGTTCCCGCAGCGCGGGCAAACCCGGTGCAGATTGGCGCCGTTGGGGCAACCCAGCCCAGGCGACGTCGGCCGACACGGGTAGTCGTAGCACTCGCACTCGTAGGCGTTGGTGCGGTACCCGTGCCAGCCGCAGTTGGTGCAGTCGACGCGGTAGCGGCGGCTCATCCGGTCACCGCCGTGATGGAGTCGATCCAGGCCAGGGCGGAGCAGTCGAGCTGCTGGCGGGCCCGGGTGACGGCGACGTAGGCGAGGCGGGCTTCCTCACGGCGGAGGACGGCGAGGCCGGTGCTCGGGTCGGGCTTGGGCGGCTGGAAGTCGTGGTGAATCCGGACGGCCGGCCACTCGCGGCCCTTGGCCTTGTGCGCCGTGGACACGACCAGCTCGGCCGCGTCTTCGCCCGCGAGCGCATCAGCGGCCTCGATGATGGACTTCGTCCCGTAGTCGTCGATGAGCTTGACCAGCACCCGCAGGGAGCCGTCTTCCTCCTCGGCGTACTCGCGCACCGCCGACCAGCTGGGGAACGCCAGGAGTTCCGGGTGGTCCGTGGGCTTGCCGGACTGGAGGGCGTCGGCGGCCCACGCGAGCCGCTTCAATTCGGCGCCGCCGCCGACCAGTGCCGTCTTCCGCCCGGCGGCCAGGGCCTCCAGCACGATGCCGACGGCGCCCGCGTTGGTGCGGCACAGGATCGCGTCCGGCTGTTCGACGGGGCCGACGGTGGACTCGGCGGCGGGCCAGCCGGTGAGCCGCAGCGGGGTGCCGACGTGGTACAGCCACGCGTTGGCGACGTCGGCGACGGCCGGGCCGAAGCGGAAGCTCTGCGACAGCGTGCGGACTTCGGCGCCGAGCTCGCGCTCGAACGTGCTGAGCGCGTCGCGGGCTCCCCTCCACTCGTAGATCTGCTGCGCGGAGTCGCCGACGGCGATTCGTTGCGCGTGCTCCTGGTCGAGCAGCACGCGGGCCAGCACGTCGTTGGTGTCCTGCGCCTCGTCCAGCAGCACCACGTCGGACTCGATGCGGGGGTGGCTGAGGGCCCAGATCTTGAGGTAGTGGTCGTGGGACAGTTTGAGCAGGCCGTCGTCGCCGCGGGTGATGTCGGCCCAGGCGAGCCGGGCGACGGGCAGCACCAGGTCGGCGATGAGGTCGCGGGTCTCGGGCCGCGTCAGGCCGTCGTAGCGCGGGATGTGCCGGTGGCCGATCTCGTCGTCGGCGCTGTGGCAGTACCGGTCGACGGTGTCGAGCGCGAACCGCATCACCAGCTTGCTGGTGAGCGCTTTCGTGGCGCCCTGGTCGGTGACCACGCGCTGGATGCCGCCGGTCAGCCGCTCGATGCCGAGGGCTTTCGCGGCGTCGAGGGCGGTCTGTCGGGGCCGCTGGATCCGGGGCAGGTAGCGCGGGTCGAACGCGAGCCCGTGGCCCGTCTTGGCGACCACGTTGCCGGGGAAGCTCTTCGCGGCGTCGGCGGCGATCGAGCGGTTGTAGGCGATGTACGTCATCGAGCGGCGCCGGTCGCTGGCCGCGATCAGCCGCAGCGTGCTGGACTTGCCGCAGCCTGCGCCGGCCTGGAGGACGAGGTCGAGCCCGTCGCCGTAGGTGGCGATGGCCTCGGCCTGCTCGGGGGTGGGGTCCACCATCGGGTGCACCTCCTCTCTGGGGTGGGGCGGGCCCGGCGCCGGGAGTCGTCGGCGCCGGGCCCGCAGATGGGCGGTCAGGCGGCGTGCTGGCGGAGCTTGATGACGGTGTCGGCGAACCGCTCGCGGCCGCCGTCGCCCTCGAAGCTGCCGAGCACCTCGATCAGCTGGTGACCGTCGTCGGCGTTGAGCTCGTTCATCGAGCCGACCGGGCGGCCGAGCAGCAGCCCGACGACGGTCAGCCGCTCGTCACGCTCCTCCGGGCAGCCGACCGCCTTGAGCAGGGCGAAGATGCGCCGCATCTGCGGGGCGGACACGGCGCCGGTCGCGGCCGGGCGTTCGGCCGCCACGGGCCGCTCCGGCTCGGGGGCGGCCGCCGGGGCCGGGGTCGGCGCGGCAGCCTGCTGCTCGGCGGCGCGCAGCTGGTGGCCGCGCTCGATGATGTAGTCGCCGAGCGTCGTCGGCTGGCCGGTCACCGGGTGCAGCAGCGCCGCGCCCAGCAGACCGCGCCGCTCGACGTCGTCCCGGAGCGCGCGGGCCGCCGCGAAGGACGTTAGCCCGGTGGCGCTGTTCACGAACGCGGTCGCGTCCGGCGCCTCGGCGCCGTCGCTGAGCCACTCCAGGATCGTCACGGCCATGTCCGGGCCCGGCCGGTTGATGACCTGGCCCTGGAGCATCGGGCACCGCGACTTGGAGATGACCAGGGTGTTCTCCTGGTCCAGGTCGCCGATGATGTCGAACTCGTAGCCGATGCCCTCGCGCTGCTCGGCCTTCGTCCCAACCTTGGTGATCTTCTTCCTCGGCCCGGAGTCATCGATCAGCCACTCCGTCTTGGTGCGCATCGTGACGATGACGTGGCCCGGGTACGAGAGCAGGGCGTCGATCATGTCGCGCTCCCACGGGCGGGCCTCCTTCCAGCCGCCGAAGCCGCCCCCGGAGCCCTGCCGCCTGCCGACCGCGTCGACCAGTTCGAGCATGCCGCCCTTGCCCATCCAGAAGTGGGACAGGGAGTCGACGACGGCGACGGGGTAGCGGGCGTGCGCCGCGGCGGCGAGGGCCTTGGGCAGGTCGCGCGGGTCGAAGGAGTGCAGGGCCAGGACGTCGAAGTCGAAGCCGATCCCGGACTTGCCCCGGGCGTACTTCGAGGCCGAGCCGCGCTCGGTGTCGATGACGGCGAACCGCTCACCGGCGCCGAGCGCGGTGGCGAGCACCATCGAGGTGAAGGTCTTGCCGGAGCCCTCGGGGCCTTCCAGGGCGATGCGGGCCTTGGCCTGCTCGCGGGTGGCGGGGGCGAAGGTGAAGGTGCTCATGCTGCTGCGTCCTTGCGGGTGTAGGTGCGGTTGCCGGTGCCGGGCGCCGGGACCAGGAGCCCGGCGCGCACGGCGGCCCGCACGTCCTTGCGGGCGGTGTTGCGGTGGGCGGCCCAGGGGCTGGCGGCGTAGAGGGCCTGGACGCGGGCGGTGGTCCACGGGCCGGTCTCGCGCTGTATGGCGGTGGCCAGGTATGAGCGGCGGGACGGCTGCGGGTCGCGGCAGGGGCCCGCGTGGGCGGACCGGCCGCACTCCGGGCACGGGATCTTGGGGTCGCTCACTGGTCGCCTCCCTGGCGCTGGCGGGGGATGGTGTGGCGGGCGGTGCGCCCGCGGCGGGGCGGCCCGGCCT
>Ga0164242_10010066_pt1 | contig 10146 bp, 7 predicted proteins | sample OricomgcompostMG_FD_108783 | JGI IMG/M metagenome (GOLD analysis project Ga0164242, IMG submission 108783) | Miracle-Growth compost microbial communities from Emeryville, California, USA - Original compost - Miracle growth compost (MG) ... | reverse complement strand
TCCTCCTCGAAGATGTCGAGGTTCTCAAGCGCGACAGCGGCAGAGACCGGATGCCCGGCAAAGGTGTACCCGTGGTAGAAGTTGTTCTCGCCCGTACGGAACGGCTCGTAGATGCGGTCGCTCACGATCGTCGCGCCGATCGGCGAATACCCGCTGGTGAGGGCCTTCGCGCACGTGATCATGTCGGGCTGGTAGCCGAAGTCGACCGACGCGAACATCGAGCCGATGCGGCCGAACGCGCAGATCACCTCGTCGGAGACGAGCAGCACGTCGTACTCATCGCAGATCTCGCGGACGCGCTGGAAGTAGCCGGGCGGCGGCGGGAAGCATCCTCCCGAGTTCTGCACCGGCTCAAGGAAGACGGCCGCGACGGAATCCTCGCCCTCGAACTCGATCGCCTGGCGGATGCGCTCGGCGGCCCAGATGCCGAACTCCTCCTCGGTGCCGCCCGGGAAGCCGTTCTGCTCGGCCCGGTAGTAGTTGGTGTTCGGCACGCGGAATCCGCCAGGGGTCAGCGGCTCGAACTGCTGCTTCAGCCCCGGCAGGCCCGTGATCGCGAGCGCGCCCTGCGGCGTGCCGTGATAGGCGATCGCGCGCGAGATCACCTTGTGCTTGCCGGGCTTGCCGACGAGCTTCCAGTAGTTCTTCGCGAGCTTGAATGCGGTCTCGACCGCCTCGCCTCCGCCCGTCGAGAAGAAAACGCGATTCAGATCGCCGGGCGCGAAATCCGCCAGCCGGTCGGCCAGCTCGATCGCGGCGGGGTGCGCGTACGACCAGAGGGGGAAGAACGCGAGCTGCTCGGCCTGCTTCGCGGCGACCTCGGCGAGCCGACGGCGGCCGTGGCCCGCGTTGACCGTGAACAGGCCGGCCAGGCCGTCGATGTAGGACTTGCCGCGGGTGTCCCAGATGGTGTGGCCCTCGCCGCGGACGATGATCGGGGTCTGCCCTGCCTCGATGGGGCCCTGCGATGACATGTGCATCCACAGGTGGTCCTTGGCCTTCGCGCGCAGGGCGGCGTCCTCGGCCTCGCTGTAGACGGTGGTGGGGGCGATCGTGTCGGTCATGGTCGTGTACTCGATTTCCCTAGTCGGGGAGCGTGCCTCAGCGCGTTCCCCAGTTGTAGTGCTGCTTCTGCAGTCGCAGATAGACGAAGGTCTCGGTTGAGACCACGTTCTCGATGGCGCGGATCTCGGAGTTGAGCAGCGAGATCAGCTCGTCGTCGCTCTCGCACACGACCTCGACGATGATGTCGAAGTCGCCCGCGGTGAGCACGACGTAGTCGACGGATTCCAGCCGGGCGAGCTTCTCGGCGACCACGCGGGTGTCGCCGCTCGCGCGGATGCCGATCATGGCCTGCCGGTTGAAGCCGAGCTGCAGCGGGTCGGTGACGGCGACGATCTGCATCACGCCGGATTCCGTCAGCTTCTGCACGCGCTGCCGTACGGCCGCCTCCGACAGGCCGACCGCCTTCCCGATCTCCGCATAGGAGCGCCGGCCGTCGGCCTGAAGCTGCTCGATGATCGCCTTCGAGACGTCGTCGAGCGGCTGCGGTCGGGGCGCGGCGGGGCGCGGAACGGTCGACATGCGTCGATTCTGTCAGTGCAAGCGACCTCGGGCAAGCGAATCCGTACCTGCAGGCGCGCATTCGCAACGGAATCGGTAGAGTCGGGCGCATGACGTCGACGCGCACGCTCACGAATTTCATCGCAGGCGACTACACGGATTCCTCGGCCGAGCGCACCCTCGCGCTAATCGACCCGGCAACAGAAGAGGAGTACGCGCAGGCCCCGGTCTCGACCCCCGCAGACGTGGACCGCGCCTATCGCGCCGCGGCCGACGCCTTCGAGGGCTGGCGCGACACGACCCCGGGCGAGCGCCAGCTCGCCCTCTTCCGCATCGCGGACGCCATGGAGGCGCGTGCCGAGGAGTTCGCCGACCTCGAGTCGCAGGACACGGGGAAGCCGCGGGCGAGCCTCGTCGCCGACGAGATCCTGCTCTCGGTCGACCAGATCAGGTTCTTCGCCGGGGCCGCCCGCAATCTCGAGGGCCGCGCGGCCGCGGAATACCTGAAGGACCACACGAGCTTCGTGCGCCGCGAGCCGATCGGCGTCGTCGGTCAGGTGACGCCGTGGAACTACCCGCTGAACATGGCGGTGTGGAAGTTCGCCCCCGCGCTCGCCGCCGGCAATACGACCGTGCTGAAGCCGTCCGACACGACGCCGCAGTCCACGCTGCTGCTCGCCGAGGTGGCTGCCGAGTTCCTGCCGGCCGGCGTTCTCAACGTGATCGTCGGCGACCGCAGCACGGGCGCCGCGATGATCGACCACGCGACACCGCAGCTCGTGTCGATCACGGGGTCGGTGCGGGCGGGCATGGAGGTCGCGCGTGCGGCATCCGTCGACCTCAAGCGCGTCCATCTCGAACTCGGCGGCAAGGCGCCCGTCGTCGTCTTCGACGACGCCGACCTCGAGAAGGCGGTGGAGGGCATCGCAAGCGCCGGCTACTTCAATGCGGGGCAGGACTGCACGGCGGCCACGCGCGTGCTCGTGCACGAGCGCATCCACGACGAGTTCGTCGCCGCGCTCGCCGCCTACGCGAAGGCGAACACGCCGGTCGGGCTGCCCGGCGACGACGGCGCGTTCTTCGGCCCCGTCAACAATGCGGACCAGTTCGCGCGGGTGATGGGCTTCTTCGACCGGCTGCCCCGGCACGCGCGCGTCGTGACGGGAGGCGAGCGCAAGGGCGAGCGCGGATTCCTCATCGAGCCGACGGTGCTCGACGGCCTCCGGCAGGACGACGAGCACATCCAGAACGAGATCTTCGGACCGGTCATCACGGTGCAGACCTTCCGCGATGAGGCCGAGGCGCTCGCTCACGCGAACGGCGTGCAGTACGGGCTCGCGTCGTCGGTGTGGACCCGCGACCACGGGCGTGCGATGCGCTTCGCGAAGGGACTCGACTTCGGCTGCGTGTGGATCAACACGCACATCCCGATCGTCGCCGAGATGCCGCACGGTGGGTTCAAGCACTCGGGCTACGGCAAGGATCTGTCGCAGTACGGCTTCGAGGACTACACGCGCGTCAAGCACGTCATGTCCTACATCGGCGACTGAGTTGTTGGTCGCCGAGTCAACAAGGTCTGCATTCACTGACTAGGCTGTCTGCGACCACCGATCGACTCCATCCCCGGGAGATCTCTGTGACTCAAATCGGTCGCAGCAGCAGGCGGCACGACATCGCCGTGCCCGAGCGCGAGGGCGCGCGCATCACCCTCTCGTGGTCTGCAGCCAGCGATCGCGGCCACCGCCGGGCCGTCAACGAGGACAGCGTGCTGGCCCGCGCCCCGATCTTCGCCGTCGCCGACGGCATGGGTGGCCACGAGGCCGGGGACTTCGCCAGCTCGGCGGTCATCACCCGGCTGGCCGAGCAGCTCGGCAGCCGCTTCGTCGACCCGCCCAGTATCAGCGATGCACTGCGCGCGGCGGTGGACGACATGACCAAGGGCGTCGGCATGACCGACCTCGGCACGGGCACGACCGTCACCGGCGTGGCGCTCACGCTCAAAGACGGCGACCCCTACTGGCTGGTCTTCAACATCGGCGACTCGCGGGTCTATCAGCTGCAGGGCGGCGTGCTCGAGCAGCTCACCGTCGACCACAGCATCGTGCAGCAGCTGCTCGACCGCGGGCTGATCACCCCCGCCGAGGCCGAGGTGCACCCGCACGCCAACGTCATCACCCGCGCGGTCGGATTCAACGAGGACCCGGTCCCCGACTTCTGGCTCATCCCCATCGTGGCGGGCTCTCGGCTGCTCGTCTGCTCGGACGGGCTCACCAAGGAGCTGACGGAGCACGGCATCCGTCACTTCCTGTCCATCGGCACCTCGGCGGCCGACACGGCGACGCGACTGATGGATGCCGCGCTCGGAAACGGCGGGCGCGACAACGTCAGCGTCGTCGTCGTGGACGTGCTCGGAACACCGGAGCTGGCCGCCGTGAAGCCCCGAACTGGGGCCGCGGGCCGCCGCGCGCGAACCGGGCCCGTCACGGCGTGACCTCGCCTGTCTTCTGCGGATCGGGGGTTATCGTGAGGTCGTGGGGACCGGAGCGCTGACATGCCGCGTGTGCGGAAGCGAGCTCTTCGAGGGCGCGATCTTCTGCGGCGAGTGCGGCAGCGCGGTCGAGGCGACCCCCTATCTGCGGCATCCGGTCGATGACAGCCGGCCGACCGACACGCAGGTGGTCACCGCGTCGGTGCTGCGCACGATCAGCGAGTCCGCGGCACGGCGGAAAGCGGCCGCAGCCCAGCCGGCCGTCATCGAGCCGTCGGCGCTGCCGGACCAGGGCGATCTGTCGACGCCCGTGCCGACCTGGGTGCTCGCGGCGTCCACGGGCGAGCGGGTGATCGTCGCGGGCAGCGGCCTCGTGGGGCGCAAGCCCGTCGCGGCGGACGGCGAGAGCTTCGACCAGCTCGTCGCGATCGCCGACCCTGCCCGCTCGGTGTCGAAGACGCATCTGGAATTCGGCGTCGAGGGCGGGGAGCTCTGGGTGCTCGATCGCTTCTCGTCGAACGGCACGGCGATCGTGGGCGCCGACGGACTGCGCCGCGAGTGCGAGCCCGGGCGCCGCTATCGCGTCGCGCGCGGGTCGCGCGTCGAGATCGGCGACCAGCACCTCATCGTCGGGTAGCGCCGCAGGTCCTGCGCGCTGCGCTCGGCAGGTTGCGCGGTCGCTCTTCCCCAGCACAGCGGCGAGACCGTGCACGTTGTCCACAATTCGGGGCATCGACGGCATGACGGATGCCGCGCCCGTGCTCTCCTGGGCGGGTGACCACCCCGCTCGCCCTTCCCCCGCGCCCGCCGGCGCCGCGGCCCCCGCGCATGTCGTGGGCGGTCTTCATCACCCCGGTCGTCATGGCGGGCGCCCTCTGGCTGATGACGCGCTCGCCGTACTCGCTCGCGTTCGCGGCTTTGGGTCCCATCGGCGCCGTCGTCTCACTGCTCGAAGGGCGGCGCGGGGGCGGCCGCGAGCGGCGCGCCGCCCGGGCGGAGCACGCGGACGAGCTCGAGCGACTGCGCGGCGTGATCACAGCCGCCCACGACGGTGTGAGGCGGGGCCTCGCCCGGCGCGCCCCTGGCGCGGCCGCGGCGATCGCGGGGCTCGACGGTCCCGCGCTGTGGAAGCGCGACGAAGCGATCGTGAGCCTCGGCCTCGGCACGGTCGAGAGCGGGCTGCAGGTGTCGGGTGATGCGCGCGAGGCGGACGAGCTCGAACTGCAGCGTGCCGCGACACGGCTCGAGAAGGCGCCTGTCATCGCTCGACCGGACGAGGGTGTCGCGGTCTGCGGGGCGGAGGTGCTGGCTCGCGCGTATCTGCGCGGGCTGATCGTGCAGCTCTATGCGGCGCTGCCGCCGGGGCGGCTCGCACCGCCCGAGCTCGCGGACGCGTCCGGTCGTGCCCGCGGCGAGTGGGACTGGCTCGAACAGCTGCCGCACCACAGCGGCGGCGCCGGGGGAGTGACTCCCCGGTTCGGTGTCTTCGCCGAGCCGCGGCTCGTGCCGCCGGGGTATCGCGCGGTCGTCTCACTGTCCTCGCCGGCTGCGGCGGCGGCCGAGGTCTTCCCCCCGAGCGAGACGCCGGGGCATCCTGCGGTGCGCGAGCACGGCCTGCTCGAGGCATCCGTGACCCCTGAGCTCGTCTCGCGTGCCGAGGCCGAGCGGTTCGCGGCGGCCCTCTCCGCGCGGGCCGCGGGGCTCGGGCTCGGCGCGGCGACGCGCACGCTGCCCGGTGAGGTGGCGTTCGGCGACCTTCCGGCGGCGGGCGGCGCGCGGCTCGGCGCGTCGATCGGCCGCACCCTGCACGGCATCGCCGAGATCGATCTCGTCGCCGACGGCCCCCATGCGGTCGTCGCCGGCGTCACCGGCAGCGGCAAGAGCGAGCTGCTGGTCAGCTGGGTCGCGGGCATGGTGTCGGGCCGATCGAGCGCCGAGGTCGTGGTGCTCCTCGTGGACTTCAAGGGCGGCACGGCGTTCCGGCCGCTCGCCGTACTGCCGCACGTCGTCGGCGTGATCACCGATCTGCAGCACGGCGAGGCCGCGCGTGCGCTGAGCAGCCTCTCGGCCGAGCTGCGCCGCCGCGAGGCGGAGCTCGCGCAACTCGGGGTGCGCGACATCGCCGAGGCCGGCGGTGCGCTGCCGAGGCTCGTGATCGTCGTCGACGAGTTCGCGGCGATGATCGACGCGTTCCCGGATTTCGGCGCACTGTTCACCGATATCGCCGCACGCGGGCGGGCGCTCGGCATCCATCTGATCCTCGCGACCCAGCGGCCGGCCGGGGTGATGCGCGATGCGCTCGTCGCCAACTGCCCGCTCAGGCTCAGCCTGCGTGTGCAGTCGGATGCCGACAGCCGCTGGGTGGTCGGCACCGACGCGGCGAGCAGGCTCTCGGCTGCGACGCCCGGTCGCTGCATCCTCTCGATCGACGGGGCGGCGACCGAGGTGCAGATCGCCCGCACCGCGAGCGCCGACCTCGACGAGCTCGCGGCGTCGACGCCTGCGGCCGCCGCGCCGAGGCGGCCGTGGCTCGATCCGCTGCCCGCGGTCCTGACGCGCGCCGCGCTTCCCGCGGCAGCAGGCCCGCAGGTGGTCGGGCTCGCGGACCTGCCGGAGCAGCAGCAGCGCGCGATGCTGCAGTTCCGTCCGGAAGAGGCTCCGCTCGCCGTCATCGGGGCCGCCCGCACGGGGAAGTCCAGCCTGCTGCGGCTTCTCGCCGAGGCGTCGGGCCTCGAGGCACTCGTCGTCGGCGCCGACCGGGAGCACGCGTGGGATGCCGTCGAGGCAGCCGCGGAGCGCTGCGAGGACCCTGACGCGGCCGCCGGCCCGGGGCTGCTGCTCGCGGTCGACGACGCCGACGCGGTGTGCGCGCGGCTGGGGGAGGAATACGCGGCGGTCTGGTGCGAGCGGCTCGCGCGCGTGCTGAGGGACGGGCCGGCGGCGGGGGTCTACACGGTGGTCGCTGCGCAGCGGCAGGCCGGTCCGCTCCGGGGCGCGCTCGCTCTCGCGCGTGAGACGGTGCTGCTGCGCCAGGCGAGCCGGCAGGAGCATGCACTCGCCGGTGCGCCGAGCGAGTTGTGGGACGAGGGGATGCCGGCCGGCGGCGGTGTCTGGCGCGGTCGGCGCGTGCAGTTCCTCGCGCCCGCGCCGCATCTCGAGACCGTGGACGGGGTTCGCGTCTCGGACTCGGGCGAGCCGGCGGCCCATGTGCCCCTCGTTCCCGCGCGCGGGAGCGCGACCGTTCTGGTCAGCCGCGCCCCCGCGCGCGTCGTGTCGCGTGCTCGCGCCGCCGGACTGCCGGCCGAGGCGGTCATCGACCTGTCGCAGCCGGCGGCGCCTGGATCGCTCACTCCCGAGGCGCTGCTCGCCGACGATCGCCTGGCGACCGGTGTCCTGCTCGTCGGCGACCCCGATGCCTGGATGGGGCGATGGTCTCTGTTCGCGACGCTCAAGGCGCGGCATCCGGTCGTGTTCTCTGGCTGTGATGCGGCGGACGTGCGCGCGCTCACGCGCAGTCGCACGCTGCCACCACCGCTTGCGCCGGGCTCGGGTGCGGGCTGGCTGGTCTCCGCCGACGGCCGGATGCGCCGCTGCACACTCGACGCGGCATGAGCAGCATGGCCGGGACGTCACAGGAGGCACACCCGGTGCCGGGAGAACTCGGGATGCCGAGCCTGCGGAGCCGATTACGCGGCGAGGACGGTGTTCAGCGAGCCGAGCGGGACGCCGTGCGCTGCTGCGACCCCCTCGTTCACGACCGCGCCGGCGTGCACGTTGAGGCCGAGCGCGAGCGCGGGGTCCGCGGCGAGCGCGGCACGCCAGCCGCGCTCGGCGATGGCGCGCAGGTAGGGCAGCGTGGCGTTCGTGAGCGCATACGTCGACGTGTGGGCGACGGCGCCCGGCATGTTCGCGACGCAGTAGAAGATCGAGTCGTGCACGCGGAAGGTCGGTGCGCTGTGGGTCGTCGGGTGACTGTCCTCGAAGCACCCGCCCTGGTCGATCGCGATGTCGACGAGCACGCTGCCGGGGCGCATGCGTGCGACGAGCTCGTTCGTCACGAGCTTGGGCGCCTTCGCGCCGGGGATCAGCACGGATCCGACCACGAGGTCGGCGGCGGTGACGGCCTTCTCGATCTCGAACGGGTTCGAGGCGATCGTCTTGATCCGGCCCTGGTAGAGGTCGTCGAGCTGTCGCAGTCGTGCGATGTTCGTGTCGAGCACGGTCACCTGGGCGCCGAGCCCGACGGCGGTCGTGATGGCGTTCGAACCGGCGACGCCCCCGCCGATGATCACGACGTCGGCCGGCCTGGTGCCGGGAACCCCCGGAACGAGCAGCCCCATGCCGCCGGCGGGCATCATGAGCGTGTTCGCTCCGACGATGGGCGCGAGCCGCCCGGCGACCTCGCTCATGGGCGCGAGCAGCGGCAGCTGACGGCCGGGAAGCTGCACCGTCTCATAAGCGATCGCCGTGACACCCGACGCGGCGAGTGCGTCGGTCAGGGGCCGGTCGGCGGCGAGGTGCAGGTAGGTGAACAGCACGAGACCCTCACGGAAGTATCCGTACTCGCTGGCGATGGGCTCCTTCACCTTGAGCACGAGGTCCGCGTCGGCCCAGACGGCCGCGGCATCCGGCTCGATCACGGCGCCGGCGGCGACATACTCCTCGTCGGTGATCGAGGAACCGAGGCCGGCTCCCGCCTCCACCACGACGCGGTGGCCGCTGCCCGCCAGGGCATGCACACCCGCCGGGGTGATCGCCACCCGGAACTCGTTGTCCTTGATCTCACGGGGTACTGCGATGCGCATGTCGCTCCTGTCGTCGCCGGGCGGCCTCGTGGGCCGAGACCCAGGCTATCCCGCGCAGAGGCGAGATCGACAGTACCCAGAGTGAAATTCGACGGATTCCGCGCAGTGCGGTGCCACCTCGCGCGGAATCGGTTGTTTCGATCAGATGACGGGGCGCACTTCGCCGACGGGTCGTCCGCCGCCGAGCACAGGCCCCACGACATCGGGCAGCACCGCCGCGACGGATGCCGCACTCAGCGCGCCCGCCTTCACCAGAAGGGTGAGCGCGACCACGGTCGCAGGGCGATGCGCCCCGTCGAGCACCTTGAGCGCGACGGTGGTGCCGTCGGGCGCCGCGACGACCAGAAGGCCTTCCGCGCCGCGCTTCGCGAGCACTCCGAGCCGTTCGACGAGCACGCTGTCGCTGCGCCCCTGCCCGTGGATCGCCCAGGGGAAGTCGAGCACGGCTTGGGTGACGGCCGCGGCCTTCTTGTAGAGGGGGAAAGGCGACGACGCCTGCGCGGTGGCGATGCGCTGGATGCCGCGGGCGAGGCCCGTCAGCGACACGGTGAACGTCGGGGCGCCGCAGCCGTCGACGGCGACGTTCGTGATCTTCTCGCCCGTCAGCCGCTCGATCGTGTCCACGACGTGCTTCTGCACCGGGTGCTCCGGGTCGAGGTATCCGTCGATGTCCCAGCCGTTCGCGACACAGGCGAGCAGCATCGCGGCGTGCTTGCCGGAGCATTCCATGTAGATCGGGGCGGGGCCGCCACCCTCGGCGCGCACCCCAGCGCGCGCTTCCGAGTCGGCCGGCATCACCGCCGGGCATCTGAGCGCACTCTCGGGCAGCTGCGCCTTCGCGAGGATGCGGCGCACCGCCTCGACATGTGCAGGTGTGCCCGAGTGGCTGGCCGATGCGACGGCGAGCTCGACGCCCTCGAGGTCGGCACCTGCCGACAGCGCGGCGAGTGCCTGCAGCGGTTTGAGCGACGAGCGCCCGAACACGGGGGCGGTCGGATTGCCGACCGTGCGCAGCAGCGCGGCGTCCTGGCCGAGGACGACGGCGCTGCCGCCGTGCCGGGACTCGACGAAGTCGCCGCGCACGACGACGGCGAGCTCGGCCGACTCGGCGAAGCTCGCGGTCTCGCCGGGCCGCGTCGCCACGCCCGTCAGCTCGGACAGCCCGTGGGCAGGCCGATCGCCGTTGACCCGGATCTCGCGGTCGCTCACAGCGCCCCCAGCGCGTCGTCGATGATCTGCGCCGTCTCGGCGAGGTGCGTGTCGGTCACAGCCAGCGAGGGCAGGAAGCGC